>Ga0116148_1005858_pt1 | contig 10143 bp, 6 predicted proteins | sample AD_UKC055_MetaG_FD_89786 | JGI IMG/M metagenome (GOLD analysis project Ga0116148, IMG submission 89786) | Active sludge microbial communities of municipal wastewater-treating anaerobic digesters from USA - AD_UKC055_MetaG | ecosystem: Engineered > Bioreactor > Anaerobic > Digestate | place: USA... | reverse complement strand
TTTGAATCTCCTCTTGCCCCGTATTTGACAGGGACAGCCGCTTTTGTCCAGAAGCAATGGATGGAAGCAGAATCTTTGTTTCTTGCCTACCTGCGTACAAAACCTGATGAAACATTATCAGCCTATGCACAATACAATCTGGCCTATAGTCAATATATGCAGGGTAAATATGAGGCAGCGTATGATTCCTTCACGGCATATGAAAAACTTCCTCAGGGAATACCGTATCTTTGGAAATCCCTTTACTACGGAGCCTTATCTGCACTTTATGAGCATCAGTCTTCGCCGCTTGCCGGCTGGCTTCAAAAGGCGGAACATAAGGCGCGGTTGAGTTATAGCAGAGCCGGAACCGAAGCTGAAAACCAGCAGGCTGTGCTTTTACTTGCAGATATTCTGGGCGAGGGTAAAAAAATTGATGAAGCTCTTACCCTTCTTTCTCCATATACTGACGCTCAAGATTCATTTACCGTTTATGCTCTTATTTACAGCGCAGATTTATATGCAAAGAAAAAGGATATTAAAAAAGCAGTCTCATCATATGATGCACTGCTGCAGAAGTTTCCTGTCCACCCTCTTGCAGAGCAGGCCTTGTACGCCGCAGGCGATCTGCAGTTTAAAAATTCACTTTGGCCGGAGGCTGTCGAACGGTTTACGCAATATAAGCGTTCGTATCCGCAGGGCTTATTTATAACTGCCGCACTAAATTACGGGGCCGAAAGCTGTATTCAGGATAAAAATGAGGGACAGGCAATTTTAACGTATCAGGAATTGTTAAAAAACTATCCGGGAAATTCATACGAGTACAGCGCCATGCTCAATCTTGTTCAGTTGTACAGAAATAAAAAAGAGTATTATTCTGCACTGGAAACAGCCGGGCTGCTCATAAAAAAATATCCCGATCAGGTGCAGAATAGTACGATTCAAAGACAGATGGATGAACTTGCAATACTGATATCGGGCGAAGATGAAAAAATTGCGGTTGCACTTGCATCCTACACGGGCAACGACCAGGAAAAAACACCTGAGGGAAGAATGTCCGGTTTTACGCTTGGTGAATTATATATTGCCTCTCCGCTTCTTAGAGCAGACGGAGCTGCCATGCTTAAGAAAATGCTCTCCTTTTACGATAAAACATCACGTAATGAGCAGGAACGGGCTGCCTATGCACACTTTTTATTAGGATCATATTACCGGGAAATACATGATTATGCCAATGCTTCTGATCAGTTTCTAAAATCAGCAGAACTTCAATCTGTTTTTGATGCTGAAAAAGCAGCACAGTCTTTGTACTGCGCAATTGAAGCTTTCGACTGTAATGCATTGTATGCGGATGCACGTTCTGTATATGAGCTTCTGGTACAAAAATTTCCGCAATCAAAATGGGTCAGCCGTGCGGCTGTACTTCTTAGGGGGATAACTCAATGACAACAACATCATCACGCAGGGTTTTTTTAGGAACAGCTGTAATACTGTTCTTCTTTATACCATCTATCTTTTCACAGAATATTGAATTGCCTTCGGTAACAAGCACAATTACCGGTGAGACAGAGGAGGCCGATGAAGAGGCCTTGCCCGATTTTTCGCAGGTGCTTCCGCCGGAGGAGAATGTGCTGCCTCAATTGAATGATTCAAGGTTTTCCCCCGAGTCAAATACTCTTGATCTTGGCAGCGGAGGGATGAACGAGAATGATATGTATTTATCTGGCTTTTTCGGGGGAGGTTTTCCCGGTCTGTTTATTGGAGATTTTTCAATATTCAAAACCTCATTGAAAAATCCCTTTACCTTTCATTTTCTTCATTCTGCGCATAACGGATACGGTATGAATTCTCCTTCGGACGGGTTTTATGACAGCCTTACCCGTCTGGACGGTGAGGCGGTTTTTAATGTATCAGATGCTTTTAGTTTAAAAACACGGGGTTTGTACCGCTCAAATACCATTGGCCTGCAGAATCAAAGTCCTTTGTTTTCCTCTCTTTCTTCTCAGACAATGCAGGGCAGCGTGACCGGAGGATTGAATTTTTCTAATATTCTTTCTTTTTATTCAAGCCTTGACGGCTTTGTAACTAACCAATACGGTTCGGTAAAATTTACTCCAGAGGAACTATCTTCTTCTGACAATCCCGATTTTTCTACCTTCCTTCTTGTGCCTTCTGCCGGTTTTTCTTTTAAAGGTTCTTCAATATCTTTTTCTCTTGATGCTCAATACAATTTTACCGGTTCTATACGATCATCGGAGTACGGACATAGAGGGGCTGTTTATGCCGCTTTGAGTACAACGGCAAGTATTTTTGATGCAGGATTAAGGGTTGGCGGGGTTTTTCTGAATACTATGCAGCTTGTTCCCTTTGACTTGTATCTTACCTTGCGGGGTAAAACAGCTTTATCTGAAAAAGACCTTTCGATTACCTTTGCAGGAGGTATGGAATCAAAACAGGTTTCTCTCTTCGAAATGCAGGATGAGCATCTTTTTACCTTATACAATACAATTCCCTCTGAACAGAGTGACTGGTTCGCTGATGTAAAATTTTATCTTCCGATTGCAGATTTCTTTAGTTCAGATATTAATCTTGGATTTAAATCTACTGCATTTGAAAACGGTGTTCTTATGCCCGATTATACGGTTCAAAATGAACAAAACTCACTATTTGACCTGTCTGCAGCCGCAAGAAATGAATTAATTTCCGATATTGCAGTAAAATATAGCATAGATCTTTTCAGCCTTGCCTTAGGATGGCGATCTTCATGGCTTGATGCCTCTGTTGTTGATCAAAGACAGCTCATATATGTAAGCACCTTTATTACTTCAAAGGAATCAAAGCTCCGCTCTCGGGCGGAAATTGAATTTGAGCCGATGAGGGACCTTGTTCCAGATATTTCACTTGGTGCATATTATTCAGTTACGCCTTCATTTTCACTTGCTCTTGAAATTGAAGATGTCGTAAAATTGGTGACCGGTACTGACAGAATTATTGCCTACCCCTATACTTCAAGAAGCGGCAGCGCATTAATTACAGCAAAATTTTATTTTTAAGCGGAGTTATTATGTTTGAAGTATTAAAAAGCGGCGGTGTACTTATTATTCCAATTCTTGTTTGTGCAGTATTGGAAACCTTTATTATTATTGAAAGGATGATTTATTTTTACGCAATTGGTAAAAATCGAACTGCTGTTTCAGCAGAAATTATCAGTTTAGTAAAAAAACGGAATTATGACGGTGCTATAGAGTACTGCAGAGCCATAAATACTCCGCTTACAAATATTTTGAAAAAAGCGGTCGAATGCAGAAATTTCCCTGTAAGCGAAATTCGTGAAGCAGTTACAAATGAAGCTACGCATCAAATTCCTTTGTTAGAGCGCTTTATAACTCCGCTGGGAACTATAGCTAATATTGCTACTCTTCTGGGGCTTATGGGGACCGTAACGGGGAACATTCAGGCTTTTAGTGTTTTAGGATCAGGCGGTTCAATGGGAAACCCTGAAATTCTTGCAGGAGCAATTGCAGAAGCACTGGTTACTACTGCTGCGGGGCTTGCCGTTTCAATTCCTGCTCTGATATTTCATAATTATTTTGTATCACGAATTAACCGCAGAATGATCGAGATGGAATATACCGCATCGGAACTGGTTGTTGCGTTAAAGGTTAAAGGAGAAAATTTGTGAAATTTAGAAAGATAAAAGCCGAACACGCACAGCTCGATCTCATACCAATGATTGATATTGTTTTTCAGCTTATTCTCTTTTTCCTTGTTTCTACAACCTTTGCACTTCTTCCTGCAATCTCGTTACGGCTTCCTTCTTCTACTACAGCAGAATCTACATCGGGCGGAAGCATAACAATAACCGCAGAAAAGGACGGAACCCTATGGTTTAATACAGAAAAGGTGAACATAACTGAACTGGGAACGTATCTGTCGTCCTATGAACTTTCACCGGAAGAACGAAAAACCTTCCCTGTCCGCCTTGAGGCAGATGATCTTGTTACAAACGGAACAATAGTTGGAATATTTGATCTTTTACGTTCAAACGGTTTTGCAGCCGTAAATTTACGGACAACCGGTATTAAAAAATGACAGGCAAAGGGTTTCTTTCTAAAAAAGACATAATAAGCGCCTCTTCAACTGCTGTTATTTGGATAATTCTTCTAGTTTTGTCTTTAACAATACAGCCTGAAATAGAAACCCGTTATGAAGTAATTCAATTAGTGTTCGAAGATGAGTCTGTTCAGGAGGCGGAGAAACAGGTCATAGAGACTCCTGTAGAAAAAGTAATCGAAGTTCCCCGTCCTCAAGAAATAAAGGAAGTAAGTACAGAAAAGAAAACGGACCCTGCTCCTGCAGTCAAGCCGGATGCTGCCAAATCTCAGGAACTTAAATCTCAGGAGCCTAAACCGGCTGCTAAAGCTGAAGTAAAACCAGCGGTTAAAACTGCACCTGCTCCTGCTGCACCGGTCGAAAAAAGAGCTGAACCGCAGCTTGTTCAAAGCATGGAAGAATTAATGGCTCAAAATTCTAAACCGGTAAAAAAAGAAGCTGTCTGGGATGAGAGTATTTTTGAATCCTCTGCAGTAGAGGAGCAGTCTCAAGCAGCGGCGGTGCCGAAAATAAATTCTGCGGAACCGGTACAGGCTCTTTCGGGTACAGCAGCTTCTGCTAAAAAGGATACCGCTGCTGTTTCTTCTGTTCAAACTACGCGCAGCGCTTCTTCTTCCCAGGCTATGAGCAGTACAGAGGCCGCGCTCCAGAATATTCTTTCGGCTAAACCCGGAGTCTATACATCGCAGGGAAGTGATCAGAGCAAGAGTTTTGAAACCCAAAGTTCTTCAAGATCCGAAGGGGATGGAGTTTCTATGGATTTAGCCGATGGAAGCAGCCGTCTGCTCTTGTATCCTGAAAAACCGGCCATTGTGTTATCAGCTGAAAGTGAAAAACTCATAAACAGTTCACGCACTCTCACTATTGTCTTTACTGTGCTTGCAAACGGTACTGTTCCGCCGGGAAATATCAGTTTTCAGCCGGCCGGTATTCTTCCTGTCAGTGTTCAGACGGAAATTCGCTCTCAAATTGCCCGGTGGCGGTTTGAAGAAGAAAAAAGTGATGGACAGGCGCGCTTAACATATAGTATAAATGTTAAGTAATGAATTCAATTAAAGCTGTAGCCTTTGACATTGACGGAACACTCTATGCTAACTGGCGTTTATATATACGCATAGTTCCTCATTTTTTAAAAAATCTCAATTTTTTCCTCTCCTATAAAAAAGTACGCGACATACTTCACCGAACAGCACCGCTGCCGGACTTTTATGAGTACCAGGCAAGACTTTTAGCCGACGCTATGCATGTTTCTGTTGATACTGCCCGGACTCTTATTAACGACAAGGTATACTGCGGTTTATGCAAGTATTTTCCTAAAATTACACCGTATAAAAATGCTGTTGAAAGTTTTGAGGTCTTTAAAAAAGCCGGATTAAAATGTGCCATTCTTTCCGATTTTCCTCCTCAACAGAAGGGCGACATATGGGGAGCCGAAAAATTCTGTGATGTTGTTCTCGGCTCAGAGGGCTGCGGTGCTTTAAAACCCTCTGTTTACACTTTTGGAACCCTTGCAGAAAAGCTTGGTCTTAAGAGTGAAGAAATACTTTATGTGGGAAATAATATTAAAGCTGATATTATTGGCGCTAGAAACGCGGGTATGAAAACAGCGTATTTGATGCCGTTTTGGAGAAGATTGTTCGGTTTAAAGCTGCGCCATGCGGATATTTCTTTCAAAAACTATCGCCAATTACAGGAAATTGTGTTACACTAATATATATTTGTTTTTTTGGTGGGAACAATGTATATAATAAATGTTATTACTCTTGCTCTCTGTTTGTCGATTGTGCTTATTTTCAGACAGCTCGATAAAAACAGCAGGTCTATAGATAAGGTTCGTAAATTTTCAGATAAAGTAAAAGGCGAGTTTGAACTTCATTTTGCAAAAAAAAAGGAAGAACTTCAAAACGCTTCTGTTGAACTTGATTTAAAACAGTCACAGTCTGTTGCAGCCGTAAAACGGCTTGAAAAAATAATAGAAGAATTTGACGCTAAAACTAAAACATATGAAAACCATATAACAGCGGTAACACAGCTTGAGCAGCGTGCGGGTGAATATGATACACTTATAAAAACGCTTTTTGACATGACTGAACGGGTTGAAGAAAACCTGCTGCGGATTAAAAAAGAATCAAGTGTTGTAGACAAGGTAGATGCAAAATTAACAGAACAGCGTAAAACAATAGATATTCTTGAAAAGAAAATTCCCTCTATTCAAAATGAGTTTTCTATTAAAAATGAGGCACAGCTCCAGCAGGCGGTATCGGGCCTGCTTTCATCAATACAATCTGATATTGCACAAATTGAACATTCAACGGTTAACTCTCTTAAGAAAAATGATGAAATACTTTCTGCTATAAAACAGTCCTACGAGACAGCCTTTGAGCAGGCTGCGGAACGGGCTGATAATCTTGAACACGCAGCCTTTGATAAACTTCGAAATAAGGCTGTCGAACGTGTTGAAAAATATCATCAGTTCCTGGATGAAAAAACAAGCAGTCTAAGTGAAATAATAAAACAGAAAATTGATGAGACTCAGGTGCTCGTAAAAAATTTCAAGAATTCCTGGCAGCAGGAAGCTTCTGAATATTTAAATACCATGCGAATGGAACTGCAGAAGACAACGGAAGAGTATGATGAAGTAACACAAAAAATTACAGAAAACTTTTCAAGTTTCGAGAATGAAACAAAAGATCTATCCCGCAGAATTAATGAAGAACTTTTTGCAGGGGACGACCTTCTTCAGAAAATGAGACAGAAGGTAGAATCAGAAACAAATTCACTTGCTTCTCTTATTCATGAAACATCTTCCTCACTCGAGTCGCTTGCCGATGAAAGAGCGCAGTATATACAATCTCTTATCAGTACAGAGATACAAAGTCTTAAAGCCTTTGTAGAAGAAGAAACATTGCAGACAAAGAGCCGCGCAGATACGCAGCTTTCAGAAACACGAGCTTTAGTTGAGAATGAAACGGCGCAGGTAAGAAAATTAGTAGAGAATGAAACAGCGCAGACAAGGAAATTAGTAGAGAGTGAAACGGCGCAGACAAGGGCGCTGGCAGAGAATGAAACTGCACAGGTAAGAGAACTGGTAGAACATGAAACTTCACAGTTAAGAGCTCTTTCACAAGAGGAAGCTGCACAGACTAAAGACCTTATTCATTCCCTTACCAATGAAACAAGACTTCTTTTTGATCAGAAAAATCAGGAAGTTATTAATGCCATTAATGCATCGGTGAATGAACAGACACAGACACTTGAATTAAAAACAAGGGAAATTCAGGATTTATCACAGAGTTCTCTGCTGCAGATACGCAGTTTTGTTGAAACAGAAATAGATTCCATCCGGAAAGATTCAGAAGTAAAAACAGGTAGTATAAGAGAGTATGTTGAACAGACGACTTCTGAGCTGAGTCAAAGTGTTGCAATGCAGACGAATGATGCAAAAGAAAAACTCCAGCAGGAATCAGTTCGCATAACAGCAGAGCTTGATAAATCGTTCCGTGATATTGCGAAAATTCAGGAAGAAAAAGCTTCATCAGCTTTTGAAAACATGGATAATCGAATTAAGGAATACAACGAAGATATTTTGTACCGGTTTGAACGGCTTGAAAAAACAGTGACCGATATTGATGATTTAGAAGAACATCTGCAAAAAGCAATGAACGAAGTAAGCAACCGTGTCCTTGCAGATTTTTCTCTTTTTGCCAAAGACCAGAAAAAGTCTTACGCAGAATTCAAGCAGGAAATTGCACTTCAAGCTGATGATATTAGCGAAAAGGTTCAGACCCTCGAGGGTGAGCTCAATGAGCTTAAACAGCGTGCCTACGATAATGTATCTGAGAAATTAAAGGGCTTTGAAGATGACTTCTTTGCCGATCTTGAACAGAGAAGTAATGCCCTCAATGATTCCTTAGCTCAATGGAGAGGCGGTTTTGATTCAAAAATTGAGTCTATGGCCTTATCCTACGAGGATGAAAGACGCAGTCTGGAAATTAAATATGCAGAAGATTTAAAAGAGAGGCTTGCAGCTTTAAGCGAGCGGCTTAAAGAACAAACAGCGTTTCTTTCGGATTCCATTAATTCTAAAGATAAGCAGATACAGGACGCTTCTGTCCGTTTTGATGCTGAAATTCAGGAATTTACCCGGAATTATGCTGCAGAACTTGAAAAATCAAAAGAGGATGCCAATGGTTATCTTAAAAAGGAACTTGCGTCCTACATTGCAGGCATAGATGAGCAGATAAAAAGGCATGAAAAAGAGGTTGGTCAGGAACTTGAAAAGATGTCTGACCGTATTGGTTCTTCCAGTGAACAGGCCAGCGCCCTGCTTGAGTCAATGAGAAGCGATTTCGGCCAATGGAAAGAACGGATGAATGACCAGTTTGAAGAAGCCAGCGTTATTTTTACGGGTAAATTGAACAATTTTGATAGTAATTCAAAAGAAATGATCGGACAGATTGAAAATACTTTTAAATCCGAAGTAGACGACTACAGGGAAAAAACAGAACAGGCCCGAAATCTTATAGAGCAGGACATTCAGCGTCTATCTGATGAAACACGAGAAACCTTAGAAACGTATGAACAAAGAGCAGGAGAGATGGTGACCGAGTTTAAAAACTCTTATGATCAGATGCTCGAAGAAACACAACGCAGAATAAAAGAATATAACAGCGAAGCGGATCAGAAACTTCGTGAGGAAAAACGTCTTGTTCAGGAAATAAAAGAACGTAATGAAACTGCTCAGGAGAAAATGATTCTTAAAATGCAGTCTGATGCAGATAATTTAAATAAAACAATGGATGACATTGATCGAAGAATTAAGCAGTTTGTGGCACAGACGCAGCTTTTTGACCGAACCGATAAACTTAAGGATGAATTGGAAACAAAAATAGCTGAGCTTAAAACAGAGATTGCCGAGGTACAGACTTTCGGGAAAACCATCGGCGCCCTTGAACAGCAGTTTGCTAAAATTAAAAAATCCGAAGAAGAAATAAATCAAAAAACTGCTAAGTTTACTCAGGAAAAGAAGCATATTGAGGCAATGGAAACTACGTTTAACCGTCTTATGACCTTGTCAAATACTATGGATCAAAAGATGGAGGAACTTCGAACTACTAATGATGACCTTCAGGGAATGCAGATTGAGGTTAGAAAATTCCAGGAAACTCTGGCCGATATTTCCAGCAGGTATGAACGTTTTGAGAAGAAAAATGAAGTACTTGATCAGACAATTACCGGTGTTGATAAAACATTTGAGATGCTTAAGGACATTGAAAAACGGCTTGCTTCCTGCTCAAAGGAAACTATTGAGCTTCCCGAACAAATAGGGGACTTAAAAAAAGGTGTCGATAAGCTGATGACAATAAATCCGAAGGTTTCCGAAGCTTTGGAAAAGGTTAATTCATTAGAAAATATTCTTACTCAGACAGAGACGCGCATGGAAGAACTCCAGAATTCCAGAGAATGGCTTGCAAGAACGGAAAGCAGACTTCAGGAAATAAGCAAAGAGGCTGAAAGTAATATAAAGCTGTTCGGCGAAATACAGAAAAATGCAAATCCTAAGCCGAGAAGAGAAGAGGGTGCTCCTCCGCCAAAAATAAGAGAGAGTGTTGTAAAACTTGCTCATGCAAACTGGCGGCCGGAAGATATTGCTTCGAGACTCGGGCTTGCAGTGAGTGAAGTAGAACTAATATTAGAAACGTACAATAAATAAACGGGTTACTGCTGCTTCCATCAGGTTTTACTCTTTTGAAAGAAGGCAGACCGCCCAAACACACACGGCCTCTTCTCTTCCTATTTCTCCAAGCTTTTCGCCTGTTTTTGCTTTTACAAAAATCTGGTCATCCCGGCATTGGAGAATTTCAGCTATGCGTGAAATTATTTCTTTTCTAAACGGGAGAATTTTTGGTTTTTCTATAGCGATGACGCAGTCAATATTGTCAAGAGTCCATCCATTATCGGTAACTAATTGCCATGCTTTTTGTAAAAGCAAAGAAGAGTCAGCTCCTTTCCATTGTTCTTGTGATGGAGGAAAAAGTTCACCAATATCGC
>Ga0116148_1005850_pt1 | contig 10153 bp, 10 predicted proteins | sample AD_UKC055_MetaG_FD_89786 | JGI IMG/M metagenome (GOLD analysis project Ga0116148, IMG submission 89786) | Active sludge microbial communities of municipal wastewater-treating anaerobic digesters from USA - AD_UKC055_MetaG | ecosystem: Engineered > Bioreactor > Anaerobic > Digestate | place: USA... | reverse complement strand
TTATTTTTATGCCATACTGGCTGCACTGTTTTTTGGGACAGGTACGGTGATCAGCAGACATATAGCAACGAAGTTTTCATTTCAGACTGCGACATTTTATCGGTATGGATTTACTGCTTTTTTTATGCTCTTTTGGGTCATATTTACAGGAGATATCAGTAACTACGGTCAAACAAACTTAACACACTGGCTGGTGATGTTGATTATTTCTCTGACGACTGGCTCAGGTGCTATATTTTTATACTACTATGGTTTGAAAAAGGTAAAGGCATCCATTTCAACGATTTGTGAATTATGTTTTCCTTTAACGGCAGTTGTGCTTGATTTGGTTTTGCATGGTAACCAGTTGTCTCTGGCTCAGTGGATTGCAGTCATCGTGTTGGTTGTCTCAATCCTTATGATATCAAGGGAGTATCGTTAAATACAGGCTGAAAGCTCATATTATAAATGATTTGCTTTTCATGATAAATTGATTATCATATATTTTAGATAGATAACGAAGAGGCGATGGAGGTAGATAGAATGATAAAAAGTCGTAACGTAATATTGGTATTATTTATTGTATTATTGATGTTTAGTGCATGTTCTAAAAACAAAGTCAACGATAAACCACTGATTCTGACCAGTATTTATCCCTATGAACTCATCGTAAAACAAATAGTAAAAGATAAGGCGAGGGTTCAAAGCATAATCCCTCCTAATACTTCTCCGCATACTTATTCACCATTACCTGGTGATATCAAATTGATTTCTGAGGCTGAATGTGTGTTTTCTAATGGTTTAGAGTTAGAAGTTCCTTTTGAAAAGATTTTTGCTGATTTAAAAGAAAAACATATCGAAGTGACTCATTATATTCCAAAAGCAGTGATTGAGTTTGAGCATCAGAATCAACTCCATCATCATGCAGAATCAGAACATGGGGAAGAAGCGCATCAGGAAGAGCCTCATTCTGCTGAACATCATCACCATGATGGAATCAATCCTCATATCTGGTTACACCCAGAAAACATTATTGATATTGCAAAGGGAATTACCGGAAAAATGACAGAACTAATGCCCGAAAACAAAGCATTTTTTGAACAAAATCTGGAAGAACTCATCAATGATGTCATGAAGGCTGACAGACTCATTATCAGCGACAGAGAAAAAGTACCTAATGTCAATCTCATTGGATTCCATGACTCATTTCATTATTTTAATCACAGATATAATATTAAATCCTTTGGTTTTATACAAAAATTTCCAGGCAAAGAACCCACAGTGCAGGAACTTGATCAGATTGCTAAAGTGATAAAGGATAATCAGATAAAGATAATCGTGACAGAACCTCAACTGAACCCAAAACCGGTAAAGATTTTGTCAGAAGAGTTTAAGTTAAAAGTAGTTGAGCTTGATCCGCTTGGTCAGACTCTCGCTGTCAGTAAGATTTCAGAATTATTACTCGAAAACTGGAATAACCTGAATGATGGCAATCAATGATAGAGATTAAAAATCTGAACTTTCAGATAAAATCCCGTGTGATTTTAGAGAATATCAATATCAGTATTCCTAAGGGGGAGTTTTTAGCGATTATTGGGCCTAACGGAGCAGGTAAATCCACGTTGTTAAAACTGATGCTGAACTTAATTCCATTACAAAATGGGGAAATTATGTTCAATCAAGAGAACCACGCAGATTTCGTTAAACATAAACAAGTGGGTTATTTACCTCAGATTGAGCATTTTACCCCCAATTTTCCTTTAAAAGTAATCGATTTGGTTTTGATGGGGAGAATGTATCAAAAGAAACTGTTTAAAAGATTTAGCAAGCAAGACCAGACTATAAGCATGAATTCATTGAGTATGGTAAATGCAGAACATTTGGCTGATAAGTTTATTGCAAATCTGTCCGGTGGGGAGTTTCAAAGAGTTTTACTGGCAAGAGCTCTTGCTACAGAATCAGACTATATATTTTTAGATGAACCAGAAGCCGGGATTGACCGCGTAGGTGTAACCGGTTTTTATCAGTTGCTGTCAATGCTGAATGAAAAAGGGAAAACGATCATCGCTGTTTCTCATGATTTGGACAGGCTTTCAGAACATTGTAAGCTGGTAATCTGTTTGAACAGAACCATGCATTGCCATCTCAAACCGAATACACTGAACAGGAAAATCATCCATCAGTTTATGAATGAGGGGCAGTAGATGTTTGGGTTTTTATCAGTTAAATTTTTAATGTTGTCATTTATTGGAGCATTACTTTCTGCCGTGTCAACCTCATTGATGAGTGTGTTTATCTCTTTAAAGAAAATATCCTATATGAGTGAAGCCTTATCCCATATTTCATTTGCAGGTATCGCCATTGCAATCTTATTGGGGATGTCAGTGAATGCAGTCAGTGCTTTGTTTGTATTGTCTCTTGTGATCATTATTGCTTTTATTTCTTTATATTATCATCTTGAAGAGTCCAATGTTACCATGATCATTATGTCTGTCTCAATGGCTTTAGGGATAATGCTGTTGTCCCTTAAAAAGGATTATACCGCCGATGTCAGCAGCTATATGTTTGGTAATATCCTGTTAATCAATCAGGAAGATTTATATTGGCTGTCAGTCCTGATCGTTCTTAATTTAGGCTTTCTAATGGCATTTTACAGGGAAATAATCTATATGACCTATCATTCTCAAATTGCAGAATTTTATCATATTCCAGCGAAGACAGTGTATGTCATATTTTTGATCATTCTTGCACTAAATATCGTCATATCAGTAAAAATTGCCGGTATTGTTCTGATTACTGCCCAGTTAATCTTGCCAGGAATGATCAGTCTCAATTTAACCCGTCAGATATCGAAAGCGATTGTTATAGGGGTTATTGCATCAGTTCTTTCTTCGCTGACTGGTTTTTTGCTTTCTTATCAGTTTAATTTCCCCTCAGGGTCGGTTATTGTGCTGGTTTTATTCCTTTTCTTTCTGATATCACTGGCTGTAAAATCTATCGCAGTAAGGGATCATTAAGACTTTCTAAAATAGGAGTTATGATGAAAAAGAATGTTCTGATCAGTGCCTGTTTATTAGGCTTAGACTGTAAATACAATGGCGAAAACAATCTCGCCCAGAAGATTACAGACTTGATAAATGGGAATCAAAATGTTTGCTTTATACCTGTATGCCCTGAGCAAATGGGCGGTCTTTGTACTCCCAGAGAACCATGTGAAATTATACAGGACAGACAATCAGTTGAATCAGAACAAGGAAATGATTTTAGCAAGCAGTTTGCTAAAGGAGCAAAGGAGACGTTAAAACTCGCAAGGCTTTTTGATTGTAAAATGGCATTATTAAAAGAGAACAGCCCTTCATGTGGTTCTCATACAATTTATGACGGGACATTTTCACATCGCAAAATAGAAGGAATGGGATATACTGCATCGCTTTTACAGCTCAATGGTATTGAGGTCTTTAGTGAAAATGAGATTGAGATGTTTTGCACAAAATGTAATGATAAACTCTGAATGAGTCGTTTACTTCCAATGTTTTTATAAATAGGGGTGTTGTGAAAGGAGAAAATATGTATCCGTATATTTTTGCAGCTTATGCAGATTTAAAGAATGAGTATGATTTATTAAAAAGTTTTGTGTTATCTATTCGTGACTTTTGTGGAGAATTTTCTTCGATGCCAATAGTGATCGTAATGAATGAGATTTATAGAGATACTTTGACCTCTGAACAGACAGATTTTATCAATAGCTGCCAGGTTCAAATTGAGTGGATCACTATTCCAGAAAAATTTGCACATATCCCTTATCATGAAAAAACATTAGCAGCAGGATTTGTAGAAAACGGATATTTGAAGTTTTGCAATCGTTTGATATGGGCGGATATCGATACTTTATTTTTACAATTTCCTCAGGAACTGACGATGCTTAATTTACCACTTGCCTGTCGGCCAGTAGATTTGAAAAATATCGCAGGATTATACGAAGAACCACTCCCTGCTTTTTGGAATGAGATATACAATTGCTGTTCAGTCAGTACGGATAATTTGTTTGATGTCGTTACTACGATTGACCAGCAAAGGATCTATTCATATTTCAATGCGGGCTGTATCGTTGTTTCTCCTGAATATCGGATTCTAAGTCTTTGGAAGGATTATTTTGAAGAGTATGTACTCAATGTAGAGTGGCAGAAATATTTCGAAGAAGATAATCTTTACAAAATCTTTATTCATCAGGTTTTCTTGAATATTGCGATAACCTCATTATTTACCAGAGAAGATATTCATATTTTAGACTATCATGTTAATTATCCGCTCTGTAATCAATACCGTTATCCTGAGCCATTCAAAGTGAAAGATTTTGATGAGTTAGTCAGTGTCAGACTTGATTTCTATCTGAAATATGGAGACTTCTCTGAGTTTCACATCTCTGAGTCAAAGAAAAGCTGGCTTAAAGCGCATGTATATTCAGAGATAGAATAAGATCTATGTTGTTTGAGCCGGTACCTTAAAGACTAGTTTTCTGACTTTCTCAGGCTTAGCTGAATTGATCAGCATAGGCATGTGTCCATCTTGGGGGAAAAAAATCATAAAGTATGAGGGTTTCAGAGAGATAAAATCTGTAATACCCTGAAGCTTTTGAAAGTCTTTTTCTTCATCATAGGGAAACTGAAATGCTTCCTTGATTGGCAATATCCCGATTTGCTCACTGCCACAGGTGATCATCTGGATATCGATGTATTTTCGATGACACTCAATAAAAGATTCTTCAACTGTACGTGTCATGTATTCATTAATACCCAGTGTGATGCCATGGCCTATGTCATGTTTTCCTTCAGGGATGCTTGATAAATCTGTCTGACTGATATAGTCATTTACAAATCTGAACAGAGGATGAACAGATATATACTGTTTGAATTGGCTGATATGGTCGAATATCATCATAAACTCCTTGTTTTAAAAAGCCAAAACCGACCCCCAGAAGAGGCCGGTTCATAAAGAAAATGGTCAGATTAATTTATTTTTTTTTGTGACGATTTTTTCTCAATCTTTTTTTTCTCTTATGAGTGGCAATTTTATGGCGTTTTCTTTTCTTTCCGCAAGGCATAAGTCCTCCTATGTTATTCTTCGTTGCTGTTTATAATGTCTAATTTAAACTCTCTAGAAAATTTGAAAGTGGGCACAACTCTTTCTGGTACTGGTACTTTTTCTTCAGTCTTTGGATTACGTCCAACACGAGGTTTTCTGGTTTTGAGTTTGAAGGTTCCAAATCCACGAATCTCTATGTGATTTCCTTCTTTCATCTTTTCTTTTACTGAGAGTAAAAAAGCATCGACGATCTGTGCAACCTCTCGGCGTAACATACCAGTATCATTTGCAACTTGTTTAACTAAATCAGCTTTCGTCATTTGACTCTCCTTATATCCATATTTATCTATTTCGTTTTTTTGTATCTTTTTTTTTATAGGCATTAGTGTCAAGCGCTTTTTTTAACTTCCTGAAAAATATTGTTATTATAACTGAAGTGATGATAAAGATATGAACAAATCAAATGACGATTTATGAATTAATTGAAGATAATAAATAGGCAGGGAACGGTTAAGCCCCCTGCGACTATTTAAACTTTTTTAATCAGGAGCGAAATCTTGTTGTAATGATTCTCATAGCTGAAATTGAATTCCTGAGATAAGTTATTGATAAGGTTGATACTTAACTCATCATCTTCAAAATCACTTTCAAGCAGATTATGTTTATCTCCCTGATAAGAGAAATGGAGCTCCATCGTGTTATGTTTTTCTGAATAAGCCAGTGAAATATCAATATGATATGCTTTGAAAAAGTGCTGATAAACGGATAGTAGCTCTTCGTAGATAAGTAGTGTATTATTGACGGTTTTTCTCGAAAGGAAATGCTTTTCGCAGAATTGTTCAATTTCAGCATTTAACTGGTAGAGGTCATAATCCTGCGATCTGATTTGGTAATTTAGACTTCTGATTCGATTGATAAAGGCTTTTGTTTTTTCTTTTTGAGGTGTTTTGAAAATCTGTTCAGGAGAGCCTTCTTCGTAGATGATTCCTTCATCCATATAGAAAATCCGGCTGGATACATCTCTGGCAAAATCCATTTCATGAGTTACTACCAGCATGGTCATTCCATTTTTGGCAAGTCTGCGAATTACAGCCAGTACTTCTGAAACCATGGTAGGATCCAGGGCAGAGGTTGGCTCATCAAACAGTATGATTTCAGGATCCATTGACAGACACCGGGCAATAGCGATTCTTTGTTTTTGACCACCAGACAGTTCATCTGCAAAGTAATTCTCTTTTTCAGCCAGACCTACCAGTTTTAACAGTTCTCTTGCTTTTTCAATTGCTTCCGCCTGAGTCTTGTTTAGGAGTTTAATCTGACCTATACACAGATTTTCTAAAACAGTCATGTGAGAAAAGATATTGAAAGATTGAAAAACCATTCCCATTCTTTGTCTCATTTTAGGGATATTTGTCGTTTTATCCATCAGGTTGATCTGGTCAACGAATATTTCTCCGCCACTGGGTTGTTCCAGCAGATTGATACATCTGAGAAAAGTGCTTTTACCAGTACCAGATGGGCCAATAATTGAAATGACTTCCCCTTTTTTGATATTACAGTTTATTTCTTTTAATACGGTCAGATTGCCAAATTTTTTGGAGAGATTTTTGACTTGTATCATGCGGTTTTCCTCCTTGATTTAGGCTCTGTTTTCTTTTGAAAAAAATCAAGCAGCAGGATTAAAACCCAGGAAATCAGGAAGTAGAGGACTGCTATCATGATGAGTGGGAAGAAGGCATCAAAGGTACGGCTTCTGATGATATCGCCGGCTTTGGTTAAATCTTCAACAGCAATGTATCCTACAATAGAAGTCATTTTAACCAGAGAGATGACTTCCCCTTTGTAAACGGGTAAGATTGATTTTGCTGCCTGGGGCATGATGATGAGAATAAATGTCTGAATTTTATTGAACCCCATTGCAATACCTGCTTCTGACTGCCCTTTGTCTATTCCTTCAATACCTGTTCTAAACATTTCGGATACATAAGCTGCGAAGTTTAAACCAAAAGCAAATATCGCAACATAGATTGGGTTGATATTAACAGATGCAAAGACAATATAATAGGTAATCATTAAGAAAACCAGAACAGGGGTTCCTCTGAGAGCGGAGATGTAGATTTTTGCAAAACCCTGACTGATTTTATTTTTAGACATTCTTAAAAAGCAGATAATTGCCCCAAAAACAGTGCCCAAAATAACAGAGAAGAATGAAATCAATAAAGTAACCAATAAGCCGTCAATAATGAGTTGATAACGTTTTTCGAAAATGATATTATTGTAGAAACTCTCTTTCACCTGATTGATAAAGTTTTTTAAGCCAGAGACTTTGAGTGGAGTGGTCTCTTTTTCCAATTTATTTTGTTTCAAGATGATTATACAAGCTCTGTCCTGAATGTATGAATCAGAAAAATTAACCTGTTTGCTTCTTTCATCAGTGATAGTTATTCCTGCTGCAACTAAATCTACTTTCCCACTTGCTAAACCTGCCAGCAATGAGGTGAACTCCATCACATCAATCTTAAGATTGTAATGATACTGTTTGGCAAAGAGCTGAAGAATTTCAACATCGAAACCAGTTAGTTTTTCGTTTATGTAGGTTGAATATGGAAGCCCACAGATCGATATGCCCGCACGTAATAGTTTCCCATTTGAATTTAAAGTGATATCTGGTACCTGGATGTTTTCTGTTTCTGATTCTGTCCATCGTTGATAAATATTGTCATAGGTCCCATCGCTTTTAATTTGTTGTAAGAATTTGTTAAATTCGTCTAACAAAACTTGATTATTTTTGTTAAAACCAATACCCATATCCTGAGAAAAAATATTTTGTGCAAGAAAGTCCATTTCTGGATTTTGTTTAACAACGGATTTCCCATAAAATTCATCTACCATAATCGCATCGATTTTTTTTGTTTTGAGGGCTATAATCAGATCAGCTGTTCCAGTAAATCGTTTAATCTCTGCTTTCGGATAATTTTCCATGATATAATTTTCATGAATCGTCCCTTCGTAAACCCCTATCGTTTTTTCTGCAATATGATTCATGTCTAACGAATGAGACGCCAAGTCCCCTGCATAATTTTTTTCCAGTACAAAGACACCTGTTTTAAAAACCATATATTCATCAGAAAAATTGATTTGTTTTTGACGCTCTTGGGTTATCGCAATACCATCAGAAATCATATCTACTTTACCAGAAGCAAGGGCATTTACCAATGAGCCAAATTCCATGGTTGTAATTTCTAACTTATAATTACGGTCTTTTGCGAAATTTTGAATCAGTTCAATATCAAAGCCAACATATTCACCATTTTGATAAGCTACATAAGGAAAGTCAGCAACGGCCACTCCAAGTTTAATGAGTTTTCCAGAGCTAAGATTGTTGATTTTTGGCATGATAGCTGTTTCAGGATCTTCCAGACACCAGCGTTTATATATCTGATCATAAAGTCCATTATCTTTAATCTTTTTCAGATACATATTAAACTCAGCTAGTAATTCTGGATTTTTTTTGTTAAAACCTACACCCAGTGGTAAAGATAGAACATCATCTGTTAGTAACGTGATGCCAGGATTGCTTTTAACTAAAAGACCTCCGGTAATTGCATCCAGCATGATGGCATCTACTTTTCCTGTTTTAAGTGAAATAATCATATCTGCAGGTGTGTTATAACGTTTTATGCTGATTGACGGATAATTCTGGGCAAGAAACTGGTCATGAACGGTTCCTTCATAAATTCCAACAGTTCCATTTTTTAAATCATTAAAATCAGCATATTTTTTACCTGAAGGGTTATTTTCAGATTTTTGGCATCCAATGAATAATAAAATGGCTAAAGTAAGCCAGAAAAGATGGCGTTTCATTTTGAAGAATCCTTTACGATTGCAGCGATTCCACCTCTGTAGTAAGGTGTTGAAAACAGCACTTTTTGAGCTCTTTCTTCAGAAACAGTAATACATGCGCCGATCATATCTACTTTTTTACTCATTAATGATGGGATAAGTGCACCAAAGTCCATATTCACAATTTCCAGGTTTTTTTGGAGTTTATCTGCTACTAACTGAGCTAATTCAATATCAAAGCCAGTCAGCGTATTATTCTGGTACAAAAACGAGAAAGGTTCTGTTACAGCTGATGTGCCTAGATAAAGTGTCTCAGTATATTGATTTGATACAGGTTGAGGTAATTCATAAGTATTCGCATTTTTAGGAAACCATCTGTTTTTCATTTCTTCATACTTTCCTGATTCCTTAAGCTCATTGATGACAGAGTCAATCGTTTGTTTTAATTCAATATTGTCTTTGTTAACAGCGAAGGCATAATCATCGTATGTAATCATATCATCTAATACTTTTAATCCGTCCATCTTGGATGCAATATTTTTCAAGATTGGCTCATCATAAGCAGCAGCCGTCACTTTTCCCGTTTTGACTGCTAAACAGGCATCAGTAATATTGTTAAAATATTTGATTTTTGCATTGGCAAATTTACTTAAAACCAGTTTGTCAGCCATAGTACCAGTAGGTACAGCAATATCTTTTTCTGCAAGTTGTGAAAGATTTAGGATTTGTTCATTTTTTCCACAGCCTAAAAACGTTAAAGCAATTGTCAGGGAAAGGATAACAGTTAAACATATAAATATTTTTTTTCTCATGAGTCCTCCAAATAATTCAGTTTTTTATCTTATTTTTTTTTTAAAAGTGATAATGTTTTTGCCATTAATTCGATTGTAATCCAGATTGTCGGAAAAATCTTTTGTAAGAATGATGCCCAGACCGCCTTCATTTCTTTCACTAAGAGGAAGATCACGCTGATCAACCTGATGCTTCAATGGATTAAAGGCAATTCCTTCATCAATAAAAATCAGAGTGATAGAATCATTTACAAGTGATATTTCCATCTCAATATTACCCGTGTTTTCGGGATAAGCGTAGCTGACAATATTGACAATCATCTCTTCTACGGCAATCAGTAGTTTGAAAATATCTTTGGGAGTTACTTCTAACTGATTCAGACAAAGTTCTGTCATATCCAGAAAATAGGGGATGTTTTCATGAATAGCCAGATTAGAAAATCGGAAGTGTTTTGATT
>Ga0116148_1005840_pt1 | contig 10170 bp, 9 predicted proteins | sample AD_UKC055_MetaG_FD_89786 | JGI IMG/M metagenome (GOLD analysis project Ga0116148, IMG submission 89786) | Active sludge microbial communities of municipal wastewater-treating anaerobic digesters from USA - AD_UKC055_MetaG | ecosystem: Engineered > Bioreactor > Anaerobic > Digestate | place: USA... | reverse complement strand
GTCTACGAGAGGAAGTGCCCGGCCAAGCAGTGCAAGAGCTTGCTGGCCTTCTCGATCGATCACGAGAAATGCGTCGGGTGCGGCCTTTGCACAAAGGCCTGCCCTTCGGACGCAATACTGGGTGCCAAGAAGAGCCCCCACCACATAGTCCCCGAGAGGTGCATCGGATGTGGAAGCTGCATGGAAGCGTGCCCCATCGGGGCCGTCTCGGCCGAGTGAAGGCTGTGAGGTTCAACAATGATTAGCATCACTGTCAACGGCAGAGCGGTAGAGGCGGAGGAGGGCGAGTCCATCCTCCAGGCCGTACGCCGCGCCGGGATATCCATACCCACTCTTTGCTACATAGACGGACTGCCCCCGACCGGCGCATGCAGAATGTGCGTGGTCGAACTGGAGGGCGACGGAAGGCTCGTTCCGTCCTGCTCGTTCCCCGTAGCCCCCGGGATGAAGATCCTTACTCACTCCCCGAGCGCCATATCCGCCAGGAAGACGATCGTGGAGCTGCTTCTGGCCAACCATCCCGACGACTGCCTCTACTGCGCGAGGAACGGCTCCTGCGAGCTTCAGGGCTATGCGCTCGAGCTCGGCGTGAGGCAGCGGAGGTACTCCGGCTCCAGGAACGACTGGAAGATGGACCAGTCGAGTCCGGCCATCGTCCGCGATCCCGACAAGTGCATCCTCTGCGGCAAGTGCGTTCGTGTCTGCGAGGAGATACAGGGCGTGGCCTGCATAGACTTCATCGGCAGGGGCAGCAAGGCGCACATAGGCACGGCCTTCGACGAAGGGCTCAACGTGTCGAGCTGCATCAACTGCGGCCAGTGCATCAAAGTCTGCCCCACGGGTGCGCTGACGGAGAAGTCGAGCATCCAGAAGGTCATGGACGCCCTGAACGACCCGACGAAGACCGTCGTAGTGCAGCACGCCCCGAGCATCTCGGTGACCATCGCCGAGGAATTCGGAATGAAGCCCGGAATCGACGCCGCCGACGTGATGACTGCGGCTCTCAGGAGGATGGGGTTCGACAGGGTGTTCGACACTTCCTTCAGCGCCGACCTCACGATAATGGAGGAGGCCTCCGAGCTGGTCCAGAGGATCACGAAGGGCGGCAAGCTGCCCATGATGACGAGCTGCTCCCCGGGCTGGATCAAGTTCGTGGAGCAGTTCTATCCCCAGCTCCTCGGCAACCTCTCCACCTGCAAGAGCCCCCAGCAGATGCTCGGGGCCGTCATCAAGCACTACTGGGCACAGCGCGAGGGGATCGACCCGAGGAACGTGTTCAGCGTCTCCATAATGCCCTGCACCGCCAAGAAGTTCGAGGCCGGCAGGCCCGAGATGCTGCATGACGGCATACCTGACATCGACGCGGTACTGACCACCCGTGAACTCGCACAGGTCATAAAGACGTTCGGCCTCGATCTGGCCTCGATGTCAGGCGAGCCGGCCGACACTCCTTTCGGCGACCGCAGCTCCGCCGGAAAACTGTTCGGTGCCTCGGGCGGAGTGATGGAAGCCGCTGTCCGCACCGCACACTATCTGATCACCGGCAAGGAGCTGGATCTGCCCAGGATCAACGCCATCAGAGGCCTGGACGGGATCAAGGAAGCCTCCGTGAACGTCGCCGGCACCGAGGTGAAGGTGGCTGTCGTCAGCGGCCTCGGGAACGCCAGGAAGCTCCTGGACCAGATCGTCGCCGGAAGGAACGACCTCCACTTCATCGAGATCATGACCTGTCCCGGCGGCTGCATCTCCGGCGGAGGACAACCCGTCCACACCGATCCTGAGGTTCTGAAGGCCAGGATGCAGGCGCTCTACAACATCGACAAGGATGCGACCATGAGGACTTCGCACTCGAACCCGTCGATCCAGAGGATCTACAAGGAGTTCCTGGGCGAGCCGGGCGGACATCTGTCGCATGAGCTGCTCCATACCCACTACGCGGAGAGGGATGTTCTCCGGTAGGGGAGATGCATGTCCGGAAACGTCGGCAAGCCGCTCGTAACGACGAACCAGGACAGGTGCAAGGCTTGCTGCACCTGTGTGCGGGAATGTCCCGCCAAGGCGATCAGGATCCACCGCGGCAAGGCGGAGGTTCTTCCGGAGAGGTGTGTCGGCTGCGGCAACTGCGTGAAGACCTGCAACATGAAGGCCTTGTTGGTGAGGAGTTCCGCGGAACTGTTCGACGCGGTGCTGTCCTCGGGCGTGGAATCGAGCGCCGTAATAGACCCGGCCTTCCCTGCGGAGTTCACCGGGATGGACTACAGGGTCTTCGTCGGCATGGTGAAGTCGCTGGGCTTCACTTACGTGAACGAGGGGGCCTTCGGAGCCGATCTGGTCGCAGAGAGATACAGGAAGCTGCTAGAAGCGAATCCGGACGGGCGGTACATAGGAACCAACTGTCCTGCACTGATCAACTACGCAGAGATGTACCACCCGGATCTGACGGGCCGTCTGGCCCCGATAGTGTCGCCCATGGTGGCGACCGCGAGAGCGCTTCGGAAGCTCTACGGAAGCGATCTGAAAGTCGTCTTCATCGGTCCCTGCATCGCAAGGAAGACCGAGACCGACGATCCGAGCGTCAAGGATGAGATCGACGCAGTCCTCACGTTTGAGGAGCTGCGTGAGATCTTCGAGGCAAGAGGCATCGAGGCCGGCAACGTGACCCCAGTGGACTTCGATCCACCCCATGCCGGTCTCGGCGCCCTCTTCCCCCTTGCGGGCGGGATGCTGCAGGCCGCCGGTATCGAGGAAGACCTCGTCTCGGGCGACATCGTGACAGCCGGCGGGATGCGGTCCTTCCAGGATGCGCTGAAGGAGATGGAGTCCGGCACGAATGCCAGGCTTCTCGACATCCTGTGCTGCGACGGATGCATCATGGGGCCGGGAATGACGACGCCGGACCGGCGTTTCAGGCGCCGGTCCAGCATCAGCGCCTACGCGCGAGGTCGTCTCTCAGAGCTCGACTCCGACAGCCGGCTCACCGGAATCGACAGGTTCAGGGATCTCGACCTGTCCAGAACCTTCGCCGCCCACGACATGAGGATGAAGCGGCCATCCCGGCAGGAACTCCGGCCGGTCCTGGAGAAGCTCGGCAAGCACGGCCCGGAGGACGAGTTGAACTGCGGGGCCTGCGGCTACGAAACCTGCCATGACCATGCGGTCGCCATCTTCGACGGGCTCGCAGAGAGCGAAATGTGCCTGCCCCATACGATCGATCTGCTCAAGAGCGCTCTTTCCGACCTGGAGAGCAGCCATGCAGAGCTGGCGGATGCCAGGGAGGCCCTGGAGCACGCCGAGAAGATGGCGACGATGGGGCAGCTTGCCGCAGGGATCGCACGAGGTGAACAATCCGCTGGGAATTGTCCTGATGTACGCTCACATGTTGCTGGACAACTGCGAGGAAAACCCGGCGATATGCGACGATCTCCGGATGATAGCCGAGCAGGCCGATCGCTGCAGGAAGATCGTCTCCGGTCTGCTCGACTTCGCGAGGCAGAACAAGGTAGTCCACCAGCCCACCGACGTCCCGGAGCTGATCCAGCGGACTGTGAGTCTGGTCACGCTGCCTCCGGAGATAGCCGTGGAGTGCCGCACGGAGACCGACGACCCGATCGCCGAACTGGATCCGGACCAGATCGCGCAGGTCATCACGAATCTCGTCACCAACGCCATCGCCGCGATGCCGGCCGGAGGGCTTCTGAAGTTCGTGGTGGGAGGCGACGAGCAGAACATCCGGATAGATGCCTCGGATAACGGCGTCGGCATCCAGCCCGCCGATTTCAAGAGGATTTTCGATCCCTTCTTCACCACGAAGAAGATCGGCAAGGGAACTGGTCTCGGACTCGCCGTCACTTATGGTATAGTCAAGATGCACCGGGGGCAGATCAGCGCCGTGACAAACGCCGATCCGTCCACCGGCCCGACAGGAACGACATTCACCGTGATCCTGCCCAGGAGTGCGCCGGAGGAATAGCCGGCTCCGGGCGGATGCGACCAGGAGGAGTCAGAAATGGCTGAGATATCCAGGAGGGTCATGATCGTCGACGATGATCCGGACTTCCTCGAGCAGATGAGGATGTGCCTGGAGTCGCGGGGTTACTCCGTCAGTTCCGCATCCAGCGTACAGGAATGCGAGAACCAGCTCAAAGAGACCGAGCCGGATGTCGTAGTGCTCGACCTCATGATGGATAACGAGGACGACGGATTCGTGCTCTCCTACCGGATCAAGAAGCAGTTCCCCAAGATGCCGGTGATCATCGTCACCTCCATGACGCACGAGACGGGGATGGATTTCGACGAGACGTACGACCCCGGCCACTGGATCAAGGCCGACGCGATCCTCGCCAAGCCCATCCGTTTCGAGCAGCTCGAACGCGAGATCACGCGCCTGATGAGGGAAAGAGCCTGATCAGATGCCGGAAGAGCCCGAGGGCGAACCGACGCCTGAACCGGGGCGCGCCGCGGCATCCTTGGAAAAGCTGAAGATTCTCATAGTCGACGACGAGCCGGGCATGAGAACGGCTGTCGCGCGCGCCCTGACAGGATTCACCGTGTCCGTGGACGAGATCCGGACAATCGTCTCCTTCGACCTGATACAGGCGGCCTCCGGCGAGGAGGCCGTCCTGAAGCTCGAGAGCGAGAAGCCGGACCTGATGCTCCTGGACCACAAGCTGCCTGGCATCACCGGGCTGGACGTGCTGGCATGGCTGTCCGACCGGAAGACGGATATCCTCATCATCATGATGACCGCATACGCCTCGATAGAGGCGGCCGTCACCGCGACGAAGAAGGGTGCGTTCGACTTCCTCTCGAAGCCGTTCACCCCTGCCGAGCTGAAGGCGTCCGTCCGGAAGGCGGTTGGCCATCTCATAGCTCTGCGCAGGGCGAGGATGTTAGAGGAGGAGAGGCGCAGGGTCCGCTTCCAGTTCATATCCGTGCTCGCGCACGAGCTGAAGGCCCCCCTCGCAGCCATCGAGGGCTATCTCTACGTTCTGAAGGATCCAATCGCCTGTGCCGACACAGCGACCCGCAACCTCGCGGTCGACCGCTGTCTCATCCGTCTGGGCGGCATGAGGAAGCTCATCCTCGACCTCCTGGATCTAACCCGTCTGGAATCCGGTCAGAGGAAGAGAGAGGTTCAGGACGTCGATCTCGGCGAGGTCGCGAGGTCGTCGATCGAAACCATGACCCCCGATGCCTCCGCCAGGGACATCACGATGGAGCTCTCCATGCCGGACGGCGCGGTGGTGATCCCGGCGGACCGCTCCGAGATCGAGATCGTGATGAACAACCTGATCTCCAACGCGGTCAAGTACAACCGTGACGGCGGCAGCGTCGGGATCACGATCAGCCGGCGGAGCCCGCGGGTGCTCATCGAGGTGTCCGACACCGGCATAGGCATGTCACGGGAGGAGTCCGCGAAGCTGTTCAAGGAGTTCGTCCGCATCAAGAACCAAAAGACCAGGAACATCCTCGGCAGTGGTCTGGGATTGTCCATCGTACAGAAGATCGCCAATATCTACGGCGGTACGGTGGAGGTGGAAAGCGAACCGGATGTGGGCAGCACTTTCAGAGTGATGCTCAATCCCGGAGCGACGGCTGTTTCTCCCGGCACCTCCGGGGAAGTGTCGGGACATGAGCTGGTAAAGCTGGAAAGGGAGGCATGATGGAGGAACGGATCGAGAAGGCTTTTGCCGTTCCCCCCGACACTCCCGTCATAATCCGCAACTCCAACGGTTCGGTGCTGGTTCGCGCCGGTTCCGGCTCTTCAGGCCGGGCGCTCGTGAAACGGACCGTGGAACCGGACCTACCGCACACGAAATACGTTGAGATCGAGATCGATCAGGGGCCTCCGCTGGTGATCCGATCCTGCTACAGCCTCAGCAGGGTCAGGGCGTCGGTCGACATGGAGGTGACGCTGCCTCCCGGCATCAAGGCGCTGGAGATCGAGACGATCAACGGCAACATCGTCGTTTCCGACATGAACTGCCGGATCAGGGCCTCCTCCAGCAACGGTTTCATCCGCACCTCCGGCGGGGGAGGGCCGCTCGACCTGCACACCAGGAACGGGATGCTGGACGTGTCCGGAGAGGCGGTCATATCCTGCCTCGAAACGCTCAACGGAAGCATCCGGGTCGACATGGGCGGCGTTTCGGGCGATCCGGCCACCATCTCGACCGTTTCGGGCTCCATACTCATCTGCGTCGAGGATGGCTTCTGCGCGGATTTCGAAGCCGTCACCGGGCGGGGGGCGATCCACACCAAGGGGCTCACGGTCGTTTCCTCCATAACCGGCCCGGGCCTGATGAGAGGCACGATCGGCAGCAGCGCGGGCCGCTTCCGTGCCTCCTCCCGTATCGGCGACATCACGCTCACACGCTCGTCCGGACTCCAGCGCCGGGACGAACCTGGTGACGGCAGAGCGGTCTGACGGACCGATCCTCCGCTGGCTGCGGACAAGGTCGGACAGGGTATCCCGGAAGCTGACCGAGGAACAGTGTACCCTGCTCGCTCAGAAACCTCCCGAAGCCTCCATCGCTCCACGCCCGGAAACTTCCGCCGTCATCCTTCACCATTCGGCCACCCCGGACGGATCGGTTTCGCTGTTCAGAGTTCTGCACCGGGCCGTGTTCGGCTGGGATGACGTCGGATACCACTTCGTCATCGGCAACGGCTCCTTCTCGCCCGATGGAGCAGTCGAGGAAGGGCGCCCACGGGAGGCGACAGGCGCCCACGCAAGGGGCTTCAACGAGAAGAGCCTCGGGATATGCCTCGTGGGCGACTTCAGCGATTCCATGCCCACGCCCTGCCAGGTGTCCTCCCTCGCCGACCTGCTATCAGAACTGCTGCGCATCTACGGCCTGGGGGCCGAGGCCATACTGCTGCACCGCGAAGTACCGGGCTGCGTGACCGAATGCCCGGGCGCGCTCTTTACGAGGAAATACCTGGAGAGCGACATCCTGCCCCCGGTCAGATAGGGAAGGCGCGCGGAGCTGGTCCGCGCGCCTTCGTTCCAGCGTTGGGGTTTTACCTTATCAGAGCCAGTCGGCCGGTGCTTCTGCACCCGGGGGCGTCAAGCCGGACGAAGTAGAGTCCGGAAGGCGCCGCCGATCCGTCCTGCGTAAGGCCGTTCCACTCGAATTCGTGGACTCCAGGCGTCAGTGCGCCGTCGTTCAGGACATTCACGCATCTGCCTGCGAGATCGTACACCGCAAGACGAGCTGCACCGCCTGCTGCCGGCACGCTCACGGAGATGCTCGTCCGGCTTCTCATCGGATTGGGGTGTGGGATTCCGAGAGAGAATCTCAGCGGGGTCTCGCCGCCTTCCATGCCGAAGGATGGTTCAAGCGTCAGGCGGAACGACCAATCGGCGGAAGTGTAGTTCGTCCAGCCCGATGAGGCGTTGTGCCACCAGCTTCGGCCGTCTATCGGATCGTCGTTGTCGCCGCCTATGGCCAGGGACTTGGCGTCCGGCCAGTGCGTGACGAACCAGAGGTCGCCGGGCTCGTTGATCCATACGTTCATCGGGACCTCCAGCCAGGACATCGCGGAGGGGGCGGAGATGTTCTCGACGTAGTAGTACGGATTGGATAGATCGGGCCTGCCCGAACCGTTGTCCGGGTAGAGGCCGGCCCAGGAGAAGGGTTCCGTGGAGTTTACGAAGACCCGGAAGCGAGTGGCGATGAAGGGAGTGGAAATCGTCGGGGTGAACCGGGTAGCGAACATGTCGTCCTGCAGCGACCCGACCCAGTAGTAGGAGTCCCACTCGCCGTCGTCGTAGATGATTTCGTAGACGATCTCGATGGGCAGGGAGGCGTCGTCGTTCGAAGACACGAAGTCATCCGTGACCGTGACGGATGCCTCGACCAGACCGGCGCCGACAGATGAAGGCGTCCAGGACGGAAGGGGCGCAAGAAGAGTCGCCCCGGGCGCAAGGGTCGGCAGGGTCTGTGTCTGGTTGTAGACCTGGGAACCAGCGAGATCGATGGTCATCGTCAGCGAGATGTTCTCGGAGTAGGTACCGCAGTTCTTGACCAATACCAGGGGAGTCATGGCCATGTTGACGGTGTTCTCGGCATAGGGGCGCGCTATGGAGAGCACGGCCGCGTCATGGTACGCACGCAGGCCGACGGAGAGAGTGTCGTTGGCGTGGTATGTGTCGCCCGACAGGAGCGTCTGGGCGCTGAAGACCCAGCTTCCGTAGGAAGGCACCGTCCACGAGCTGAAGGAGACGTTCCTGTTCTGATCCGGACCCAGCGAGCTGACGGATGCGCTGCCCGACCATACCGTGGTGCCCGATGTCGTCTTTATCGTTGCCGACACGCTGAAGGACTCGGTGGACTGACCCATGTTCGACACCGTGACCTGCGGAGTGATGGTGTTTCCCACCTGCTGGTTCTCAGTCGGGGAGATAACCGCTACGACCGCGACGTCGTGCTGCTGGGTGGGCATGATCTGGATCGAGTACACCTGGCCGCCGTTGCCCATTTCGCGGGCATGTACGGCCTTCCCGCCGGCCGTGGCGAACGCCCCGTCGTCGCTCACGTCCACGCTGAAGATCGAGCCGGGCTCGTCCGTGTCGTCCAGCAGTTGGAAAATGATGCCGCCGTCATGGTCGAAAGCCGTGAACACGTCTCCGGAAGTCGCTCCGAACTGGCCCCAGCTCCCCGCCACGATCACTGATCCATCGTCGCAGACGGCGACGGAAGCAACCTCGTCACCGTAATCCGTGTACTGCCACGAGGTGGTAGGGGTGCCCGACGAGGGCCAGTCTATGCACAGGACCTTGCCGCGATTGGGGCTGAACCCCAGTGTCCCGGCGGCGACCGTCATGCCGTCGTCGCTGATCGCAACGGCTGTGACCCAGCTATGGCCGGAGGCTATCTGAGCGGCGAGCTGCCAGGATGATCCCGACCACTCGTACATCCTCACCCTGCCGTTGAAGTCGCCGAGGACTATCCTGGAACCGTCGCCCGAGATCGCCCCCTTCGTCTGGCTGTAGTTGCCAACAGGCGAACCCACGAGGGCGCCGTTGGTCATGTTGTAAACCTGGGCGCCGGTGGAGGCTTCGTAGGCGCTGACGAGCACGCGCGAGGCGTCGGAGGAGATGTCCACACCATTGATCCCGTTGCCGACCGTGTGGAGGGGGACACTCCAGAGAACGGTCTGGGTCGAGGTGTTTATGCAGACGAGGTTGTTCGATAAACCCACGAAGACAAGCCTCGATCCGTCCTCCGATATGTCCTGCCTGAGACCCGGGGATGCGGTGAAGGAAGGTGAAGAACCGCTGTCCAGCCATGCGAAGGTTCCGGCTACCCTGTTGGTGGCGGACCAGACCAGGTCGGCGGCGGCGGCGATATCGACAGTCAGGGCGTCAGAAGAGATGGGGTAGGACCATTGCGGGGTGGCCGAGCCGCATGTCACGTAGCGGCTCAGACGAGGGTTGTTCAGGTACCAGCTTGTGAAGATGCCGCTTCCATGGCCGTTTATCACCGTCTCTTCGGCGATGGCATTCCGATGAGCGCGGTCCACCCAGAGCGAGGCCGCCCTGTGGGACTCGCTCGGAGCATCAGCCACCCTCACGCCGACGATGTCGGAAGCCGGCGATACCGGGAGATCCCCGGGAACAGTGGTCTCTGCGACCAGCGTGGAGCCGTCGGGAAGGTATTCCAGCGCGACGGAATGACCGGGCGTTCCGGCCGGAAGGGAGGATAAGATAAGCAGCGTAAGCATCGAAGCGAGCATTATCGACCTCCTTTTGTTCAAGTCAGCATACTACTTGGGAAGAAACGTGGCCGTGTCAACTCCGGCTCTTGCCCGGAGGAGCGGTTTGACCTTATATAACCGCGCATTGTATGGGAGGAATCGATTCATGGTTGTCGTGCTTTCTTTTATCCACGCGCTGTCCTGCATACTCCTCATCGGAGTCGTGCTGATGCAGAAGTCCAAGGGCGACGGCCTCTCCGGGGCCTTCGGCGGAGGCGGAGCGCTTACCGCTTCCTTCGGCACGCGCGGTGCGGCGACACTGCTCTCAAAGCTCACGACGGTCTTTGCGATCGTCTTCATGCTTTCCTCGTTTTTCCTCGCTTTGATCAGCAAGTAGGAGAACTGCTCTGGGTGCCGGGGTGGTGGAATTGGCAGACACGCTAGGTTGAGGGCCTAGTGGGCGCAAGC
>Ga0116148_1005837_pt1 | contig 10175 bp, 7 predicted proteins | sample AD_UKC055_MetaG_FD_89786 | JGI IMG/M metagenome (GOLD analysis project Ga0116148, IMG submission 89786) | Active sludge microbial communities of municipal wastewater-treating anaerobic digesters from USA - AD_UKC055_MetaG | ecosystem: Engineered > Bioreactor > Anaerobic > Digestate | place: USA... | reverse complement strand
CGGGTGGGCGATGAGACCGATGCCCGCTCGGCCGAAATCGACCGCCGCAGCTCGGCCGCGTACTCCTTCGAGATCAGCCGCGAGACCGGCATTCCAGGGTTGAAGTCGGGATCGCCGAGGTAGCGGGCGCGGTCGGCGTAGGCGCGGCGCATCGCCTCGGCGATGAGATGGATGCTGGCGGCCGAACGGAAGCCCAACGACTTCAGGTCGTATCCCTCGAGGACGTTCAGCTGCTGGATGAGGGCCACGCCGCCCGAGCTGATAGGCGGCATGGAGATGATCTCGAAGCCGCGGTACGTCCCCCGCACCGGGACCCGCTTCCTCGGCCGGTAGGCCTTCAGGTCTTCGCGGTCGATCAGCCCTCCGTTCGCGGCCATCTCCTTCTCGATGAGCGCCGCGGTTTCCCCCTCGTAGAACCCGGCCGGGCCGCGCTCGGCGATGCGCTGGAGCGTGCGCGCGAGGTCGGGCTGCCGGAGGGTTTCGCCCGGCTCGTACGGGACGCCGTTCTTCGAGAACTGCGCGACCGAGGCGGGGTACGCCTTCATGTCGGGCAGGATGCCGCGCAGCGAGCGGGCGAGGCCGTCGGTCACGGTGAAGCCGTCGCGCGCGAGGGCGATGGCCGGCTCCACGAGCCGCTTCCAGGGCAGCTTCCCGTGCTCGCTCCAGGCAAGGTGCAGCCCCGCCACGGTGCCGGGCACGCCGACCGACAGGTGGCTGTCGTGGTGGAGCCGCTCGGAGTATTTCCCGTCTTCGAGGAACATCGTCGGCGAGGCCCGCCGGGGAGCGGTTTCACGGAAGTCGTAGGCCTCGGCAGCGCCGGACGCCGGTCGAAAGACGATGAAGCCGCCGCCGCCGATGTTGCCCGCGGTCGGATGGGTGACGGCAAGCGCGAACGCCGTGGCGATGGCGGCATCGATGGCCGAGCCGCCCTCCTTCAGAACCGCTGCCCCCACGCGCGAAGCCGTCTCGTTCTGCGAGACGACCAGGCCGTCCCGCGCGCGCACCGGCTGCTGCGCAGTGGCTGCGGCAGGGATCGCGAGAAGCAGGGCGAGCAGAATCCAGCTACGGCGCCGGCGCATCGGGTTCCTCCGCCGCGGATTATAATCCGTTGCCGTCGCCCCTACGTCTCCTGAGGTGTCACATGGCCAGGCGTTCTCACGCTCGTTCGACGGACTGGCTGGTGCGAGGGTTGACGATCATGTGTGCGATCACGTCGGTCGCGGGCTGCGGCGGTCCGAAGGGGACGGCGCCGAACGCCGAGCTGGTCATCATCAACGCTCGAGTGTGGACGGTCGACCCCGATCGGTCCGAGGCGCAGGCGGTGGCCGTGCGCGACGGGCGCATCTCGGCGGTGGGCAGCACCGACGAGGTGCGGCGCCTGATCGGGCCGGCGACACGCGTCATCGACGCCGGCGGCCGGTTCCTGATGCCGGGCTTCCACGACTCGCACATCCACCTGATGATGGGTGGGCACCAGCTCGAGGCCGTGGACTTGAAGGACGCCCCGACACCCGAGGAGTTCGCGCGTCGCATCGGCGAGAGGGCCAAGGCCGTGCCGAAGGGGGAGTGGATCCTCGGCGGCAACTGGGACGAGCAGGGCTGGCCGGGCGCCCCGCTGCCCACGCGGCAGATGATCGACGGCGTGACGCCCGACACCCCCGTGTTCGTCCAACGCTACGACGGGCACATGGGACTCGCCAACACGGCCGCGCTGAAGCTGGCCGGCGTGACCGCGGCGACGCCTGAAGGACCGGGAGGACAGATCGTCCGCGACGCGCGGGGGGAGCCGACCGGGATCCTGAAGGATGCGGCGATGGCTCTCGTGCAGCGGGTGATCCCCGACGAGACGGCCGAGCAGCGCCTTCGGACCCTCGAGCACGCGCTCGGCCACATGGCCTCGCTCGGCGTGACGAGCGTGCAGGACATGGGCCCCGATCCCGAGGACGTCCGGCTCTACGCGCAGCTCGCCGGCCAGGGGCGGCTGACCTCGCGGATCCGGGCGGTCAGGGCCGAGGTGCCGCTGGCGAGGGAGCTGGCGTCCGGGCAGGCCACTGTGGCGGCGACGGGCTCGCCGTTCCTGTTTGTGTCGGGTGCCAAGGGGTTCGCCGACGGCTCCCTCGGCTCGACCACCGCCTTCTTCTTCGAGCCCTACACGGACGACCCGTCGAGCAGCGGTCTCCTGTCCGACGAGATGCAGCCGATCGAGGGGATGCGCGAACGGCTCGTCGCGCTCGACCGCGCGGGCCAGCAGCTCTGCATCCACGCAATCGGCGACCGCGCGATCTCCATGGTGCTCGACCTGTTCGACGAGGTGGCGACAGCCAACGGCCCCAGGGACCGACGGCCGCGGATCGAGCACTCGCAGCACGTGGCGCCCGGCGACTTCGCCCGCTACGCGGCCCTGGGCGTGATCGCCTCGGTGCAGCCGTTCCACGCCATCGACGACGGCAAGTGGGCCGAGAGGCGGATCGGCCCGGCGCGCGTGAAGACGACCTACGCGTTCAAGTCGTTCCTCGATGCCGGCGCGAGGCTGGCGATCGGCACCGACTGGCCGGTGGCGCCGCTCGACCCGAGCCTGAACATCTACGCCGCAGTCACGCGCGCCACGCTCGACGGCAAGAACCCGGGCGGGTGGGTCCCGGAGCAGAAACTGACGGTGGCGCAGGTGATCGAGGGATACACGCTGGGGGCGGCCTATGCCGCCTTCGAGGAGCGCGAGAAGGGATCCGTCACCGTCGGCAAGCTCGCCGACCTCGTGCTGTTCGATCGCGACCCGTTCTCGGTCGCGCCCGAGGCGCTGCGCGACCTGAAGGTGGACCTCACGATCACGGGCGGCCGGGTCGTCTACGAACGCTAGGCCCTGTGGTTCGCTGGCCCCCCGGCCTTTAGCCCCTCCAACCATTCCTTGAACGTTTCGTACCGGGCGTCGGAGAGCGCCTGCGCAAGTATTGGGCGCGATTCCCATCCCGTGTACTCGGCGGGCAGGGCGGGTTCGAAGCCCAGCTCCTCGCGAAGCACGTCGGAAAACTTTGCCGGGTGCGCCGTTGCCAGCGTCACGATGGGTCGACGATCCCCTGTTTCGGCGCGGTAGCGCAGGGCGGCCGCGTAACCGACTGCGCCGTGCGGATCGAGCACGTAGCCCGTGCGGCGGTAGACCTCCCGGATCGTTGCCCGCGTCTCGGCCTCGTCCACGCGGTAGCCCGCCAGGTTCGCCCTCATCTCCTCCATCGAGTCGCCGTGCAGCGTCGTCAGGCGCACGAAGTTGCTTGGGTTGCCGACGTCCATCGCGTTCGAGGCGGTGGCGACCGAGGGCCTGGCCCTGTACGTGCCGGTACGGAGGAACTCGGGCAGCACGTCGTTCACGTTGCAGGCGGCGAGGAATCGGGCAGCTGGCAGCCCCATCCGCTGCGCGATGACGCCGGCTGTCAGGTTCCCAAGGTTTCCGCTGGGCACCGAGAAGATCGTCTCGGGGAGCAACGAGGGGCCGGCTGCTTCGTGAGGAACAGAGAGGAGGGCGTGGAAGTAGTAGACCGATTGCGGAAGCAGCCGCCCGACGTTGATCGAGTTCGCCGATGAAAGGTGAAGCGAGGCCAGGCTCTCGTCGCAGAACGCGGTCTTCACGAGGCGCTGGCAGTCGTCGAAGACGCCGGGCACCTTCAGCGCCCGCACGTTCCCGCCGAGGGTGGCCATCTGCGCTTCCTGGAAGCGCGACACCTTGCCGTCGGGGTAGAGCACGACGACCTGGAGGTTGGGCACGGCGTGGAAACCGTGGGCAACCGCGCTGCCCGTGTCTCCCGAGGTCGCGACGAGGATCGTCGCGTGATCGCCGCGCTCCGCGAGCAGCGCGCCGAAGACTCGGCCGAGGAACCGGGCGCCGAAGTCCTTGAAGGCGAGCGTCGGCCCGTGGAACAGCTCGAGCACGCTGATGCCGTCCTCCGTCGGGACGAGTCGCGAAGCGAAGCTGAAGGCGTCGCGCGTCAGTGGTTCGAGGCGTGCCGAGCCGAACTCGTCGCCGAGCAGGCGCGCCAGCACGCGCACGGCGATCTCGGCGATGGGGAAGCCCCGCCACGAGGCGATCTCCGTTGCCGGGACGGTGGTGAATCCGGACGGCAAGTACAGGCCGCCGCCAGGCGCAAGGCCGTCGAGAACCGCCTCGCCGAACGAACGGGTGCGAGCGGGCCGACTGTTCTCCAAGGGTTCAGGACCGGGTCCCACGGCATGGAGGCGCATCAAAGTACCCGCCTTGCCCCTTCGGCGTTGACCGGGCCGGTGAACGCCTCGCTCTCGAGGCCGGCCTCCTCGATAAACGCGGCGCGCATGGCCGCCGCCACCCGCCCGGCCGTCTCGTCGTCTGCCGTCACGGCGAACACCGAGGGGCCCGACCCGGAGATCGAGCAGCCGAGGGCGCCGGCCTCGCGGGCCGCCAGCTTCACGGCCGCGGCGCCGGGGATGAGCGCCACCCGCAGCGGCTCGGCCAGGCGATCCTCGACCGAGCGGCCGAGCAGCTCGAGATCGCCGCGGAAGAGGGCCGCGACGAAGCCAGCCATGTTACCCAGGTTGGCGACCGCCATCTCGATCGGAAAGCCGTGCTCGCGGAGGACCCGGCGCGCGTACGACGTCTGCACCTCGGTCCGCGGGTGCACGACGACGAGGCGGAGGGCTGGCGGAACCGGCAGGTCGAGCACCTCGAGCGGATCGTAGCCGCGGATCGCTTTGATGCCGCCGAGAAGGCTTGGCGCCACGTTGTCGGCATGGACCGTTCCCGCCGCCACCTTCTCCCCGGCGAGCGCGTGTGTCAGCAGCGCTTCTTTTGGGAGCGGGCGCCCGAACAGCTCGTTGACGGCCAGCGCGCCGGCGACGCTGCTTGCCGCCGAGCTGCCGAGGCCGCTTGCCAGGGGCATCTGCTTGTGCACCCAGAGCCGGACGCCGGCCGGAGGCGCCGCCCCGCAGGCCGCCAGGTGCGCGAGCACGGATGAAGCCGCGACGCCCGCGACGTTCCGCTCGGGATCCACCGGCAGGAGCCCGCCGTCACCCGTGACAGCGGCAATCTCCACGCCCGGGCCATCCCGGAACTCGGCCTCGACGATGTCGCCGGGACGGTCGATGGCCAGGCCGAGCACGTCGAAACCTGGCCCGAGGTTGCTGACCGAGGCGGGCGCGAACACGCGAACGCGGCGCTGCATTCCGCCATAATAGGACTTTGGTCACGAAAACCGGAGAACGGAACACGGAGAATGCGGGCGGGCCGGCGCCTTGGGCGGAGCGAGGGGCGCGAGCGCAAGCGGCGGCCGCACGAGATCGGAGGCGCCATGGTCCGGAACCCTTACGAAGACGACCTCGGCAACCGTGATCCACTCGAGGCGATGAGCGAGACGCCGGGTCGCATTCGCGCGGTCGTCTCGACGCTGTCGCCCGAGGATCTCGAGCGCAGCCACGCCCCTGGGAAATGGACGCTGAGACAGCTGCTCGTCCACCTCGCCCAGACGGAGCTGGCGCTTCCCGTCCGGGCGCGCATGGCGCTCACGCAGAAGGGGTACGTCGCGCAGCCGTTCGACCAGAACGACTGGATGGCCGCCGAGTCGCGCGTGGACGGCACGACGGCGCTTGCCGCATACACGGCCGTGCGCCAAATGAACCTGCAGTTCTTCTCGGCGCTGTCGGCGTCCGAGCGCGCGACCGGCTTCCATCACCCGGAATACGGCGAGATCACCATCGACTGGCTGATGCGGCAGATTGCCGGCCACGAGCTGCACCACCTGCGGCATTTCGAGGCGGTCGCCGGGCAGCGTTGAGGATCGACCCGGTCGGCCCCCGGAAGCGAGGCATCGCCATGGCTGCACGGATCGGTCGTCAGCGGCGGGGCTGCCTGCTCGGCCTCCTCGTCGTGCTCTTCTTGCTCGCCGGCCTTGCGTTCGCCGTGTACAGGACCCTCGACCCCGCCTCCCTCCGGTCGCTCGCCGAGGCGAGGCTGAGCGCCGCGCTCGGCCAGAAGGTCACCATCGGGACCATCGGCATCGACTGGCTGCCGACGCCGTCGGTCGAGGCGCGCGAGATTACGCTCGCGGCGACCGAGGGGCAGGCTCCACCGTCGGTGGCCCTCGGCTCGATCCGGATCGTTCCGCGGTTCTCGTCACTCTTCTCCCGTCCGATCGTCGCCGAACGGGTCGAGTTGGTCGGCGTGGTGGTGCACGCGCTGCGCGACCGGGACGGTCGCTGGCAGCTCCCGTTCCCCGCCATGCCCCCGACCGGGGGGACGAACGGCAGCCCGTCGCTCGACGTCGGGGAAGTCGTCATCCAAGAGGGCCGGCTGAGCGTGAGCGACGCGGGCCGAAACGACCGGGGACAGCCTCCCTCCATTCGCGGCCTGGCGGCGACCGTGCGGCGCCACGGTGCGCAGACGCGCCTCGACAACCTGTCGGGAGCGATCGGTCAGTCCTCGCTGTCGGGCAGCGGCACGCTCGGGCCCGAGGGGTTGCGCCTTTCTCTCGCCTGGAACCGGCTGCGCCCCGCCGACCTTCCCGAGGTGTTCGGCCTCGCCGGCGTCGAGATGCCGCGGGGGGTCTCCATCGAGGGTGACAAGCCCCTCACGCTCGACGTCACCATCGACAAGTCGGGCGCGATCGCCGCGTCGGGGGAGATGGCTGCGGCGAAGGCGGGGTTCCAGGGCCTGGCGCTCACATCGCTGAAGTCGCCCGTGCGGCTGGCCGCCAACCAGCTGACGCTGGATCCCGTCACCTTCGATGTCTACGGCGGGCGGCAGAGCGGGCGCGCGACCGCCAACCTGGGCGCGACGCCGTTGGCCTGGACGCTCGACACGCGCATCGAAGGGGTCGATGTGCGCCGGCTGGTGAACGCCACCACGTCGGTGCCCGACAGTCTCAGCGGGGTTGGCGCGCTCCGCGGCCGGCTGGAGGGAGTGATGGTCGAACCCGTGCTCGACCGGGCAGCGGGCACCATGACCGTGGCGATCTCGAACGGTGCGATCCACAACTTCCCGCTGATCGCGGCGGTCAACTCGGCGCTGCGGATCGCCGAGGGAGACGAGCGCGATCTCCGCTTCGAGAGCCTGACGGCGACCATGGCCATCGCGGGCGGGCGCGCCGAGACCCGGGACCTGCTCGTCCGCGCCGGGGAGCTGACGGTCGTGGGCTCCGGGACGCTCGGCTTCGATCGTTCGCTCGACTTTCACGGCCACGTCGTGTTCTCGGCGAAGAAAGCCGCCGAGCTGGTTCGGGCCGTCCGCGAGGCGGCGCGCCTGCGAAACGCGAAGGGGGAGATCGACGTGCCGGTCGTCGTATCGGGGACCGTGACCGACCCCCACTTCGGCGTGGACACGGCGGCGCTGCTCCAGCGCGGCCTGCAGGACGAGCTGGAGCGCCGCCTCAAGAAGGGGCTTCAGGGCATCATCAAGTAGGTTGCCGCCCCAGAGCGGCCGGGTCGATGACGACGTGCTTGATGCGCTGCCTGTTCCAGGTGTAGGTGATGTGCACGAGGCCGTCGGCTGCCTGGATGACCGCGGGGTACGCGTAGCCGTGGGGTCTCGGTTCGCTCTCGAGGGTGAGCGCCACGTCCCACCGCTCGCCGTCGCCTGACAGCGCCACGTCGAGCGGGTAGCGGGGTCCGGAGGTGCGCCCCGCCGGGGGCCGCGAGTTGTTGAAGACGAGGAGGTGCCGGCCGTCCCGTAGCGTCAGCGCGTCGGTCCCGGAGTTGGGGTTCGGCAGGCCGCTCGGCGCGAGCGGGCTCCAGGTGCGGCCGTTGTCGGCCGATCGCGTGGCGGCAAGGACGCCGTTCCGCGTGCGGAGGAGCGCCAGGAGGCGGTCGCCCCCGATGAACAGCACGCTCCCCTGGATCGCCTCGAGCGACTCGGGGCCCTTGTCGATGGGGCCGGCGAACTGCCACGTCGCTCCGCCGTCGCGACTCGCTTCGAAATGAGCGCGCCAGCCGGTCGGAGTGCCTTCGGTGCTCGACGCGCTGAGCCACGTGCCATCGGCGAGCACGACCGGCTTGTTCTTGATCGGTCCCAGCAGGGGCGCCGCGAGCCTCCGCGCCTCGCTCCACGTCGCCCCGCCGTCGGCGGAGGTCCTGACCATGCCCCACCACTCGCGCGGCGACGGTCCCACTTTGTAGAACAGGAACAGCGGGCCAGCGGCCGGCTTGAAGAGCACCGGGTTCCACGTCGGGTGGCGCGTGCCGTCCTCCTGGCGGCCGTCGGCCACTGCTTTTGCCGGCAGCCAGCGTGTGCCGTCGTGCCGGGCGACCCAGATGGAGACGTCGGCCGCCCCCTCGCGGGTACCGCCGAACCACGCGGCAACCAGCCGCCCCGGCGAGGCCTCGACGATCGTCGAGGCGTGACACTCGGGATACGGGGCGTCGTCGTTGATGAACTCCGCTACCTTAACGGGTCCGTTCGGCGCGGCAGACACTGCCGTCGCCTGGCGGTGCATTGCCGCCGCGCCGACAGTGGCCAACCCGACCGACACCGCCGCCAGCCAGCCGAAGAGTCGCATGGCGACGATGATACCGCCGGCGGCGTGTGTCACTCGCTGTGTGGCCGTCATGCTCTGAGCCTAGCCCGGCACGCCCGAAAGCGCCACCGTTGTGCGGACGGCGAGCGTGAGCGCCAGGCAGTCCGCCACCCCGCCCATCGTCAGCCGCATCGCCCTGTAGTCGTCGTTCAGCGCACGCAGTCTCCGGAGGTGGTCGCCGCCTTCCTCGATGAGCGCCGCCAGGCTGGCGCCGTCTTCCTTCAGCCGCGCCAGGCCCGCCGGGCCGCACCGGTGAAGGGCGGTCGTATCCTCCACCCTCGTCATCAGGACCGCCATCGCGTAGTGCTGCGCCGTCTCCGGCGAGAGTCCCCGCGCGAGGGCGTCATCGAGCGCCGGGAGGCCGTGGTCGAAGACCGACGGCAAGCCGGCGGCCGCCTCGCCGAGGACTCCCTCCACCCGGTACCCTCGCCTTGCCTGCTCTCCGTGGGAAGGCTCAGCGCCCGTGGCCTCTCCCGGCAGGCGCCGGGCCACGGCCCGGGTCTCGGCTCGCCACCCCGCCGTCGTGCCGGTTTGGTCGGCGGCCGCGGCGAGCAGGAGGAGCCCGGAGAGGAAGATGTAGCCGCGGTGAGCGTTGCTGCCGGCCGCGGCGAGCGCGCGTTCCTCCGCGCGGACACCGGCAGAGACGCAGGCCGCCAGGTCGAGAGGCTCCCCGTCGGCCAGTTCGATCAGGTCCTGGTAGTAGGCCGGGAGCGTGTCAATCGAGCGGCGCATGGACGCGTGCGACAGGTCCGGATGCGAGCCGCTGTCGAGCCGATCCACCAGCCCGGGCTTGGGCGTCAGGTCGAGCTCGGCGCGGGCGCCGTCCGCGAGCGCGCGGGCGAGGGCGACGAGCGGCGAGCGCGCCACCGCGAGCGCCGCCGACGACAGCTCGGCGGAGGAGTGGCGCGCGGTGCGGATGCACTCCACCGCGGCGCGGTCGCAGACGAGGCACCTGCGCGGGGGCAGGCCGAGCGACGCCCGATCCACCTGCGCCCCTCCGGGCGCCAGGACGTCGAGGTCGACCAGGCGGCCGAAGGGCAGCGATTCCTCGAGACGGACACACGCCACCTTGGCGTTGGCCGCGGTGATCGGCACCTTGAGCAGCGCGTAGGGGCCCAGCGCGTCGCGGCCTTCGGCGAGGAGGCTGGAGCCGGGCAGCTCGGCGGACAGCGCGACGCGAGCCCGGGCGAAGACCCAGCCCAGGCGGGGCGTCATCTTGTCGGGGCCGGGAACGTTCAGGGAGAGGAAGACGAGCGTGGTTCGCCCGGGACGACTCGCCACCCCGCCCAGGAGAGCCGCCCGCGCGTCGCGCGCATCCAGCAGGCTCCGCCGGAGGCCCTCGAGGTCCACCTTCTCCGCCTAGTCCTTCACCTGCCTGACCGCGTCGATGATCGACCCGTCGCGGTACTCGATCAGCGCCACGATGCGATCCTCGAACTCGAGCGGCCGCGGCGTCCCCGTCAGGGCGCAGATCTCCGCCTGCAACTCGCGGATGTCCTTCAGGGGCAGCCTTCGGCGCACGAGCTCCTTCTTCAGGTCGGGGTGACGGTCGGCCACGGCGATGCCCCGCTCGGTCACCACCACGTCGATCGTCTCGCCCGGGGTCGTGATCGTCGTCACCTCGTCGCGCACGATCGGCAGCCGCCCGCG
>Ga0116148_1005824_pt1 | contig 10191 bp, 9 predicted proteins | sample AD_UKC055_MetaG_FD_89786 | JGI IMG/M metagenome (GOLD analysis project Ga0116148, IMG submission 89786) | Active sludge microbial communities of municipal wastewater-treating anaerobic digesters from USA - AD_UKC055_MetaG | ecosystem: Engineered > Bioreactor > Anaerobic > Digestate | place: USA... | reverse complement strand
ATAAGTTGGCTGTATAATATTTCTTTCCTGATTTCCAGCGATAATTGCAAATTCATTCTGGTTTTGGGCGGCATTATTAATCTTAACTCCGGTTGTCCCTTTTCCTCGTAAATCAATAGCCTTAAAAGTTCCGGTTGCGGTTTGAACCGTCACCCGTCCAAAAATATCCTTAGCAATAATCTTTCCGTCCACGATCTCTTTCCGCTCTCGATCTTCGCTGAGATACTTCCTCACCGTTCTACGCATTTAACAAAACTCCTGAAAGTGTGGTTTCGCAGTTTCGATTCTGGACGTTGTAGTAATACCTGACAGATTCGGTAAAGCAAGAACCATCGAAATCATTAGAGGTCACATATTCCCCAGGTTTCAAACCAGGAATGATTTTCTTGATAACAATGTCAATTTCTTTACTCTGGAGCTCAGTTTTAACTTTCCAATCGGTCAATGCTTTTGCCTCATCTTCATAAGATATATAAGAAGTGTTGAAAAAAATTGGATTTTCTTCTGAGCCGATGATAATTGATTTTTCGTCAACATTTATATCAGAGGTCGGAATGTCGATAAATTCCTCTTCTCCGGTTTTCTCAATCCGAATTTCAGTTTCAGAATAAAGCTCCCCAACGTCGGTTTCTATCCACTCGTATTTTCTGTAAATATGACGCTTAGAATCCCAATCCCAAGTCTCTGTAACTCTTGAGAGCTCTATAAACCCTTCAAGAATGCCCTTTGTTGCCCACCCATAGTTAACAATATCTCGTCTTATAATTCTGAGATTATCATCACCTTTTTGTATCTCTTTGGTTTGATTAATAGTTCCATATCCACTAACCGATCCAATATCAAAAAAACCGGAAACAGATGTATAATGAATTATGGTTTTTGTTTCAGCCGATATATTAATACTTTTACTGATTGTTTCTGAAAAACCATCTTTATTGAATGCTTGAATAGAACTTGTAGCTTTTATGTCCGGTATTTTTTCATCGTGAAATTCATAAACAACTTTGATTCCAGTATTCGCTTTAGCCCGATCAGTAATCATGATCGTATGCTCCAAGGGCAAAGCAAAGGTATCAGCGGTATCAGTGGTTTTAAAAATAAACGTATTGGTTTGATAGTCCACCCAAAAGACCAAGTTATATTCTTCGGAAAACTGCTGGAGAATCCGCAGTTTATTGGCATTGCCAAAGGATAACTCTCGATGGGTATCTTTGATCGTTGTATTCAAAGAATAGTTGCTAAGTAGAAATGGTAGTATGGGCTGAGTTGAAAAAACTACTCCGATATAGTTTGATCGTGTTTCTGGAGTAAATTCAGAGATGATCTGGGTCAGAACTCCATCCCTTAGCTCTCTTAACACATCGGCACAAACTATCTTTCCCTGGTTTAATTCGTTTCTTTCTATCCGGTCAATGTAACCGTAAAAGACCCGAACATTTCCATAATCAGTGATGGTAAATTCAACTTCGATTACGTCATTCACCGCAAAGCCGGAGACATCACTTAAGGTTAAGGTGCAGATTCCGACTTGATTCACCGACAGGTCAATGTCGATGATAGTGATCTTATTCGTAACTGCTTTGCCATTCTGCTTAATAACTACATCGACCTTTTCTTCTTGGGTGAAAAAAGGCTCGATCGATGATCCGGCAAACTGGCAGTCAGTCTCTAAGCCGATAATCTTTCCGACACCTTGAATCAAAGTTGCTTGCGGGGTGAACTTGACCGTTGCTCTCATTTCTCTTCCATTCTAAAAGAAAACCTAAAACGACCGCCGGTCTCCTGGTGTTCTATTGGGTGAATAACGTATACGGAGATAGGATTACTATTTACCCAGGTTGTAGTTCCAACCGCTAAAGTAGAATGAATGAAGTTCACAGGTGCAGTAGTCGAGATAACCGCTAACAGTGAAGCAAAGTTATCCGGATTCATCCAATCGGCAATGTCAATAACCTTCTTGGTGGCAAAATGAGTACAGGTCATCGTCCCGTCAACCGCTCGTTCATACTGGCAAATGGGATTATCATAAACCAAAATGGTTTCAGGACTAAACGAGTATGAGGTTCCGTTTGTTGATACGGTTGCTAAAACTTTTATTATATCGGCCATTTAAAGTGTCCCCTGTAGTGAGGCTAAGTCCAGAGCTCGAAGTAATCGGGATTGATCAGCAGTAGATAACCCCTCAACCGCTCCCTTGTCGGCCCCCATACCTAAGCCGGTAATCCCTGAGCCGGCAAAATTTACTTTGATAGTGATCTCTTTGCTCTTTAAATTATTAATTGCCTCGGCTAACTGGTTTACGGCTGAAACACTGTTTTGAACCGATTCTTTTAATTGGTTCATGTGCCCTTTGACCAAACCTGAAAAATCAGAGGTACTTTGAATCATGCGTGGGAGATAAGTATCAAAAGTAACGGATAAATTTGCGGTTTCTTTTCCCATGCTTTGAATGTTAACAGCAACATCTGGCGGGAAAATATCGGCTAAATTCGGCATGGTTTCAAAGGTAGCTTTTGAAACAGAAGCTAAATCAGAAGAAAATTTTTGATAATCGGTAAGGGCTTGGGAATATTCAGAGGTTAAAGCTTTATTTTGGTTTTTTAAATTGTTCGCTATTTCATTTTGAGCCTTCAACCAAGTTTGAGACAAACCCTGTAATTCTTCTTGAATTGCAGTTGTGGTTGTATCTATTTCAGTAAGCATTGTCTGAGACAGCTCTTGAACCTGCTTTCGTTCTGCTTCTATAGAAGTGCTAATATCGGTTTGATATTTGTCTTTAATTTCTTTGATTCGTCTCTGTTTTTCTTCTTCAAGCCGAATTTCTTCTTCAATCAAACTTCGATATTCATCAAGCTGTTCTGCAATATCAGAAACACCTAAAGTTTGTGTTCGTTCATATTTTTCTCTTGCAAGTTGAGCCTGAAGGGTATCAACACCAACTTTTCCTGGCGTTCCGGCAATAATATCTTTTTTATAGCGCTCGTACGTTAATACTAAATCTTTAAAGCTCATGGCCAACAGCTTATCGAATGCAACATACTTTGAAAGCTGTTCCATCATTTTGCCACGAGTGCTTTTTTCAATGCTTAATTTTCGATCCTTGATGCTGGCGATTTTATCCTGAGTTTCTTCTTCAAGACTTATTAAATTGTCGGAAAGTTCTTTTTGGATATTTAGTCTTTCCTCGGCTCCAGACCGTTCAATTTCTTTGATTTCTTCAATATTGCCTTCAATAACGTCAGTTCTTTTATCGGCTAATTCCTGTAAAACGCTGTTAATGAAAGTCTCAGCTTCTTTGTTGCTATTGATAACTCCAATATCTAAGGTTTTATTGAACTGGCTTCTTAATTGATTAGCATAATTGATAATCGATTGTCGATAATCATCATAAGCCTTTTGAGTATCCTTTAGCCCCTGAATAGTTAAATCCTTTCTTTTCTCTTCAATATCGGTCATCTGCTTAGAGGCCTGTTCTTGTCCCTTGACCGCTTCTTGATACAAAGATAAACGAGTCGATAGGATTTCCTGTTCGATGTTTTTCTTTTCCTCAGCAGTGAATTTCTCATTCAACATCATCTGTTCTAACACTTGAACGTACTGCTTTGAGGTGAGTTTGCCGAAATCAAGAAGGGTTTTAAGGTAGCTCATTTGCTCGTCCAAAGAAGACTTAATAACTTCAGTAGCTTCAGTTACAGCGGATTTTGTAACATCTACTCCGTATTGTGCCAATTCATCAATTTTTGATCTCCGCTTGTTTTCTAACTCATCTATCTGGTCATTAAAAGAATAAAGCTGGACTAACCATTCATTGGTAACAACTTCAACATCTTGAGCCGATAGTCCGGGAATACCAGTGAATTTAACCTGTTTTATGGCCGCTTCTAACTTCTCGGCATTCTTTTTTACCCCTTCAAGCGTGGTGGTTAAGAGAGAATATTCCTGAATAAGTTCATCAACTGCTGGACCACCTCTTTGAATAACCGCTGGATCAGTCGCTTTATATACTCGATCGGCTACTTCTTCCCAGGCAATAGCTTGTGCTCCGATAAGTTGACCTAATGATTCAACCATTTCTTTGGTTTTCTGAGCGTCAACCGACCAAGTAAACCAGGATTTTGAATTGATAATGAGATTTTGAATATTCCCTGAAAATTTATTCAAATAATCAACAGTGCTTTTTATAGCATCTTCAACTTGTTTAAATTTCTTGGTTACTTCTTCAATTGGTGCATCTTTCAGTTTCCCTAAGTCCTCGGTCAACTGTTTATTTTTATCAATGACATTCTGAATTTTGTCATACATATAACCAAAGGCAATAACTCCGGCTCCAATAGCGGCTGTAATTAAAGCTGGTGCAGATGTTAATGAAGATATTAATTTCGAAAAACTAAATTGAACTCCTCCAAACGATTCTTTTAGCGTTCCAATTAGTCCAATTAATTTCCCAATAGTTCCAAGAGCAATCAACAACAACCCACCGCCACCAACCAACTTCATCAGCCAACCGGAAAGGGTTTTATGCTCTTCACTCCACTTCCGAATTGCTCCGGCGGTTTCAGTTAATCGCTCAACAAAGGGTTTCAAATATTCAACTAAAGGGATAATGGCAGTCCTTAATAAACCGGTCATTGAGCCTTTTAGAGCAGTGAGAGCATCGTTAAAATCACCTAACGTTTTCGCTTGAACTGAATCCATGGTAATTCCAAGACGATCGGCTTCTTCAGCCATATCTTGAATCCCTTTGGATCCCAATTGAAGCATAGGGAGAAGGTCATGGCCGGCACGTCTTCCAAAGAGTTCTGAAGCCAAAGCCGATTGCTCGGTTTCATTGGTCATCTGAGCAATTTTTTCAGCGATCTCAGGGATGATCTCAGAACCCGACTTTAATGATCCGTCTAAATTCTGCCAGCTTACCCCCAACTGGTTAAAAGCATCCTGAGCTTCTTTGAGTCCGCTTCGAGCATCGCCCATTTTGGCATATAAAACTTTTAAACCATTCGCCATCTGCTCCAGACTTGCTCCGTTTTGCTCGGCGGCATACCCTAAACGAGAGAGTTCAGTTGCTGTAATTCCGGTCGACTTAGAGAGATCATCCAGACGATCTCCGGCTTCAGCGGCTTGATAAATGGTAGCGGTTAAGGCTCCAGTGATAATTCCACCAATAGCAATAAATTGAGTGGAATATTTCTGCAAGAACGAACCGATACCAGACAGGCTTTCTTTGAAAGTCTTGACATGGCGAGAAACCGTAATAAAAGCATCAGAACCTTTAGCTTTAAACAAAACCGTTCCATCAGTCAACTGTTTCCAAGAACCACCAGCGGTTTCAAAAGTACTTTTAACCTCGGTTCCAAACTGCTTGAGTTGCTGTTTGCTTTTATTTAACTCTTGGATAAGTTCTTTGGTAACTAATCCGAGCTCTACAAAAAATTGCTTGTCTGCCATTCTTACTCCTTTATCACAAAGCCCATCTTCTGGAGGTTTCTTATAACATCATGATCGTCAGTTTTGGTTTTTCCAAAGAGAATTTCGTGAAGTCTTTTGGGGTCATTAAAAGCGAGTGCCATTTTCCAGACGTTTTCTTTCTGCCGGTCGATAATTCGCCTTGCCAAGTCTTCAATCAAATCATAAGGGGTGTTGAGGTATTGCTCTAACGTCCAGCCATATTGAAAAAAGAGGTCTAAGAGGATAACCTCGCTCTCATTTATTTCATCGAGGCTAACGCTTGAGTCATGAGGGTAAAAAAACGCTTAAACAAATCCCCCAGATCCTGTTGAGAAATGAAAATCTTAATGAGATTTTCTAAGGTATCAACATCCATATCATCAATCTGTTCTTTAGTAGGAGAAACTCCATTTTCATCTCTTAAAACATACATCATAAGAACAGTAAATTCATCCTCACAAAAAGGAAGACCTGCCAAGAGCCTTTCAATCAAATAAACAGCGATATTTTCCTCGGTTTCTTTCGCTATGAGTTCGGAAAACTTGGAGAGATCGACAACCGCTTGAAGTTTCCCGATAAACCGAGCCAATTGGAACAATCCTTTTTTGCTGAGTCGAGTCACTTCGTATTCTTTTCCATTTAATTCAATTAATTTTCCGGGAAGCTCTTTTTCAAGCACTGATTTTTTGTTCATTCTTCTTTCTCTCCTCCTGTTTTTCTTTGAATTTCCAGGCAATTGATTTGACAAATTCTCCAGTTTTAGCAGAACATTCCTCTAAAAACGTATAAAGGTCTTTTCTCCGATAAGAGAAATTGACCACCTGAGATTGAGCAAAATGACCGTTGGTTCTGATCGTTTGTTCAAAAAAAGCTAAAGCAGTTCCAAACTGCTTCTCATCATAAAAATACCGTCCGCATACCCAATACACATCAGGAAACTTCGGATCAAGTTCTAAAACCTTCCCCCAGTGACCTAGCATTTTTTCTTCATCTTTAAGAAGGTAATTCACGTATCCCAAAAGAAAATGCATCTCAGTTTTTTGGGGAACCGACATATCATTTTCTCTCGGCAAAACTTCCTCTAAATACTTTTTAGCGTTCTGAGGATTGTTTAAAACCGAAAGTTCAGTTTTTGCTAAATAAATAGTAACACCAACATTATTCGGGTCTTTTTCGTGTTCTTCCTTGAGAATCTTATAATTCCGGTTAATCGCTTTATCAATCAGGCTATTTTTATCTCGATAACCTAAATGAATAACCGGCACATCAACTTTTAAGAATTTCCCTTTAAATTCGTTGACAGAATCCGAAACCGTTTCATGAACTCTCCCCCGATAACGAATCCGAGGATCACGTTTAAACAAAGTCACCCGATAAGAAGTAATCCCTCCGTCATCAGTGACTGAATTAATCGGTTGCTGAACAGCCACATACTCCTCGCCATAATTAGCAATAGTTTTCTTCAAAAGTGCCAGGTCTTCAGCTTCTAACCGTTCATCGCAATCAAGAAAGAGGATCCAGTCTTTGGTTGCCATCTCAATTGCTGTATTCCGTGCTTTAGAAAAATCATCATCCCAATCGAAATGGCCAATTTTGGCTCCCAATTCTTCGGCAATTTTGACGGTATTGTCAGTTGAGCCGGTATCTAAAACGATAATTTCATCAACAGCTGGTTTAACTTTTTCGATACATTCCTTGATATTTTTCTCTTCGTTTTTGGAAATTAAACAGAAAGATATGGTTGGTAGTTTCATTACTCCTCCTCAAATAATTCTAAAGTTGGGTTTTTATCCAGTAAGGTATTCCAAATATGTGGAAAATATCCAAACTTGTAATGTTCAAAATGTTCTTTGTACCGTTTTAATTTTTCCTCTTTATTCTTAATCCATCCATAATGTTTTAACCGAATATCAGAATGAAATTCATTGTTTCCTTTTATTCCATCCGGTATCCGCTCCACATGGTGCCCCATGGGATGCCACCAGTATTTTTTGCCTTCCTCATACTTAAACCCCCGATACACCCAGCCCTTTGGAGTTTTGCCCCAGACGTTATCAGTCCGGTAATGGACCTCATCCCACATTTCAAACTGGTGAAAACAAATGCAAGTACAATGGTTGTTTTCTTCTAACTGTTTTCTTAGGTCATATTTAGCTCTGTTTTCTAAAATTTCATCAGCATCCAAACACAATATCCATTCAGGTTTAGTGGGAATAATCATATCCATCAATTTATTGTGAAGGTTGCTTTCAAAGAAAAAGGTATCGGGGTAAACTTCAAGAATAAGGGGAATACCCTTTAATAATTCTCGAACAATTTCAACGCTGTTATCGGTTGAGTGGTCGTCTAAAATAACCGCTTCATCAATGTATTCTCGTACTGATTCGAGCATAGGAATAAGGTATCTATCAGCTTCATTTTTTATGTGCATCTTCAAAGTTATCTTTGGCATGGTTTTAAAATGAGAAAATCGGCTCCTGATTTTTTCGGGTATTTTTGATAAATGATTTTCCAGATTTCCCAGTCGGGATAGTTTTCAAGATATTGAATGGTATTGCGGGTATAGATATGTTCGTTTTTCGTGCCAATATCCAATAATACGGTATAGAGAATTACTCCCTTTTTGGCACGGGAGAAAATATCATCAAGGGTTTGATTAAAGTCTTCTTCAGGGATAATGTGATACAAAACATCTAAACAAAGAACCAAATCGCATGTGGGAAGGTCGTTTTTCTCAGTTGGTGAATAAACGTAAAACTGTTTCGAAGGATCTGAACTAAATTTCTTTTTGCAAAGACTTATTGCAGTTGGCGAAACATCCACCCCGAAATATTCTTTGCAGTTTAAAAACGATAACTGGTTTCCATCTCCGCATCCTATATCAAGGACGGTTTGAATCCCGTGGTCAGTGATAAACTCATTAATCGTTTGGGCTTTAAACTCGGCTAACCTTCCGTAACTGCCGGCTCCTGAAGTATAACCGGCCCGATAGTAATTATCCCAAGCTTCTTTATAGCTCATATTTCAATACCGCTCTAAACACATTCAGCCCAACGCCATATATGGCATTTTCCGGCTTCTGGTTATTAAACCCTCCGGCAAAGGTCAACCCTGTTTCTTCCATAAGCTGAGGGAGTAATCCCAACAGGTTATGAGTAGGAACATCAAAGGTGAGAATAATTAATCCATCCTCTTTTAATACTCGCTTGAACTCCTTTAAGATGGATAAATATTTTGAAGTATGACAGTGTTCTAAAACTGAAATACAAAACACTCGATCGAAAGATTTCTCAGGATAGTCAAGATTTCCAAGGTCACAGATTTTATAATAAATATTTCCGCATAATTCGGTTACGTCATAATGGAAACCATTTTTAACTGTTTCAATGATGAATGGTTCATTAATAATATTCGGGTCAATGTCACAGGCATGAACTTGTTTGCAGACTCCAGCCAAAGCGAATTTAAAATGGTGACCAATTCCACATCCAGCATCTAAGGCAATATGCCCAGATTCGGCAAAACGCCCAGCCCACGGATATTCATATCCCCTTGACCACCACTCAACAGGGATGGGATAAACAAAAGTATCAACTTTTTCATCATCGGTCGTGAAGAATCGGGAGGTCAGCATAGAATATCCTTTAACTCCTCCGGTATCTCCCAATCTTTCACCAATAATCCCCAGCCTACTAATTTCATAGTTTTTGAAGTTCGTTCAGTATAAGCCGGATAATAAACCCGATAATCATTATTAATAAATTTCTTAATGGTCTCATAAGAACAGATATTTCCAGTGCTGATGTCGTAAGAAAATTGAGGCTTTCCCGGAACTTGGAAGTCATCAATGAGAATAAAAGCTTTATTATAGTGCGAGGTGATAAATCCAATTTCAAAGGCTAAAGGCCAATCAAAACCATGACCATGAGCATCAAGCCAAAAAAGGCGTTTACAGTCAAGAGGGTCATCTTCGTAGATATAAGGGAGAAAATCTTGCGAAGTCATTTTGAAGGTTTCAACGTTTATCAAGCCCCGAACCTTGGTTTGTGCTTCTTTTAAATAACTCTCGTTTGGCTCACAACCTGCCGAAAACCGATAAGGATAATTATGAGCAACATATGCGAATGTATCTCCTCGGTGCGTTCCGGTTTCGATAAAATTAATACAATGAGGCATGAGATAATCGACAAGTCTTAATAGATACTCATCACCATGAAACGCCCTGTCTCCAAAAGGTTTCTCCTGAAACATCTACTCCTCCCATAGTTTTAATTTCGGATTTTTATCTAAAATACTCTGATACTGAGCCGGAATCCCCCATTCTCCTTTAGGGTCATGCTCGGCATAGAAAAAATATTTCTTGATTCGATTTTCTTTTGTCATCCAGCCTAAATGTTTGATTCGTAAATCATTTCTATAAGTCGGTAAATAGGTTACATTTTTAGGCATTCGTCCGCAGTGCAAGGGCGTCTCATTCCACTGATATTCAAAATTCGGCTGGTAGCGGATTAAGAAGGGTCGATAGGTGAGATTGGCATTCCAGAGGTTATCTTCCCGATAGTGATTCTCATCCCACATATCAAACAGCCGGAAAGTCCAGGTATCGCAGTAAGTTTGGTTAAGGAGTTTTGGTATTTCAATTTCTGCTTTCGGTTCAAAGATTTCATCAGCGTCTAAAAGTAAAAACCATTCTGCTTTCGATTCTAAGGCTAAGTTCCAGAGTTGTTTCCGTAAGGCTATTTCATT
>Ga0116148_1005821_pt1 | contig 10194 bp, 7 predicted proteins | sample AD_UKC055_MetaG_FD_89786 | JGI IMG/M metagenome (GOLD analysis project Ga0116148, IMG submission 89786) | Active sludge microbial communities of municipal wastewater-treating anaerobic digesters from USA - AD_UKC055_MetaG | ecosystem: Engineered > Bioreactor > Anaerobic > Digestate | place: USA... | reverse complement strand
TGCCGAGGGCGCTTAGCAGGTGGCTCGCCGCGCTCTGCGCTAATTGAGAGCGCGAGCGCGGCGAGCTTCTCTTCACTTGGCCTGAGGCAGGCGATAGGCGCCTCAGAACCGGCATGAAGCAGGGATGCGGGCAGCACTGGCACCAACACCTTAAGATTGTAACTACAGGTATAGCCTACCATATGGCCTGGAGCGCGTCAACCAGGAAGTGAGACAGTTCATAACAGAGAGGATAGAGGGTGTAGCGAAAACGATAGTGTCGACAGGGCGGCCTAGATGACCAGCGGAAAGGAGACAGTGCCAGGCCTTATCAGCCATGATCCCTACTCGCACCCGTTCCGCGACCGTTCCGTGGTTCCGTGATGCCCCATGGCTTCCGAGCAAGGCAGTACCCAAGTCGATTCGGAAGTCCGGGTCCGCGTTTCCGGTAGGGGTGGCGCGGGCCGGTCGGGACGACTTGGGATTGCATAATGAGAGCAGTCTATGACTGCGCGAACGCTATACGGAATCTGGAAATGAGGTGTCATGCTGCAGTACGACGCCGGAGACATCAAGCGGATGTAACGGGAAAGCAGCCGCTTGATCTGCTCGCCATGCTCAGTGATATCGAGCCCGATCTTCCCGCGCTCCTGATCTGCTGGACTGGGTATCTGATGAAATCGGGTGACCATGATGATGCCGTTCGCTACCTGAATCGGATAGGCGTTTCGCGTGCATCCCCGGAGTTCCGAAGGGCAATTGTAGAGTCGAGGGAGGAACTGGAAGGCAGTTCGCGGTAGAGCCGCGCCGAGCTGCCGGCAGCAAACCGGTGGTCTGGCGCGGCTTAACATCGGAAGACTGAGCTTGGGGCAGGGGCTCGACGCGGGCAGGCCCGGCCTAGATGGGCTCGGGGCCCGCCCGGCGGGCGAGCAAGCAGGCTGGCAGCCGGGCAGGCTCGCCTGCGCGCTTGCTATAACCCTCCTACCCGCACGAAGGCGTCCAGGACGTTGACTAGTATCGGGGCTTCCTTGCCATGCCTGGCTCGGAATTCGCCCAGAGCGCTCTGCAACTGCTCTTGGTGTAGGTGGCGCCATGGATCGGAAAGCTCCGCGATGAGCAGCATGAACGAACTGTGTGCTCCGCCGTCGTCGCGCCAGGCCTGTTCTGCCTTGCGGAAGGACTGGTTTGCGGCGCCCAGGTAATCATTGCGCTGGCTGCTGGGCCGGCGCGAGTTCCATGCGGCATAGCCCCGCAAGCCTTCTTGCAGATCGAGCCCAGAGCCTGCGAATGAACCGACTCCCTCGGAGCGGACCGTATCGAGCAATTCGATGGCCCTGTCGCACTGCCCAGCCAGCACGTACAGCCCGCAGGGGGTGATTGCTTCCCAGGCGCTTTCTGCGCGGAGGGCCGCCTGCTCCAGGTATGCGAGCGCTTGTCGATAGTCGTCGTCCTCTGTAAGGGCGCTATATGCGAGCAAGTTCAGTGCGGCGCTACTAGCAGTCCCCGGGTCCCCCATCATGCGGTAGGCCTCTGTCGCCCCGACCCGATCGTTCAGTCTCATGCACACGGTAGCCAGCGCTGAGAGGTGTTCGCTGCTCGGTTCCAGTGAGACTAGGCGCCTGAGCATGTCGCGACTGCGCTCAAGATCCTGGTGAGCCATGCTGCCGCCGAAACAGCCCTTGGTCAGGGAATACGTGCCCGAGAAGTAGATGCGCGACAGGATCTCAAGCGCTCGGATGTCATCGGGGTTCTTCTCGATGAGGTCTTCCAGCGCCGCGACGGCTTCGTCGTACTTGCGATCGATCAGTAGTTGCTCTGCCTGCGTAGGGGTGACCTCTTCCGCCCTGATCAGGGCAGCGGGGTTCGGGCTTGCTCCGAAATACAGGCCGCTGCTTGACGATATGACATTTCCGCGCTCATCGATGGCCTCGACTTGAAGAGAATACGCGTCTGCGCGTCCTGCCAAGTAGGCCGGGAGCACGCCTTTTTCGTCTCCCCCGTAAGCTCCGAATGTGATCGTCGGGACGGTGTCGATGCGCAGGCAGGTATCAGCTGTTTTCATCGGGTTTCCACTCATTGAGCTGTGCGAATGATCGTGCATGGCTACATAGCCTAGGCTTACTCGGTATGCGCGGGCTCCCGGGTAGGCTTGCCACCTCACAGAGAACGGGCTTCCGTCATATATGAAACCCTGCGCCGGCTCCTCGATCTTCACCGGCTCTACGAAACGCAGTTCTACGCTTTTCGTCTCGCCGGGCGCAAGGAAGAACTCGGCCCCGACCATCTGAAGATGTCGGCCTTCGACGTTTTGGGCAACCGTGTCGCCCATCGCGATCCCTACCTCGTATCTGCGACCCGAAGGCAGTTTGAAGCGGAACTCGCCGTCATCGCCCACTGCCTGCCACGGCATGTCGCGATAGTCAGTGGAGAATCTGGCCTGTTCGTTGACTCCATTTACGAGTATCCTCGCGCCTGAAAGCGGGCTCCCGGCCAGGAGCACCCTTCCTTCCACTATTCCCGTCGCCCTGGCTGCGTCGCCCGCTTCCTGTATAACCTTGAGATCTGCGAGTTTGGCATTCACTTGGTCACGGTAGTACTCGCGAGTGGATTCAATGTCCTCAGGCGAGGGACCAATACCACCGTCCTGAACGGCGTACTCACGCCACGAGCCCACAGTGAGCTCAAACACGTCGAGCGTCTCTTCATACGCCGCTCTCGCTGCCTCATAATCGCCGATAGCGGTCAGCACATCGCCCTTCTTCATCTGTCGCTGCTCGGCATAGGACGTGGGCGCCTCCCGCGCGCAGTACTCCAGCATGTTCAGAGCATCGCCTGATCTACCTTGTGCGATGTACATGTCGACCAGAAGGAGTGCCGCACTGGCCTGATCGCCGCTCCGTTGGTCTTGCGCGGCCTTCAGCAGGAACTCCTCAGCCCTGGGATCGCCCAAGTGATACAGCCCTACGGCAAACTGGCTCAGGGCATGGGGAGCAGCCCAGTGTTCGGGGTAGTCGGTGAATACCCTTAGCAACCTTTCCTGCTTGGACAGGACTCCTTTGGGCATTTCGGTGAGCACGCCGTCGCTGTGCGTAATCGACCGAGAGCTTGGGAATATTACTGCCCTGAAGCTCGTGCTGTCAGGCAGGAGAGACGCCGACCAGTAGAGAGCAGCCGGAATGCTCTCGCTGTCTGGATATTCCGAGATGAAACGGTCGTAGTATGCGAGGGCCTTCACCGGTTCATTGTTCTGCCGCGCGGCTTCGGCCATGCTGAACAGATACGTATCCCCCGCCGCCCTCACCAGGCCCACCGTGGACAGGATCAGTACAGCCGCAATGATCAGGTATTTGTTCTTCACCTTTATCTTGTATGCGCTCATAGAAGACTCACCCCCTGGTTGATCGCGCTCGCGTTTTCAGTCGATGCCTGCATGAGCAGCGCTGCGGTGTTCTGGTCCACCAGGAGAAGGGGACTCAATGAACTCCACATGCCCATCCCGATTAGCATGAGCGCCGCCGTAGCTGCGGGTATCGAGATCTCCGTGGTGCCGTTCCAGAAGGCCTCTGCCCATTCGGCAAACGCCCGCCAGCGCCTCGCAGGCGCGGACGCGGGTTCGGGCGCGGGCCCGGGCGCCGGCGCGGCCTTGCCCGTGCGCATCGCGTGCTTGAGCCGGGCCGCAAGACGCTGCTTTTCGTCCTCGGAGAGACTCACCCGTGTCATCTCGTCCTGCAATGTCTTTTTCAGCTCGTTGTCGATCATGGCTCATCCCCCTCAAGGGCCTCTGTCAACTTCTGCCTGGCCCTATGTAAGAGACTTTTGATTGTGCCCTCGGGCTTGCCGGTCATGCGTGATATCTCGGCTATTGAGAACTCCTCGTGGTAGAAGAGCACGACCACTTCGCAATAGGCCTGCGGGAGGTTGCTTACGGCCCGACTCACTCGGGATGATCGCTGCATGTTATCCCACTGGGCCTCAGCCGAAGTATTCTCATCGGCAATGTTGGCCAATTCTTCCGACGGCAGCAGGATCAGGCTGCTATCGATCAAGCGGCGACGCTGCTGCCGGCGGCACCATCTCAGCATGATGGAATACATCCATGAGTACAGCGACGACTCTCCGCGAAACTGCCCGATGCGTGTTACCGTGGCAAGCAGCGTCTCCTGTACTGCGTCTTCTGCCAGATGCCTGTCGTTCAGCAGAAGAGACGCTGCCCGCAGCAGTCGGTCAGCGTAAAGGTGCACCAGCTCATCTGCTGCGGCCTCCTGCCCAGCCCGAAGCCTGCCGACCAGGGCGTTTTCGAATGCCAACCTTGTTTCTTGATGCATCCCGAAAGATAACTCCCTTACAGCCGTCAACGCCAATCGTCACCCTCCCGCTTCTTAAGAGACGGTCGGGAGGGAAAAGGTTGCATCGCATGGTGGGAATGCCCGAAGGGGCTTCCGCGTGCCCTCCGGACGTTGCTTCTGTTCTTGATAAGGAACTCCTGTCACCGGATGGACGATGAGTCTCGCATGGAGCGAGACTAGATTTCACCGATCCATGGCAGTTAGCAGGAATATGCCTGGGGCCCCCGAATAATTCAGCGAAATGAAATAATGGCCACAATGCCATCCCGCGTGGGTATATACTTCACTATGATGGAATAATACGAGAGCTTTCCTTGGCACGACGGTATTTGGGCTGGAGGCTGAGCCTGAAGACTGAGCTTGGAGGTTGATCATCAATGGCTTCCACAAGGACAGAGGTCTACCGCCTTATCCGCGACGAGGGGCCGATATCGCGCAGCGAGATTCAGTTGAAGCTCGATATCAGCACGGCCTCGGTCTCGACAGCCGTATCCGGATTGCTCGAACAGGAACTTGTGGTCAGGGGCCGAACTTACGGGAACGGGGCTGGGCGCAAGACTGAGCTTTTGGAGCACAATCCGAGAAGGGGATATGTGCTCGGTGTGGATTTGGGCGCCAGGAAGATCAGGGTTGCAGTGGCCGATCTGTGTGGAGCTGTCATCCACAAGACCGAGATGCCTACGCTGGCCTACGAAGGCGGCGCTCGAGTTATGGAGCGCCTCATGGAAGCATGCAGAGCTGCTATTGCGTCGGCAGATATACCCAAATCGAAGGTTATTGCTGTTGGAACAGCTGCCCCAGGTATCAGCCTGGAGAGGACCGACCGGAGCATTTTGGCGCCGTTCATCCCAGACTGGTCTGATGTGCCGTTTCGATCTCTGCTCCAGTCGGAGTTCGGCTGTGAGATCCTTGTAGAAAACGATGTTGACATGGCGATTATCGGCGAAAGGCGCTGGGGAGCAGGAAAAGGCTGCGACAACCTGGTTTTCGTCAATATAGCAGTGGGCGTGGCTGCCGGGATAATCGTCGATGGCAATCTCATCAGAGGCCGGCATAGTGCGGCGGGCGAGATCGGATACATGGTTGTGGATCCGTCCATGATAAGGTTGGCATTCAGTGACCAGGGCGCATTGGAGCAGTCGATCTCGGGCCCTGGAATAGCCAAGAGGTGGAGGGATCTAGCGGGCGGAACAGCCGGCGACGAGCCTACGCAGATTGTAGATTCTGAAACGGTTTTGGCCCTTGCCGCGCAGGGCGATGCGAACGCGCGGAAAGTGGTCGACCACACCGTGCAGTGTCTGTGTTCTGCGCTGAGCAACATCGCGGCAGTCGTCAACCCGGAAAAGGTGGTCCTGGGCGGCGGGGTCGGCATGGCTCTATGCAGCTACACTCAGCGGATAGAGGAGTTCCTGGGGCGCCATGTCCCGTTCCCGCCCGAGATCGTCCATGCCGAGCTCGGAAGCGACGCCAGTCTTCTGGGTTCGGTGGCTCGGGCCATCGACCTCGCATTCGATGCCCTGGAGCGAGAGATAGGGTAGTGGGAGGGAATCAACGATGACGGGAGCGCTTGACCAACTCATACATACCACACGAACCTGTGCCGGGCAGAGCGGCAAGGGAGCTGCGGTCCATACGCCCGGCGAAATCCGCGGGCAGGCGGCGCTATGGCCCGGCACTGCCCGACTCATGTCTCGTAATCTGTCCGCGGTGGTTCACAGCATGCATTATGAGGCCCCGCCGAGCGGGCGGATGGCCGCCCGCGGCATTGTACTGTCGGGCGCCGGCAGCTCTCACCATGTGGGCATGTCGCTGGAGCCATTCCTCAGGAAACGTCTTCAGGTGGAGGCCCGCGCTGTCGCATCGACGGACATAGTACTGGATCCGTCTGTTACCTGCCTCAGGGATCATCCTTATCTGGTAGTTCTGTTTGCTCGATCAGGCGATAGCCCCGAGAGCCTGGGCACTATCGATTCGGTCCGCGCGGTGTGCCCGGATGCCAGGTTCCTGGCGATTACGTGCAACGAGCATGGGGGCCTGGCGACTGCAGCGAGGGATGGGGAGTTCGATGGGACTGTGAGTGCCGTGGTTTTGGATGAGCGAACCAATGACAAGGGGCTGGCGATGACCTCGTCATTCACGAACATGGTCGTGGCCGGCCAGGCTTTGGGGTTTGCCGAGGACATTCATGCGTATCTATCGAACATAGACCTGCTGGCAGCGGCGGGCGAACGAGCGGTCACAGAGCTTGCGGGCTCGGTGAAGGACATCGCCGATCGGCCCTTTGAGCGCGCGCTCTTTTTGGGCAGCGGGGCGCTGTATGGAGTCGCGCGCGAATCTGCGCTCAAACTGCAGGAGATGACGGACGGCGTGGTGGTGACGCAGAGTGAGACTTTCCTTGGGGTGCGGCACGGGCCCGAGGCAGTCGTAAATGAAGAGACGCTGGTCGTCTGTTTCGTCTCGGGCGATGAACACAGAAGAAGGTACGAACTCGATCTGATGAACGAAGTCCATGCCAAGCAGCCGCAGGCTCTCAAACTGGCAGTCGCCCCCAAAGCGCCGCGAGACCTGGCAGACGTTGTGGATGTCTGCATCGAGCTTGCACCGACCGGCCCATTCGTCCATGATGATCTGCGCCCGCCTGTGGATGCGGTGATCGGGCAGCTGATAGCCTTGTTCAAGTCCGTCAACTTGGGAATGGAGCCTGACAACCCATCGAAGCGCGGGATGATCAGCAGAGTTGTGGAGGGGGTCACCTACTATCCGCCCGCCGGTCGCAACTCCCGCTATGCTTGCACCTAGATCATGCATCCGGCATTGATATCATCTCCGAGGCTCTGCGCCGGGCCCTGCCGCGCGAAGGCGGAGTAGCTTGCGGCGACGGCTTTTGGGTAGTATTCCGCGGCTGTTCGCCCGAGGCGTGAAGGTATAGGCATGACCCAGGTCGAAGCATTGCCATATGCGCGTGGGCGTCATGAGCGCGAGATCATCTGGGCTCTGGAGGTTCTGTGCAAGATGATAAGCCGAAAGATGATGGGATGCGGGTTCATTGGCAGGAGCGCTGTCCGTGCAGCCCTGGTGGCCCTGCTCGTGTTGGCGGCGTTTGGCGGGGCCGGGACGGAGTGCGCAACCCCGGCCTCGGACCCCGGCAGCATCGTGTCCGGATCCCAGAGCGTGAAGGTTGGGACTAAGGCCTTCCAGGTGAACTACGTCCGGGCAGACCTGGGCGATCCGAGGGTCCGTCTTCGTGTCGTTCTGGGGCAGGACAGGGTTGGCGGCACTGAAGACCTTCTTTCCATGGCGGCGCGAGCGGGTGCGCAGGCGGCGATCAACGGGACCTTCTTCAATGCCTACGTCGACGGGCCTTACAAGGACCCCGTCGGAACCTTGATCCGGGACGGCGAGTTCGTTCACCGCGGAGCCACGGGAACGGTGTTTGCGGTTACTGATGGAAACGAAGTGAGGATGGAACCTGCACGTTTCAAGATTGTAGGCGCAACCAACGGCCTTTGGACGTGGCCGGGTAACTGGTATGCGTATTGGATCAACCGGACGCCGACATCGCAGAATTACGCAGGGATTTTCACGCCGGCACGCGGACGGCGAACTGGGGCGACCGACGGAGTATCGGTGGTGGTTAGGGATGGCGTCGTCGCCGCGATTGGCCGCGGCGAACAGGAGATCCCTGAGGATGGTTGCGTCATCAACTTCCAGGGAAGCGAAGAAGGGCTCGCTGCACGTTTCGCAGTTGGCGCCGCTGTCGAGTACAAGGTTGTGATGTCAGACGGCAGCGACAGGACAGGGTTCTGGGGGCGAGTCAGCCAAGGACTTGGGGCAGGCCCTAGGCTGGTGTCGGGGGGAAAAGTGAGCTATTCCGCGGAATCAGCCAAGGCGGAGGGGTTCACCGAGGCCAAGATCCTATCCATGTCGTCGGCGCGCAGCGGGCTTGCGTTGACGAAAGGCGGAGACCTTCTGGCGGTGACCTGCGCTGCAGCGACCATGGCCCAATTCGCTCAGGTCATGCAGGCGCTTGGTGCTGTGGAGGCAATGAATCTCGATGGGGGAGCGTCCTCCGGGCTGGTGTACGAAGGCAAGTACTTGACCAAACCCGGACGCGCGCTGAGCAATGCCTTGGTTGTGCTGGTCGATGAGCGATGATGATCAGCGCATGACGACTGAGTCTCGGCCCGAGCTCTTGGCCTCGTAGAGAGCCGTGTCGGCGTTCTTGATGAGAGACTCCATGTCAAAGCCGGGGCCTGTTGTGTCACACGCAACACCGAAGCTGGCGGTGGCTTTGATTGATTGCCCCTCGTAGATCTCCTCGAAAGCGTTGATGCTCATGCGAAGCCTTTCTGCCATCGCCACAGCGCCGCCCACGCCCATGTCAGGAATGGCTAGAATGAACTCCTCTCCACCGTACCTCGCCAGGATATCCTGGGCGCGTGTGTTCTGACTGAGTAACGAGGCGATTGCCTGAAGCACAATGTCGCCGGCCTTGTGCCCGTAGGTATCATTCACGGCTTTGAAGTGGTCGATATCCATCAAGATCACGGCTATGGGGCAACCCGCTCGTTGCCCGCCGATCAACTGTTCTATCTGATCATAGAATGATCTGCGATTCGCAATGCCAGTCAATGCGTCGAGATCGGCGAGGTCTTTCATGGCTCGGACCATATTCATCTCTTTGGAGATGTCGGTCATGGTAAGGTACTTGGCGACTACACGCGTGCCGCCGCGCCTGCTATTCCGGCCTACGGTGCGAACGCGCGCCCTGAATACGCGACCCGAGCCGTCACTTAGCGCGATGTCGGCTTCGCCATCCCAATGTGTTGCGGCGAATTCGGTGATCTCCGGATGCTTGTCGAAGACCGCGCGTAGAGGCTCGCCCACGTAGTCGCTGCCTAGTTCCGGTATGATCTGATGAAGGGCCGGGTTGTACCCGGCAACTCGGTTGCTTCTGTCGATGATCACGACGATGTCATCCATGCCGTCGAAGACCCGGCTTTTGGCGATCGACACCACGTCAAACACTTGACCGGGGCTCAGCCCTATGAGGAAAAGCACATTCATGGCCATGAACCCGTACGGCGTAAGGTCCACGCCACAAGGGCTCAGCCCTGCAGCACATGCGTTGCTGCTCAGCCCCATCAAGGCAAAACCTGCCAGGAAGAGCCAGTGTCCGGATTTGAGGTCAGCCGGCGCCGTGACGATGGACCGGACCACCACAACAGCACCGAGTACAAGCATTAGGTTGGAGTACGTCCTCGACGCTGTGTACCACGGACCGCGCGTGATCTGGACTATGGTCAACGCCCCCACTCTTGTGAGCACGAGGTCGGCATAGTAGAGGCGGTGGAAGGCGGTGGTGTGCATGCCTACCAGGGTGAGCGCCGAGAAGGCGAGCATGGCGATCGCCGGTTTGCTGCTTGGACTCCAGCGCTTTCCTGTGAACTCAAGGGCGGTAAGTAATCCGAGTGTGGGCAGGAAAGCTATACCCAGGTATTCGATTCTCACATAGACGAGGGCTTGCCGTACTGTCTGTGCAGTGAGTTCGAAGGCATAGCCGAACGAGTACACAGAAGCAGCAGTAGCGAGACAGGAGAACCACAGGTTCTTGCCTCGGTTGCTCTGAACAATCACGTAGATGCCGATGCTCAACTGGACGATTCCAGATAGCACCAGAGCGCCCACGATCACATACCCCATACTGACCCCTGCCTGGCTTCTTGGATTCCGCTAGCGATCGGCGACTATAGCCAACCAAACCCAAAGTGAAAAGAACCTGTCCCGAGGGCGTACGTACGATTTGGATCACAGACACGAAGCTCTAGCAGCGGATTGGGCATGGCAGTCAATGCCATGGGTTTTGGCA
>Ga0116148_1005807_pt1 | contig 10205 bp, 10 predicted proteins | sample AD_UKC055_MetaG_FD_89786 | JGI IMG/M metagenome (GOLD analysis project Ga0116148, IMG submission 89786) | Active sludge microbial communities of municipal wastewater-treating anaerobic digesters from USA - AD_UKC055_MetaG | ecosystem: Engineered > Bioreactor > Anaerobic > Digestate | place: USA... | reverse complement strand
GCAACTGACCTCGACACCAATAAGGATGTCGCCGTGTATGTGAAGTTGCCGGATGGCTTCTATATCTCCACTCCTGTGGGCAGATATAACCCGGACTGGGCGATTGCTTTCTACGAAGGCACCGTGAAGCACATCTACTTCGTGGCAGAAACCAAGGGTTCCATGTCCTCTATGCAGCTCCGTCTGATTGAGCAGTCCAAAATTCACTGTGCAAGAGAGCATTTCAAGGCTATCAGCAGTGATAATGTGGTCTACGATGTGGTGGACAGCTATAAGAGCCTGATGGAAAAAGTTATGAGATAACGGAAAGGAGGCCGCAGTTATGGCGCAACATTTATCCGTAAGAGTGCCCTGGAAAGACAACGGGTATTCCGGTCTGGTATGCAATAAGCCATGTTATAACAATGCCTGTCTGCGATTGAGTAATATCGCAGACAGCCGTAATGATGAACTTGAGGACTCCCTTCACGGTTGTCCCATACTCGGTCATGAAGCAGATATTCCGTGCCTGTCAGAGGGCGGCTGTTTCATGTCCGCTGACACATATAAAAAGACTACGATTCATCCATATAAAAAAGGGAACAGCGGGTCTCACGGTCATTTTCTCGAAACCGACCTGACTTACCCGCCGTACTCCCTCCCTGCAAGACCGTTCTCGTGGACAATGCTGAAGAAGAACGAAAACGGCTGTGAGCGAACCATCTTTGATTTGGCGCAAAAATATGGCATTGACTATGGAATACCGCCTTTCTGATGTTGAGGCAAAGAATGTGCCATTTACCGTTATCATTGATGAAAGCTCTATGCTGACCGAAGAAATGTTTGGAGCGTTACTCCAGGCTCTTCGTAAAAGAGCGCAGCGTATTATTTTCGTAGGAGATCCGAATCAGCTACCGCCGATTGGCGCAGGCAGACCGTTTGTCGATTTGGTTCGCAAGCTGAATCAGGGCATTAATCAGTTCCCAAAGGTCGGCCCGGGGTTCGGTCAGCTTACCGTTACCATGCGCCAGCTTTCTGATGACGGAAATCCGCGAGGTGATACGGAACTTTCCAAGTGGTACACAGGTGATTCCGAGCAACTGGATGATAGTATTTTCATCCGACTGCAAAGTGGTTCTCTGGACAAGCACGTATCCTTTAAGTCATGGAGTACACCGGAAGAATTGGAACAGCGTATCTTCGAGACGGTGTATGAAGAAACCGAGATGAACAGCGTTGATGACATTGAAGGCTTTAACCTGTCCATTGGCGGGCATATCAACAGCGGATGGATGAATTTTGCGGGTGCAGATGAATACATCAAAAAAATCGAAAGCTGGCAGATTCTGTCCGCCTATAGAAATGATGCGGCAATTGGCACGGCCACCATTAACCGTTATTTGCATGAAAAGTACCGTTCACAGCAAGCACAAAAATTGGAGCATTGCTCCATTCGTGGCACAAGACATATGCTCGGCACAGACGGCATTGTTTATGGCGACAAAGTTATCAATGTCCGCAACCAGAAAATCAAAGGCTATGACATAAAGAGCCGTACCAAAGTAGATGGCTATGTGGCAAACGGTGAAGTCGGTATTGTCGAGCGTATCTGGGAGAAGTCGAAGAATTCAAATGTGAAGTACAACACACATCAGATTGTGTTCTCTTCTCAGCCGGAGATGAATTATAACTGGTACTCTGTTGTGTCTGATGAAGGCACCTCCGATTTGGAACTCGCCTACGCACTTACTGTCCACAAAGCACAGGGCAGCGAATTCGGCAAGGCGATTCTTGTCTTAGGCGAACCGGGCGGACTGCTTTCCAAGGAACTGCTCTACACAGCAATTACCCGTCAAAAGGACAAACTGGTAATTCTCTACAATGATGGAGCATACCGTTTGAGGGACTACTGTAGGTGTACAATACATATTGGACAGAGAAAGAAAAAAGGGTTGAGAGATACAGCCTGATGTGCTAAAGTTAAGTTACCACACAAAAACTTCGCAAAAAGGAGCCGTATCTCTCATGAGTAACAGTATAACACAAGATATGACCTATCGTCAATCCCTAATGAAGTACGCCGAAAAGTACGGTGTCAGCCGAGCAAGCCGAAAGTACAACAAAAGCCGCTCCTACATCTACTTCTGGAAGCAGCGCTGGGACGGAAGTGCGGCGTCCTTGGCCTGCCAGTCCAGATGCCCTCACAGCCATCCGAACCGGCATACCGAGGAAGAGCTGAAGCTCATCCGCGATATGCGCCGCCGAAATCCGACGCTGGGCATGATCGAGCTGTGGCATCGCCTGAAGGCTCGGGGTTACACCCGCTGCCCGGAAAGCCTGTTCCGGGTCATGCGCAGGCTGGGGCTGTTTCCTGCCCAAAAGCCGAAAAAAAAGTACGTTCCAAAGCCATATGAGCAAATGACTCATCCCGGAGAGCGCATACAGGTCGATGTGAAAGTCGTTCCGCGAAGCTGCATCGCTGACCCGGAACTCCGTCTCTTCCAATATACCGCCATCGATGAGTTCACCCGGCTGCGTTTTCTCGCTGCCTACCCGGAACAATCTACCTATTCCTCGGCAGATTTTCTACGGAAGTTGACCGCATGGTATGCACGCCGTGGGATCAATGTGGAATGTGTCCAGACGGACAACGGTTTTGAATTCACCAACCGGTTTTCCAACAGCAAGCGGGATCTGCCGACACTGTTTGAGCAAACCGCCGCCCAGCTGGGCATCCGCCACAAGCTCATTCGCCCCTACACGCCCCGCCACAACGGCAAGGTCGAGCGCAGCCACCGCGAGGACCAAAAGCGGTTCTATTCCTGCCACTCGTTCTTTTCCCTCGAAGATTTCGACAAACAGCTTTCCATTCACAACCGCCGTTCTAATAACTTTCCCATGAGGCCGCTCTCCTGGCTTTCTCCCATCGAGTTCGCTGTCCAATATGTTTGACAAACCTACACCTGAAAGGAACGGCAGATGACACCAACCAGAAAAAAGTTTGCCTTATCATCACAGAACAGGCACAGGATATGATAAGCTTTGGGAAAAATGAGCAAAAGAAGTTTGTTGATGATTTATTTCACGGGTTTACTCCGAAGGAAAAAGAAGTATTTCAGTCCATGTGCAATTGTATCAGAGAAAATGCTCATACCCAGCGATACCCAGGAGGCGATTGCAAATGTCAAATGTAAATGAGGAACTTTTTGAAAAAACACCAATTCCGTCAGCCGTCCGTAAACTGATGATTCCAACGGTTTTGGGGTCGCTCGTCATGGTTCTATACAGTCTTGCCGATACTTTATTCGTAGGACTGCTAAATGACAAAATACAGAGTGCAGCTGTTTCCCTTGCTGCTCCGGCGCTCCTTGCCTTCAATGCCGTGAATAACCTTTTTGGCGTAGGTTCTTCCAGTATGATGAGCAGGGCGCTGGGAATGAAGGACTCTGATACAGTGCGCGGAAGTGCTTCTTTCGGATTTTATGGGAGCATTATTTGCGGTTTTCTGCTTTCAATTTTGTGTTTTGCTTATTTGAATCCACTGATGACAATTTTGGGGGCGCTCCCGGATACTATTGATGCCACCCGTGAATATATGATTTGGGCTGTGGTATTTGGAGCCATTCCTTCGATTTTGAATGTCGTTCTTGGATATCTTATAAGAGCAGAAGGCTCAGCACTACATGCCAGTATCGGCATAATAAGTGGCTGCTTCCTTAACATGATTCTTGATCCCGTTTTTATTTTGCCTTGGGGACTCGGTATGGGAGCAGCCGGAGCCGGTCTTGCAACTTTTATCTCTAATTGTGTTGCTTGTGGATATTTCTTTGTTCTTTTGATCGTTCGTAAGCATAAGACTAATATCAAGCTGCACCCTCGTTACTTCCGTCCAACTCGCCAAATTGTTGTCGGTGTGTGCGGCGTAGGAATTCCGGCATCCATCCAGAATTTGCTCAATGTCACGGGAATGACGGTACTGAACAATTTCATTAAAGCATATGGCGCATCGGCTGTTGCCGCTGTGGGCATCGCACAAAAAATATATATGGTTCCAATGCAGATTTCCCTTGGTGGAACACAAGGCGTTATGCCGCTGATTGGATATTCCTATTCCACAAAGAATGGCGATCGCTTCAAGAATTGTATTCTTTATTTGGGCAAGCTCCTTTTACCGGCTATCGTAATAATTACATTGATATGTTGGATTTTTGCCCGTCCGCTTATTGGGCTGTTTATTGATGATCATGATGTTGTTTATTATGGCACTCTGTTTCTCCGAGGATTTGTGAGCAGCTTGCCGTTTATGATGATTGATTTTATGGCAGTAGGCGTGTTTCAGAGCATTGGAATGGGAAAGAAATCTCTTGTTTTTGCTATATTGAGAAAAATTGTATTGGAGATTCCGGCAATTGTGATTCTAAATGTGGTTTTCCACGCTGGCGGTATCGCCTATTCCGCAATGATAGCAGAAATTGTTCTTGCTACTGCGGGAGCAATTCAGTTGAAGAAGGTCATGACATCTATTTCATCAAATAGCATAATTGAATTTTAGGATTCCTCCGGCAGCAACAATATATAGGCACAAGCAACGATAGGCATTCTTGATTATCCTTATTTAAAGAGTTCATTGACCCTTTTTTGTACTGCAACATAATCGTATCCTGCTTTTGTCAGTCGATTTTTTCGTTCTTGTCCATTTCCCCAATTACCACGAATGACCTCACGGGAAATGGTTTCGATTGACTTTTTACTGGATAACAACTCATTTACCTTTGACTGGACCGCAGAGTAATCATAAGCTGCATCTATTAAGCGTTTCTTTCTCTCTTCACCATTACCCCATAAACCCAGAATTACTCCCTTTGCCAGTTCCTCGATGGATTTCTTGTCTGTTGGAGCAGGTGTGTTTTCTTCCTTCTTTAAATGTTGAGACCAGCATTTTGAATAATCGCTTTATAGTCCTTATAGGCGTAATTTAGATCCAAGTTTCCAGAGTAGTCATTTAACTTGCCCTTGCTTGTGTACTGCCAGATACCATGACGAAGTGCGGGTTCTTTACTTGACCACTGAGCCACCCAAAAATCATAAGGTTCTAGACGATCCAGTTCTGTCAAATCTCGAAACCAAGAACTAGATGCATAGATACCGGCATAATAGCCTGCACTTTCAACCGTCTCACAAAAGCCTACCAAAGCATCGGTAATGCCTTTTTTGCCACTTGGACGTTGATGATAGTTTCCTCTGCATCAATAAATACTGGATAAGAGATCGTCTTTCCTTTGATAATTTCAAGGCATTTCTTTGCTTCTGCGATACCCTTAGCACGGGTATTTGCACAGCTGTACCAGTAAACACCGATGGGGATACCTCTCTCATGAAAGGCTTGATAGTGTTTTTCAAAGGGATCGTCTTTATGTAGACTCACACCTGTGCCATGCCCCGTATATCCTGCTCTTAAGATAACGAAATCAATCTCTTTAGCAAGTTTGTCATAATTCATTTGACTTGGTTTTTGCCAAGTACTAATATCAATTCCTTTAGTCTTCATTATTTTCCCTCCTTGTCGCTCTTGTTGTGGAGCTGCTCTAGCACATCTTTTAGTTTTTCTGGTATGGGTAGTCCAAGGTGGGCAGCATTTTCAAGCAGTGAAATCCCCTCGTTAGAAAGGTAGAAAAATACAATAGCAGTGCGTAGGACGTTTCCATCTCCAATCACATAGATATCTAAAATATTTGCCACACCCACTAAAACAAAAATCAGCACTTTACGACTGATTCCTATAAACCCCACTTCACTTGATAGGGTCTTATCAGCTATTGCACATAGGACACCTGTTAGATAGTCGATTACCACAAAGGCCATTAGTGCATATAAAAAGCCATCTGCACCGCCTAAAAACCAACCAAAGAATCCTCCGATTGCTGTTATTGCAACTTGAATCCAGTTCCATATTTCTTTCATTTGAAAATCCTCCTACTATGCTGCAAAATACTGGATGACTGGAGCCTATAACTTTACAGATGATGCTCCTCCTCAACCTTTTATTCCAATCGTAGCTTACTGGGATGATGATAATAAAGTGCCTTGGGCATTACCTCATGTATACGATTATATGGAAGAAAGAGATGCAACGTGTTATAGCTACCCACTCTTATCTGCAAGCTACAACGGGAGACAGTATCTGACTGCTTATGGCAAACAGCAAAAGACGGCGTTTGGGACTATTTATATAGATCATAATGCAATGCCTGATAGTTATTCTGGTGTCGTTTCGACTTCAAATACCATAACAACACTTGGAGATGAGGGTGAAGCAACGTATCACTTTACCATTACACATGCAGGAACTTATGATGTTGGAGTCAAGCTAGGCTATCCGTTTTGGGATAAAAACAGCATTAACATCTCCCTTGATGGAAGTGATGAGTATTTCTCTGAAAACAGGTTATGGTGGCCCTATTGGAGGACTACTTTTTGGACTGTGCTTAAAAAGGGTATCGAGCTAACTGCTGGAGAACATACCCTTACCATCGCTCTTGGCACAAAAGGTGTGCAGTTTTATGGCTTTAGGGTTTGCTCTTCATTTTCAGAAGCTCCTACGGTTGGTGAAGCAGAATATACCCTTGCTCCTAGACATTTCAAAGATGTAAATGGAGATATGGTAGGACCTGCAACAGGCTTTAAGCTGACACTTGAGATGCTTAGAAGAAAGGCAGATTCTGCACTGGTGTGGTATGAGGATTTTAGAGATGATACGCCACTTCCCCAAAGCTACTGGACAACATTATCGGGGGAATGGAGTGTGTGGCAGGATACAAGTAGCTCTATAATCGACCCTATTCTCAACTGGAGGGTAAGGGACAATTAGCCTGGAACTATAGCAATTTTTCAGATATCCATTTAAGGACACAACTCATCTTCCCTGAAAACTTTAGCGGTAAGGCAGGCATTTTTATTGGAGCGATCTATTGTTGCTTTAATTATGATACGCAGCGTATTGAGCTTTATGAAGGTGTTACCTTGAAGGGCAGTTTTTCTACAAGTTTTTCAAGAACATCCGCAGGAAATCTTCGCACAAATCCTAGCTTTTATACCATTGAAATGCGAAAGCGAGGTACTCAACTACGTGTGTATTCATCTGCATCAAATACACTACGATTTACAGCCACTTGCTCTGATGTAAATGGCTATGCAGGTATTTGCTCAGATAATCAGGTGAATTGCCAGTTACTTCGATTGGGTGATGCGTGGGTCTATGAACCCTATGAACGATTTGATGTGCTTATGCCAGATGGGTCATTTAAAACTTATGGAAGGATTCCAAGAAGTAACTGTACTTGGGATGAAGAGTTTCAAGTCTTTACTTTAACAGCAGACCTAGAAGAATCGGCTACAAGAAGTGAAAGTATATCCCTTGATTACGATTTCTTTCACTCGGATATCATGCCCTCCATTCAGTGCGGGAATGATTACAAGGCCACCATCATACCAAGTGATATAAATATATGGATTTCTCGAATTTTCTTAGGTGATGGAGATGGTTTTTCTATCCTCTACTACCAAGATGTTGACAGCCTTGTGTATTGGGCAAATGAAGCGGCTTATCGATGGAAACTTTGAGGAATGTGTATGTGGTCACTCGGGCAGGAGGACTTAAGATTGTGGGAGTGGTTACCAAAACAAATAGAGTAAATCAAAGGAACATCGAGAGGTGTTCTTTTTATTTGAGCAAAAAAAGACCGGCTATAAAATGTCAAGCAAGTATTGAAATTAAATAGCAGTTAGATAAGGAGTGTTGTTACGCATCACAGCGAAGATGATTGAAATCATTTTTCTGCAAATATGTCCCATAGTAGTCCCGTGAGATTTGCCCTCAGCACGTTTTTTCTGATAAAGGATGCTGACAGCAGGATCATGAAAAGCGGCAACAGTTGCGGCAAGCCAGATGGCACGCCGCAGATATGGAGAACCACGCTTAGACATTTTGCAATGGGTGCCGTTGAAATCTCCGGACTGTTTCACAGCAGGGTCAATTCCAGCAAAGGCAGCCAGCTTGGCAGAACTTTCAAATCGACGCACATCTCCGATTTCACTCAAGATTACAGCGGCTAGCGTAGTGTTAATGCCAGTAATGGTAGTGAGCTGCGTATCAAAGCCTGCTAGCAAACGAGCGATTTCTGTGTCAATCTCCGCTATCTGTGCTTCTACAAAATTGATTTGTTCTATGTATTGACGAATGAGCAAAGCGTAAGAGCTAGTGCTCAGTAAGATTCCAAAGGAGTTGCGGGCGGTTTCTTGAATCCGAACCGCCTTGTCCATGCCAAAGTGCCAACGGCTGGCGGTGTTGATGATTTCAAACAGCTTTTGTGTATCCAGTGCCAGTATTTCTTTCGATGTGGTTGCTTCGCTTAAAAGTTCCAATGAGGTTTTGTCAAAAGTATTTGTAAATAGAGTTTCGTATTCAGGGAAAATCTGGTCGAGCAGCGCAATCACCTTGCGTTTGATATCCAATACAGAATCCACGATGAAAAAACGGTGTCTGCAAAGTTCACGCATGGCATGCATATCAGGTGAAGACACATCGGTTTCGCTAAAACGTCCGAACCGGATAACCTCAGCAATGATGAAAGAATCTTTGGAGTCGGTCTTGGTTTGGCGGATATATAGCCCACGCAGCGCGTCGGACTGTATGGAATTGATGACGTGCAGAGTGTATCCGTTGTTACGCAGATGCGCATACAGCGCCAGCCAGTAATGACCGGTAGCTTCCATGCCGAATTCGACTTCTTCCTCACCGACGTAGGAGTTCACAAAATCCATTAGCTTGTTGAAACCCATAATGGTGTTGGCAAAGCGCAGGGATTTTCCATATACCTTACCAGCGTGGTCAATAAGAGTAGCTTCGTGATTGCGTTTTGCAATATCAATACTAACGATAAACATGTGGACACCTCGCAGAAAAAATTCTGTACGACAGATTCCTCCGGGCCTTATGAGTCATAACCTACTTCGACATGAGAAGAAAGCGCAAAGCGCCCCAACATCCGGCTCATTAATGAAATCTCATAAGGAAAGAGGTTCCAGTCTTAAATTAGTGAACAAAGGGTCACAAGGAGGATTTAGGAAACCTCTGTCAGTACGAGAAAAGTATATCAAAAATCCGAAAGGATTTCGATAACAAACATTCACTGCGGCAAGTCGCCGCCGATGCAGGAAAGCTTCACTCGCTACGCTCTCTCTGCTTTCCTGCGTCGTATATCCATCAGTGAGGGAGTTAGTTGACTTTATTATAGTAGCAGGATTTTAAACTATGAGCAAAATTTTAGATCTTATAGACAAGAGAGCGAAGGCTTGGGACGCAGCTAAGAAGTTCCTTGATACACACTCCGAAAACGGCGGCATGGTTTCTGCAGAAGATGCCGCAACCTACGAAAAGATGGAAAAGGAAGTCACTGATCTCACTAAGGATATCGAGCGCTTGCAGCGTCAGGACGAGATTGAAAAGATGATGAACCAGCCCACTTCCGCTCCTATCACCAATATGCCAGGCAAGACCAGTAACGCTGAGGAATATAAGCCCGGCAGAGCATCCGCAGCTTATAAGAAGGCATTCTGGGACAACATTCGTCATCCCGGCAATCCGGTTATCCGTGATGTTCTGGAGGAAGGTACTGACGGTAACGGCAGATATCTTGTTCCTACCGAATTCGAGCATATCCTTGTACGCGCTCTCGATGAGAACAACATCATGCGTACCATCGGCTGCACGGTGATCACAACTCAGAACGAGCGTAAGATTCCTGTGGCAAATGGTCATACGCAGGCAACTTGGACTGCTGAGAACGGCGCCTATACCGAAAGCAATCCAACCTTCAGCCAGACCAGCATCGATGCCTTCAAGCTCGCTGACAGCTTCTTCAATATTGAAGGATATATCTCCGAGGAAGTCGGTCGCGCTTTCAGCGAGGCTGAGGAAAACGCATTTATCAGCGGTGCTATTCAGGCAGGAGCTACTGCTATCGATAGGCCTACCTGTCTCATGATTGCAGCGGCTTCTGGCGGTGCTCCCGTTGATACCGGAAAGTACAAGAAAAGCTGGTCGATACCATCAAGCAGAAGCTGGGAGGTGGATCATGACATACGACGAAGTTATCACCATGTTAGAGGAAGTCGGTCTCCCGCTTGCCTACGACCATTTTGCAGAAGGCGAGTCACCGGAGCCGCCT
>Ga0116148_1005805_pt1 | contig 10207 bp, 5 predicted proteins | sample AD_UKC055_MetaG_FD_89786 | JGI IMG/M metagenome (GOLD analysis project Ga0116148, IMG submission 89786) | Active sludge microbial communities of municipal wastewater-treating anaerobic digesters from USA - AD_UKC055_MetaG | ecosystem: Engineered > Bioreactor > Anaerobic > Digestate | place: USA... | reverse complement strand
ACTCGTAATCGTCTTTTAAATGTTCAAGTATCAACTCTTTAACATCCAATGGTGCTGCTTCAGCTTCCGGGCTTTCAGCCTGCGGAACGACCCCGGCCGACAAGGAATTGCTCATTGCCAGAAACACCCATACGGATAAAAAATATTTAAGAGCTTTACTGAACATTGTTTTTAATTATTTTCTCTACCTGTATAAAACTCCACGTTTCAAAAGCAAGATATGTCAAATAAAACACAGCAAAAGTCAGGGCGAAGCCTTTTACATCTTCGGGTTTAACTAAAAGCCAATACAATAGGAAAAAAGCAGCTCCCAAGAAAATTTTAATAACGCGCACCAACATGTATTTGTTGGCTCTCTTTCTGCCGTTGTTTTTATATGTGATGCCGTTTTTAGTAATCGTCAGAATGGACATTACTCCGACAAATAAGAAAAATATGGGTATAGAAACGTAACAAGTTGTGATGTCGTGTTTAAAGAGAACAACCACCAAAAAACACAAGATGCCGCCGACACCGGCCAGGGTGACAGTCAGACAGAGCATGAGTTTTTTTCTGAGTTGTTTCATCGCACGAGTTGGGAAGAAGTTAAACAAATGGTGACTACACCGAGATTTGCCTTAATAAATCCACCGGAAATTTTCAATGTGTTTTCAACTTGATTGCTCCTGTATTTAACAGTACCCCTCGTCAGGCTCGATACTATGGGGGCATGATTTTTCAGAATGGTAAACGGCCCCATAGTTCCCGGAACTGTCACAGATTCGACATTTCCGGAAAACAACTTCTGCTCTACTGTTATAATTTCAAGATACATAAAACTCCTGCTGAAATTCTTGAGATATTATTGTTGATTCGTTTGTTTTAACAAATTTTTGCCTTTTTCAATAGCTTCGTCTATGGTTCCGACATTTAAAAATGCCATCTCCGGATATTCGTCCAACTCGCCGTCCAGGATCATTTTAAAACCTCGTATGGTTTCTTCGATGGGTACCATCACTCCGGGCACACCCGTAAATTGTTCAGCCATAAAGAAGGGTTGCGACAGAAATCGTTGTACTTTCCGGGCACGTCTGACCGTGATCTTATCCTCTTCCGATAATTCTTCCATACCTAAAATGGAGATAATATCTTGTAACTCCTTGTTTCTTTGAAGTATTTGTTTGACACGTTGAGCTGTTTGGTAGTGGTCTTCTCCCAAAATCTCAGGACTTAAAATGCGGGACGATGATTCCAGGGGATCAACCGAAGGGAAAATACCCAATTCGAATATTTTACGACTTAGGACGGTGGTTGCATCCAGGTGTGAGAACGTGGTTGCCGGCGCCGGGTCCGTCAAGTCGTCGGCAGGTACATAAATGGCCTGTACCGAAGTGATAGAACCGTATTTGGTGGAAGTAATGCGTTCCTGCATGGCTCCCATTTCCGTGGAAAGGGTAGGCTGATAACCTACTGCAGAAGGCATGCGTCCCAACAGGGCCGAAACTTCTGAACCTGCTTGTGTGAAGCGGAAAATATTATCGATAAAGAAAAGGATATCGTTTCCACCTCTCTTGTTTGTGTCTGTTCCGTCGCGGAACGATTCGGCAACAGTCAAGCCCGACAGGGCTGCTGAGGCTCTGGCTCCGGGTGGTTCGTTCATCTGTCCGAACAATAGGGTGGCTTGGGATTTCTTCAGTTCCTCGTAATCCACTTTCGATAAATCCCAGTCGCCCTCTTCCATACTTTTTTTGAATTCTTCGCCATAGCGGATGACACCGGATTCGATCATCTCCCTGAGCAAATCATTGCCTTCCCTGGTGCGTTCTCCTACGCCGGCAAAAACCGAATAACCGCTGTGTGCTTTGGCTACGTTATTAATTAGCTCCTGAATCAGTACCGTTTTTCCGACTCCGGCTCCGCCGAAAAGTCCAATTTTTCCCCCCTTGGCGTAAGGACCCAGCAAGTCGATGACTTTAATGCCGGTGAAGAAAACTTCCGTTATTATGGATAAATCTTTAAACTTAGGGGCCGGCCTGTGGATGGAATAGGCACCTTCACGATTCAAATCCTGCATGCCGTCTATAGGATCTCCGGTGACGTTCATCAGTCTGCCTTTGACCTGTTCGCCCACGGGTACGGTGATGGTCCCGCCATGCGTGCGTACCGTCATGCCTCTTCGTAAACCGTCGGTTGAATCCATGGCGACTGCCCGCACGGTGTTTTCGCCTATATGTTGTTGAACTTCGGCGTATAAAGTCTGACCGTTTTTGCGCTTTATCAGCAAAGCATCGTGAATAGCCGGCAGTTCCTCTTGTTTACTTGCATCCAGGTCGAAATAAACGTCCACTACCGGACCAATAATTTGCGAAATAGTTCCTATTGATTTAATCATACTCAAACTGTGTCCTAATATAAGAGGGGGCAATAGTTCGCAAAATTACAAAAAAACAGAAGCTTTGAAATTATTTAGAACTAATTTTATTATAAAGTTGGGTTGCAGGGTCAGCGACCGATGTAGATCTTGGGCTCCGATTTTGTCAAAGTTTTTAAGCTTAATTTTAAAATTGTGTTTAATCCGTCTTCTTTTTGTAGAATATCTTCCAATATTTTACTAACTTGCGGCTCTCTAAAGTGCACAACAATACTAAATACTAATGCTTATGAAACGTTTTTACCCGGCCATCATTACATTTTTAATACTGGCATTGCCTATACAGGCCCGCAAGTCGTGGGAAGTGAGAGAAAAAGGGATAAGTGCGGCTTCCGTGGAGAAAATCCTGGCAGACACCGAAAATTGGAAACAAACCATCAAAGATGGAGTGGAAGACACACGTGCTACCAACCTGAACGCTTTTACGGGAGAAGTCAAAGCGCAAGGCGAGATCTTGCCCGAATTCAGCGAACTCTATTTTGCCAATGTTCAGGCCAATACTTTTGAAGTTCGTTGGCAGGAAGGCAATGCTTATTTCAGGATGAACAAGGATGTTCAGACTTTCACCATAAAAAAATTGGTGGCAGGTCAGACCATCACCATCATTACCAAATCCGCCAACAGTAGCGACCCTCGCGGCATTGAGTGTAAATCGGGCCACTGTACGCGTACGGCGGGTGCCGAAAAAATGACGGGCGCAGAAGGCGACAACATCAATGTCTTTCAGGTGAATGCAGATATCACCGACTCTGTGGACGTTGCTTTTGGTCCCAATGTGGGCGGTCTGCTTATCTATAGCGTCATTGTGGACGAAGGCGACGAAGAATTTGATTTCAGCGAATCCAAAGTGGCTTATTTGTACGATGCATCAACTCAGGACATCGACAGCGATCCCTTCTTTAATTACACCAAAATAGCGGAAGTGGCTTCCGAATCCATCGACATTAAAGATTTTAGCTCAGTCGACACCGACACGCTGTCTGCCTTGGAAAACTACGATTTAGTGGTGCTTTCTTACGGACTGAAGGCCGATCATCCTTTTGTGGCTATGTTAAAGAAACAAGTGAATCGTGTCCCCATACTTAACCTGAATGCTTCACTCAACGATGCCTGGGGATGGGCTTCGCTGGAGAATCCGAGCAATGCGGCCGAAGAGGGCGGTATTGGCACAATTAAAATACCTGAGGGTGCTGAAGCACATGCCATATATGCCGATATTGACGTCAGCAGCGCAGAAATTGCTCTGTTCTTCGAGAGCGATCCCGCTTTGCTTAAATGTAATCTGATACAGGCTTACCAGGCCGTCGAGGGCGGATTATTCGCCAACGATTCCGTGCTGGCGGTAGTAGAAGGGCCGGCGGGAACTTTTAATGCCATTCACGAACATGCTTCTGCCAATACCTATATGTTGATTCCTTTTGGCCCGGATGCAGTGGTGGTAGAGGGCGAAAGCAATTTGTCGGACGATGCTATATCGTTGATTAATAATGCAGTGAATTATCTGATTGAAAGCAAAGCTACGGTGGTGGCCGTAATGACGCCTTCCATTTCGAGCGACTATCGAGACGAGCTAACCATAGTCAGCATTAAGTGTGCCACTCCCGATGCCACGGTTTACTACACCACCGACGGCAGCGAACCAACCGAAAACAGCCCGATTTACACCGCTCCATTCCAGGTGACGGAAGATTCTACTTTAGTCAAAGCTTTTGCGGTGAAACAAGGTTACGATGATAGTAAAACCGCCGCTGCGACGATTTTGGTCAAGAAAGTGGCCAAGACACCTGTCATCGTCTTGGAAGCACAAGAGGGTAAAACCGTGGTAAGCATCACCTGTGCTACCGAAGACGCTACCGTTTACTATAATTACACCGGCAGTAAAAGTATAGCAGCGAGTGCTGTATATACAGCTCCGATAGAAGTGCGTTATCCCTTGACCATAACCGCTTTTGCATCGGGCGCTAGCTATATCGACTCCGACATTACTTCCAAGGAAATCGGCGTGTCGGGTATTACCAAAGACAATATCCGTTTGGACACCCTGGCCCACTTCGATGCCAACAGTACCGACTGGTATTGGGAAACCGAAGGCGGCTCGTCCAAAGTAGCCTATTATGTGGGTAAAAATGCGAAATCCGCTTATGCATCTATCGACACCATTGTGGAGGGAAACGATACCACCTACAACTATCATTTTGTAGATGACGTCTTTATCTATGCGCAAAACGATAGTTTGAACGCCAAAGACAATGGTTGGTTCATGAGAACGAAAGGTCAGGTGCTTCAGTGGGAAAACACTAACCCCCTGATGGAGGTGGGTTATGCCGGTGCTACCGGTTATTACGCCGATGCCGTTGAAGACATGATTACCACTCCCACCAGGTACCATATCACCTTTGGTCCTAAGAAATCGGGCGAACCCTTCACCGCTTCCATCGAAACTTCTCAAAAGCATCAGGGTCCGTTTGATATCATCACCTTTGCCGGCAACAACAACAGCGACGGTGCCAGCATGACCTTGGTTCTGGAGACTTCTTTGGACGGCAGCGACTGGACCACCGTTGATACCTTGAAGCATTCTTATTACAGACGTTTCTGGAAACGCAACGTATCGCATTACGAAGGTTCCGATCAAGTATTTGTTCGTGTTACACAAGTGTCCGGAAGCACCAAAGCGGTTGTTTACGACATTCTGTTGATGAACAATGGCGAAGTGTCTCAGGGTTACGTGGCATTGCCCGTTCAACGGCAGGCCGCCGAAGTGATTGCCACCGAATATTATAACTTGAATGGTATACGCATGGCAGGCCCCGCTTATCAGGGTATCACCATTGTCAAGAAGATATATTCCGATGGTCATATCAAAGTGGAAAAAATCTTTATTAAATAATTAAACAATCAACCATTAATTAAACCTATTGAAAATGAAAAAAATCCTTGTGTTTTTGATGGCAGCTACGCTATGCTTCGGCACTTCGTACGCAGCCAAAAAGAGAGTAGCTTTCATTTACCAGGAAGGCTACAACAGTGGTAAGGCCGTTGATTACGGTTTGAAAGAAGGAGGCTATACTCCCGACCAGGACCCAATTCACAATGCCCTTGCGGCCGAGTTCGATCTGACTTTGTACAACAGTCCCTCGACCGTCGAAGTCGATTACGATGAGCTGGCCACCTACGACTGCGTGGTGTTCTCGGAAGCCATGCCGGGAAACTCTACCCTGACGAACGGCTTGGTGAAACTGGTCGGCAGAGTGCCCGTCGTTTCGATGAAAACTTACAACTACACCAACGGACGCTGGTCGTGGGCGGCACCGAGTAATCCGGGCACCAGGTGTAATACCATCAACATTAATGAAGGTTTTGATTCTCACGCCATTTTTGCCGGCCTGACCAGAGAGTCGGACGGCAGCATTGCTCTGTACGATCCCGCCAAGCCGGCTTCAAGCAACCGTTTGCAAGGTTTTGCCACTTCGGGCATCATTGCGGGTTCTCCCATCGATGCGGAAAGAGATAAATTGCTGGCTGTTACTACTTCCGACAATTACAACAACGTGCATGAAATAACCCTATTGGGCAAGCCTTATGTTTTGGTAGGTCTGTCCAGCGACAACATCTGGGCCATCAACGACAACGGTGTCAGAATAATCATAAATGCAGTGAAGTATGTTATGGGTGAAGGCGATATCGTAATGGAAGAACACGAGATCGCTTACATCTACGATGAATCGGCAACGGGCTATTGCGGTATAGACAATGATCCCGTTTACAACGGTACCAAAATAGCCGAGATCAACACCACTGCCATCAATATCAAAGATTTCACCGCAGCCGACACCGACACCTTGGCTGCCTTGGAAAACTTTGACGCTGTGGTTTTGTGTGGCGCTTTGAACCCCGAGCATGCCTTTGTTGAGATGCTGGGCACCGAAGTGAATCGCGTTCCCATGCTTAACTTCAATGCTTTCTTGTCTCAGGCCTGGGGCTTTGGCACGGGCGTGAATCCCACTGCTAATGCTTCTGAACAAGGCGGTATTGCCCAGATCAATGTTGACTCTGCCTACCTTGACGATGCTCTCTTTACCGATATGATTATCGAGGAAGGTGGTGCCGTGGTTTTATACCATAATTACGATGCATCGTTGATCAAGACCAATTTGGTACAAGGCTTCACCGCCACCGACGAGCAATTGTTCAGCAAAGGCGAAGTGTTGGCAACGGTGGTAAGCGGAGAAGATACTTACAATGCCCTTTATCGTTTGGGTAATAAGAATACGTACATTTTGTTGCCCATGTCTTTCGAATCGATTTTTATAGAAGGCGAAAGCAACTTGTCGGACGATGCCGTTCAATTGATCAATAATGCGATAGATGCTATTATCAGCAGCAAGGGCTCTGTGACTTCCTGTATTATACCTAGTTGCACTTTCGAATACAGCAATCTTTCCACTCAGGTTACCTTGAGCAGTGTTACCGAAGATGCCGTCATTTATTATACCTTGGACGGTACCGAACCCACTGCCGAAAGTTTGCGTTATAAAGAACCTTTCACCGTGACGGTAGATTCTACTGTTATCAAGGCCATTGCCACGAAGCAAGGTTTCAACAACAGCGGTGTTTATTCGGGTATTATCCTGGTGAAAGCGGTGGCTGAGGCTCCTGTCATTACCCTGGAAGCACAAGAGGGCAAAACAGTAGTAAGCATTACCTGTCCCACCGAAGACGCCACCATTTATTACAATTACACCGGCAGTAATATTATAGCAGCGAGCGCCGCATACACTGCGCCGATAGAAGTGCGCTATCCCTTGACCATAACCGCTTTTGCAGGTGGTGGTAGCTATATTAGTTCCGGCATTGTTTCCAAGGAAATCGGTGTGACAGGTATTACCAAAGACAATATCCGTTTAGACACTCTGGCTTACTTCGATGCCAACAATACCGACTGGTTCTGGGAAACCTCGGGTGGCTCGTCCAAAGTAGCCTATTATGTAGGTAAAAATTCGAGATCTTCTTATGCCTCCATCGACACCATTGTAGAAGGTAACGATACCACCTACAACTACCACTTTATCGATGATATCTTTATCTATGCTCAGAACGACAGTTTGAATGCCAAAGACAATGGTTGGTTCATGAGAACGAAAGGTCAGGTCATTCAGTGGGAAAATACTTCGCCTCTGATGGAGGTAGGTTATGCCGGTGCCACCGGTTATTATGCCGACGCAGTCGAAGACCTGATTACTACTCCCACCAGGAACCATATCACCTTTGGTCCTAAGGTTTCGGGTGAGCCTTTCACTGCTTCTATCGAAACTTCTCAGAAGCATCAGGGTCCGTTTGATATCATCACCTTTGCCGGCAACAACAACAGCGACGGTGCTAATCTGGTACTGGTTCTGGAGACTTCTCTGGACGGCGTGGAATGGACCACCATCGATACCTTGGGTATTTCTTATTACAGACGTTTCTGGAAGCGCAATGTATCGCATTACGAAGGTTCCGATGAGGTATTTGTTCGCATTACACAAGTGGCCGGCGGTACCAAAGCAGTCGTTTACGACATTCTGTTGATGAACAACGGCGAAGTGTCCCAGGGTTATGTGGCATTGCCCGTTCACCGGCAAGCCGCCGAAGTGGTTGCCACCGAATATTACAACTTGAACGGTATACGCATGGCAGGCCCCGCTTATCAGGGTATCACCATTGTCAAGAAGATATATTCCGATGGCTACATCAAAGTGGAAAAAATCTTTATTAAATAAAGTTTGATCTCCAAAAGGGTAGGGCCGTCAACCAGACGACGGCTCTTCCCTTTTTCTCTTCTTTTTTATCTTATCGACTTATTCTTAATCGATCATGAAACGATTAGCTTCTTTTTTCGTTTTTACCATTTGGGCAATGACGGTGACGGCTGCTGATGCGCTCCCGGCCTTTCCCGGGGCCGAGGGATTTGGAAAATACGCCGTGGGCGGACGTTACGGATCAGTCTATCGTGTGACCAACCTAAACGACAGCGGCACGGGTTCTTTACGCGATGCGGTCAGCACGGCTAATCGTATCATTATTTTCGACGTTTCGGGTGTGATTAAGCTCAACAGTCGGTTGGTTTTCAAAAACAACCTCTATGTAGCCGGACAAACTGCTCCGGGTGAGGGTATTACCGTTTACGGCAATGGCGTTTCGTTTTCGGGAGCGAGCAATACCATTGTCCGTTATTTGCGATTCCGTATGGGCTCCGGCGGCGATTCCGGCAAAGACGCGGCGGGCGTGGCCAACGGAACAAACATGATATTCGACCACTTGTCGGTGTCGTGGGGATTGGACGAAACTTTCTCCATTTCTTCCGACGGCAAGGGCGCTCTGGGTGATATTACCATCCAAAACAGCATCATGAGTCAGGGATTGATGACTCACTCGGCCGGAGGATTGATGCAGGCCGATCACATTACTTTGTATCGAAACTTATACGTGGACAACAGTACACGAAACAATAAAATCAAGGGTACTAACCAATATGTCAACAATATTGTTTACAATTGGAAGAATGGTTGCTATATTATGGGAGGCGACTCTCAGGGTACCAGTTATTGCAATGCAACCAACAACTTATTTATCAATGGCCCGGCGGTAGGAGGCAACGCTTTTACGGGCGGCAACAGCAATTTCAATATCTACGCCGACGACAATTGGCAAGACAAAAACCGCGACGGCATCTTAAACCCCTACAGCATTCCTCAGTCGGAATATTCCGGGCCACCCACTTTTCAGTCCCAACCTTACGATTACCCCGCTTTGCATGCTTATCCGGGCAATGCATTGATAGACAGTCTGCTCCCGACGGTGGGTGCTTCGTTGCCTTATCGCGATCCGGTGGATTTTTATGTGATAAACGAAACCATGTCGTTTGGTAAAGAAGGAGCTTTGATTTCCAAAGAAGCGGAACTGCCCATAGGTATTCCCACCTCCTGGCCGCATCAGTCTTTTGCCAAACCGGTCGACACAGACGGCGACGGCATGCCCGATGCATGGGAAACAGCCAACGGTACCGACCCCACCATCAACGATGCCATGACCATTGCAGCCAATGGCTATGCCAACATTGAAAACTATATCAACAGCATTACTATAGACGACCGCGCCTTCTTCTTGCGCCGTCCCTTTGTATTGTCCTTGCAAGAATCTTCTCAGAATCAATTGGTCATCAATTGGTTCGACTACACCGAAGGCGAAGACGGCTTTATCGTCGAGCAACTGATCGACGGCAATTACACCGAAGTGGCACGCATTTTGGCCGCCGACTATAAACTCAGGGGTACCGACGGAAGTGCTCCGGGCAGTGCCGCCGGAGAGAGAACGGGTTCGGTCGCTTGCACCGTCAAGAACCTGATGCCTGCCACAGCTTATTCTTTCCGCGTCAAATCATTCAAAACAGAGGGTAACCATTTCTCGGAATATTCGTCGGTTTTGGAAGCCAAAACCCAACCCGAATACGTACCTATGGTGGAATGGGATAGCTACGAACCCGATTTGATTTGGAATATCGCCTCGGGCGCATGGAATTTTACTGACTTGAATTGGGGTGAAAATGTCTATACCGACAGCACCGCTGTTTTGCTGACTCCTTCCGAGAGTGCCACTATTACCATAGACTCGGTGGTGTCGCCCAAAACCGTTGTGGTAGGGCAAGACCACGACCTGACCTTGGCGGGGGCAGCTATTGCGGGCGAAGGGACTTCGGTCAATAAGTTCGGAAAAGGCAAGCTCGACATGGGTTCGGCGGCTCACACTTATACGGGT
>Ga0116148_1005801_pt1 | contig 10212 bp, 6 predicted proteins | sample AD_UKC055_MetaG_FD_89786 | JGI IMG/M metagenome (GOLD analysis project Ga0116148, IMG submission 89786) | Active sludge microbial communities of municipal wastewater-treating anaerobic digesters from USA - AD_UKC055_MetaG | ecosystem: Engineered > Bioreactor > Anaerobic > Digestate | place: USA... | reverse complement strand
TATTCCAACCGGTATCTCCACAGGGCTGACAATTGTACGGCCTACAGTATCTGCCGTTAGCAACAGTAAAGCACCCATTAAACCTGATAATGGTATAAGAAACCGATGATCATTTCCAATAAGTAACCTGGAAATATGTGGGGCAACCAGGCAAACAAAACCTATGATACCGGTAAAACAAATAATAATCGCAGTAACAGCAGAAGAAAGCATCAAGATCATTACTCTTACCCTTTTAGGATTAACACCCAGGCTTACAGCAGTTTCATCACCATCAACAAGCGCATTTAAGTGCCATGATTGCTTAACAATAACCGGTATGGAAATCAGAAGCACAATACTTACAATAAGTATATTTTGATAATTTGCAATAGCAAGATTGCCAAACATCCAGTGAACTACACCTTTTAGCTGACTATCACTGGCGATGTATTGTAGCAGGGAAGTTGAGGCCGAAAAAAAGTACATTATTGCGATCCCTGCCAAAATCAGGGTTTCAGGGTGAATACCTCTGAACCTTGCAATGCTATAGACAAGAAATGCTGCCAGAACAGCGAACAAAAAAGCATTAACAACCACTATCCAGTCGGCACTTCCAATTATCCCCATGTTTAATACAATACCCAATGATGCCCCAAATCCTGCAGCAGACGAAATACCAATTGTAAAAGGACTTACTAAGGGATTACGCATTATTCCCTGCATCGCGGCTCCCGAAACTGCAAACCCTATACCGCCTATAACAGCCATCAAAATGCGGGGAAGCCTTAATGCAAAAAAAACAGTATGAGCAAATTCGGAAGATTCAATCTTAAGAAATGGGAAAAGACCGGCTCCAATTACCTTTAAAATATCCTTTACACTTACATCCGCTGTCCCGACCGCAGCAGACCATACCACTGCAATGAGCAAGAGTACTGATGAGAGAATGAAGAGACCTGTATTTTTTTTAATATTTCCGCTTGCTAACATCATTATAATCTGTCTTCAGCCGTTAATACATATTTATCCTGGTAATCAACATCAAGATGTTTATTCAGCCAATACATGTGAACTGAATCCGGGTCAATAGTACTAAACCTGTCAGGATAACACCACTTACCAATATACAGACCACCTATCATGGCTCTGGGCCCGGCGCATAAATCAGATAAAATAAGATAGACCTTATTGTTCTTTACTGCATTAAGCTTTTCCCACCCAGGTCTTGATAATATTCTCTGATACATGTCATCTGTAATGGTATCAGCAGTGATAACCTTTATTATAATATCGGGATCTTCCTCCAAAAGCCACTCAGTGGATATTTTCGGATATTGAACAACTAAATCTTTAGCGATATTTATTGCATTAATTAAAGAAAGTATATCATCCCCGCCTGTTCCTGGTCCCAGTGCGCTAAAATCACTGAATTCGAAATAAACTCTCTTCTTATCCTCAATATCCTTAACGGCTGTTTTGATCATATCAATAATCTTGTTGAAATCACTGATAATTGTATCAGCTACTGCCTCTTTCCCAAGAAAAGATGCAAGACGTTGAATATCGGAAGCATATTCAGATAAATGATAACAATCCATTCGTTCGACAGCAATATTGAAAGGTTTGAGCTTATCATCAAAGCCGGCAGCTTCGGGCCATTGCTTATAAGTCACTACAATGTCAGGTTTGAGGTTAATAATAGCCTCAATATTGGGGTTTCGCCAATTACCTATCAGTTGTATATCTTTTGTCTTTTCAAAAAACAGTTCAATTTTCGCATCGCTAATTCCTACGATATTCTCTTCCGCTCCAAGTCCGATAAGCATCTCAAGGGCATCTGAATTAGTCACAACCAGACGTTTTGAGCCGGAGATATTACTACTTTTATTTTTAATCCCTTCTGACTGCCTACACTCTGTCAAACAAAATATTATAAGTAACCCTGCAAGAAAAATCTTAACATAACGCATAATCATAAGTTTGATTTTATCAGGTTTTTAATATGTTCCATTTTACTTCCCCAGTTTTCAACATCCTCGGCAGTAAGTATATCGATCGATCCACCCTGAATATCTCCTTCAATATCTCCCATTCGTTCTTCAATCCAGCTTTCAATTTCGAGATAATTATCTTTAAGATCGTTTAATACCTGTTCATCAGCATTCCAGAGCCCGCGTTCCGCAGCTTCAAGCAAGCGCCGACCTATTTCTTCAAGTGCCCATGGATTTTTTTCCTCAAATTGTTTACGCATCTCCTCATCCAAAATATAGGTTCGGGCGACATCATCAAAAATCCAATCATCTACTTCTCCTGTAGTGGCTTCCCATCCATATAGTCTGCCAATTTTCTTTGAAATATCTCCCAGGCCTTTATACCCATGTTCTTTCATCCCTTCAATCCATTGAGGATTAAGTATTTTTGAACGGACAATACGTCTAACCTCGCCGGCAAGGTCTCGGACACTGACATTTTTCGTATCACGCGTATCACCGTAATAAGCTTTGACAGGCTTCCCCGAAATAGTTCTGGCTGCCACTGTTATTCCTCCATGTGTTCCAAAATGGGAACAACAGCCGAACAAATCATATTCATCTGTATAAGCTTTATTGAATGTAATATCAACTGTTTTGAGACTCCCGATCAGACTTTCCGGCATTTCTTTACCATAAATATTTTTACCATAGCCATATTGATTCCAGTAAACAAAAACATCTGTAAGATCTTTTTCATCTTTCCAGGAGGACGCATAAACAGCAAGGTTGACTCCTGACATGAATGTGCCGGGTCTGCTCCCAAATATGCGGGTACTTACTTCCTCCCATTCACCGGGAGTATGATTGTCACTATTCTTAAGCTTTTCGAGAGAATGTTTTTTAACAAAGTTCTGTTCGGGCGATTCATCCAGTATGGCAACTGCACGAATCACCTCATCAATGTAGTAGATGCATTCAGGAAAACAATCCCGCATAATACCACCTATGCGGATAGTAACATCAATGCGCGGGCGACCGAGCTCTTCCAATGAAATGATTTCAAAACCGTTTACCTGTCCTGATGATGTCCATATTGGTTTTGTTCCCATAAGTGCCATTACCTGGCCCATTCCCTCACCATCACAGCATGTGATATCCATGCAGTTCCAGTAAATGGCAACATTCTCAGGCAATGAACCCTCTTCATCCTGATGTTTTTTTATTACTGAAACAGCAAGATTATAACCTACACGATATGCAGCTTTTGTTGGCAACTGTTTGACATCAAGAGTGTAAAAGTTTTTTCCGCTTGGTAAAACATCATACCTGCCGCGGGTTATTTTTCCCGAAGGCCCTGTACGTATGTATTTGCCATCAAAACCACGTAATATTGCTGCATATTCATCTGATTGGGATATCCTTCTGTCTATATCCAAAACTGTTGAAGCAAGTGACTTAAATTTCTCCAGTTCTCCGGGATTTACCAGTTTATCGCCAATCAGTGATTTAATACTCGTTAATGGTTCTTCACCATCCAGAACTGCCCGGATAAAGAGCACTGAAATATCATCGATTTTTTCAGCAATCCGGCCCCAGGTCATTCCCCATGCATCGTTATATTCACCCGTTTTTCTGAATGTTTCTTCAAGTGATAATCCTGTCAGCTTAAAAATTGATGAACGGAGAGAAAGGCCATTGTCAGTATCGGCTCTGAAAATAGAAGCAATATATTTTACCCTGTCCTCATTTTCCGGAATATTGCCAATAATATGCAATCCCTTGTTTATCTGACTGTTTTTCACAAGAGAAATAGCCTCATGGGCACAGCGGACCACTTCGTCAAATGCCATTCCCTGATCAAATCCGATATCAGCAGCGATATTTGTTGATTTAAGGCTGTCGTAAATCAGATGCTCAAGCTGATGTGCCCTGGTATTATTAGTTCCTTTAGCCACTTGATATTCGGACAATAATCTTTCAAGCTCTTCGACTTCTTGTGTAAGTCCTCCTTTTATCATCAGTACCTGCATATGATCAATCAGCGTGGCATAGCTCCTGCGTTTGGCAATGGCTCCTTCAGGAGGATTATCGGCATTGTAGATATATAAATGCGGAAGTGTACCTATTGCAGCATCGGGAACACAGGAAGATGAAAGCCCTACTCCTTTTCCGGGGAGGAATTCGAGATTTCCGTGAGTCCCCACATGAACAATGCAATCGGCTCCGAAATCATTCTCAAGGTAACGGTAAGTTGCAAAATACTGATGAGGTGGAGGAATCTCGGGGTCATGCAATATTTTGCATACAGTTCCATCGCATCTGGATCCTGCACATCCTCTTTTTGGTTGAACACAAATAACAATATTACCGTATTTTACTCCGGTGATAACAATCTGATTCTTATAAACCATAGCTGCCGGGACACCATCTTTTTCTTCTCCGGGAGGATTTCCCCAAACCTGATTTACCTGTTCCTTCAGACCTTCGGGGAAAGAATCAAACCATTTTTTGTAATGATCCGCAGAGAGGAGATCCAAACATCCGCCTTTTTTAACAATCTCATCTACAGAAGTCCAGCGAAATTCAGATATGGCTTTCCTGGACATGATCTCTTTAATTAGTTCTTCTCCTGTTGCTGGTCCGTCAGAAAGATAACCAGCTGTTTTCATCTGAGCCATTATTCTTGCAACACTTTCAAGAGAATCCAGATTTGCTGCCCCTCCTACAGATGCTTCAACAGAGGCACATGGATTGTTGTTAAGAATAAATGCTATTTTACGTTGCTCAACAGGTTTTTTCTGAAGCTGGATCCATTTTGCCACACGACCCGTTATTTTTTTACTTCTATCGGCAACCGGGATCATTTTGCGTGTTCCGTCACTTTCCTCTCCGGCAACAGCAAGCATCAAAGGTTCAATTACTCCTTCAAATTCAGGAAGGGTAACATACCATCCAGTCATGGCACCAAGGCCATGTTTGTCGGCCTCCCATTCCGAATGTGTTTTATAGGTTGAAAGAACGGGCTGAAATACAGGCACTCCCAAAGCTTTCAAAACATTAGCTGACTGTGAAGAATCCTCAGCATTATTTTCAGCCATATCGTTACTGTAAAGAGAGGTCAGCTTAACCAAAGCCCTGATTTTTGCCGAATGTGAGGATTTTTCAAAATATTTCTCAATAACTTCTTTTCCACTTAAACTGCCAAGGTTCTTATCCTTAACAGAATATGTGAATACAGGTATAACACCTATTCCTATTTGTTCGAAATCTGAAATAAGAGCATCTATCATTTCAGTATTATCTGTCAGCAGATAATGTCTCGCAAACAGAATTCCGATATAATCATTATAGGTTTCTTTTTTTGTATACCAGTCCAGATAAGCATCTTTTTCATTGAAAACAACATTACTCAGCGGATGATATATACCTTGCCATGGATTTTCTGCCGGAGAAGGAGGTATAATTCCGATGTCAAACAAGGAATGCAATATATAGCGTAAGAGATTCTTATAGTTTTCAAGACCTCCATGAGTCATATATAAAAAGCAAGTGGCAACAATATCGGGCTTTACTGTAGATTGAAGCCATGATGAAGGATCGTGACCTGTTGAGATAACAGGTTTTTTATTATTCCATAACTTAATCTCAGATTCCAAAGTCTCCCAGCATGTCTCTGAGGAACGGTAAAAGAAAACAATATCAGCATTCCTTAGACTTTTAAGCGCTTTTTGAATCTCTTCCTCCGATTTTTCAAGTTTCTTAGGCGAAAATAATTCCAGAGAAATATCTGATATTTCATTAGCAGCTCTACGGAACATCCGGGCATAACTGTCCCATGATATTACGGTAAGCTTTATTTTTCTTACATCATCCATAATCTAAACAAAAAAATATATGACATAAAATATCAGAATTGTAAAAAGAATCCGTAAACCTGATGAATAAACAAGAAGTTCTGCACCCATTTTTGCCCCAAATATGCCAATATAATATGGAGCCGAATAGCGGAATGAAGATATTACCGAACTTAGCAATTGACCGAGAAGCAATGACAATACGATATTCTTAGTACTTATTGCACCTGCAGCAAGCATGTTTCCTGCTATTGTATATGCAGCCACAGTCTGACCAAAATATGCTGCTGTAATACTCAGTCCTTCAACAGGAATGGGGAATATTCTGGTAACACCCTTAATATGTTGCGATAACCAGTCAAAAACCCCTTTATCAATTAGGAAAAAGACCAGCACAGTTACCGGGATTGTAATAAAAACCACTCGCTTCATAAGAGGGAGGCTTTGCTTTACGCTTTTCTTAAGGAGATCTGGCGTTTTGAGTTTAGTATAACTCTGTTTTTCTACATGAAGAACCTCCGTGTTGCCCTTTAATATAAATCTTCCAACAATAAGGACTGCAATAGTTTTAATAAAACCAATTAAAACAAATGTCATAAAGTATATTATCCCTGTAAGTCCGAGTAAAGGTATAAGCACCGGCAGCATTGATCTCCAATGCATCAACGCTGCCGGAAAAGTGTTAGCCAGCGACGCAATATACATCTCCTTACGGTCAATCTTTTTATCACGAAATAACTGCATCAGCATTGCATTACCCGACGACGGGGAACCAAAGCTGACTATAAAACTTGCACCGCTTATATCTTTAAGCCTTCCTAACTTTGTAAATGGCTTTGCAAGCCATCCTATACGTCTTGTCCATCCGATGTTTTCAAGGATATTAACAAGCACTATCCCCAGAAATATTGAGGGGATAGTGCGAGCACAAAAGACAAGAGAGTTAGAAAGGACTTCCAATTAATTTAAAACTTTGCAGTTAATCCAACTGAATAATTTCTTCCCGGAGCTTTATAATAAAGGTAATACTCACGATCCAAAATATTATTAACTGCTAAAGATAGATTAATATATTTATTAAATTTATATGATATCTTTCCATCCAGAAGTTTCTGCTCATCATAACCACCATAAACTCCCTGAACAATATCGCTGTTGTCTGATGATGTATATATTTTATCGGTAAAATTGTAAGACAGCATGAGATTTACAGGCCCTTTGTAGAAGTTTAATCCTATATTATAAAGCAGATTAGGCACATTAGTAAAGCTTTTTCCGACAGATACCGGATCAGCTGAGTTTTCAGTATTCTTAGTCTTTTGTTTGGTTATATTGAAATTCAGATCCATAAAAGAAGATATACTCTGTTTTATCTCAGCCTCAAATCCTTTTATTTCACCTTTCCCTGCATTCATGTATTTTTTCACCCCTGTTGATATCTCGGAATTGTACATCATATCTTTGATGTAGCTCTGATAATAATCGAAACTGATTATAGTTTTCTCGTTAAATAATGCCGTTGTAAGACCAACTTCCCATGAGAAGGATGTTTCCGGTTTCAGATCAGGATTTGAGAGATAGGTTGTTGTAACGTATGACCATGTCTTATATAGATTGTAAAGGTTAGGTGTTCTGAACGACTCGCCTGCTGAAACCCTGATATTTTTAATTTTAAAAATGTTCCAATTCATTTCCGGGGTATAAACAAGCCCGGCTTTCGGCGAAAGATGGCTGCTTGATGTATTCATATAAGTAGTATCGGAAGTACCATAACTACTTCTTCCATCAGTATTGTTCCAGTAATCGTAACGGAGACCCAGATAACTTTTCAGCCCGTTTAAAATATTAATCTCAGCCTGGACAAAAGGAGCATAAATTTTCTGTTTACCTGCCATTGATGACTTCATGGTTGTTTTCGAGTCGGCATTTGCCCAATCTGATAAATACCATTCTTCACCAATAGCATTATACATTTTATAGTCTGCTCCTAAAGTTAATACGTGATTTCTAAGAGGAATATCCGCCTGTAAACTTGCAATGTAAGTTTGTTTTGGCTTTGTGGTATTAATACTTCCGGGGCCCCCATCTTCTGTTGCTCCGGTTGTACAGCTTATATATTCGTTCATGTCATTGAGAAAACCCAGATAAGAATTAATCTGAATGTTTTTAATATTTGTTTTATAATGCAGTTTATAAGCATTTGTATAGGCATTACCTGGTCCATTCTGAAAACTATGCGACCGTACTGAAAGTGTTTTAAGAATACCCCCATCATCTATTGTGACAGATCCATTATTAAATGGAAGGTTTGATGCATCTTTCAGAAAAGACTGGGGATTTCTGTAACCATATTTATCAAATGCCGAACTAATACTGAAATCAAGTACCGTACCCGGCTTAAAATCATATGAAATCTTTGCTACTAATTGGGTTTGCTTCATCCAGTTGTCACCAAGATGTCCCAGAAGAAAATATTCCGTTCCCTTATTGTTGGTTGTTTTTTGCCAGCCTGTTACCGGATAAGTACCTGTTCCTGCTTTTGCAGTTGCCTGATAAAAGTTGGAAGCGTATCCATCTGATGATTTTTGTGTTACATTCAGAAAAACGGAGAGCTTCTTACTTTTCAGAAAACTGTTACTGTAACTTGCAGACGTTATGAAGGTGTTGTATGTCCCGTAACTTGATTTCAAGGTAAAAGTTTCCTCCTTTGGAACTTCTGTCAGGATATTAATAACTCCACCCATTGCATTACCGCCATAAAGGGAAGAAAAGGAACCTTTAACAACTTCAACCTTAACAACCGCATCTGTAGGTATACCACCCCAGTTAACACTCTGGTTATAACCGTCGTTAAGAGGAATCCCATCTAAGAGAACAAGTGTTCTGTAATCACCGGAAAAACCACGAAGGTTAACAGTTGAAGTGCGATCAGCCAATTTGCTCCGCTTTACATAAATACCTGCAATCCCTCTGAGTGCTTCATCGGCAAATATTACAGGACTGTTTTCTATAGTATTTTTAGTAACAATAGAAATACTTGCCGGAACCGAGTAGATGCTATGTGAAGTTTTTGTGGCTGCCACAACAACTTCATTTAATCTCAAAGTATCCATCAGATTTCCTTGTGAATACATGTTTAATGAAGGAATTAATCCTAGCAGAATTATCATCCATCCAATTTTTGTTTTGTTTTTCATTTTGACAAGATTAAATTATTTGGGTGTTACAATTTTTATATTCGTGTCACTAAGGGGTAAAAAAATTAAGATGAAACAGGATGAAATTTGTGATGGTCATAAACCAATGCAATTGAATCTGCAATAATATTGTTACACTGCCATTTATTTTCAAGCAGATCATTGCTGATTAAATGATTGATTGTCTCTGACCTGTTCTTGATCTTATTGTCTTTAATATAATTGTCTGAAGCAACAAGTGCTTCTTTTTCGGGTGACATACCAAACCTTACTACTGCCAACGTGTTACTAAATTTTATTTTCGTATTACGAATTTCAAAAGTATAATATTTTTTCAATTATTGCGTATTCAGTTGGAAAAAATTCCAGAATAACATTTGGCGCTCATTATTAACAAGATAGAACGCATTGTCATAACTGACAGCTTCGAATTTTATTATAAAATTGCTTTTGTCAAAGAATTCAGATAGTTTGTTTTTCAGTTTGACCTGGTTTATTATGGAGAATAATTATCCGCAGAAGTGTGATAATCATTTAAAGATAATGATGCTGTGAAAAACCTGAAAGGAGAGCACCAATAAAAGCCTGAATAAGTCTTTATTTCCAATATGAAAAGCTGACAATAAAATAACAGAAAGAGAAATTTGCTACATTTGCACATAATTGTAAAAAAGAGTGTGTGAGACAAAGTAATTTATATCAGGATTATAAAAGGCTTTCAGGGTTTTTTCTCGTTTTACTCTTTTGCGGTTATCTCGGATCAGTCACTTTCTTTCCTCATACCCACATAGTTGACAGTGTTTCTATTGTTCATTCTCACCCGTATAAATCGCTTCCGGAAAATGATCCTGCAGATCATCATCACACAAAAAATGAATTTCTCCTGATTCAATTTATTTCGAGTTTTATCACTACACTTTCCGGATTATTTTTTGGAATTATCATCATCCTAAAATTTTTTCAGAAACTCTTTTTCAATCAGAACAAAACCGCAATTCCGGTTTTTTCCCTTTCCGGAACTAACCGTCCACGGGCACCAGCCGTATAGTTACACATTAAGTATTATTAAAAGCAATTTGGTTAAGTTTTGTTATGGCGGTTTTCCGTGCGTAATTAATTAGTGTGTAACATTAGAAGTATTATTCATGAAAAAATTTATATGGGTGTTGTTTATAGCTATGTTATTTACATCACCGATTCAATCTC
>Ga0116148_1005799_pt1 | contig 10214 bp, 9 predicted proteins | sample AD_UKC055_MetaG_FD_89786 | JGI IMG/M metagenome (GOLD analysis project Ga0116148, IMG submission 89786) | Active sludge microbial communities of municipal wastewater-treating anaerobic digesters from USA - AD_UKC055_MetaG | ecosystem: Engineered > Bioreactor > Anaerobic > Digestate | place: USA... | reverse complement strand
GGCATTATGTGATAAAAGAACAATGGGAGATAAAAAGCAAATACATTGATGATTTTTGTATGGCAATTATGAATTTCTTCACGAAGTGTCTGCCTGAGCATAAGGATATACGTTATTCTCTGATGGCTGAAAACTTACATGTTTACGGTACTGCCTGATAATATGGGGAAAACCAATTTCGAATGAGTATAATAACTTATTATAGAGGCTTAATATGGCACATATGAGGCAGGTGTCTGACAAATACTTTTATGATGTATATACTATCATACAGTTATGAACTTAGGACCAGAAACATTAATTAATATCATAAATATCCAGACTGAAGTTGTGAAACTTGGTCTTGACCTTGCTGGTGTCATGGACCTGGTTGTACAACGAGCCCAGCAATTAACTCATGCCGATGGAGCTGTAATAGAGTTAGCCGAAGATGATTATATGGTATATCGAGCTGCTTCAGGGACTGCTGAAAAACAATTAGGGCTGCGCTTACACAAAGAAACAAGCCTTTCCGGATTGTGTGTAAAAGTTGGGCACGCTTTACAATGTAGCGATTCAGAAGAAGACCCTCGTGTTGACAAAGAAGCATGCCGAAAAGTTGGTTTGCGTTCAATGGTTGTATCCCCTTTAAAATATGGAGATATACTGGTTGGTGCCATTAAAGTTTTATCTTCAAAACCAAATTTTTTTGATGACGCTGTTATTCATGTTCTTGACCTTATGTCAGAATTAATAGCCGCCTCAATGTATAATGCCGAAAAATATTCATCAAATGAGCTTGTCTATCGTGCTACCCATGACCAGCTTACTGGAGTAGCTAACAGAGCACTTTTTTATGACCGATTGCGACAGCGGCTTATTCAAGCACAACGCTTAAAAGACAAATTTTCAATTATTATTCTGGATATGGATGGATTAAAACAAATAAATGACAATTGGGGACATAGAGCAGGTGATGCAGCAATTCAAGAATTTACATTTTGTATAAAAAAAGCAACACGACAAACTGATATTGTTGCCAGAGTTGGCGGTGATGAATTTGGCATCATTGTAAATACTATCAAAAATGATGATGACATAACAATTGTAACTCAGCGAATTGAAAACGCACTAACGCAGACTTTTAAATTTGAAGGCAAAGAAATACCATTACATGCAAGTATGGGTTGGGCACTATTTCCCAATGATGGTGAGGAATTAGAAGTACTTATTGACAAAGCTGATCAGCGGATGTATACCATGAAGCGAATACATAAAAATAACCGTAAAAGTTAAATGATTACTTTACAATTAATAAAATAATAAAATTTTAATTTTTATAGCAATTGTATATAATTTATAATATAGCACATTACAAAGAGTTGAAATATCCCGGCTATAAGTTTCGATAGTATCAAATGGAAGAATGGAGCAGACATTGATACCGAGATACTATACAATTATACAATGAAAGTAAACCTTCTGGCGAAAATGAAATATTGGCATAATCCAGTACATAAAAGTGCGAATATGCTCTCCCCCATTCGTTGCCTTAGCGTCTCATCAAAATTCCATGCTGCTTCCTTCGTGCTTTAGCATTCTTTTCTACAAAAAACATCTCTCCGGTTAAGGGGTCAGAGCCTGTGTAATACTGAATTGACGATAAGGTCATGGGCAGCGGGATAAATGCCTGACATTGGTAAGGAACATATCCAAAGATTGCCTCAATTTCACTGCGCATCCTATACACGGAGCTATCGGTACTGCCCGGTTGACAGGTCATAAGGTAAGGTACAATGTAGTATTCCTTTGCCTGCCGTTTGCATTCATGGTTAAACGCCTTTACAAATTCTGCAAGGGGGTATAACGGCACCTTGCGCATAGCTCTGAGCACTGTACTATCGATATGTTCCGGAGCTACCTTAAGCTGCCCGCTCACAAAATGTGTAATGAAGTGCGATAGCTCTCGTAAGCAGTCTTTTGACCACATAAATAAATCATAGCGTATCCCTGAACCAACCGACACCTTTTTCACATTAGGGAGGGTCAGAGCCTCATCCATCAAGTCTATCCACTCTCGTGTATTAATCTTCAAATGTTTACACAACGCAGGAAACACACAGCTTTCCCTGTTGCAGCCGCCAATACTGCACTCCATCCCATACATGTTTGCCGACGGACCACCTATATCGGTGATATGAATTGTTTTCTTTGCAGCAATTGCTGTAATCTCCTGCTTAATGGAATCCCGTGAACGCGATACAATCCTTTTGCCCTGATGCAGGGTTAACGTGCAAAACGAGCATCCACCAGCACAACCCCGGTGCGCATTGATAGAATACTGAATCATAGTATAAGCTGGTATTGCTCTGGTATACACAGGATGAGGTTTTCGAGTGTACGGTACTTCATAATATGAATCCAATTGATGCTGCGAAATCTGTGGCGGCGGATAATGGACAATATATCGCCCGCCGCTTTCCTGAACTATCAGCTTGCTTTGAAAATTCTGGTAAAACTGTTTGTACATCGTTACCAGCGCTTCATTTGATTCCATAGCATCCTTTTCAGAGGGGAGTAAAAAGGCATTCAAAGGCTTATTCCTGGCGATAGTTACTGTTCCAGAAATACCCTCCATGCTCTGACCCCCTGACAGGCGGTTAGCAATCTCTACAGTCTGGGACTCTCCCATGCCATAGACTAAAATATCAGCCCTGCTATCGACAAGAATACTTCGCCGTAATTTATTTTGAATAAAATCATAGTGCACCAATCTTCGCATCGAAGCTTCGATGCCACCAATAACAATGGGGACATCTTTGAAACGCTGCTTTATTAGATTGCAATAGGTAATAATGGCATTTGACGGTTTTACACCGCCCATGCCGCCGGGAACATAGGGATCATCATTGCGTATTTTTTTAAATGCAGTGAACCGCGCAAGCATTGAATCAATGTTACCGCTGGTAATGCCAAAAAAAAGATTTGGCCTGCCCATAACCTCAATTGATGATGGGTCCATAAAATTGGGCATGGCTATAATACCCACTGTATATCCCGCTTTCTCAAGTACCCGCCCAATAACAGCAGTACCAAATGACGGATGATCAATATATGCATCACCCGTCACCAGAATAATGTCAATACTGTTCCATCCACGTTTTTTTGCTTCATCAAGTGTTAACGGCAAAAACAATGTATACTTCCATTATCTTATAATTGTGCTTCTATCTTCTCGCCAATATGGTTGCGCTGTTTGATATAGTCCAGCTTATTCAAAGCATCAACAAAAGAAAGGATACCTGCCACTGATATATCAATGTTTACGCCATTGCCAAAAACTTTAAGCTGTTTTCCGTCAATTTCCTCAACAACTGTCACCGTAACCTCGCACAATGCATCAGAACCACCGGTGATAGCCACTAAATTAAATGATTCAATTTTAGCATTTGTCCCGGTAATCTTTTTAACTGCATTTATTCCTGCATCAACACCACCGTTGCCATGCGCAACATCAAATGATTCAACTCCCTCATCGTTTCTATCCTTGATAGTAACAAGTGTCATCGGAGGTGAATACATACCGGTCGATATCTGCACATTGGTTACCTTGTAGCGCCCTTTGACCTTGTAAACTGCTTCGCCAACCAGTACTTCAAGGTCCTCATCAAAAATTTGCTTTTTCTTGTCAGCTAGCACTTTAAAAAGTTTAAAGAAACGATCCAGCTCTTCATCGCTAAGATTATATCCCATGTTATTCAGCCTTGCAATGACAGCATGGCGCCCCGAGTGCTTCCCTAAAATAATGGCAGATTTTGTAATGCCAACATCCTCAGGTCTCATGATTTCATAAGTCATCGCATTTTTTAACATACCATCCTGATGTATCCCTGATTCATGTGCAAAAGCATTGGCACCCACGATGGCTTTATTTGGTTGTACGTTAACACCCGTAATATGAGTAAGCAATTTTGAGGTTGGCACAATTTGTTTTGTATTGATATCAGTATACACATTATACTTATCCCCGCGAACTTTAAGTGCCATTACAAGCTCTTCCATAGCAGTATTACCTGCCCGCTCGCCTATACCGTTGATTGTACATTCCACCTGACGTGCACCTGCTTCAATAGCAGCCAGTGTATTGGCGGTGGCAAGTCCCAGATCATTGTGGCAGTGAACTGAAACAATTGCCTTATCTATATTGGGCACATTGTTAAAAAGAAATGTAATAAACTGGTGAAATTCTGATGGCATGGCATACCCCACCGTGTCTGGAATATTGATCGTTGTTGCACCGGCATGTATCACCGCTTCTACCATCTGCGCAACATAGTTCCAGTCGCTCCTTGTTGCATCCATTGGCGAAAATTCAACATTGGGCATGTAATTTCTGGCATGTTTTACCGAATCAACAGCTATGGCCAGAACCTCTTCACGTGTTTTTTTAAATTGATAGTTAATATGGATGTCTGAGCTTGAGATAAAGATGTGGATACGCGGATTTTCAGCATTGCGCAACGCATCCCATGCAACGTCTATATCCTTTCTATTTGCCCGTGCCAATCCTGCAACCTGCACCCCTTTTACCCTTTCGGCTATTTTTTTTACCGCTTCAAAATCGCCAGGGGATGATACAGGAAATCCTGCCTCAATAATATCCATACCCAATTTTACCAGTTGATCGGTAAAATGGAGTTTTTCATCTATGTTCATACTAAAGCCGGGAGCCTGCTCACCATCCCGTAACGTTGTATCAAAAATATAAACCTTTTCTTTTTTAGTTGTCGTTGACATACTTTTTCTCCTTATTCAGTCAATAGATATAATACAATAAAAGTAATAACATATATTTTTTGGTATATAGTAGCAATCGTTGGGAATTCATCCCTGTATACCTCCATACATAAAATAAAACCGCCACGGGGTTTCCGTGGCGGTCATTAATTTTTTAGTATACCAATACCTTTCACGAAACCCCTGTCGCGGTTTTCCTCAATAGTAGTAGTCCTAATAGATTAACAAAAAGGTTAAGGTTTTGTGATATAGTATTCATCATAACTTACTTTTTAATAGTATCAATGTAGTATACAATTAATCGCATCCTGATATATTGTCAATATATTTTGCAGTTGCCGTGCTAATTTTTTTACTGCTATTTAACTATCGGTTTTAGGGTAAAAAAATATTAATGTATAACTCTACCGCCTATAAAATATAAAATATGTTTTTTAAGCCTTTTAATGGATTTCCATGCAAATGATACACACATCATCATTGAAATGTTCTTTCCCACTCTTTTTTTTCAGACTGGTGTACAATGTATCAATAATTTCTTTACTTGAATAGCTTTGAGCATACGGCAGAATTTCCTGACGCATTAATTCTCCAAAATTTTTATAATGGTCATCGTCAACATGCTCCTCAATTAATCCATCAGTATATAAAACAATCCGGTCATCCAAGTTCACGCTATATGTCACATTTTTATAATCTTTTCCCCTTGAAAACAGATAATCATTATTTTCCAATGCTAACGGGATTCCTTTACTTTTATTAAGTTGAATTATATTCTTTCCTGAAATAACATAAGGGGGATTATGACCTGCACTGGCATAGGTTATACTATGATTCAAAGGATTATAAATCCCGTAAAAAGCTGTAATGAAATTATCCGCCGTAATACCATACAGCATTGTATTAAGATAGCGCAATAATCCTGCCGGATTATTTCTGATTAACCCTGCCTGCAATATAAGAGTCTTTATCATAGAGGTAATAAATGCCGCATGTACTCCGTGCCCGGAAACATCACTCACAAATATGCCAATGTCCTTTGATTCTCTAAACTCAATGAAATCATAAAAATCTCCGCCGACAGCTTCCATTGGAACGTATAACGAATGTATGAATGGATAGGGATCTTTATTGGGTATAAGTTTGTTTTGAATTTTCCGGGCAAGATTTAAATCCTGTTCTATTAATTCATTCCATTTTTTAAGAACATTTCGTTCTGTCTGCAGTTCATTTGTTTTTTCATTAAGTTTGAAATACAATCTATAGGTAATCCGGTGCAAAATAACCGACACTAAAATCAAAATAAAATTAGTAAACATCACCCTGGTAGTGGTGATAGCAACCGAAGATTGTATTTCATTGGCAAGGATGTTTACTGATGGGATAATAGTATAATATATCATAGCTAACATTGCATTGTAATAAATTATACAGATAACTATCGCATATATGCCATATCGATTAGTTGTATAGAGTGAAGCCATCATAATGAATAGTATGTAACTTAACAACAAAACCGAGTTTATACCACCTGTTATATAAATTACCATGGTATAAAAAAATGCATCAAAAGTTATACGAATATACCGCGTATTTTGATATTGTATAAATGGAGCCTTTAATTCTACTGCTATTGCCCATAGAATACTGTAAACAAGATATGACGTTGAAAGAATTAACAATATTCCTTTAAAATTATATACAACAATAGTAAAAAGTATCAAGCTCCACGACAGGCGAGCGACGTAATTAAAACGATATTTTTCCCTTGTTAAAAAAGATTCTGTCATTATAATGGAACCTTTAATAATGAGTTTTTGGACATTCCCTTGTTGGCACTAACATCAGTAAAATATTGTATACCATCGTATATAATAAAAAAACCTGATCTTTTAAGGTGTCCATAATATACTGTATAGTATTAAGAAAACAATTTTTTATAAGTTTAACAAATAAATAGAGAAAATCAAATAAAAAACTATCATGAGTAAACCTCTGGAAAATAATTGACACCGTTATCATGACATCCTAACATAGGACGTCATCCTGAACTCCGATTCAGGATCTCATGGTGGAAAAGAGATTCCGGATCAGGTCCGGAATGACGGTAGTGGTGTAATTCTATTTTCGGTGGATGAAACTGAATGAATAATACATTCAACAACCAATCGTTTATTCAACAATTTTTTACCCTGGAGTCAGCTAGCGGCATACTCATGATTATTGCTCAGGATTTATTCATTGGTTCTTTAGCTTTTGAAGAAACTGGCTCAAACCTTTTATTTGATGAACGCATAGGGATTTTAGCAGGCTCATTATTATCAGGTATTACAGGCTGCATTGTGCTTCATAAAGCTCTGCCAGCAATAGATATTAAGCAATAATTTTGTAAGAATAATCAACTATGGAACACTCTGGAAGATCATTTATAGCCAGCCCCGAAGAATGTCCTTATCTTGGTAACAGAACAAAATTATACCGTTACTGCATAAACTATAGCCTGTCTCAGGACGATCTTAATCATTTTCTTGTTCAGGGTTGGCGCCATTTTGGATATACATTTTTTAAGCCCGAATGCCCCGGCTGCATGCTGTGCATACCCGTAAGGGTTAAAACATTTGAATTTAAACCAGCAAAAAGCCATCGCAGGACACAGCGGAAAAATATACAAACAACTGTAAAAGTTGGTGAACTTTCCTTAACCAGAAGGGTTTACGATATTTATGAGGATCATTCATTATCGCGCTTTGGCGAGCCGCCATCGATACAATTTTTAATCAGCAATGTTCTGGATATATGCACAAACACCTATCAAATTGAATACTACGCTGATTCCACCTTATTTGCCGTTGATTATATTGATCAGACTAACAAAGCGCTCAGTACAATCTACTGTATTTTTCATTCTGACTATGCACACTTGAGCCCCGGCATCTTCAGCATCCTGTATGCCATACAATTGGCTAAAGATAAAAATTTACCTTATCTTTATTTAGGATATTATGTTCCCGGCTGTAAGGTTATGGAATATAAAATCTCATTTCATCCGTATCAGTGGTATAGCTGGCAAAAAGCACAGTGGCTTGATGAACCTGTGCAACTATAAACTACCGCTCAAATAACGCTGTCTCAATAATATCACCCAATCTATCATCACCATACATATAAGGCGTCTCAGCATTGTTTGCTTCAGGGAAAACTGTTGTATACACCCCGTTAACCTGTGCATGTACAAAGCTGTACATAGCATTATTGGTAGTATCATCAGAATTGTACTGCCACAGGGTAACAGCAACCGCAAATAGTATCATAGCTGCTGAGGCAAAAGCAGTATATAATCTATTTCTTTTTTTAACCTTTGACATTACCTTCAAAGCCATAGCTTTATCCCACTGTGAACTTTGCAACCGCTGTTGAATTGCTTCATCAAAAAGAAGGTTATAATTATTCATAGTTCCTCCTGCAACAAGCGTAATAATAAATCCTTCCCTCTTGACAGTCGGGATTTAACAGTGCCTTTAGGAATATTGAGCTTTGTTGCAATCTCCCATTCGTTGTTGCCCTGTGCTTTCAGCTTTACTACATCTTTATACTTATCAGGAAGCATCTCAATGACAGGCATAAGCGATAGTTCCTCGCAATCTATTGCAGGTGAATATGCGGTTGTTGCCATCGATAATTTCTGTATCTTTTTCTGCTCCTGTAATAATTTACCATTCATGCGTTTTGACTCATTGGCAGCAATCCTGTATAGCCATGAATCAAGCGTTGACCTTCCTTCAAACTTCCCCGCCGCAAGGCTTTTATATGCCCGTAGATATGTTTCCTGAACAACATCATCAATTGCCTCATAAAACTGTGCTGCAAGGTGCTTCTGCACTGCTCGCAGCACAACATCCTTTGTTTCATGTACTATCGCCGTAAATTCACTTGCATCCATCAGGATAAGCCTTCGGTATTACATCATTGGACCATCATCACCATCAGGACCCATTGGTCCACCATCATCACCGGGGTGCATCTTTTTCATCTTTTTCATATTTTCCATTTCTGCTCTTTTATACTGCCTTAATTTGTTAAGCTGTTCCTTATTGAGCTGCTTTTCAATATCAATGACATGCTGTATTCGTAAAAGATGGAGCTCAACTCGCAAATCAGCTATCTCTTTTAGTTTAGCACGCACTGCATTGATGTCAACTACATCCTGAAGCAAAAGCTTTTTTAGCTGAATAACATTGGGTGCTAATTTTTCCCGTATGTCAAGCATCTTCATTTCGTATTGTTTATTGATTGCAATAATCTTATCAACCTGTAAATCAGACAATCCAAGCTCCTGCTTTAAACGTTCTACATCACCAAAAATGGGGCCTTTTTTCATATGCATAGCAGAACAATCATGTCCTCTTCCCTTAGGTTTAGGTTCGCCCCCAAATGCTACTGATGTAACCAGCATTATCACAACAAACATCAGACTTATTCGTTTCATAGCTATCCCCTTCATTGTAAAATTAATCGTAAAACCTATTCTTCCCATCACGGCTATTAGACCTGATAAAAACAAAAAAGGTTCCATAAATGGTCATTTTTCTACTATAAAATTATTGCAAATACACTATCGTTCAGTATATATGGTCAGTAGCTTACTACAAGTAATCAAAAATTTTTACACTTTGTCATGTTTTATTACATTGAGGTAAAAAAATGGTTAACCTTTCACAGCCCGTACTGAAAACAATATCCAGCCGCTATTCATGCCGTACCTATACCAATGAAGAACTAAAAGATGAAGACTACGATTATCTGCAACAGTGTATTGCAGCAATAACCACATTGTTTGGTTCTACCATGCGAATAAAGCTGATACACAATAACAGGGTAGAACTACCACAAAAGATTGGTACGTATGGATTTATAAAAAATCAACAGGGATTTATTGCAGCAACCACTGCTGATACAAAGGAAGGGCTGGTAGATTTTGGATATGCTCTTGAACAACTGGTATTAGCGGCAACACAACGCAGTATTGGGACGTGCTGGTTAGGCGGTACCTTTACCAGAGGCCCATTTAACCAGATAATGGGATTATCACCCCATGAGATTTTACCTGCCGTTATATCACTGGGGTATCCAGCAGATAAAAAGAGGATGTTTGAACGCTCTGTACGGTATATAGCTGGCTCTGATACACGGAAAAAAGCCGCTGAACTGTTCTTTGAACATACATGGAACAATCCCTATAAGGGGTCAGAGCCTTTTACAACATTGCTGGAATTGGTACGGCTTGCACCATCGGCATCCAACAAACAGCCATGGCGTATTCTTTTCAATAACAATGCATTCCATTTCTATCTGGAACGTACACCGGGATACTACGATAGGAATAAAGCGTTACTGGGATTCTACGACCTTCAGATGATAGATATGGGGATTGCACTGTG
>Ga0116148_1005793_pt1 | contig 10223 bp, 10 predicted proteins | sample AD_UKC055_MetaG_FD_89786 | JGI IMG/M metagenome (GOLD analysis project Ga0116148, IMG submission 89786) | Active sludge microbial communities of municipal wastewater-treating anaerobic digesters from USA - AD_UKC055_MetaG | ecosystem: Engineered > Bioreactor > Anaerobic > Digestate | place: USA... | reverse complement strand
CGTGTCCTCGACGGGTGGCGCAACCTTGGACAAGGTTAAACTCTACATCCAAAACCAAAGACAGGGCGGCGGTTCATCCCAGCCCTAAACGGCTGGGTTTTCCCTCCGTCCGTTCGATAAATGGGCACATTTAACCTTCCGAAACTATGCACGTAAAGAAAATGACAGCATCAGACGACATTCTCGCCGATCTCGGCTTGGCCCTCGGCTACGCCAACAGGTCCGACGTGGAGCGCGCCCACAGTCTCGCGTTGCACACTGATAAACAGTTCGAGGATGGCGGCGTAATCCGAGCGGACGACATGATTGAGCTAGTGGGCTGCTCAGACCTGACGCTGCACAAAGAGACCTCGCTCCGCGACGCGCTCCAGCTCCTCGGCTGTCGGGAGGCTGGGGAAATCCGCAGCGCACCCAAGCACTGATTGGCCGTTGGCCTAGCCCTCGTCGTCCTCGTCGTCCTTCTTGAGCTCCTGAGTCGCGACATCGAGCACGTCGAGGGTGTGTTTGACCTGTTGTAGGGTGTTATTCTGGAGGCCGTCCGTGATTTTCTGGATGATCCTTTTGCCTTCCTCGTCCTCATCCCCGCCTCCTTGGTCCGCTCGGACAATCATCACGCGGATCTTATCGAAGATGGCGACAACGGTCATGCCTTCGATGATCGCCCCGGTGAACCGAATGTAAGGCAGGAGGCGAATCTGACCGTTCGCGTCCTCGACGCGCAGACAGGTCTGCGGGGTGTTCTGGTCGGTGTAGGGTTGAGCCTTCGTGACATCGCCCGACTGGAGCACCAGTGACTCAGGCGTGAGAGGAGTACGGCCACGCTGCGACGGGCGGAATACATCAGCCGGGTTCACGTCGTCCTGTTGAGGCACCGGCTTGCTGGCGCTGGCATCAGGGGGAGGTGGCGGTGTGGGCATGAGAGGGAGCGGTGGTTAAATTTCACGAATCGGCATCGGAGTGGCGCCACGCGCCACCCGGCTGCGCATTGCACGGGCCTCGCCGAGCCTTCTGGCGTTTTTCGAGGCCATCCCGAGGCCAAGGGAGCGGTAGAGAGCTTTGCGCCTCGCATTGGCGTCCCTGAGCCACCTACGGACGGCCGCAAAGGAGAGTTTCGGGCTACACCCTGCGGCGACGAGCCGGCGCGTGATACGGGCGGCGTGAGATCTGGACGCGTGGAGGATGGCGAGCGTGGCCGAGGACGCGCCAATGACCTGCTTTGCGACCGCCTCAACCTGTGCGGGGGTGGGCGGGGGAGGTGGCAGCGAGGCGCGGGCGTGGCGCCCGCGCCCGATTCTAGCCGTCGAGATGCCGGTCCACGAGGCATTGAGCCGGCCCCGGAGATCGTCCGGGAGCGTGCCAAGGGGGTCATGGTCCGGGTCGAATTTCTCGGGCTTGGGTGGGCGAATCAGGCCGCTGATTGCGAGCTTGGCGCGCGGGCCGCGCGCCCGGCGCTTGGCGGGTGGCACTTTTCGCGCCTCGTAGAACTCATTGGCTGCGTCGAGTCCAGAGGAGAGGGCGCGGCAAGCCTCGTCTGGTATCTCTGGGAGCATGGCAATGCCCTCGCGGTCGAGGTCCACCCGGAGACCGGCTTTGGCGAGGCGTTCCGCGAAATCGGCCTGCAAGAGCCGGTCAACATCGACGGAGGCGAGCATGGCCTTTTTCTCGGAGACGGAGCGCCAGCGCCAGCGGGTTTCGTCCTCTTGGCAGGCCGCGCAGTTCATGACGATGAGGTGGTGATGCAGGTGGGGTTCGCGCCAGCGGTTTGTGAGGTGGGTGAAGTGCGCGGCCACGGAGCGGCACAGGGCGGGGGGCGGGAGCTGCCAGTGCTGGGGTGAGAGCAGGGACTCGATGACGGGGTAGGTGGCGCGGAGGGCGGCGCTCCATGCGCCGCGCACGATCTTGGAAACAGGCGAGCGTGGGGTAGCCGCGAGGCTGACGGACTTGTGGGCGGAGAACGTGAAATCCCAACCGGCGCGGCGGATGCCGGGCTTTGGGCGGGCGGCCAGAAGGTTGAATCGGGAGGCGGGGTCGCGGGCGGCGAGTACCCGGAAAAGGGCCTCGGGTTCGACGATCTGCCCTTGCGCCACGCCGCCGAGGTAAGAGCAGCCGCCCCCGAGCCAAACCCCTTTGCGTTCATCCGGGGCGAGGGCGTCAGCGAAAAGGTAATCGACACGGGCGAGGGCGCCGCGCAGTAAGACGATGCTCAACATTTTTGCCACAGAAAGCCTCCATGTACGGTAGTTCGCAATTATAAATTTCTGCGGAAAAGTTGGAAGAATTGAACCGAAAGATTCATCGGAAAGACGCATCCGAAAGCATCTTCTGGAAGATTCTTTCAAAAGAACCTTTTGTAATCACCTCACAGCTCCGCCCTTGCGTCTTTTCGTGAAAAGATTCTTTTCCCGAGGCTGCCGGCTCAAATTCCGGTGCCTACGTCACTGGTCAGACCATCGTCTCGACCGGCGTCCGCAGAACGAGGCGAATCTCTGCCTCCGTGAGCGCGTAGGGGTTGCCCCCTGCAATCCCGAGCCGGGACAGGATGCCGGCAATCTCGGGCTTTTCCGCAAACATGCGGCGGTATTCGTCCAACGTCGGCACGAGCCTCGTGCCTTCGTCGCCGTAGTTGCGGGATGGTGTGGACACCAGAGCCACCGCAGCGACCGGCCAGAAGCCGGAGCCGTAAAGGAACGCCCGGAGCTCGGCAAAGCTGGCCCCCGTGGTCACAACGTCGTCGAGCATGAGGACGGCATGATCGCCAGCCGGCGAAGGGGGAGGGGATGGCCAAGCGAAGGCGGGGCGGGCGCGAAAGCGGTCCCAAGCGTTGGTGTGCGTGCGATGCTTGTTCGATGACTGGCTTGGGGCCTTGCGAGCGTCGAGGACCGGAATCCCGGTTCGTTGAGTCAAGACGTGTGCAAATGCAGCCGGGAGCTGGTTGGCGCCTTGGGCGCCGGGCGCCGGGAGGACGGCGGCGAGGTAGTCCGGACGAGCCTGAGCGATGGCCCGGTCAATGGGCCACCACGAGAACCGATCAGCGAAGCCCGTGACGATGCGGAGTGCGGCGTCGAAGTCGCCGCGCTTGGCCGGTTTGAAGTCCGGGGACGCCGTGAGCTCGGAAACGTGCGCGAAGACGGCGACCGGGGGGAATGAGTTGGGCCAGTTTTTATAGATCGGTTGCATTTGCATGGTCTTTGAACTTTTCGGGCCAATGACGGAGGAAGGGTTGATCGCTGGCGGTTGGCGGCTCACTCTTTGCCTGCTCCGCGATGAGAGGCTCAAGGTCGGCCAGTGTCAGGTCGGGAATGTGTTTTCCCGCCCGCCCGGACATCACGAAGTTCCAAATCAGGCCGGTTTCCGGTTCGCATTCCGTCATGCGTTGCTGCGCCGATTTCAACCGTTCGCGGTCAGGCGCTTTGTCTTTCGATGTGACCTTCTTTTTCAGCATCGACGCCGCACACGTCGATTGTGCCTGCAACGCCTCCAGCGCCTTTTGGAAGCGAAGACGGTGGGCATGGCATGGCGGTGGCGTTATGGCTGGGTCTGGCTGGGTGATCTTGTTTGTGATTTTTCGGATTTTGGGGGTGGGTGGTTTCATTGGGAGTATGGAGAGATTGAAACCCAATATCTGGAGTATCTGGTGCGGTAGTAGTGTCGGCTGTGGCATGGTAAGGTCTCTCCTTAAAAAAGCCCCATCTGCACGGGGTTGGGGGCACCGCGAGGGGCGGAAAACCCCTTGCCGTCGATGGTGGTGCTCAGGGTTGCCGGCCGTGATTCGATAGGCATGGCCTCCATCACCCGAGCGCGGGCAATGGAGCCAACAAGGAGCTTGGCGACGTATTCCTGAACGCCGGGGGCGATGGACTCGCGGTTTCCGGCGACATTGAGGACGGCTGGATTGACGGCCGTGAGCCACTGCGCCACCGGCTCAACGAACTCCTCATACCCGGTTTCAATCCGGCAGATGCGGACGACGAGACAAGGCCGGCCCTCAGTCTCGGCGCATTTACGGGTGAGGTGCGAGCCCCCCGAGATGGATTTCCCGAGGTTGAAGATGATCGTGGCGTCGGCGTCCCGGACATTCTTCCGGGTCCGTGGCTCATACGATGAGCCGGGGAGGGCGGTCAGGGTGTTGTACTTCTCCGGGATGGCTCCGTCTTCTGCCCTGCGGCCCTCGGGGCACGCGCCGCCGAAGATGAGCCCGAGATGGATGGCTGCGTCGAGGCCACCCCGGTCTGCGCCGGTCTGGCCCCCTGAGATGATGCTGGTGAGTTTAAGCATGGTGATGGGGTGAATAGAACGAGGAAATGCCGGGATAGTCGGTATGGAGCTTGGCCAAGGCAGCCTCGCGCCGCAGAACAGTGCTCTGCAAGCGTTCGACCTCGGCGGTGGCCTTCTTGAGCTCTTCACGAGCAAGTGAAAGGCTATATTCTGCCGTGCCTTTGGCACGAGCAACGGCCATATTCCGGTCGGTGAAAAACATGTGCTCGAACATGAGCGCACCGTCGTGAGTGACATTCGGCCAGCCGAAGACCTCGCAGTATTTTTCAACCACAGTACCATCAATGACGGTGTAAACCGGGATGGATGCTTGAAACTCATCCTTTGTCGCGAGCAGTTCCCGGACCTTGGCCGGGGCTGCTTCCAGCGCGTCGTGGTACTGCGTCAACTCCTCCACAGCGGCATAGCCATACCTGCCGCCCCGGTTCACGACTGAGCCATCGGGGCAAATGGTGATGATCTCCGTCATCAAGGGCGAGCCGATGCACACGCCCCGGCGCGTCACATGGACAATATATCCGGCGTCGATGCCGAAGTGGGTTCGTAATGCTTTCCATCCCATAAAAAGATTCTCCTAAAGATTCTTTTCAAAGAACCTTTCTAAGCGAGGGGTTCTGGTTGCGGAGCGCAGAGGCGGATGATGTCCGCGTCCCCGCGCTTCTCGGCATTCTCCTTGGCCTTCGCGTTCCAGTTCCGGGCGAGAGCTTCCGCAGAAGGCATAACCTTCTGCCCGGAGATATGCGTGCAGCCGGGCACCGGAAGAAGCCGGGCACCGGAACGCGTCATAACACAGGTCGGGCGCTGAACGATCTTCTCGGGGGTTGAGCAGACCGGGCAGGCCCAAAGCGTGTGAGGCTTCACGGGCGTGGCGATGCCGAGGACTGCGGAGGCATAAGCTGGGTCGGCGAGCTTTTCAGCCCGTGCCGAAAAAGCCTCCACGGCCCACTCGATCCAAGCGACCTCAATGCCGAGCTGGTCGGCTTGAGGCACGACGCCCATAGGGTAGCCGGCAGAAAGAGCCTTGGCGTGCTCGCACCCCTGAAATATCGCGTGCGGCCCATACTTCTCCGAGGTGCGCTTGGCCGGCCACCAGAGCGGCTCGCGGAGATCGCACGGCTGACTGCGTGCTCCGACGGTGGAGCAGATTGGACAGGCTGGGAGCGATGAGGGTGCGATGTACATGGCGTGCGGTGGTGAACCCACGGTAGGAAAACATAAATCGAGGTCAAGAAGTATTTGACAGCGCCACCCGCATCCGTCACACTCGTGTTTCCCGTGATACCAACACCTCACTCAAGACTCTGGCGGTGGCTGAAACTTCCAGCCCTCGCCATCGCAGCCGTGATCGAGGCCGTGCTCTGTGTTGTGTGCCTGCTGCTGATTGTCCTCCAGTGCCGGCGTGCAGCCGGGCACTTGATCGACTTCGTTTTGAGACGGTTTCCAAATCTGGACTTCTGGCTCAGCTGAGATGATCGCGGCGATTGGCGAGCTTCTGGGCATGGCTGCGCGACATCCGCCGCACGATGTACCAAGTGGTATCGAGGCCGAAAAGGTAGCGAACCATGATGCGCGGGTTGGCAGACCATGCCTTGGCTCGCCAGAATGGGATCACCTTCGCGGGATTGAATGGTAGCTCGTAGGTGAATTTCCAAAAGCCGATCTTGCCCGGAGCGTGGAGCAGATAGCAGAGGAGTTTGATCGGGTTGGCCTCACCGTACCACCACGGCGGCACAATACCGTCTGGGGTAACAGGGCAAGGGACCACATGCACAAAGAGCCATTTCCCATCTGCGGGGGCGAATATCACGTTAAAGTCGCTCAGGTTTAGAATCTGCTCGGGCGACACGATGTAGCCCTCTTTGTAGGAGATCGACCGGCTCTTATCCTCCCACGACCGCCCGGACGAAGAGGTTTCCGCGAACACGGCGCGCGCAATCAACTTGGCCGACTCCTCGGCGCACGTCGGTGTGGCTGCGCGACAGATGAAGAGGTTTCGGAGATTGGAGAGTGGCGCGATAGCCTTTTCCCGGCCACCGAAACGGCGGATGAGGGCGTCGTTGGATTGCGAGGCCAGAGCCGTCGAGCCTTGAGCTTCGCGGATGGTATCGACCTGAGTGTCGGCGTCGATGGCGAGACGCTGGGCCTCGTCCTTTTCCTGACGGACCACGTTGCGGGAGTCCCATGTCCGGGAGGTTCCCTTGTTCTCGTCGAATCGGTTTTGAATGATCTGGTAGATGATCTGCGAGATGATCGTGTTGATGTAAACGCGCTGCAACGCGTACCGCTGCGGAATGGAAACGGTGATGACCTTGCCCATCGTCACGTCTGTGAAATTCACCGTACAATCCCGACAGAATACCTCGGCGATTGCGGGCTCGGTGAACGGTTTCAGGTAGGTATCGAGCGTGCCGGCGACGCCGCCCAACTGATCGGGCGGCTGACTCCAATAGGACTCGTTGAGCTTCTGCACGGCGATCTGAACTTCTGGCGAATCGAGCAGGGGCCGGTTCTTGGGGTCGTCGGCGAGGTTCTTGGGCAACGCCGCGCCAACCCGGACAAGCCACTGGTGGTAGGTGGCGCCACCGGGCATGTTGAGTGCTTTTTCCTGCGTGTCCTTCGCGGTGTTGGTCAGGAGCGAGTAGAGAATATCCAGCCCCGGAACCACCCGGTTCGATTCATCGACAGGCCGGCCCTTCGCAGCCAGAGCGAGCTGTGCCTTTTCGACGGCCTTGAGGAGGCGAATACCGTCCGCGATGGCACCGGATGCCTTCGACGAGAAAAAGGCGTCCGGCTGGCCGGTTTCCGACGCCTGCTGATACGTCTCCGAAATGATCTTGGCGTAGGTGTCGGCGGGGAAGTCGTAGCTGAGAATGTTCACCCGGTTGACCGGGCGCCACGCCTTTGCGGCGGGGCCATTGGGCCGGACCTGCAACACGATCACGTCAGCAGCGCGCCCATGGCGCTCCAGCATGGGCTGCACCTGCTGGTAGCAGTTGCCTTTCTGGTCGAACATGGCGCCACCCCACGGGAATTGAGCGAAGCGGGAGAGACGGAGCGGGTCAGCGATGCGGCTCAACTCCAGCCGGCGCTCGTTGATTTTCGACATGACGACCGCAATCTGGCCTTCCGCATCGTTCAGTGTTTCGCGCGCCCGCTGCCAGCGTTCGCCGGCCTCATGGACATGCCTCGGGAGAGAGGGGGGCAGGACTAGCTTTCGGTCCTCCATTAGCGCGGCCATACTCGACTCGTCGAGCAACTGCGCGAGCATTCGCGGGTCCAGCAGGTCGCCGTGTTTACTGAACGTCCGGGCGAGCTCCTTGATCGGGTCTTCATCGTCCAGCCCGTAATGCGAGGGGCTGGATGCCGTCTCGGCCATGTCGGCGGCTTCGGAGATGGATGATACGCCCATCTTTCCAAGAAGGTCGTATTGTCGCAGCAACTCCTTGCAAAGAAGCATAGAGAAGCCTTCCGCCGCCTTCCGGTACACCCCAGCGAAAACCTTGTCGCGCGTGGCAACCGCTTTTTTGAGCTTGGCGTGAAGCTCTTTCGTCTGGACTCGATACTGCGCCACCAACTGATCGTAGAGCTTCTGCGCCTGACTCCCTCGCCAAGACGGGAGTTCAACGCCGCGCATGTGGATTGTCTGCGTCTCATTTATCGGATTGAGAACGATTTGCGTCTTTCCTGTACCCGTGGCGCCCGTGACCTTATCGCCACGCGAGGCGGCATTGAAGTCCTGCTTCACCCCGGCGTAAGCGCGTGAAATGTGGCTCCCGTAGTAGCGATAAATCGGCCTCGTCTGCTTCGGGCAAAACCCGACATAGCCGAAGAGGCAAACGAGCGACGGGTAGAGCCAAAATTCGATCTTCATGGCGACTGGCGCCCTGAGCACCGGCCTTTGAATTTGCCGGATGGCGAACTGATTGAGCGGACGAATGACCGGCTTCAAATCCGCCTGTGGAACAACGTGGAGCATTTGAAGCCCGGCGTAGCCAAGCAGGAAGGCCAAGGCGACTGCGGTGGCCTTGGCGACACGGACCGAGACGTACTGAAGGTATTGGAAGAGTGTCATAGCGTGGAGGGGTACTTAAAAAAGATTCTTTTCGATGAACCTTTTTGGGGTTGCCCAAAAACATTTGAAAATGGCATGGTGTTTCCAGAGAATCAAGAACCCCACCCATGCAAGACCAATTCCCGCTCGATCTACCAACTACCAAGACTTCCGCATCTGCCTTCTCCCAATCGCGTCTGCTTGCATCTTGGAAGGCATCCGGGCGAAGTGAGGCTTCGTTTCTTGAGGCGCGCCCCGTGCCTCTCGACGATAGCGAGGAAACACAACTGACCGCAGCAGGCGTAAACATTAAGACGCATCGGAAATTTCTCCAGCGGGCCAAGGCGTTGCTGGGTGGCGCCCGGTTTGCGGAACTGACAGGCGACCTCCGGGAGCGGGCGCGTGAGGCGAAGATGAACCCCGATTATGCGGGGGCAAAGATTCGCAACCCCACGGCGGCAGCGACCGGCCTGATCTTAAAACGCATCGCCGATCTGCCGGCGCCCCCCCCGGCAACGGTGCAGATTGTCAGCGAGCCGCCCCGACCCAAACAGCCAGAGCTAGACCTCAACCTAGCCGACTTGTCGGGCTACGATAAGCGCGTCCTCAAAAAGATCGTGACAGCCGATGCCATTGCATCCCAAAGCGCGGAGCAACGCGACAGCATCGCTTTCTCTGCCGGCATACTCGTGCAGACTCTCGTGCCCTACGATGACCCCGGCGATGTGGTGGTGTGGCGCCGGGTGATTCTCAACCGTGAGATGATTATGACGCCCGGCCTCAAACGCATGGAAAGCGGAGCGTGGGGGCCTCGTGGATACCCTTACGGGTCTGTCCCCCGGCTCATCCTCATTATGATCGCCACGTCGGTGATCTGCACTGGCGCGCAGCGGCTGCGATTCGGCTCCTCGTTCGACGACTTCGCCAAACGCCTCGGCGTCTCCAAGAGCGGCCAACGGCTGGATGATTGCCGCGAGCAACTCTATCGCCTGCTTTCCGCCTCCATCCAATTCCCGTTCGACGAAAAGCGAACGCTGAGCGATGGCCGTACCGCACGCGTGGTAGGCGTTCAACGTCCTGACCCGATTGCGAAGAACTTTGCCCTCGGTTGGCTCGAAAAAGAGCGCGCAAGCGGGCGTAACCCAGCCCATCCCGACAACGGGCTTTTCGACTCCTACATCCAACTCTCCGACTCGTTCTTTGAGGCGGTTCGCGCCCACGGCGCACCATTCGACTTCGATCTCGTCCGCGCCATCGCGAAGTCGCCTATGGCCCTCGATCTCTACACTTGGATTGTCCACCGGCTCAATACCCTGAATAACAGCGGCAGGAGTAAGGCAGTGCTCCCATGGGAAGAGCTGTGGTCGCAGTTCAGTGGAACGTCCGACGTGCGAACATTTCGTAGCCGCGCCAAACACTACGCCTCAGAGATCGCAGCCCTATGGGGGCAGGGTGCCAGTGCCCTCAACCATGACATCACCCCCGAAGCCCTGATCTTGAAGCCCTCCCGGCTCCCTGTCCCTCCGAACAAAAGCCTGCGTTTTACCAACCAATAGCAGCGGTTCCAACCCGCCTGACCAAGGCGGGCTGCCCATGCTCTCGCAGTGCAGTCTCAATAAGGTGGTGACAATCTGCAACGCCCCATAGTTAAAATTCAGATAACGCTATCACCAAACAGCTTATAAAGCCGTCGCAGTCTCAATAAGGAAAGATTCAACGCAAAGAATCTTTCCGTGTAAAAAGGACCGGGGTCGGCACCAACGCAATCGAGCTGCATTTATCGAACGGACGGAGGGAAAACCCAGCCGTTTAGGGCTGGGATGAACCGCCGCCCTGTCTTTGGTTTTGGATGTAGAGTTTAACCTTGTCCAAGGTTGCGCCACCCGTCGAGGACACG
>Ga0116148_1005790_pt1 | contig 10226 bp, 19 predicted proteins | sample AD_UKC055_MetaG_FD_89786 | JGI IMG/M metagenome (GOLD analysis project Ga0116148, IMG submission 89786) | Active sludge microbial communities of municipal wastewater-treating anaerobic digesters from USA - AD_UKC055_MetaG | ecosystem: Engineered > Bioreactor > Anaerobic > Digestate | place: USA... | reverse complement strand
TATGGCAACAGTTGAGAAAATGACAACTATCAATCCAAACTTACGACCGCCTAATGTCGAGCTTTCCTGAAGATCTTTAATTTCTTCTCCGGTAATCTCTGGAAGCTTTTTAATAAGAAAAGATTGAGCAATATTACCTGCAGGATAAGCAATGATCAACATTTGAACAATAGATAGAAAAGAAGAACTATTAACTCTTTCTAAGCTAACAAGAATAGTCACTGCAATAAAGATAAAACATACTAAGAAAAACTTACGACCACCTACTGTTTCCATGACAATCTCCTAAAATGATCCAACTGATAAAAAAAAAACACCCCCAGAAGGAGGTGTTTCAATTCCTTGATCAAAGATCAACAATGTTCCATTTGAGCGTCTTGGAACCCTCGTAAAGCGGTTTGGACTCCATCTTCTTCTTGAAGGTTTCTTTGAGCTGGTTGTCGATGTCTTCCTTGACCAGAGTCAGAAGCTTAACCAGTTCTTCACCGCGTTTTCTTTCTTCAGGGTCTTTCTGGACATTGTCAGCCACGTCCTTACATTGGTTTATACCTTTGGCAATCCGGCTATACACATTCGACAATAACTTGAAATCTGCCGGTTCCTTCGGGTCGTTGAAATAGGCGTCGAGCTCTTCTTTTTCTCCCGGAAAATGCCGTTGGAACAAATAATCAGCTTCATTTGAAAACTGTTCATAAGCCGCCGACGGATACTGATTGTGCCAGATATTCCCTGTTTGATCGTGAAGAATATAGCCGTCGTAATCCTTTTTCTTCTCAGGGTCCATTTCCCAATGGACCTTGTGATGTTCCTTGACTTCCAGTTCTTTGATCCAAACTTTCTTGACCGGAGACCAATCATACAAATACGGCATGATCATCCAATCGGAAAGCTTACGACCTTCGATCTCGAAGAACACCAGAAAGATCTTCTCGCCAACTTCATACCGCATGTTATTCTCCTTCCTGAATGTCTTGAAGTACCCAACTCCGGCCAGATGGGTTCAGAAACGAACTTCTTCTTGAACTGTTCGCCAACCTGTTTCTCGAGCTGCTCTTTGACTTCAGTCAGCTTTTGAATCAATTGAACCGGTGGATCTTCCTTCTTGCTCAGTTGCTCGATACCCGAATAGATATCGTCATAGACTTGGGTCAACAGCCTGTAATCAACGGGCTCAGTAGGATTCTTCATCTCGTCGCCTACTGCTTCGCTCAGACTCCGACGAAAACGAAAATCGCCTTCAGAAGTGGTTTGACCATAATAAGACGCTTTGGGATACTGATTGTGCCAGGTATTACCGTCTTTATCTTTCAGAACGTAGCCGTCGCAGTCGTTCTTGTTATCGGTATCGTACTCCCAGGAAACCTTGTGATGTTCCTTGACTTCCAGTTCTTTCAGCCAGACTTTCTCGACCTTGTGCATGTCATAAAGATATGGCATGATGAACCAATCGGAAAGCTTGCGTCCTTCAATTTCAAAGAACACCGTGATCAGTTTCTCGCCGACTTGATAACGCATGATATTTTTCCTTTTTTGCTGTGATATAAAATAAAACAAATAGTACTGGCAAGGAATATATATGTGACTATAATTTTTTATAAACATGAAGAGAGACCTAGGATATCCTAGGTCTCTCTGTCTCTTAAACCGCTGAGTAGATATGAGTGATGTAACCGGACATTTTTGAAGCATCACCTTTAAAATTTGAAATATCACCGTAGATATTAGAAACATCGCCAAACATTTCATTATGAATATAACCGCTTATGCTCGTCACATCTCCAATTAGACGAGAAACGCTACCTATTAAATTATCTATACAACCTCTGATATTGTTCACATCTCCAAAAATACCATTATTATACCCGTATAATCTTGTTACATTTCCTAAAAGAAGGGTAACGTTACCTGCTAGATTAGAGCAATCACCTTCAATAGTTGTAACGTCTCCAAAGAGTTTAGAAACATCTCCAGATAAAAAAGTAACTTCACCTTTTATCATAGAAACATTCCCTACAATAGAAGAACAATCACCAAACAATCCCGTTATATCTCCAGTAAGAGGAGTTACATCTCCAACTAGATCTCTTAACTGTCCAAAGATATTAGAAACATCTCCTGTGATCTTATCTACGTATCCTGATAGGAAATTAGCATCACCTTGGATGTTATTAATTTTTCCTTTTAATCCTGTTATATTACCTTTTAACCCATTCACATATCCGTGAATATAGGTACTGTCACCAAAGATACCTCCAAGATCTCCGTGAAGGTCTTTATTAGGTCCGTGAACAACTTCTTCAGCTATTCGATGATACAATCTATATTCCATAACTCCTTTCCTTCTAAAGTCAATCCAATCGATCTAGGTTAATCTTTAACAAAAAAAAAAGATCTCCCCGGTTAAGAGGAGATCTTGAGATTACTTGGTTCCTTCGTTCTTACAGACTTCGAACAGTTCAATAGATTCAGGTCCTTGTTCACAAGCATATTCAAAGAGAATCTGTTCATTGGACTGCATCTGTTCATAATGCTTGGGGTCTTCTGACGCATGATATTTCCAATCATGTTTTTGCAAAACTTCTTTAAAACTTTTTAACTTATAGTTATTCCAAACATTAAGATAAACGCCGGCTTTCTCATCGGCTATCTTTTGAAGTTCTTCGGATTCTTCCCGAATATGATTCCGAACAGCTTGCAAAGGACTCAGACGATACTTGAATCGAAGTTTTCGAATACGCGTCATGAAGTTATCAAACGCTTCATCACCCGTACCGATAATAGTTTCACCACCTTGTTGCTGAATTTCCTTTCTGTAATTATCCAGTTGGTTCTGAAGAAAAGCCAGCTTCCAGTCACGGTAAGCCAGCATGTACTCACCGCCGCCAAAGTTTGCAACGCGGAAAAGATGTTGTTCTGCTTTTTCTGCGTTGCAAAAGTCATAAAAAGTATCCTGGAGGAGACTCCTAGGAGTCTCCTCGAGAATCTGTCGATAAACAGTTAACTCCGGAATATCTTCACGTTTCATGATTATTCCTTATGCTCTCGAGGAGCTTGCTCCTTGATTTGGCTGAACGCCGCTTTCCGAGTGTGATGACGGAGCGCTTCATCCATCGCTTCCTCAAGATACTTATCGAGGTTACGATCCAGGAAAGCTTTGATCTTTTCATCAAGATCAACTTGATCCATATACTGCTTGATAACGTCGTCCACGCGGCGGCACATGAGACCGAAACTGGGATCGCTTCGTTCAGTCTCGCTGAACCAGGTTCGTTTGCTAACATCAGCAAACAAAGCATTCAGTCGTGACGTGGATTGTTCTTGCCACTTCTTGGTGAATTCCTTACGGATCTTTTCTTCAAATTCTTTTTTGTCCAGATCCAGATTAAAACGAATTTCCATATTAACTCCTTGGAGAAGTACTTACTGTTGATTAAAGTTTGAATTGAAGATTAGCGTTCATGTAGTCAATAAACGCTTGAGCACCTTCAGGTTTCCAAAATTCAACCAGAATGTAATCACTGTCAAGCTGATCACTACCGCATTGAAAGAACGCACCTGCATCTTGATTCAGCTTATAGCAGGGATCGTCCATGACGTTAGTCAACATACGACGAATGAATAGATGGGTCTTAACCATGACATCGGTGTACTGATGACTCAGTTGAAAACACGCCATACGGTTAGCAGACAACTGAAGACGGAAATCAGGCTTTACAATTTCTTTTTCCTGTTCTACAATAAATCGATGCTGCGAATGGCTGGGGTTATACAACTGAAACAAAAACTTATTCAGCTCTGGAAACCATTTATGGATTCCAAAAACTTCCCCGTTTTCTTTGAGAAATTCTCCTTCAACCTGAAGTCTTTCGATAGTATTGACAGGAACATTCTCAACACGTGCTAAGGTATTAAGGATAGAACCTACGCAGTTCCCCTCGTAATTACCGAAAGGCCCATTCATAATTATTTCCCTTCAGTTATCGTCATTAACAAAATCGTCGATCATTTTGCTATGACACAGAGAACACATTTCATAAACACGGCCGCTACTTCCTTCTTCCGGATCACGACGCGGTTTTACAAACTTCTTCATGTTCTTACAGATCTCACAATACTTATCTTCAAGCAAAGCCGATGATTTTGCTTTTTGATACTTCTGATAACAATCCTCACAAAAGTCGACCAACTCAGAACCGAAGCTGTCACTTTCTCCTACGATTCGATGAGTTGCAGGACGATCAGCATGTTCATCACACATCGTTCCATCGGGAACTTTCAGTTGTTGACCTGGTACATAAGAATTACGACCAATCACATCAGCCATTTCTTAACTCCTTAAAGCGAAGTAGAACATTCATAAAGGTAATCAGGAGCAAGGTCAATTTCATCGGACCATACTACTGTACCATATTGAACACGTGCTTTCATGAAAAGTTTTTTGTTTTGAAGCGCCTGATAAGGATATTTTTCCAAATACGGTTTCATGCTGAAAACTTTCTTTTCATGATTCTCAAACTCTAACAACAGAGAGTAGTCATCACGTGGTTCCACACGCTCAATTGCCAAAATAGCATTCATTGAGAATCCTTTCTTGTAAGAGGTGGAATTTTAAACAACGGTTGACAACTTATTGCAAGTTCCCAGTCTTTCATCAATTCCTCTTTATGGATAGTTATCCATTTTTGAACAAGAGAAAGCTGTTTACTAGGAATATCGCCCGCTAATACCTGACCGTCTTCTATTGCAATGGACGACAAATGTCCAGAATAGAAAACATGGATATGCGGTAAGTTGTGATGTTTGGTATCGTTAAAGAACATCTGAATAACGATACCAAAAAATACACTGAGTTGTGGCATATATACTCCTTCCATCTGGATGAAGTATATATGACTATTAAATTCTAGAAGAGGATTCAATAACCTTGATCTGAAAGCAATAGTTCAGATTTTGGAAAGTATCCTAGTGTTTCAAGAATCATGCGATTGGTGGTTGTCAAATCCAGTGCTATCTTTTTATAATCCACAACAGGAATAATCTCTTTAGGAATACTAAACGCATTTGCGTAACTTTCAGAGATATAGACCGTCGGAAGAACTTTCTTATTGTATTTGCTTAACCAAGCAATCAAACGCGTTTTAAGATCATCGTCCTGAATACTTAAAACCCATTCTTGAAGTCGAGTAGGGTTATCCAGTGTTGTAGGGATCTTGATGACCGTATAAGGCGGATGCTCAACACTTCCATACTTAGGAGCAAATACATTTTCCCAAAGAATGTGATAGAGGTAAGGAGACAACTCTTCAGTTCTAGAATACGCTTCTTTGTTCTTGATCTTGGATTTCTTATAGAATTCAGTTTTACCTGAAAGCAGTGAATCGATGATGTTTCTTTCAATGTCTGCAACTTCTTTGATTTCCTTTTTCAAAGAGATCTTATTACCTTCTATGACGGTCTGAATTAAACTAGCCATCTTTTCATGAGCATTCTTGATGATCTGTTTAGGTGCCGCACTATTCTTAAGATGAACACCTTTAACTTCCAGTTCAGGTTCTTTATAGACTGAACCTTCCTTAACAATGATACTTGTGAAATAATGTTTAGCCACTGAAGATTGGGCAAAGACACTAAATACAAATTCAGGTTTCAATGCAAGTGTATAGAGTTTATCACGCCTTACATTCATATTAGCTGAGAAGATAGCCAGAACATGCGCCATGGCTTGCGTGGCGATATACATGACTGAACCCGCTACTGCGTAACCTTCTTCTCTAAAATGAAGTTCTCCAAAATACCAAATCACCCATTCATCAATAGAGAACATCGTACTATCTGTATCAGACAATACAACAGTTCGTCGAACCATGTCAGGAATATATGCAGTACTTACTGGAATAACTCGACTCAAGAAAATCGCTTCTACGAAATCCCTGTACTCAAGAATCGTATTTTGAATATTTAGACATGTCGCTGTCAAGATATCCATTTTCTGTTTATCAAGTTTCTTGTAGTCTTTAGCTATCCCTCTCACTTCTGACATACAAATTTGATGTGCATAGTTGACGATCTGCTCATCAACTTCATGAATCAGTTTCCAAGGATCTTCATACTCAACATCTTTGACTTTTGTAGAAAGACGTGTAATGAGATTCCTTACAAACTCAGGATTGTGAACTCTAATATGATAGAAATCCCCAGTATAAACAAATCCCGCTCGTTCAATATCATCCATCTTGTTGATAAAGGAACGAATCATCTGAAAAGCGTGTTCATCTTTCCAATAAAAATCAGAGGAACGCTTAATGCAGGATTCAACATCTTGAACAGATGGAACCTTAAGATTGTATTTCTGAATAACTTCTGACAAAAGTTTCCTGTCAATAAGCTTAGAAACAGAAATAAGATTATTTAAAGTAATGGTAGGATTTCGATAATGACGATTCCCACTGATGATCTTTTCATTGGACGCATTGCCAATAGAACTATTTGTTCTTGTGATAGAAGTGAGACTGTTATGTGCTGTAGGATTTTTAAGTACTGAACCATTAGAAGCAAAAGCACCCGACATACTGTTGTTGTATGTCTTCATGTTCTTCTGGTCATTTTCTTTCATGACATATCGAACAGTGTTACCTTCGGCTTTAGCTTGAGCAGCTTCTTTCTTAGAAGTCGATCGAATCTTTACGTTACGATCTAGGAACTCAACCAAGATAGAAGGTTTCTTTTCACTGTTGATATAAGTCGTAAAAGTAGGAACTAGAATTTCCTGTTCTTTTACTACACTACCGATATAGCTTGACAAGCGAACTTCTTCAGTATGACGATCGCCATTCGCGTCACGATTAAAGAAACGAACAACGGGATCTTGGATTTTTCCTGATTTAAAACTATTGGTTTTGATTTTATTCTTGATAAAACTTTCACATTCTTCGATCGGTTTACCCGTAGAACGATGAAGATAATGCGCCATCTGTTCAACATAATGACCGAAAGGATTAATGTTACGTTGATAATAATCTGTGTCTTTAAGGAAGATGTTTTTACTCATTTTACACCTCGTGACTGGTCACAAGATAGCAGTACGGCTAAAAAAAGAACAGAGAGACCTAGGGATAAAACCCTAGGTCTCTCATATGTCAATTGTCATTCCGAAGGTGTTTCTTTCTTCTCAGGTTCCTGATTATCTTTAGGAACATGTCCGCGATGATCATGCCAAGCCATGGTTGCTCTCCTCGATAACTGTTACGATTTCATCCACATTCGGATCGACCGCATTATCGTCCAAGTGTTCTTTACAACGCCAATGGGGATTCTTTCCAGGACCTTTTTCACCCGTACGATAAATCCCAATTCCGTCTTTTTGAGGTTCTTTATGACAAACCTCACACTCTAGCGCAAAACTCACAATTACTCCTTCACCAAAGGTCCTCAGAAAACAACTCATTTTCCGGAAAAGTTTTTCGAATGAGCTGATTCGCTTGAACAGCGATATCAAGAGCTTCTTTTCTATCAAGAAAAACTCCTTCGTTGTTCAAGAATCCTTGTTCGCCTATTACCATCTTTTTATCTTGGCGATGCTCATAGATGTGGTTGATGACATCATGATGGCGATTGGGACTAGGTAAACTCCAAACTACTTCATCTTCAGTCTTGATCGCAACATGGGTGATCATTTTTTGTTTACTCGTTATCAAAACGTGTTGTTAGAAAAGGTCTGACAGAACTATAAAAACGACACGAGTAAATAGTGCTGACAATTTTAGGTTTGGGTATAAAGTATTTTCGCTTGAATCCATCGTAGTCTATCGATCGATAGTACAAACTCAAACTACGACGGAGTCTTGCTATCACGAAATCACGGGTCCGGTATTTGTCAGGTTCTTTCATTACGAAACCTTACTCAGATATTCTTCAACAATCTGGCGAAGGTACGCCTGAGGAACAAGACCTTTCTTCTGTGCTGCTTCAATCAAACGGTCATTGGTTTCATTGCCTAAACGAACGATATGTTTATTTAGACCCAATGCTTGATCGATCGCTTTCTCCTCTTCCGAGTTCAGAGGTTTTTGAAAAGGACCGTCTTTCTCCTGAAGGATGAATATTGTTTCCATGAAATTCCTCTCTAAAAGAAAAAGGATCAACAAGCGGTTGTTGGTGTTCTACTTCTTGAAGCACGGTGACAATTTCCATGATAACCACGGAAAGAGCAGTCAGTGCTTCATCTTGTTTATTCTCATAAACATAATTGTAGGCGTGGTTAGCATCAAGAAAAATCTGACGGAGCTTCTCCCGCATTAACTCGTGTTCTTTCAAGACCTGCTTAGCATCAGCGGTTGTCATGATTGTCTCCCTTGTTAACAACGTCTAAAATATGTATCGCTTAATAAATCTACGAAGGGTCTTTATTCCACTTCCGATGATTTTGAAAATAAACCCACCAAAGCGCAATATTAAGAGGAACGAATCCGTAATTTTCAGAAATAACGATCCAAATAGACCAGAATACTTGACCAACTAAACCTACTACCCAAGCATGAGGTTTTTTATTACCTGCAAGAATGTTCATGTATATTGTAATACATGACAATCCCCAGGGAAGATATATAATAACAAAATCTTTCATTAACAACTTGCTCCAGGTTGCTCGCAGTTAATGAGCGCATTATCTTCGTGCTTCTTTTTATTCTCGTACAAACCTTGACGAACTAAATAACCTTCTAGTTCCCAGATTTTATTATAAGCGTCTTTATAAGATTCTCTTCGACCCATTTCCCAGTCTTGTTCTTCAGGAAGAATTCGACCATAATTAATACCTATTACTTTAGTTCCGTTTCTCAACGAAAGTAAACAAACAGTTACCGTGCTGTTAGGAAAAACATGATAATCGACTTTTTCAATAAGATTATCAATCTCGGAAGGTGTGACACGATTACGAACTTCAGTCATGCAGATATTCCTTTTCTAATACTTGTTCAACGTTGATAATGATTTCTTGAATTCCAAAATTGAGAGGACACGGCTTTACATTCAATTGCTCTTCTGTCAGAGGATCAAGCCATTCCATCGGTGAATCTTTTTTGAAGTATTTCTTAACAACCTTACGTGTTGCTGTAAAGGGATCAAAAATTTCTTCTTCGTAAGGTTCGGTCGCTAATTGCGATCTGTAAAAACTGACTGCAATATCGCGAGAAGGAAAACGACCAAAAGCATTAAAGTCTTCAGGTGCGCCTAAACTCAAATGCATCACTATTTCAAATTCAACCTTGACTATTCCTACGATCTTGTAAAAACTCATTGAATTCTCCGGTTCTTGCTGAATGTATAAACTTTTTATCAACAGCGTCATAATAAGGCCGAATCACAATAGCGGTTCCTTCTTTTTCATATTTTTGATAATACTTATCTGCTATTAATTTATCATCAAAAAATTCATAGACAAGTGAAGACCAACGACTATCTAATAATGCGTGTCGATGAACTACTGTCCATCTAGGTTTAAGTTCTATTGTCACTTTTTCCAGCATTGTTGTTCTCCATTAGCAATGTGAAAAGTTTAAATAAATTACTCATCAACGCTTCATTAGAATAAGAATGAATAAATCCAGGACAATTGGTAATCCATTCTTCACCTTCTTTTGGAGTAATTTGTTTGTTATTGATATCTGACCAGTCTAAATGAATGACTCTTTTACGTTTTCCTACTTCAATAAGACCAAATTGAGTCTTTAACAAAAACCAAGGGTTCTTAGAACGAATTTCTAAATAAGCATCATTAAGCGGCCAATATTTGTTTTCAAGTATATACACTTTGCTGACTTTAAAACCAGCAGCAGCAAATGAATTCTTTACAAACTCTTCATTAATATGGATCATGATTTTAGAGCAGGACAAATTGAAAATGATCTTTTTGTGAATCGATTTCAAAACCTAATTTAATTTCTGCTTGACAAACTGGACAAGTCAGATTCTTATTATTCATAAAACTTTCAACATGATTTTGAATAGCTTCGTCACTTGGAGGCTGTTCAACTTGATCTACAAGAATTTCAAATCGCTGATACAACTCATTAATAATAGGAGATCGATAACGAAGTTCTTGAAACTGAACTAAGAGTTCTTCATTGGTTAAAGTAGAATATATTGTTCTCTGCAAAACATGACCGGGATTATCCACCATAGATTTTCCAATAATGTTCGGCGACAATGTAATAAGAATAAAAGGGGAT
>Ga0116148_1005789_pt1 | contig 10227 bp, 9 predicted proteins | sample AD_UKC055_MetaG_FD_89786 | JGI IMG/M metagenome (GOLD analysis project Ga0116148, IMG submission 89786) | Active sludge microbial communities of municipal wastewater-treating anaerobic digesters from USA - AD_UKC055_MetaG | ecosystem: Engineered > Bioreactor > Anaerobic > Digestate | place: USA... | reverse complement strand
ATTTATGCCTTAATTTTTTACATCTCTTAAGTCAACGAGTACGTTATAGCAATAAAGTGGTTTGTGAAGATCAATACCATATTCGTTGTATTGAAAAGCATTCTCAAATAGACTCCTTAACAGGTCTTCATAATAGACGCTGGCTTCAAGAAATGTACACTAGAGAACTCAAGCGAAGTCAAGCCGGAGATTTTAGGCTGTGTGCCTTTATGATTGACATTGATTTTTTCAAAAGAATTAATGATACCTATGGCCATTTAGCAGGTGATGTTGTGTTAATGGAGGTCGCTACTTGCTTGAATGAAAGCTTAAGACCTTCCGATATGCCTGTTCGTTTTGGTGGAGAAGAATTTTCCGTATTTCTTCCAGGAACAACAACTGAAAATGCTAAAATTATTGCCGAGCGTATTAGAGCTAATGTTGAAAAAAGGCAAATACGATTACCTTCTGGCGCTATAGTTCACGTGACTGTAAGTGTTGGCTTTGCTGAAAGAGAAAAATCAGATACGGTTGAATCATTAATTGAAAAAGCAGATAAAGCTCTTTATCAAGCAAAGCAACACAATAGAAATCGTATCTGCATGTATGTTAGTAAAGACGAAACATTTTTATTTTAAGCCTTGAAGAAGCTCTTTTACATGGTTTGCAAAATCACCTAAACTAGGATCTCGCGCGCCCATTAATAAAATACAATCTGAAGAATTGGCTAAACTGACCATTCGTTTAGCACATTCATTACGATTTCCTAAATAATAGGCTTCTACACCTTCTTCCAATAGATCATCTACTAAATCAGCACTGGAAATGTCTTTGACAACAGTGCCACCCGCATAATATATATCACTAAAGAAAATGCAGTCGTTCTGAGAATCGGTGTTTGAAACACGTAATGCCGCTTTTATTTCAGAGACAAACTCTTTTCGTAAAAAACGAGTGGGCCCGTAACCATGAGGTTGAAACCAAGCGATCACACGGCCTTCTGTAAATGCTTGAACGCTACGTAAACTAGCGGCAATTTTTGCTGGATTATGTGCAAAATCGTCAATTAAAGTGACCCCTGAAAAAGTGCCTAATATTTGATGCCGGCGGTAAATCCCAGAAAATGAAGATAATGCTTCTGCAATTGTACGCAAAGAAACGCCTACACGAAGAGCCACTGCAATTGCTGCAAGCGCATTTTCCATATTATGACGTCCTGGAAAAGGTAATTCAAAACGAACTAACTCATTCCCATATCGCACTCTAAAACGGATTCCAGTTCCAATCGCTCGAAAATCGGTTCCTTGAACGGCAACATGGTTTTCAAAACCAAAATCAAACTCTCGTCCAGCACTAAATTGATTAGCTCCTGAATGAGCGTCATTGACGATTAAAAACTTACCACGATCTAAAATTTGATGCGCAAAAGTAGAGAATATTTGATTTAACTCGGTTAATTCTTTATGATCTTTATCGAGATTAAGAATGACTCCTATTTCTGGCTCATATCGAACTAAAGTCCCGTCACTTTCATCAGCTTCAACAACTAACCATTCACCATTGCCTGCAACGGCATTCCCTATCTTACCTTTTTTTTCAAGAGAAACTAAGCCAGCACCAGTAATCATTGAAGGAGATAAGCCTGCATAATCTAAAACATGAAAAATCATTGCCGTAACCGTACTTTTACCACTCGTACCACTTACAGCAATCGTCTTTACACTTTTGGAAATGAGTGAAAGTATTTCACTTCTATGAAAAATTTTTAGACCAAGTGTTTTGGCTTTAATAATATCAGGGTTTGTTTCTTCGATAGCAGTACTTACCACCACTGCAGAGTAAGCTTTAGAAACACCTGATCCATTTTGTAAAAAGCACTGAATCCCCATTTGTTCTAATTGTTTTTGAACTAAAGGAGGAGTCGTATCAGAAAACTGACGGTCAGAACCACCTATAGAATATCCCTTCCCAGCTAAATATTGAGCAATGGCACTCATTCCAGCGCCAGCTAAACCAACAAAAAAATATGACTCTGATAACTGGAGTGAACTCATATTTAACCTAATAAATTCGGATCAATCGTTGGTTCATGCCCTGGTAAAACAAATTCTGAAGGAATCTCTCCTCGACGAATCGCTTCACGTTCTTCTTTTTTACGACGTTTTTCTAATTCAATTTCTTTTTTACGAGCAATGCGATCTTTCTTTTTAAGTAAACGCTCTGCTCTCGTCATGCGTTCTTTTACAGGCTCTTCTTCGTAAGGATACAAGTCTTCTTCAACCACTTCTTCTTCATCAATGTAACGCCTATCCGATTCAAAATCTCTAAAAAATGTTTGATCAAAGCTAGGGGTTTTACAAGGAGCTTCTTTTCGAAGGTACTTTAAAACATCTTCAAAAGATTTTTCAAGTGGTGCTTCAAAAGTCACCATTTTGCCTGTACGTGGATGACGTAAAGTCAACTTAACGGCTTGCAATAATTGAGCAGGACTTTTTTCTAAAGCTTCTGCCGCGATGTCTCTTACTAAAGGAGGAACTCGCATAAGACAAGCATCTCGCCCATCATAAGTTGGATCTCCAAAAACGGGATTACCCATATAGCGATTATGCACACGTATTTGATGTGTTCGTCCTGTTTCTAGTTCTAATTCAAGTAAAGAAGCAAATGTGAAAAATTCTAGAATTTTATAATGCGTTCTTGCTTCTTTTCCATTAGGAACGACGGCCATTTTTAAACGGTTTCGAGGATCTCGTTCTATTGGAGCATCTATCATCCCTTCTAAATCACGAGGATGCCCCCAAACTAAAGCTTTATATGTTCGATGAATTGTACGATTTTCTAATTGAGAAGCTAAAGACAAATGAGCTTTATCATTTTTTGCAACCACCATCAAACCAGGAGTATCTTTATCTAAACGATGCACAATTCCTGGGCGCAAAGAACCATTCACTCGAGATAAATTTTCTTTAAAATGATAGAGTAACCCAGCAGCTAAAGTTCCTGTACGAACGCCACTACCCGGATGAACAACAAGTTTCCTTGGTTTATTAATTATGACAATATCATCATCTTCATATATAATGTTTAAGGGAATATTTTCAGGTTCTAAATTGGAATCTTCTTTTTCAGGAAGTGTTAACACCTGAATTTCCATACCAGGTTCTAATCTGAAATTCTTTGAAATCGAAAGTCCATTCACAAGAACTGAACCCGCAGCGATAATCTTTTGTATATCGGTACGAGAAAAATCCTTTAACTGAGCTTGAAGAAAACGATCAATTCGTTCTTCCGCTTGAGACTCACCTACTTTGACACAAATCATTTTTTTATTTCCTTCTCCAATTTAATTTGCTGATGAATCTTTTTCAGTAATACTGGAGATAGAAAAACGAGAATTACACCAACAGTCACAAAACTATCCGCCACATTAAAAGTAGGGAAACGCGTCATAATAAAATCAGGGAAATCGCAATCAATAAAATCAACTACTTTTTGTATACGCATCCGATCAATAAAATTGCCTAAAGCCCCAGAAATAATCATAATCACTCCTAGGCGAGAAATCCAATCTCGATGATCAATGGAACGGAAAAACCAAATCAAAACAGTTAATGCCACAATGGACATCAATAGATAGAATAAAACGGGAGGTAAAAATGGTATTAAATCTTGTGGCCTAGAACTAAAAGCAGCCCCCTCATTATACACTAATTGGAAACGTACCCAGGCTCCATTGCCTGAACCAATGACGGGTATAATTTCGCGAGTTTGAACTCCACTTTCACTTGTGAATCGAAGTACAGCCCATAATTTTGTCAATTGATCCGCAATCACTCCAAAAACGCCTAAACCTATTTGAAATGATAACGTTTTAAACTTCTCTAGCAACTTATTAATCATGGGCGTAACCTTGCATATTCCTTTTCAATCCAATGATTTGAATAAAAATGAAACGACGTACCTTTAATAATTTTTTTAACCAAATCACGTGAAATTTTGGCTTTATTTTCGGAGTCAAAAATAATATGTCCATCTCCAATTAAACGCAAATTTTCAGCGGCCATAAAAAGAGGCCATAAGCAGAAAAGACGAATTCGACGTTCTAAACGAGGCAACCTTAAAACATAACGAATAGAGTCATCTAAATGAGACCAAGCCTTATCTATTAACTCTTTAATAATAGCGGCACGTACTTCTGGATCTACATTAGATTGAAAAATATCATAGGAATGTTTCAAGCCATGGCGCCAAGCAATTTCTTCAGGAATAAAACAGACTTTTCGAGTAGCATCTTCTCGGACGTCTTTAATAATATTAGTTACTTGTAAAGCAAGTCCAAAACTCACATCCCATTTTTTTAAGTCTTCAAATACTTGAGAATCAATAAAACGACTATCAATAAAGAATAGTTGCGAAAGCATTTTTCCCACGATGCCTGCAACATAATAACAATACTCATCTAAATCAGAAACTTTTTTTAGGGTAAACCAACCCATAGCCAGCTGTTGTTCTTGCCTTAAGGCAAACTTTGCCATTCCTTGACACATCTCAATAATTACTTTCTGAATAATCTTTTTATTCCCTAAAGGAAGCTTTCGCCATAAGTTTATGATTACTCCCGTTCGACGACATAAAAGATGGTTTGGATCTTCAGATTTTAACCAAGCTAAAGGAAGCTTACTCAAAAAATGATCGACTCTTTTGAAATCGATATCTGGAGACTCAAAAATAGAAGAAAAATACTTTAATAACTTTTCCTTTTCTCTGGCAGGTAAATCAGGATCATCCTCGATAGTATCAGCAATTCTTAAAAATAAATATGCATATAAGACGGATTGATGTAAAATACCAGATAAGACATTAATATTTAATGCAAAAGTACGAGAAACCTGTAGTAAAATATTCTCAGCAAAAGAGTAATCTGAAAATCTTTTATTAATCATTATGAGTGGCCTCAGCATAAAGATCTTTTGGTTTTTTTTGCGATTTTGACATAGATACTATGTATTGTAAGAAACGCCCATGTTCATCAGCTCTCTTCAAATGACTTTGAAAAGACCAAGTCGTTCGATTACGAATATCTGTATCTTGTATTTTTTTCCCCTCTTTTTGATCCTTAAAAACTTGCTTGCGATATTCAAAGAAATAACACTCTTGCTCTAAATTACCTACATATCGAATAGACCAGCGAGCAAAGAAAACGGCTAGAATAGTAAAAAAAGCTAAGCCAACAAAGAACACCCAAGAACTAAGCGGAATAAGCCAATAAAGGGATGAGGCGCTAAAAAAAATGGTTAGAAGAAGTAATAATACACCAACAAATTTAATTTGCATATGTTTTTTTTGATTATTCTTCCACCACAAAGGAATATAAACCCAGTTTTTACCAGTACGTAGCATCTTTTTGAGGTAAAGAGGATAAGCTCTATAACGAAACCAAAGGAAAATACCTGCCCAAAAAAGCAAACCAAGCCAAAAGTACTGACCAAATATTTTTATCCAAGAAATCATGATCCAATAATACTAAATTGTAGGGAAAATACTTGAATATTTGTTTAATTTAAAAGCGTTCTAATCACTTCTTAGAGCGAGAGGCACTAGAAAATGCAGACCCAATGGGAAAAAAGCTTAAATGTATTACGTAATAAAATATCTAGCTCTATTTTTATAACTCTATTTTCCAAATTAAAAATTGCTTCTCTTAATAACAATCACGCAACGATTATTGCCCCTTCTGACTTAGATCTTAAAGAAATCGCCCCCTATAAGCTTCTTACAGAAATCAGCTGGGAAGAGGCTAATGGGAAACATGTTGACTTAGATTTTCGACATGCTTCCGTACTGGTAGAACCTTCTTCTTATAGCAATAGTTCAATTAAAGAATTTACTCCAAGTGTACCCTTAAATAGCATTTATCGATTTGAAAATTTTATTCCTGGAGATAAAGCCCAATTGGCCTTTAATGCAGCCTTTGCTGTTGCAGAAAACCCAGATGGAAATAAGTATAATCCTCTATTTATTTATGGAGCCTCGGGGCTAGGAAAGACTCATTTATTGCAAGCCATAGGAAATTACGTGTTAGAAAGCGATAATCCTAAAAGAGTACGCTATTTAACAGCCTATGACTTTCAACAGCAGTATATAAAAAGCGTTAGAGACCAACGCATTACTGAAATGTCTGCCTTCTACCGCAATGAAGTCGATGTCTTATTAATCGATGACATTCAAAACTGGAGCGGAAAAGATGAAACTCAAAATGAGTTTTTTCATATTTTCAACGCTCTGCACCAAGCAGGGAAACAAATTGTTCTTACCTCTGATGCACCAGCGGTCGAGGTCAAAAGTCTTTCAGATCGTCTTGTGAGCCGTTTTTCATGGGGCCTCACCGTGGATATCCAACCTCCCAATTTGGAAACGAGAGAAGCCATCCTCAGAAAAAAAGCCGAGGAAAAGCATATTGATATTGATGACGAAGTCATTTTGTATCTCGCAGAAAATATCGAAAGTAATGTACGATTCTTAGAAAGTGCAGTCATTAAGTTAACGGTTCAAGCAAGCATCATGCACCACGACATAGACATCCACCTCGCTCGAAAAGTAGTTGCAGATATTGTCCCGACAATACGTCGAAGAGTTAGCATGGATTCTATTGTAAATGCCGTTTCAAGACATTTCGAAGTTCCTGAAGAAAAGCTTCTGGCTCCTGGTCGTGGTACGAAAGAAATTGCTCATGCAAGACAAGTCGCCATGTTTTTAATGAAAGAATTAACAACACTGAGTCTACAAAGCATTGGAACTCGTTTTGGCGGTAAAGACCATTCCACGGTAGTTCATGCGATCAAAACGATTAGAAAAGAAATGGAAGCCACTCCAGCCTTTGAAAGAACAATTGAAAATTTAAAAGCTGAAATACACGATTAAGCTACTTTGACAAAAACGATCAAAAATGTTCTACCACTTGGCTAGAGCATTTGTAATAATAAGGTCTTGTAATTTTTCAATCGCTCTTGTTTGCCCGTGACGATCTTCCGTTTCATTTGCTTGCACATCGTAAATGCCATCTGCAGAAAGATTCTTTTCTTCATAAATCACACGATCTTTCACGTTGTCATAAAAAAGAACACTCACACGAATCGTGACACGATAAGTTTCCACTTGATCTGAGCTATTATAATTATCTGGCTTATTGGAATAGCTTAAAAGAGAAATCTTAAAATCTGCAGAAGCTTCGTCATTAACGATGCGTACAGATCCTGCATTTTTTCGAAACAATTCTAAAATACCTGTTCGTAAATTATTAGCAAGAACAGGATCTAACGTTTTATCATCCACTTCAAAAATATGAACCGTTTTGATATGGCTTGGTAAAGTACTTGCAGTAAAACTATAACAACCCGATAGGATAAACAAAAAGCCTATGATAATTATAGACGAACCAATAAAACCGACTCTACGGCAAGTATTTGGAGAGAGTCCAACAAAAGAAAGAAATCTGAATAACACTTGGTAACGATTTGTCATAATGAAAGAACCCCTAAAAAGGAGTGAAAACAGTGTTGAGAATACCCATTCAATAAAAGAGATATTCCCGTATTTTTGTAATATTAACTAAATTTTGATTGATTTTTTTACCAAAAGAGGCTTCTCCATGCTTGATATTCGTAAAATTCGTGAAAATCCTGAATTCTATCACATTGAAACACAAAAAAAAGGTTCCTCTATTGATCTAATGAGCGTCCTTGCGATCGATGAAAAACGTCGAACACTACTCACTGAAGTCGAAAAATTAAAAAGCGAACGCAACGCCGAATCCAAACGAATTGGAGAAGCAAAAAAAAGAGGTGAAAATGCAGATGAAGCTGTTCAAGCGATGCGAGTTCTTGGAGATAAAATTGCTGCATTAGATAACGAAATGAAAGAATTGGATAATGAGCAAACTGAAAAGTTAATGCACATTCCAAACGTACCTCACTCCTCCACTCCTGAAGGCAAAGACAGTAGCGACAACGTCGTTCAATCTTCTTGGGGTACTCCAAAAGAGCATTCTTTTAATGCCGTTGACCATAAAACTCTTGGCGAAAAATTAGGCCTATTTGATTTTGAACGTGGGGCCAAAATTTCTGGCAGTGGTTTTCCTGTTTATCGTGGCCTTGGCGCTAGACTTGAACGGGCTTTAATCCAATGGTTCTTAGATTCTCATCGAGAAGCTGGTTTTGAAGAAATCATTCCTCCTTATTTAGTCACTCGAAACACCATGCGTGGCACAGGACAACTTCCAAAATTTGAAGAAGACATGTATCGTTGCGATAAAGACGATGATCTTTTCTTAATACCAACAGCAGAAGTACCTGTCACCAATCTTTATGCTGACGAAGTGATTCCTGAAGCAGAACTTCCAAAACGTCTCTGTGCTTATTCTGCTTGCTTTAGAAGAGAAGCTGGTAGTTACGGTAAAGACACTCGTGGTTTACTCCGCCTTCATCAGTTTAATAAAGTCGAGATGGTTTACTTTGCTCATCCTGAAAAGAGCTACGAAGAGCATGAAAACCTAACCCGCTTTGGAGAAATTCTACTTGAAAAGCTAGGCCTTCCTTATCGTCGCCTTTTGCTTTGTAAAGGAGACTTAGGTTTTGGTGCTGCCAAATGTTATGATCTTGAAGTTTATGCTCCTGTCGAAAAGAAATGGCTCGAAGTCAGCTCCTGCTCGAATTTTGAAGACTTCCAAGCACGTAGAGCAAATATCAGAACAAAGATTAACGGGAAAAACACATTCCTTCACACCTTAAACGGATCTGGTCTTGCCACTCCTCGAATCATGGTTGGAATTTGTGATAATTACCAACAACCCGATGGATCTTTAGTCATTCCTGAAGTGCTACGCCCGTATATGGGTGGTCTAGAAAAAATTGAACCTTCCCTATAAACCCAAATAGACAGAAATAAGATGACAAAAAAATTTGATACTCCAATTACAGAAGTCCCTCTTTTTCACCAAGGAAAAGTGAGAGACATGTATGATCTCGGCGATTCTTTTTTAATGGTCGCTAGTGATCGTCTTTCGGCTTTTGATGTTGTATTACCTACTCCTATCCCAGGCAAAGGCAAGATATTAAACCAACTTTCATTGTTCTGGTTTAAACTCTTGGATATGCCAAATCACTTGATTACAGCGAATGTAGACGAGTACCCAGAAGTTCTAAAAAAACATGCGGATTACCTTCGCGGTCGTTCGATGATTGTGAAAAAAGCACATCGCCATAGCGTCGAATGCATTGTTCGTGGCTATATCGTAGGTTCTGGTTGGAAAGATTATCAAAAGACTGGAAAAATCTGTGGACATCAATTGCCACCTAATTTGCAATTATGCCAAAAACTAGAACAAGCGCTTTACACCCCAAGTACAAAGCCAGATGTCGGCCACGATGAAAACATTTCTTACGAAGAAACATTTGATATCGTCGGAGAAAAAGTCGCTAAAACATTAAAAGACCTCTCCTTAGATATTTATACTAAAGCTCGTGACTATGCGGCTAGCAAAGGCATTATTCTTGCCGATACTAAATTTGAGTTTGGAGAAATTGATGGCAAAACGATTTTAATCGATGAAGTTCTCACTCCAGATTCCAGCCGTTATTGGCCTGCTGATAAATACGAAATAGGAAAAAATCAAGAATCTTTTGATAAGCAATATATCCGTGACTGGCTTGAAACTCTAGATTGGGATAAAACAGATCCTGGTCCAGAAATTCCTCCAGAGATTGTTAAAAAGACTCTCGAAAAGTACATTGAGATCTTTGTACGTCTCACAGGAAAAGATCCTGTTTTATAAGATCATTAGCTTAATACGCTTACTATAAGCGTCCAAATTTATAAAAAGACTAATACTTGATATTAGTCTTTTTTTATGCTTTCAAAATCAATGTATTGCTCTAAATTTCAAAGCAGCCATCTATTAAACAAATGAATGATTTCATCTGATTACATTACGCAAATTTATTTAAAAACACTTTTTTATAAACCTTCTTTTATAAGATTTCCTTTTGTATACACTTTTTGAAAATGACTTTAAAACGGATTTCTTTTTAGAATATATTTTGAATCTATGAATAAAATAAAGCTTGGTATATTAGGCACTGGCTACATCGCCACAAAAATGGCTGAGGCCGTAAAATATCTAGAAAATCACTCTATGGGAATAGAGGCCTATGCAGTCGCCTCTCGAAATAAAAGTAAAGCAGATCAATTTGT
>Ga0116148_1005782_pt1 | contig 10235 bp, 15 predicted proteins | sample AD_UKC055_MetaG_FD_89786 | JGI IMG/M metagenome (GOLD analysis project Ga0116148, IMG submission 89786) | Active sludge microbial communities of municipal wastewater-treating anaerobic digesters from USA - AD_UKC055_MetaG | ecosystem: Engineered > Bioreactor > Anaerobic > Digestate | place: USA... | reverse complement strand
CTAGGTGTAAAACCTATTCTTACTGGTTAATTCATACAATCTCTTGGATACATTGTAAACATGTTTAATACCAGTATAAGGCTTACCCTTGATAACATGGATATATCCAATATACTATGATCCATTCTAGAAGTAATACTCTTTACCCTTAGTGTATGTATTCATCCAAACATGATTCCCTTGATAATAGTCTACGCATTTCCTTGCTGTATCCTATGCTGGATATCTGAAACATAGAATTTGGTTTCCCAACCTAGAGGATTATATTCTAATTTGAATACTTCTCCCCAATCTATGTTAGCAATGAAGTCCAATACTATTTCAACCTAAGTTGAATATATTGAAGAAACGGATCTATGTCCAGTTTCCGTTGCTATTGTCTACTTTTTAGTTAAAGTTAATGCCTAATTGTATAAATCTATGGACTTCTTAACACTATCTTTTGCTAACTCAGTAAGGTTTAATTTTCCATTACTACTAATTGAAGTTAATGTTGTAGCCCGATTATCATCTAATTGTTTGGCGTAATCAACCTTTGTATTATCTCCAGTACTTGCATTGGTTAAACCCTAAACACCCTTGTAAAGATAGATATCTTGAGGTAATTCCCCATTAAACATCCTGTCAAATAACTATTTCATTATACCACCATTTGCTCCATAGGCTTGAAATATTGCAACCTTGTAACCATCAGGCATCTTCAAGTTATAAGTAATTTGTTTTACTATTGATCCTGGTCCAAAATTGTGAAGGTAGTGTATAGATTTAGCCGTTAAAAACGCCAAAGAATGTTGGGAAATTGCAAATTTTTCAGTTCTATGATTAAAGGATGTCGAACAAACTAAACCCCTATTAGTAGCAGAAGTTATCATATCGGTTAGATTAGACATAAAGTTATCAAGAGTTAGTTTTTCTTGATCCTTCAGCAATTGTAGAACAGATTCTAAATTGAAGTATACATGTCCGAGGTATCCAAAATAAGGTTTAGTACTCATATCAATTAGGTCTGAATACTTATTATTGTAATATTCTTTAATTTTATCTGAGAATCTATTTTGGACTATATACGATTGATATACGCTATTCCCCTAAATGTATTTATGGACATCAGCATATAATGTTTGTAAATTTGTAATCTTTGAATTTAATGTGTCTCTAGCAGTAGGCTTTGTAATCTTTGAATTTAATGTGTCTCTAGCAGTAGACTCGGCTTCATAGACAAATGGGTATCCAACTGTATTTCCTCTAGGAAGAATAGCTACATTAGGTGTATTTGAATAAAATTCAGCATCGAAATCCTGCTAAATATCAAAGTAGTATAGAGGTTCGTATATGTCATCAACTGGAATTCTATTGGAATCCTAATTAACAAATGCCTTTGTAGTTGTCCTTCTTAGTATGTAGACTATCGTATAATTGATCCAATCAAAGGATACGTATCTCTGCCCATTACTATTCAATATAACTGAATGTTTACCACTAGGAATCCTTTGTGACAACCCTCTAATATAATTAGTTAGATTGTTTTCTATGGGTACATCTTCTGAATTATTTGATTCGAATGTTCCTTCTGCAGCCGTAGCTGTGCTTGGTAAGTCATTAAAGGCTAACTTTAAATCAGGCTTGATGTAATTCAATATTTCTGAATTACCCTTACACATCATGCTTACTCTCAATTTAAATATGTTTCCCTGCTATTGACTAACATCAAATCCATATACAATACCAATAATTCCATCAGCATTAACAATTTTCTTTTCATCCATGCTTTTGTAATAAGCACTGGTGTTAATGTAACTTTGTTGAGCTCTCTAATCTGTCTTAGTTAACTAGTTATAACCACAAACTAATGGCGGTAGAACGGAATTAGCTATATCCTACTAAGACACGAAGTATCCAAATTGCAAGAATACAGAAGTACAAGGAACGGAGAAGTATCTCCTAATGTTTGCGAATTGATCAAAACTGTAACAGATTATCTACATATTAACCTCTTTTAATGTTCCATTATTTCCTCTCCCTCTTATATCTAATGAAACGATATGCGGTTTAGGTATAATTCCAAAGTTAGTATCATTCTCATAGAGATCATAAAATGATGAATTATCTTGTAATATGTAATTACCGTAAGTGTAGTCAGAAGAACCTGTTACATGAAATGAAGATAGAACAGACCACTTCATATTCTCTTGAAGATTAATACTTCCAGACTAGCCATATCTTAAATTGGAATAAGCAAAGACGAATGGAGTTCTGTTAATCCAATTAATAGCAGAATCTCCCATCTTTTCATTGATGGCACTTCTAGTTTCAAACTAATCTATTACGTATTGTTTAAATGTATTAGTAAACATACTTTAGATGACTTCTAGGGATATATAATTCTGTCCCAGGTTCTAAAACCAATGAATCCCCTGTTAAATTGTTAACGATTGCAATTACCCACCAAAGGGTGGAGTCTTTAAAATATTTCTTGGCTAATAAATCCAAGCGATCTCCTTGGTTAAATGTTATCTTTATAAATTCAGTATTATTGATGTCTATGTTTGGTAATAGGGTAAACCCATATTCTTTGGAATTCTTGTATCTTGCGTATTTATCATATCTTGATTTGTTCATGTTGTTACCCCATTCATAGCATTATTACTAAGGTTTTCATTTGTTCTTTCTAAGTCCTTTCTAGCAGTCTTTAAATTTTCAGTATCATAAATGTAATGATCGTCATCCTTGTAGTTGCTACTTGGTCCCCTTCCATACATACATACAAATGTGCAGGTAATAGTCGTTACTATGGGAAGTTCCCATTCAGAGTCATGTGCTGTGTTGTTAGTGAGTTCCTCTAAATTATTAAGTACATTATCTCCTCCTGTTATATTCTAAGTTCTAAACATTCGTTTTGGATTCAAATTCCAAGTAGTCTATTCGTCTTCCCAAGTAAAGTCACAAGCCTAGAAGTATCCTTTTTGCTAATTTATTATATCCCCTAAAGTTAGGGCGAATACTGGGGCTTTAGCCAGTGATACTTTTAATGTGCTTACGGAAGCATCGTTACTTTCTTGTCCTAGTTTGTTCGTTCTTGGGATTTCAACATCTTTATAATATGGAAATCCTACAGTTCTTAAGAAATTCAATTTTTCAACATATTGTGGCAAATAGGTCTTGTCGAAACACGCTAATTTAAGTGTAAAGGTTATTGTTCTCTTTTCAGCACCCTTGTATATGAATTGAGGATAATAGGCGTTAACGTAGGATACCTAATCCCAAGTTCCATTGCCTCCACCATCTTGTAATTCACTTATAAATGCTGGGGTAGTCATTATGGAGTCATCATTGAGATTTCTAATCCAAAACTTTATAAGATTGCCCTTAAAGTTCGAATTTATGTCTTTATCTGATCCAGCTATACTTTCAGCTGGTCCAGTAGCACCTCTAAATACTGGGGTTCTATATGACTAAATTTGATAAGATAATGGGTCAACAATTACAACTCTATTAGAGGGGTCTTCACCCCTTCCATATTGAAGTGTAGAGGACTTTAAACTCCTATTAGGACTTGAGGTTCTGAATGCAAATCCAACAGGATTGTTAATCTGCTAAAAGTAATCCCCCAACTCAGTCTCGTTCTTTTTAGCGTATACAGATTTAGAGAATTTCTAGTTTCTACTTTTAACATATTCTAAAGTTGACTTTTCAAAGGCTTCTTGATACTATTGATATTTCCTCTTTATGGTGTCTATAGAATTATTCGAATTCTTGGCATTTTTTGTTGTAGATAATAAGGTAGTAGGAACATATTCTTCTGTAGTTTGCTATCCTAAAAAGGATGCATCCTCTATTCTATTTTTAATCTCTGGAATTGAAAATGGTGAATATGTATTAATATCATACTTACCTAAATCGGTAACCTTGTTTTTCCCATAATCAGCAATGAATATGAATCTATCTATTGGAAGACCGCTGTATCTAGCAAGAGTTTTAACCCCCTCCTATATCAATAACCATTGATATTTACCTCTAATTCTTTGCATTATCAAAAAAGGTAATTCTAACATAGTAAATGCTAAATTTATTGGTGTTGGATTTGCTAATAATCCTTGAACTTGTTTTGCAATCATCCCAAACTAAGGAGGCAACAAAAAATCTGGAGCTAAAGCATTAAGAATGGGAGGTAAATCTAATATACCCTTTAAACTAGCTAACCATGGTTTCATATCAATTAAGCCATGTTTTTTTCTGGCGGTAATACTTGGATGTTTTGTAATAGGTATTAAATTCTATTTTTCGTCATATTCATCTATATTTTTGATATAAGGAATTAAATTTTTTTCAAAACTGTATTCTGCAACCTTATTTGAATATGTATTAATATCAGGTTTACCATATATTGCATCTTTTGAAACAGTTTTATTATTAATCTAACTTATATAACTTCTATCATATGATACTTCTGTTTTCTACAAACTAGTTTTATATTCATTTTTTTGTTGTTTTTTTGCGATTGGAATTAACTATTCTTTGTAATTGTATACTGAATTTAAATTTGATTTAGGTATCAATGAACTAAATTCATCATATATATCTATATGCTATGATACAATTGGTATTAATTCGCCCAATGGATCATACAAATCGTTATTATTTCTAACAGGTATCAAAGTTTTATTATTTAACATATTTATATTTTTTCTTATTAACCCAAATTATATGATGGAGTAGTATTATTAGCGACTGCTTCTGCTATCTTTCTTCCATCAACATTGAGTATTACTTGTATAGGTTTATTTGCTGCACCCTGAATAGATTCCAATAATGCTTGCATTCCTGCAAAAGAGTTATTTCCCTTTAATTCAGAGTTATTAGCATATTGGGATTCATTCAAAGGAATAATAGCCTATGGTCCATCTTCACCTATAAGTGCAATTTGTGGCTACCTTACAATTCCACCTTCTGCATATCTACCCTTAACTATTTTATCTAGATTACCCATCATTCCTTCAGTAACTCTTGAATAAGCTGTAGCTTGTGACGCTAATCCCATAGATTTTACAGCCTATAGTCTTAATGCACCCTAAATTGCCATTTTCAAGTTTCTAGTATCTAGGTTTCTTAATTTGTTAAAGGCATTGTAGAGATTAGTTAATGCGTTAGCGAAGTTATTAACATGAGTAGTATTGCTCTTAAATATACCCAATACAGCATCAAGAGAGTTCTTAAAGGTTTGGGTCATATATGCTTTGTTTAAAGTATTCATAGCTGATGCTAGAGTTTTAAGACTAGTGCTGAATCTATCAATCAATTTAGAATCGTAATTCTTGCCGTCTTTAAGCTTATCGCTCAACTATTTCATAGAATTACCTAATGATGTTACTTGGGGAGTAAACAATCCAATAGATACACCTATAGCTGTTAAATCTAGGTCTTTAAGTTTTACTAAGATATCAATAAAGGCTGAGAAGGACTACATCATACCCTTTAAAGCATCAGTAGTTTTAGTCTTAACCTATTGTCCCTTGGTATTAACTATCGTAAGTAATTGTTGCATTACAGACATCATAACCTATATAACACTAGGCTACCCATTTGGACCAGGTGTAGTCAACCCTTGAACGATACTAGCGAAATCAGGTTTATTAGCGGGATCCTTATACAGATCGGCTAGTTTTCCTAATCCACCAACAAATTCACCAAATGCACCCATCATAGCGTTGATACTTTCAGCAGTTTTCTTTTTTGTACCCTACAACTATTTTGAGATTTGTCTCATTATAGTTCCAACTTTCTAACCTACATTACTCTAGGCTAATTTGGTAACCGCATCGATAATATTGTCAATAGCACCAGGCTATTTAGCTATTTCATATAATGCTTTAAGGGAACCAATTAACTAGTTGAATACGGTTATCATCTTCATGGTAACCTTTGCTTGTTTCATGCTAACACCCTATAATTCTGTAACTAAAGCCTTCATAGCTTTACCAACAATTTTAGCGAAGGTAACCATAACTTCCCCAATATTTTTGAGATCAGCAGGTTTTAACCCCATTTTTGCAGCCTTTGCAGCCTATTGCATTCCCTTACCAAAGGATATTAGTGCTAAGCCCATAAGAGCTAATATTCCAATACCAGCAATGATGAGAGGAGCAATAAATTGCAGTCCGAATGCCAAAGCTGTAATGGCAGCAACCATTATAGCCATAAGACCTAAAGCCTGCATTGCCTTACCAAATGGTATATCTGCTAATTGCTTAATAGCATAAGCTAAAATAAATGTAGCTCCAGCTAAGAGTACTATTCCTATGGACCCTCCACTACCAGCAAACTTACTAGCAAGAACCAATATAAGCATTAATCCTGCAATAGTGACTAATCCTTTAGCTATTTGACCCCAGTTTAATCCTGAAAGAAGCAACATTGAAGCAGATAATAAATCAACAGCAGTAGCTAAGTTAATAACTCCCTCGGCTGTTCCACCCTTAGCAAGATTACCAGCAATAACTAGCATAGCTAATAGTGCTCCCACAGACAATACTGACTTCCATACTTTGTCGGAAGGTATTAGAGATATAATCGATACTGCACCAGCTAATACCGCTACAGCCGTAGCCAACATTAATACTGATTTTGCAATAGATTCAAATTTTGATGGTGGAGCCTAAGGTAATCCCTCAGTTAACTGCTGAGAGCCTTCTAGAGAAGATTTAGCTTTCTCTGCAACATCACCAGCTCCAGCTCCATCAGCTTGTTCTCTTATCTTTTTCTGACCTACACTTTGTTTCTAATTTTTATATGCTTGTGCAGCCTACTTACCTTTGTTCTATTTAATTTCTTGATACTTCTCCTTGCTATAACCGCTGGCATCCGCCCAACTTGTAAATTGTTGAGGTGCAGCACTTTGAGTCATAGAGACAGGAACTGTTGCAGCTTTAGCACTGAATAGTCCAACGGCTCCAGAGATAGCAGAGATTATAGCTGGTAGACCCCTTAATACTTTCACAAATGCAAATATACCTAATAAGCCAAGAAATCCACCTTTTTCATAAACTTTACTAAGCATATTAAACATGGGTACTACTATCTTTTCGTACAAACTTTTTGCAAACTAATATGCCTTTTTAAATATATTAGACAATCCCTATCTAACCTACGGTTGTTTTATCCACTAAATAAATTTATCTAAAAATTTACTTACAAATCCTACAAATTTATCAAAATATCCCAGTATCATATCAGAATTATCTAGTATATAATCTATAGTTCCCTTATAGTGTTCATAAATGATATTTTGTATTCTCTTATTTACAGCCTAAAATGGAGTTATAATAGAATAAGCTGAGGTTTTTACAGCTCCAGTTACCCCTTTAGCTGCATCTTCTACCGTAGACATACTTGCCATACTTGACTATTCTAATATTTGCATGATGTCGCCACCATTCTTTTGAATTTCATGGGCAACACTCTTTATTTTGTCTACGGGCATGTTTAATCCCTTAGACATTGATTGTAATAATACCTTATTATTTGTGTTAAATGAAGAACCTAATTGTTTTATATATAATGCAACTGCCTAGTTTTCCTTACCATCGTAAGATAATCTTAAAATCTATCCTATATCAATTTCCTTACCAGTTAATGCCTGAATTTCCATAGCATTAGCAATAGAATCCTAGATGTCCATAAAACCCTAAGCGGTAGATGCCATATCCTACATAGTAAGATTCAATCTATTTGCAAATATTAATGTCTTGTATAATTGTTTAGTGGAACCACCAAAATGCTTAACTACATCCGCACTTAGATTTGAAAGCTGTGCGAACATCTTTTGAGGTTGAATACCCATTTGGACTGCTAGTTGAGCTGTGGATGTTGCTAAATTATTGCTAGTTCCTTCAGTAAGACCCATTATATGACGCATATTTTGCAACATACCAGAACTTTCAGTTACTGATACTCCATAATGCCTCTATAATAGTTGTGCCTATTTAGCTGTTGCAACAGTAACATCTCTTAACTTTAACATCGTGGAGTACAACTAAGATGCTTTCTATCCACCTAATTCTCCGCCAAAGGTATCATAAATGGCTCTAAAGTTAGACAACTATCCGCTTAATGCTCCAGCAGATTGTTGAGCACTGTTAAATGCTTGTGCTAACTACTAACTTCTTCGTATGGCAGCAGTAACAAATGCCCCTATAGCACCGATAAGACCTAATCCTATCATAGCAAATAGACCAAGAAACATTTTAGTCATACCACCAATTAACGCTCTGAATGCGGTATGTCCATGTTTGGCTATATCTTTAAATGATGCTATTCCTTTTTCTCTTATAGATTTAAATCCTAAAGAAAATTGCATAGTAGTAACGCTTATCATCTTTTTCATGGGCTATAGAACTTTCTTAAAGTCTATTTGTCTCATCATCTAACTGATACCAGTTAAATCAAATCCTACAACCTAAAATAAATCTGCAAAGCCCTATTTAGCACTATCTAATATGTCACTCATCTAATCAAGTTTATCCATATAAGGCTTCAATTTCTCATTTAGAGTTGTCTGTAACTTGTTCATATCATACATTACTTGTCTTTGATTTTGTAATATTTGCAATTGCTATTTAGCATCTTCTTTAATTTGATCTGTAACTAGTCTACCATATTGAACTATTTTATTTTGCTTCTATAACTATTTCTACAACTGCTTAGTAATGGTCACCTTTTCTATGTAAGTTTCAACATCGGCTTGATTTGTTTTATCCAAGGTTTCCATTTCATCAGCAATATCTCTTAACTGAATTCTTAATTGTTGCTGTTGCAGGATTGCAGAATCCCACTAGATTTTAGTTACCATTAAAGAATAATCTTGAGCTGCTTGTTGTAATGCCTAGTCTAATGACGTTAAATCATTTGTGGCATTACTGAATCCCTATTGCCCTAATTCAGTGAAGTTTTTCCCCAAATTTAATGCTACTTGAGACATTTTGGCAAAAGATGAAAAGAACATGCCTCTGAACTAAGTAAGGGAAGTTTTGTAACCCTCTACAATATCTCCAAAGTTAACGGAAGTCAACCACTTTTTGGCTGTATTACCAAGTTTGGAATACTATTGTTTTATTTGAATTAAATGTTTAGAATGATCTACAACCTAGTCGTTAATGAACCCTATTTGTTTAGTTAATTTCTAAAGACCAACCTTCCAACGTAATGTTCCAGCAGATATATCATCTATCTAATCAGAACCTTCACGTATCTTCTCAACTAGATCGTCAGCAATTTTTGTTGCATTTTCGAACTATTCTGTAACTTCTTTGGTTCTCTATTTAACCTATATTAATTGCTATGCTAATTCTTCAACTCTTAACTCTAGATCTAAGTCTTTATCCTTTGCCATTCATATTCAATTCCTTAAGGGATTCGCTAATTAAAATGTATTGTTATGAGATCTGATCTTTTTGAGCCTTTCCCCTGCATCAGCGATCACTTCCATAGATCTTTTCAAGTTTTGAATTTCTTTCTTAACGAGGGGATCATTAACAACTTGAGTTGCAACAGCTTTATCAACGCCTAATGCTTTGAATATTCCTGTTAATACTGTGGCTATCGCACTTTCTGTTAATAATTCTTTTTGATTCATTTATAAGAGTCTCCTTATTTTCCAAAGAATGGACATTTAAATTGACCAGACTTTATCATTTGTTGATACATTTTCATTACTTGTTTATGCCAATCTTGGATTATCTTTGAATACCTCTACCTTAATGGCACTGGTAAATCCATTAATTCATTGACTGTAATTGCTCCCTGTGCCATTAAAGCAAGATACATAACATTATCGGAAATTACTTTATAATACTGACTATTTGTTACTTGGCCAAAAGAAGTCCACCGTAATCGGTATCGTCACCTCCTGTTCCCTGTAACAGTTAGGGCATTCATGGGTTCTTCTAATGTTAATATCTGGTGAAAGCGTTTGAATGTATGATCTTAATGCAAAAGTATCCTTAGCTGATATATCTTGTAATTCATTAAGGATGTCTGCAAACTAAGTCTTCCCATCAATTTCTTTGATTAAACAAGCAGTTCTAATTAGAATCTATAGATCAGGATACTTGTTAGTCTTCATTCTCTTGTCCATTAAATTTTCTGTATGTCCATTATTTAAGCGGAACTTAACTTGCTTTTTGCTAATAGGCATTTCGAATTCGAATTCATCCTGTTCTCTTGGATAATTGAATAATTCT
>Ga0116148_1005775_pt1 | contig 10242 bp, 11 predicted proteins | sample AD_UKC055_MetaG_FD_89786 | JGI IMG/M metagenome (GOLD analysis project Ga0116148, IMG submission 89786) | Active sludge microbial communities of municipal wastewater-treating anaerobic digesters from USA - AD_UKC055_MetaG | ecosystem: Engineered > Bioreactor > Anaerobic > Digestate | place: USA... | reverse complement strand
GCACGGAATGGAAGCCGACCTCGGATGCTAACGACGTGTTCGAAGGCCGCGACCGCGCAACGGGCCAACTCAAATGGACCGGCACCCGCGTGGACCTCATCTTCGGCTCGAACTCCCAGCTCCGGGCCGTCGCCGAGGTCTACGCCTGCGCGGACTCGCAGGAGAAGTTCGTGCAGGACTTCGTGGCGGCCTGGAACAAGGTGATGAACCTGGACCGGTTCGACCTCGCCTGAGACCCGCGAGGCCCGCATCAGGAATACCCGTGCGGCGGGCAGTGCCCTGGACCAGCCAAGTCCGCTGCGGCAAGGCGGGTGGTCGTCGCTGGCCGCCCGCCCCGCCGCTGGCTCATGTCCGGGCCCATCGCCGTGTTCTTGACTGTGATAGCCCAACCTGCGACAATGCGTTCACGCCACGGGGCGTAGCTCAGCTTGGATTAGAGCGCGGCGTTTGGGTCGCCGAGGTCGCTGGTTCGAATCCAGTCGCCCCGAGTTGCAGCACATTGACTGAAGGGATAGCTGACAGGGAAGGGTGAGAAACCCATGCAAGGGCGGACAACACCGTTGTGGCAGTACTTCGCTCTCTTCCCGTGGTGGATGCATCTGATTGCATGGGGCGCTTTGGGCCTCCTCCTGTGGTGGGCGTGGCAAAAGTCATAAGGGCCCCCCGTAAGGTCAGCTTGGCGGACACACTCAAATGGCTGCGGCACTGACCATTGGGTTTCTACTCGCTGCCGCGATGGTTCTCCGGGCAACATTTGCTGTCATGCGCAAGGGTGTGACCTGGGCGGCCCGTGTCTTCTTCCTGGTCTGCTGCGCGGCGGCGTTGGTCGGCGCATACTTTACGACGTTTCACAGCATCCACGATGTGAATCCGGATACTCGGATCTTCGGCTGGCCGATTCCGCTCCACGCCCATCAACGAGCGAACGCAACGAGTCCGTGGCTTGATTTTGTAGGCCCAACGGTCATCCTCGCCTATCCGATGAACGCGATTCTCTTCGCCCTCTTCCCGGCGATCATATCACTCGTCTGGGTGCGGCGTTTGATAACTCGGGCGCGAGAACGTGGCGCATAGCGATGTTCCGCGGGTAAGGCCTCGGCGGAAGGACACTCAGTTCGCCGTGAACTGCATGATCCGCGCCGCTTGGCCGGCGCCGTGGCTCTTTTCGCTCACGCGGAGGGTGAGGGTGTGTTTGCCCGGCGCGAGGTCGGCGGCAAACATCACCGTGCGGGGATAGTGCAGGCCGGCGCTGAAGCGGTGCCGGAGGTTCACGTCGTTCTGCGGCTTGTCGTCCACGCGGACCTCCAGGACGCCCGCGTCGGGCCCGGCCACCACGTACGCCCCGACGGCTGTGCCTTCGAACTCCAGCGTCAGTTCCGCGCCGCTCTTGTCGGCCCAGAGCATCGGGATGTTCGTGAACCGCCCGCGCTTGGAGCCCTTGAGCGACTTCCAGTCGGGCACGCCCAGCGTCCAGCCCTCCTTCACCTTGGCCTTGGCCGGGTCGATGAACCGTCCGCGTGCGTAGCTCAGCGGGTCCAGCGGGTCCGGTAGCGGGTGGTCCTTGGGCTTGGCGTCGGCGGGCAGCGGCTGGGCCCAGGCGCGGGCCATCAGGTCGTCGATCATGCCCGCGCAGAGGGCGTTGCCGTACGGGGCCGGGTGGACCCCGCCGAACTTCTTCCAGGTCAGCGAGCCGGCCTCGATCCGGGCGGCGACTTCGCGCCACAGGTGGATGGTGGAGACGCCATAGCGCTCGGCCACCTTCTCGTGGGCGGTCACGGGAATGGGCGTCTTCTTCGCCTGGTGGTCGGCAAGGGAGGCCTCGTTGAGGAAGTGGGTGATGACGATGTCCATCCGCGGGTTGTGGGCCTGGCACTGGCGAACGATGCCCTCCATGCCGCGGACGCAGTCGGCCGGCGAGTGGTGGGCGTCCTGGTCGTCGTTGACGGCGAACTCCACGAAGAACAGGTCCACCGGGCCCTTGCTCAACACGTCGCTCTGGAGGCGAAACGCCCCCGTCGTGGAGCAGGTCGAGCTAATGCCCGCGTCTGTGAAGGTGAACTCGCAGCCGGGAAAGCGCCGCTTGAGGATCTCGCACACCATCGGGCGGTAGCCGTTCATCTCGGTGATCGAGCCGCCGATGAAGGCGACGTGGCCCTTCTTGTCGCGCTCGAACCGGATGCGACAATTGCCCAGCGTGCCGCGAAGGCAGACGTTGGCCGGGTCGGCATGGGGAGGGACCTCCGCGGCCCGCACAGCCTCACCCGCCAGCCAGGCCGCCATCAGACTCACCCCCGCCACCATTCGAGCGATCCGAATTCTGTCCGTCACGTCCGGTCTCCTTGTTCGCGTTTCGCGCACAGGCACTCTATGGCGGCTGGAGACGGGTGGCAACACCCTTTCGCCGGAGCACGCCCAAACGGCGCAAGCCGTGAAGACATGCCTGCGGCATCGCCTCATTCTCTGCTCGGCTCGCGGTCACCGGGCGCAGGCGGGCCAAAGGGCAGGCGTCTTCTCCCTGTACCGGAGGTATTCCTCTCCAAACTCCTTCCGGAGGCGTTCGTCCTCGGCCGGCAGGCAGATCCGCAACGACACGTACGCCAGCAGCGGCATGGGCAGCAGCAACCAGCAGCGGCTGATCACCGCTACGCCGGGAATGGTGAAGAAGACCGCCGAGGCGTACAGCGGGTGGCGAACGATCCGGTACAGGCCGCTCGTGACGAGCCGCCCCTCCCGAAGCCCGCGTCTCAGGCTCACCCAGGCCGACGCGTACAGGACCACGCCGACCCCGAGCAGCACCGCCCCCACCGTCGTGAACGCCCAGGCCGGCGCGAACGACATCACGAATCGCGGATGCAGCCCCGCGTGCAGGCCCAGGGCGACGGCAAAGTACCCGCCGACCGGCAGGGCCCACTTGGGGCCCACGCCCATCATTGCCCAACGCCGGTTTGTTCCCGTCTCGGTCACGGTCGCACCCGCCAAGCCGCCGACACGAGCCCTTCCGCAAGGCCCGGCGCACGGTCCGCCTTCACGAAGCGGTCTTCACCTCGTGCGCCACGCACGCCAGCGCCTGCTTGAGGTCCTTGACGAGGTCCTGGGCCGGCTCGATCCCCAGCGAGAGCCTGACCGTGTTCCGGCGGACGCCGAAACTCGTGCGCCGCTCCGGCGGCAGGTACAGCATCGTGGTAAGAAACGGAATGCAGATCAGCGACTCGGTGGCGCCAAGGCTCACCGCGTGGTAGATGGTCTTCAGGGCCGCGATGAAGCGCTTGGCATCCTCTTCGTCGCGGCCGACGTCGAACGCCATCATCCCGCCGAACCCTCGCCGCATCTGGCGGGCGGCCACGGCGTGGTCCGGATGCGAGGGCAGCCCGGGATACCACAGGCGGGAAATCTTCGGGCTCTGGGCCAGGAACTCCGCGACGGCCTGGGCCCCCTTGGCCATGGCCTCGGCCCGGAGGTTGAACGTCTTGAGGCCGCGGTCCAGCAGGAACGCCGAGTACGCGTCCAGCGTGGTGCCGATCGCCTGGCGGGTGAACCACAGCCGGTTGTAGTGTTCCTTCGAGCCCGCGATGGCCCCGGCCATCAGGTCGTTGTGCCCGCCGAGGGCCTTGGTTGCGCTGTGCACGACCAGGTCGGCCCCGAGGCTCAGCGGAGCCTGGTGGTACGGCGTGGCGAAGGTGTTGTCGACGATCAACAACGCGCCGACCGAATCGGCCGCCTCGCGGACAGCCGCCACGTCCAGCACACGGCACAAGGGATTGGTGGGCGTCTCCAGGAAGATCATCCGCGTGTTGGGCTGGACGTGCTCTTGTATCCGGGCCGCCTGTTCGGTGGTCAGCCAGGTGACGAAGACGCCCAGCCGTTCCAGGATCAACGAGACCTTGTAGTTGGCCCCGTACGTGTCGTGGAAGATGATGAGGTGGTCGCCCGCCTTCAGGTAGGTCAGGTACACCATCGTGCAGGCCGCCATCCCGGTCGTGCAGACGATGCAGTCTTCGGCGCCCTCCAGCTCGGCGATCCGCCGTTCCACTTCGCGAACGGTCGGGTTGTCGTCCCGGTGGTACGTGTAGCCGTCGATCTCGCCGTCAGTGATCTGCCGCAGGACCTCGAAGGAGAGATACTCGTAGTTCACGGCATTCACGATGGGAGTGACCATCGGGCGGTTGCCGTACGGGGTCAGGGGATCTGGCGCCATGGCGGTTCCTTTCTTCTGGAGGCCCCACTGCCGGCCTGCGAGTATCCTACTACACGCCTCCCCCCACCTCCAGCGTCCGGCGGACCCGCGTCCACAATTCCCGGACATCGGCGGAGCAGCCGTCCTGTTGGCACTCCACCACCGACAGGCCGCGGATCTGGGCAGCCGTGACGGTGCGGTCATATCGCACCCGCCCCGCCGGCTCGGCGCCCGCCTCGCGAGCCCGCGACTCGATCCCGTCAGCGATCTGCGGGTTGAGGTCCCACTTGTTGATGCAGACCAGGGTCCGGATGCCGAAGTGGCGGGTGAGTTGGGTCACGCGCTCCAGGTCGTGCTGACCGCTGAGCGTGGGCTCCGTGACGACAAGCACCAGGTTCGCGCCGGTGATCGAGGCGATCACCGGACAGCCGATGCCGGGTGAGCCGTCCACGAGGACCGTCTCCAGCCCGCGCTGCCGGGCGATCCGGCGCGCCTCGGTGCGAACGATGTTGACCAGCTTGCCTGAGTTCTCCTCGCCCGCCCCCAGGCGGGCGTGCACCATCGGCCCGCAGCGGGTCTCGGAGACGAACCACTCGCCGTTATCCGCGGGTGCGAACTCGATGGCCCCCTCCGCGCAGAACCACGCGCAGACGCCGCACCCTTCGCAGGCGATCGGGTCGACGCGAAAGGTCCGCTCTGCCCGCCCGTTGCCGGGCCCGTCGAAGCAGATCGCGTCGAAGCGGCACAACTCCTCGCACTTGCCGCAGGCCGTGCAGTGCCCGCTCTTGATCCTCGCCCGCTTGCCGCCGGAGAACTTCTGGCGGCTGACAGTCTGCGGATCCAGCAGCAGGTGCAGGTCGGCGGCGTCCACGTCGCAGTCGGCCAGCACCACCCGCCTCGCCAGGGCCGCGAACGAGCCGACGATGGACGTCTTGCCCGTGCCGCCCTTGCCGCTGATGACCACGAGTTCCCTCATCGCGACGCCTCCTGGTCCAGCGCGGCCAGCAGGCGTTCGAAACCGGCGCGGTAGTGCGACGAGACCTCGGCGGCCAGCACGCCGTGCGAGTACGCCTCGGCCACCTCGCGGACGTCCGGGATTTCCGCCAGGATCGGAATCCGCCCGGTGTTACAGAACTCGCGCGTGCGAGAGTCGCCGACGTCACTGCGATTGATAAGCACGCCGAAGGGCAGCTTCAGCACCCGCACCGTCTCCACGGCCAGCCTCAGGTCGTGCAGCCCGAACGGCGTGGGTTCGGTCACCAGCAGGACGTAGTCGGCCCCCCGCATGGACTCGATGACAGGACAGGACGTCCCCGGCGGGCAGTCCGCCACCGTCAGATCCGCAGCCGGGGCGGCGGCATTGACCGCCCGGATCAATGGCGGGCTCATGGCCTGCCCCACGTTCAGCACGCCCTGGACGAACGCAATCGCCCCGGCCCGCCCGACTTGGAGGCGCCCGATCTCGCGGCGGTCCTCGTGGATGGCCCCGGCGGGGCAGACGAGGCTGCACCCCCCGCACCCGTGGCACAGTTCTGCAAAGGTGAGCACCGTCTTGTTCATCGCGATGATCGCGCTGTACTGGCAGATCTGACCGCACAACCCGCACCCGGTGCACCGGTCCTCGTCGACCGCAGGAACGAGCGTGGCGACGCTCTGGTCGTCCTCGATGGTGGGCTTGAGGAAGATCGCCCCGTTGGGCTCCTCCACGTCACAGTCGAGGTAGGCCACCCGGCGTCCGCCCAGCGAGGCCACGTAGGCCAGGTTGGTGGCGACGGTCGTCTTTCCCGTGCCGCCCTTGCCGCTGGCGACTGCGAGCTTCATGGAGCACCTTCTTCCAGGTCCGACTGGACCACGTTCTATGCCCCGTGCGGGTCCGCCCCCTTGGCGTCGGCTGCCGTTTCCTGGACTTCCTCGATCCGCTTGCGGATGTCCGCCAGCGCGTTCTCCAAGTGCTCCGCCTGGGACTTCAACGTATCGAACTGCTGCTCGCCGGCGAACGACGCGGCGCCAGGGGGATGGACTCCCATGCCCGCCCGCTGCCAGCCGGGCACGCCCGTCGCGCAGAAACGATTCCGCCAGCCGCGACCGCCCCGACCTCCGCCGCCGCCTCTCCGCCACCCGCCCATTCCTCGCCCGCCGAGGGGGTTCATGTGCCCCGGCACGGCGAAGCCCGCACAGAACCCCGCCGCGCGTCCGCTCATCGGCCCATTCCCAACCGGACCTGTTCCATCTCCACCTGGCATGATTGCACTTCCTGTTGTCTAAGGGTTGATTCAACCTCTGGTCATCTTCGACCCGCACCTCGGGCAGACAGTCTGGCTGCATGGCTGGCCTGCCACGTGGAGCACTTTCTGCCCGCAATTGGGGCATACGCACTGGCCGCCGGGTCCTGCGCCCATTCGTCCGCCCGTCCTGCCTCGTCCTCGCCCGCCGCCCTCGGGCGGACCGGTACCATCGCCTCTAGGCATTCTCGTCACCACCTCTCTGCCCGCGCCGCCGACATCGCCCGCCGCCTCGGCCGCCTTGGCTCCAACGACGACGCCCGCAGCAGCCGGGCATCAGGAATGTTCCCTGGTTCAACTGCCCGCCGATGAACGCCGCCAGCACCCGCTCGATCTCGCCGCACGTCTGCGAGATGACCTCGATCCCGGCTGCCGTCATTGCCCGTTCCATCGGCCGAGAGATCGCCCCACAGATCAGGACCGTCGCCCCCTGCTCGCGGAGCAGGTTCGCCCGTTCCCGAGGCTGCCCCCCCTTCATCGCCAGATCTTGTCGTTCCTGTTCCTTACCCTCGGCGACCTCCGCCAGCAGCACGCGCCCGGCCACGTCAAAGACCGGGCTCACCCGCCCCTGCCAATACGGAATGGCGACTTTCATCGCAGAGGCAACAGGTCAAATCCCGTGCCACGACGGCCGGAACGCCGGTAACTCCTGTCACCAACCTCCTCTGCAGGCACTATCGCACCCGGAACCCGCCCCAGGATAATCGTGCATAATGATGTAGATATGCCCACAGTTTACTTGTATACTGCACGATTATGTTTGGAGAGGAAGCCCCATGAAACCACGGACGCCAACCGGCCAACGCGAAGTGACGATCCTCGACTCCATCAACGAGGGCGTCTTCACCGTGGATCTGGACTGGCGGATTGCCGCCTTCAACAAGGCGGCTCAACAGATAACCGGCATCTCGGCCAACCAGGCGATCGGCAGCCGGTGCTGCGACGTGTTCCGCGCCAGCATCTGCGAGACGAGCTGCGCGCTGCGACGGACGATGGCCAGCGGCAAGCCCATCGTCAACGCCACCGCCCACATCGTCGACCAGCATGGACAGCGAGTACCCATCCGCATCTCCACGGCCCTGCTCCGCGATGGCCGGGGGAGGATCATCGGCGGGGTCGAGACCTTCCAGGACCTCACCCAGGTGGAGCAACTTCAGAAGGAACTCCAGGCGCGATACACCTTCGAGGACATTGTCGGGCGAAGTCCGGCGATGACGAGGCTGTTCGACATCCTCCCGCAGGTCGCCGCCAGCAGTTCGACCGTCTTGATCGAGGGCCCCAGCGGGACCGGCAAGGAGTTGTTCGCCCGGGCCATCCACAACCTCTCGCCGCGTCGCAAGAAGCCCTTCGTGGCGGTCAACTGCGCCGCCCTGCCCGACACGCTGCTGGAGAGCGAGTTGTTCGGGCACAAGGCTGGTGCGTTCACCGACGCCAAACGCGACAAGCCCGGACGCTTCGCCCTGGCCGAGGGAGGCACCATCTTCCTCGACGAGATCGGCGACGTTTCTCCGGCCATGCAGGTCCGCCTGCTGCGCGTGCTCCAGGAACGGGTGATCGAGCCCCTGGGCGGCGTCAGAAGCACACCCGTCGACGTGCGGGTGATCGCCGCGACCAATCGAAGCCTGGCCCGCCTGATCCGCTCGGGCCAGTTCCGCGAGGACCTGTACTACCGCATCCGCGTGGTGTACCTGAGCCTGCCCGGCCTGGCGCAGAGGCGAGAGGACATCCCCCTGCTTGTGGACCATCTGGTGGCCAAGTTCAACCGCCTGCAGTCCAAGGACATCGCCGGCGTCAGCGACCAGGTGCTGGCCCGGCTGATGGAGCACGACTACCCGGGCAACGTGCGTGAGTTGGAGAACATCATCGAGCAGGCGTTTGTCATGTGTCAGAGCGGGTTGATCGAACTGGCGCACCTGCCGCCGGAGCTTCGCCCGCCGGGCAGCCACGGCATCCAGGACAGTCGGCCTATGAGCCTGGAGGCCGTGGAGAAGCTGTTCATCCAAGAGGCGTTGCAGCGTCGCGGCGGCAACCGCAAGCTCGCCGCCCGAGACCTTGACATCGACGTCAGCACGCTCTACCGCAAGATTCGTACACTGGGCATCCAGCCGCCCGGGACCGACGGTCGCGGGCAGCGAAACCGCTAACGTTGCAGAATGCAATAGCGCGCGTCGCGATTGTTACAGCCGTCCAAAACGCAACACCTCGATTGTCCTCCGTAACCACCTGCTTCCCACTTGGTTGCGTCCGTCCGCGCCGAAAGCCAAGCGTTTCTGGCACATGGCTTGCTCTTCAACACGCCAGCCATAAGGAGCGCGAATGAAAGTCGCCGTAACATCGCAGGGACAGGACATGTCCTCGCCCGTTGATCCGCGGTTCGGGCGGGCCAGGTTCTTCGTTGTCGTCGACACCGAGAGCGGGGATTCCTCCGTCTGCGACAACAGCCAGAACCTCAACGCCGCCCAAGGGGCTGGCATCCAGGCAGGGCGCAACGTGATGGAACTGGGCGTCGCGGCCGTGCTCACCGGGCACGTCGGGCCCAAGGCCTTCGCCACCCTCCAGGCCGGCGGGATCGCCATATACACCGGCGCGGCCGGAACGGTCGCCGACGCCGTCGAGCAGTTCAAGGCCGGAAAGCTCAAACCGTCCACGTCGGCCGACGTGGAAGGCCACTGGATGTAGCCCCTATGCGATCTTCGCTGGACTGCGTCCCCTGCTTCGCCCGCCAGGCGCGTGAGAGGAACGGCAACTCGGGCACGCCTTTTCGTCCGGGCCTGCGCCCGGAGCGCCTCGGGCCAGGCTTTCGACGCCGTCACTGCCCCCATCCTGAACCTCGACACCCACGACAAAGCGATAACTCCCGCACAGGACCCCAAGGAGAAGAAGTTGATGAAGATTGCCATTCCCGTAGCCGATGGCCGGTTGTGCATGCACTTCGGCCACTGTGAACAGTTCGCGATCGTAGACGTGGACGAGTCCAGCCGGGCCGTCACCGCGACGCGTTATCTGACGCCTCCCCCGCACGAACCGGGCGTGCTGCCCCGCTGGCTGCACGAGCAGGGCGTGACGGTGATCCTGGCCGGCGGCATGGGCCAGAGGGCCCAAAGCCTGTTCGCCGAGAGCGGAGTTCAGGTGGTGGTCGGCGCTCCGCCTGTCGCGGTGGACGAGGTCGTCTCCGCCTACCTCGCGGGGACGCTTCAGGTTGGCCCCAATGCCTGCGACCACTGAGGTCTAGAGGTTCTCGCGGTACCAGTCGATGGCCCGCGTGAGTCCCTCGCGGAAGAAGACCTTGGGCTCGTAGCCGATGGCCTGGCGGGCGGCGTCGATGCTGGCGAGCGAGTGTTTCACGTCGCCGGGCCGGGCGGGCTCGTAGACTGCCCGCACCTTCGTCCCCAGCAATTCGCCCAGCAGGGCGAGAATCTCGTTGAGGGTGGTGGCCTGGTTGCAGGCGATATTGACCGCCCGCCCGTCGCAGACCTCGTCGGGCGCGGTCGCGGCCAGGTAGTTGGCCTGGCAGACGTTGTCGATGTAGCAGAAGTCGCGGCTCTGTTCGCCGTCGCCGTAGACCACGGGCGGCTGGTTGGCCAGCAGCCGGGCGACAAAGGCGGGGATGACGGCGGCGTAGGCGCCGGTGGGGTCCTGGTGGGGCCCAAAGACGTTGAAGTACCGCAAGCTCACCGTCTCCAGACCGTACACCTGGGTGAAGACCCGGCAATACAGCTCTGCCGCCAGCTTGGAGACACCGTAGGGCGCCTTGGGCAGCAGCGGAAGATCCTCGGTCTTTGGCAG
>Ga0116148_1005759_pt1 | contig 10260 bp, 4 predicted proteins | sample AD_UKC055_MetaG_FD_89786 | JGI IMG/M metagenome (GOLD analysis project Ga0116148, IMG submission 89786) | Active sludge microbial communities of municipal wastewater-treating anaerobic digesters from USA - AD_UKC055_MetaG | ecosystem: Engineered > Bioreactor > Anaerobic > Digestate | place: USA... | reverse complement strand
GGTGGCAATTTTGGCACCTGCAGAAGCAATGCCAGAGGTAGCAAAGAACCTGGTAGTCTGAATACCAGGTTTAGAAATTTCGACCTGCGGAATCAGGAAGTCACTTGTCGGCAGATAGAAAGCAAAATTACCCGTGGTATCAGTCGTGGTAACCAGATTCTTCACAACAAGACTGACTTTCGCTGAAGCGATAGCTTTGTCTGAAGCATCGAGAACTCGACCAGAAACCTTGACTACAGAAGTGCCAAGAGATATATCTTCGCGAACTGGATCGTTTCCGATATTAATTACCTTGGTCATGAACAGAGTGCCGAACTTTCTGGTAATTACTTTCAGCCGGTACAAACCCTGAGGTATGTCTTTGATCAACCAGTTACCACGAATCGGATTGGTAATAGCTGTCGGGAAAGGAACGGGGCGCAAAGTCGGGATGTTGTTGACCATATCAACCGGGTAAAGAGCAATAACCGCATCAGCCGGATCAAAGGTTGCAGAAGCATCAACAGCATGTTTAAGCGAACCGTTGATAGTTCCGAACAACTGCGGGAACATTATTGGGAGAGTGCCGGAAGAAAGGTCATAAGCACCATACTCAAGCTGCTCTTCAGTCGGGATGTTCAAACCGGTTCTCCAACCCCACGACACCATAGTAGTTACACCATCGTTCGTGTCTTTGCTCATGATGGCACCAAGGTTGGTTTTGCCCGGTTTGACAAACATGCTGAACCCGTATTCATCGTATTCCATAAACGGGTCAATATAGATATCGCCAAAACCTGTGATTGAATTGTGATATCTGCGGCTGAGCAGGTCGTCGTCGGTTATTTCACGCGAGCCGTCAACGGCAAGGATACCAAGATCCATGTCATCGGGAATACCGAACTGAAAAGCCTGTTTTTTAAGTTTCAGGGCTCCGGTTGCAAGGCCATAGGCCATAACAGCCTTCTCTAGAACAATTGCACCAAGATCGGTTGTTTTGCCAGGCTCTACAAGAACGCCAGAACGGAACATGGGGGCAAAACCCGGGGTGTCTGAAATGTTAACAATGTAATTAGCACCGGGAACGAGGCCGGTAAGAGCAAAGTTACCATCGGTATCGAAGTAACTTTCAAACCAGTCACCACCGACATGGGTTTCGACCGAACCGTAGTTAACAGGCTTACCGGCTCTATCGATTACACGCCCAATGATTTTACCGCCTACTGGAACAACAATGTTCACTGTCAGTGAAGTGCCGGTAGTTGCAGGAAAAAAGTTCATGGTTCTGGCCCGAGCGTAGTCGATGTCATTAACACTGAAACCATGCTCGGTTCTCAGGAAAGCGGTAAGGAATGAGGGAACATTCTTGAATTCAAACTGACCATAGCGGTTAGTAGCAGTAGCCATGCCAGCAAGCATCGAATTCTGCAGATCTGTCATTGAGGGATCAAGAGCTGTAATATTCTTCATCGGCCGATAATTTGCCATGACAGTCGGTGTCAGCGAAGTCGGCTGTCCAGGCAGAGTCATCGCAAGATTAACAGACACGTTCTCTGCAAACAGAAAGTTACCGTCAGCATCAACAAGGCGACCGATAATCTTGCCACCTTCAACAAGGTTAACAACCATTACAGCTGCTTGCGGATCTGATGGAACGGGAACATTTGTACGCTTTTCAACAGAACTGTAGCCAGTCATCGGCCTGATGGTTATGTTATAAAGCATGTTGGGATCAAGACCCATCAGCGTAAATCTATAGCGTTGCTCGGTACCAACAGTTTCAGGGAACATGGCTTCTGCGAAGAAGGAAGTCTGAGAACTGAATTGGCTGCCAATTGCACCAACCGGAACTGCTTCGATGTAGGCAGGCTCATTTACGTGACCAATAATGCGACCGCCTTCACCAATTTTAATGTTCAACGCAACAGGTGTAGTTCCGACGGAGACCATCTGCAGTTTGCCAGGAGAAAAACCCGCCGGTACAATCGGCTGAACGTAGTAATTCACTCCTGCTTCAGCCTGAAATGCGAATTCACCCATAGGCCCACAGGGCAGAATGAACGAGCCATTCAAGGCAGGATAAGGAATCAGTTTCTGGCCGTCAGTCATTGAGCTGTCAGCCTGAAGTTTTCGCATGACCATAACCGATGCGCCAACCAGAGGAAGCTCGCCATCAGTTGTTACGACACTGACCCTGCCATTAAACGGAACACCTGTCTTAACAGAAATTTCGGGAGCCAATGTATTGGTTGCAGGCATAGTGAAGCTGGCAAGCATTGCCGCACCATTCTGTGGGACAGCATACATGTCGAAAAAGCCAGGTTTGAGGAAAGCTGTGTAGCTGCCGTTCACGACATTAACACGAATCGGCGAAAAGCCTTCGGACATCGGGTCCACGCCTTCGGGTATGAAGAGCAGGAAACCATTAGCAGGATTTCCATCCTTCAGCATGCGCCCAGAAACCCTTGGCAGTTCGTTAAGGATAATGTCGAAGGTTCTCCCTCCCGCAGGGATGGTGAGATTTTCGACAACCTTGTTCTGAATACCTTCAATATTGGGATTTACAACTAGTCGGAACGCATAATTAACCGGGAGATGAATCGGGAACACGTTGGGGCCAATATTCATTGCATCCCAGAAAGCGGCATCAATGATCGGCCAGGCAGGTGCCCCAATCGAACTGGCGCGGTTGGTGGTAAAGAACATTTTGACTGCCTGAGAATTTGCCGGCAGCTCGGATCTCTGGGTGCAGGTAACTGTAAACGGAGCAAGTGCAGCAAAAGTTTCTGCCCGTTCAAGATCAACAACGCCGACGTCGAAGGCATCTGAGAAATGTCTGAAAACAGAAGGCGCAGGCAGCTGTGAGGTCCAGCGAATCATCTCAGGATACAGTTCAGTGAAAGATTCATACGCAGCAAATACATAACGCTTGCCGGGTATTACATTATCAAAGACAAATTTGCCGTTTTCCCATGGGGCGAAAACAAACCCGCTGCTCTGATCACCTGTCATCGGCGGGTGATGAGGATAAGGCTCCTCTCCGTCTTTAGGAGTCTGCTTTCCTGCAAGGAAAGTAGACTCGGTCATTAGAACACCTATGTAACGACCGGCCTTGTCAGCCGGAACCGAAGCGACTATAGAAACTCTTGTCGGCGCCTGCCAGACAACGGTTTTCAATTCGGTTGATGGAACATCGAGCCAGGTGAGAGCTGGCGGACTGTAGGTGCGCCAGGTTGATTTGAGAGAACCGTCAGAGGCAGTTTCAAAGGTTTCGACCATTCTCGGGTAACCGATAAAACCGTAACCTGTTCCTTCTCCTACCGGATTCGGCAGCGAAACCGAAATTTTTCCGGTTGGGTCAGAATTGGCCCAGGTCAAGTTCCAGTATGGGGCATCAAAACCGAGTTCTCTGCTGGTAAAGAAATAGATTGAACCACCAGCGTCAGGCAAAGCATTGCCGTTAGAATCCTGGGCGAGAAGATTTATGACATTCAATTCCTGCGTAAGCAGAGCAATTTTTGCGTCAGTAACATCACCGGCAACTGTTAATTCTTTAAAATAAAAGTTGCGGTCGGCATTATTGAATATTGAAATACCAACGTAATACTGCCCTGGCAGCAAACCGCCCGGAACAGAGAAGGCACCTTCCCCATTCATCATGAAACTGGAAACCCATCTGCCATTCAGGTCATAAATCTGGCCATCGGCATAAGAAACCGGCTGGCCATCTTCAGAGAGAACACCTGCATAATTATATTTGCGCTTCAGGGTAATCTTTACCGGTGTAATCTGGCTGTTTGTGGAGATCTTAACGGTTGCAAAAGGCTTTGAACCCTGCTCAGAGAAAGCAAACCGAGCGGTAGAAGAGGCGTTCATTCCTGTCACAAAAACATCGTAGGTGCCGGCTTCAAGGGGCACCATAGACTGGTTGTTGGGGTCAGGTGTAACGATATTGCCCTGGGTGTCTGTTACACAATAAAATACCGGTTTGCCCCACTCATAATAATACACGCCAGGATACTGGTTGGGACTCTGACGGCATATAAGAACCCGGGCATCAGCGACGGGAGAATTAAGTTCATCGACAACGAGTCCTTTCAGCCAACCAACCATAGTTGGGTTAAGGTTGAAAGCGAGCATGGTCGGATCACCGGAAACCGGGTTGGTTGAGGCGGTGCCATCAACGTAGATTTCGCGCATGATAACCGGCATGGTCTGCATGCCATAGGGTTCTGCAGTAGAACCCATGAAGTCGAGGAAAAGCTCAACCGTATAGCGGCCAGGTATGAAACCGGCCATGGCAAATCTGCCTTCTAAATCAGTTGTAACAACGCCTTCACGGGCAAAATCATAATAATTACCCATCGAGAAATCGTTCTGCTGCGAAGGAGTGACCTTTACGAACACCGTAGTGCTGGCAATCTTTTCGTTATTGACCATAACCTGACCAAAAAACGAACTGCCTTCGTTGAGCAGAATGTTTTTGACCATTGGTGTAGGCTGATCGACGGGTACTGTGAATACTTCGTTATAGGGAACAAAGCCGAGAAGAGGCCTGACTCCATCCGTTTGATCGGTATCTTCAATCGCCCCGAGACTGATCATGCTACCCTGTTCGACTGTGAATTCAAGGGGGCTCTGATCAGCCGGAGTGAAGGTCTTTTCAGTGACTCCGTAAGTAGAATCAAGACCGAAAAGCTCCTTGATTCCGTAGTTCTTATCCTGGTATCTCAGAACCGGTGAAGCCCAGGTCTTGACATTTCCGGCAAGATAAGGGCCACGTTCACTGCCATCCTGATTGGCAACGCGCAGGCTAGAAGTAACTCTAACAAATTTTGTCGGATCAAAACTGATTGATGCCTGTACTGTTGTGCCCGGCTGAGCAACAACAGGCTGAGAAAATTTACTGACAACCTCGCCAAGGTAATAGTCGCCGTAAAGATAATCAGCACGAGCAACTACAGGTCTGTTAACATTTACAAACGCCAGGAAATAGCTGTTATTAGTATAGTTGGCGTAAATGTATTCATTTATTCTGTTTGTCCACGATTCTTCAAGCGTCGGCAGATAGCCGAACATATAATCGTTTATAGAACCCTGGCCAGCAGGATAGTTGAAAGTAAACTCGATACCAGCGGCCTGCGGCATTACGATGTCGTAAACCTTAGCAGCATCCACAAACATTGGTTCACCCAAATGGTGGGTATAACACTTGTATGGCGTAGCACCGGTATCAACAACCCCTGGAGCAGAGCCATAGGTACGGGTTACAATACGATATTCCTTGCTATTGTCAAAAAGATGATTGAAAGCATACTTACCGGTTGAATAGTCAACCCAGGTATTATCAACCTCAATCCAGGTATTGACAAATTTCTGCTGCGCTACCACCGTGACATTGCTAAGGGGATTCAAGGAGGTGTTGTTTGCCAGAGAAACATTACCCGTCACCGCAAAACCCGTGCTGGCACCAAATGGCAACGAAACGGCCTCTTCACCAAGAACAACCGACGCAAAAAGCACCACAGGCGGTAATGGGTCTGCAGTAAGAGAAGGTGAAGGCGGTGGCGGAACTACAGGCTCAGAAGCCGTGGGAGATGTTGGGTAACTGGCAACGGCAGTCTGCGGTTTGCAGGCAAAACTGTATGTGCCCTTAGGAAGAAAGATAGAACCGGAACCCGTAAAATAAGTTGAGCCTTGGATATAAGCCAGTTCAACAGAGTTTGACCACTGAACCAGAAAAGGCAAAGTGTCTGAGTTCGCTACAAAACGAACTTCGCCCTTTTCCTGGCGAACATGAATCATTTCGAAAGTTTTTTCAGTCTCTTCAGCAAGCTGGATAGAAAAATTGCGACCTTCATAATAACCTGCCCGGTTATAGTCTAGAGCAGCAGAATCGCTATATGACCAGACTGACACAGGCGAATTTTTGGGCCAGTAGATTGCCCAGGTTGGTGTCTGCGTGTTGATATCAGACGGAGACAGATCAAAGGTCTTGACCCAGTCCGGAACGCTCGGCAGAATAATCTGAAGATTATTAGCAATTCCAGGCGCTACAACACCGTCGGCAGAAAGTTTCGGGCTGATAGTCAAATTACAACCCAGCTGCAGCGTAACAGTCGCCTGTCCTGCAAGCGAGTCACCCTCCCACATGTTGTAATGGCGCAAAGTGGTGCGGCCAAAAGCCAGGCCATTCGGGTTGATTTCGCGGTTGGGAATAACCACGATGCCGATATTATGCGCAGGGTTGGTAAGGGAAGTCGACGTAGAAGTCGGCGACGACATGATGACATTGACTTTGCCCTGATTGTCGGTAAACCCGGTCTGCTTCAGATACCAGGTATTCATATCGTAAACAATTACTTCGGCATAGGGAACCGGATTATCCTGATGGTCTAGAACCGTGACCGGATATGTCGTATTGTAGGCAAAAGCCGAGACGACGGGTAAGAACAGAAGTGCGATGAGCACGAGCAGCATGCGTCTTTTCAGACTACAATTTTGCATCTACCTAACCTCCATATTTTTTTGGACAACCAAATTGAAACAGAACACTAACCAACCTTAAAAAAGCGTACAACCAGATATACCTCTGCGGCCACCACGGCCAGATGTGGGGTTCCTCCTGTATTCCTGATTAAGAACTCTTTTTATGGCTTCACACTATGTCTTAGAAAATCTTACGCCTGCCAAAATTTAAAATCAATAGGCCACAAAAGATTTTTTTTTCACAAAGCCGAGGCCTAAAACTGCGGGGGAATCACAATAAAATTTTCGTGTTTATTGCCAGAACACAATGCCCGCCTGCGGGCCTGTCGATTTTAGCGATTCGGTCGGGCACAACCAGGTTTTTGCTTTTTTCTGACCGGGCGGGGCGTGTAACGGGCCACCGGCTCCTTTACGCTGCTGCTATCTGCAGGCGGGAGCTGGAAATTTCCAGCGACAACTCCGGCAACCGTAAGGTCTTCATCGAGGTCTTCCCAACGCAGGGCAAAACCGTTGAGCCGTAATTCAACCTTTGCCAGCTCATCGTCGGTTGCACCCTTCAAAATCTTGAAACGATCAGCAGGAAACCCGATAATTCTGCCGTCAGTCAACTCAACAAACACCATGCGACTGTCTACCCAAACGTTTATACCGACCGGCTCGATTGCCTCAAAGCTTTTCTTTTTAAGAGTGCCAGGCATTATATTTCTCCACTAATAACTTCTGGTGCTGAAAAACAAGTTTTTCAATTTCACGAACAGTTCGGGGCGGAACACCAATGTTCCGTGCCAGTCTTATTGGGATGACTTCATGGCATTTTCAGTATAATCCAGTCGACAGCAACGGTCAAGACACACAATACATGCCGAAATCTCGGTGATGCCCAACCGGAAGAATCAGGGCAAAAAAAATTACCAGGTTTTGAAAGAGACTGATAACCGGTTTTTTGCCGGGTCTGACGAGAGGTCGAATTCGGCGACGTTGACGCCGGCAGAGGCAATTGCGGCAAGAATCTGCCAGACGTGTGCAGGAAAAGCCTGATCGATGCCGACCAGGGCTGCCGACTGTCGGCGGCCGGCCAGAGTCAGGGTCGTGCGATTCAATGTCGGGCTGGCAATCTCAGGCGGCAGAGCGTGGAAAACCTTTTCGAGGGCGGTAACCGCCTCATAAGATGCAGCCTGCGCACGACTGTCGGAAAGGGCCTTAAGTTGCCCGAATTCCTCAAGCTTTTTCTGCAGATCGAGCGCCTGCGCCCGACTCGTTTCAAGAACCCGGTGCGCCAGTTTCAAACGGTCTTCAAGGGGGCGGGTAACCAGATACCAGAACAGAATCACCGGAACCACCACCCCGAGAACCAGCAGGGCGCGCCGGTCGCGAGGGTTGCGTGAAAACCACCAGGATTTCAGTTTTTCCATGCGGCCTCCAGAACGAAGCTGATGCCGCCCTCGGCCTGGCGTGATTCGACCGTATTGACCTTCGTAAACAGCCCCGAAGCATCGAGGCGACCGCGAAAGGTTTCCAGGGCCGCATAATTGCGGGCCAGACCATTGAGTCTGACTCCGGTATCGCGGGCATTAAGACGTATTACCCCGGCCTCACCACCACCAGAAACCGGAAGAACCTGTAACAGTTTTATCCATGGAAGTCGCGGCAGCGTTGCCGCCTCTTTCAGGCGTTTTTCAAGTTCAGAAATACTGCGCGAAACCTGTGTCAGCGGCTCAACCACCGGAACCCCCGGGAAAGCCGCAGAGAAAGCCTGGCGCATGTGATTTCTGGTGCGCTGCGCCGCGCCTTCGGTGATTCTGCACTCAAGCCAGATAAAGAAATGCCAGAAAAAGAAGAGAAGCAACAGAATGGCAGAACCGGCCATCATTGCCAGCCGCCGCAAACCCTGGCGGCGAAGCTGCCGGAAACCTGAAACATCGAGGTTTTCATCCTCTGATGCAAGCAGCGAAACCAGACGACCGTGCAGCGCCGGCGGGTCTGAAACCAGATCAGCCACCACAAGGCTTTCGATTCCCTCGGCAGCCAGCAGAGTTTCGACCGGCAGACCAGCGGCAGACGAAAACAGACGTTTTACCGCACAATCTTCGTAAAAAACCGCAGTAATCTCTGAAACCGGCGTTTTCAACCGCACACAACTGCCGGGAGCCGCGGCAGTCAGGCATAGATCAGGAATGGCAAGCCTTAAACCGCTGCCGGCAGCAGCAATTACCGGCGCAAACTGCGGCGGAAACGCCAACCCGGCAACCCGGCAGGCGGTTTCCCCTGATGCGGCAGGAAGAGCCCGCCAGGAAAACAGCCAATCAGAGCCGACGTCGACATAAATGTCAGCGACAAACTGCGGCAGAACCCGCGAAATCTTAACCGGGTCAGAAAACGGCAACTCAACCATGAAAGGCAGGGCAGCAGCGGCGGGCAGAACCAGAACCGTTTCGCCGGCAGTAAAAGAGTTGATATCTGAGGCAGCAACCGGCTGCAGAGTCGCAGAGCTAAGATCAAAGGCACTCTGCTGCCCGCTCTCATCAGCAAAAATCAGCCTGAAATTCTGACTCATGGAACCTCTATCAACCTTAAAATGCGACATTGCCCGTCTATTTCGCGAAAGACCAGCGCGTCGACGCTGCGAACGCTCTCGCCGACCTGAGCCAGCGCTGTCACCCTGAACCATGAGGTCACCGAAATGAACCTGTTGGTATAGGGTTTCTGAATTTTCCAGTCAAACTTTACGATAAAGTTGGTGAAACCTGCAAGTTCCATGAACGGCCGGGCGGCCAGCAGCTGCGTATAGTATTCTTCGACCCGTTCGCGACTGTAGGTCGGCGGCAACCCTGGAATCGCTCTGATGACACCCTCGGGCGCAGTATTGAGATTGATGCGGCCGTCTCCATGCACGGTCAGCAGATCTTCGAGGCCGGGGCGGGTGCCCGAAGCGACCATCAGATCGCGGGTGATGCCGGGAATATTGAACAGCTCACGAATATCGGTCATCGGCCCATTGCGCGGTGGAAGCAAACCAGCCTCGAGATAGGCCGATTCTTCGGCGCCAAGCGAGCGCGGTGTCATATCAGCGTCGATGTAATCGAGAATTCGCTGTGAGAGCCGGGTGGCGGCACCGGTTTTCATCTCTTCGTCAACAATGGTAAATGAGGCGATGATGCCGAGATCGTAAAATTCAAAAAGTGCTGTCAGTGCACCCTCGTCGGCTTTATTTACCAGCATTTTACCGGATTCGTCTTCGATGCGCACTGCACAGCTGGCGCCGCCCAGCATAAGGGGCTGCGAAAAAGTCTGTTCGGTCATTGCTTTCCAGTCTTCGGCGTAGGAATCACCAATGCCGCGGTCCTGAGCGAGAAGGCCCAGCGCGTAATCGAGAGCGCCACGGGCACCGAGGCGCATCTGCATAACCGCGTCCTGGCGGGCATCTATGCGGGCAAGCAGCCCGGCGTTACCCATGAAGCGCAGATATAGGGAAATCAGCAGTGCCGACATCAGCAGCACTGCCACCATCGCCACACCACTAGAATTTCTGCAGAGCCGGGTTTGCATAGGGCAGCCAGAAAGCCGTTTCGTAAGATTTTCTCTGATCATCTTCATCGCGGGTAACAAAGCGCAAGGCAACGCATTTTGCCGGTGGCAGCACCGATGAAATACCGGAAACCTGGAACCAGGAGACACCGTCGAAGTAAAAAAGCTCAATACCGGCCAGACCTTCGAGAAAATAGCTGCGCGACACCGGTGGCAACTCGCTGCCGGCACTAACCAGCCGGGTCACGGTGCGCACCAGTTTGCGTC
>Ga0116148_1005755_pt1 | contig 10262 bp, 24 predicted proteins | sample AD_UKC055_MetaG_FD_89786 | JGI IMG/M metagenome (GOLD analysis project Ga0116148, IMG submission 89786) | Active sludge microbial communities of municipal wastewater-treating anaerobic digesters from USA - AD_UKC055_MetaG | ecosystem: Engineered > Bioreactor > Anaerobic > Digestate | place: USA... | reverse complement strand
ACTTTTTTGTATATTTGCAACTATGAAAGTAATATACTCAATACAGTGTAAAATAACTAATAAGCAATACATTGGCAGTGCGTTGAACCATGAAAAAAGAAAAAGAGAACATTTCTATAATTTAAAAAATAATAAACACCCGAATAAAAAATTACAAAATGCTTACAACAAATACGGGGCAGATTGCTTTGAGTTTAAAATAATAGAAGTTGTAAATGATGAAAAAAAACTTATTGAAAGAGAGCAACACTACATTGATAACCTAAAGCCTATTTACAATATTTGTAGGGTTGCTGGTAGTTCATTAGGTCTGAAAAGAACAAATGACACAAGGGATAAAATCAGAGCAGCAAATTTAGGCATTAAACATCCGCAATGGAGAAATGAAATAAAGTCAAAAGCACAAGGCGGAGAAAATCATTGGACTAAAAGAAAAGGGTTCAGCAACAAAAGCAAAAAACAAATGAGTGCAACCCATAAAGAAAAATATAGAAGCGGATATAGAAATCCATTGAAGGGAACAAGATATACAGCAGAAAGGATAGAAGCAATGAGGATTATGTCAAGCCAACCAATTATCCAATATGACCTAAATTTAAACCCAGTAAAAGAATGGAATAGTGCGAAAGAAGCAAAACAATGCGGATTTATTCCGTCAAATATTAGTGCCTGCATAAACGGATTAAGAAAAACACATAAAAAATTTATATGGAAAAGAAAATAACACCTATTACCATCTGCATTGACTTTGACGGAACATGTGTAACGCACGAATTTCCAAAAGTTGGCAAAGACATTGGTGCTGTGCCTGTCTTAAAGAAGCTTATTGAAAGCGGACATCAATTAGTGTTATTCACAATGCGAAGTGATATAGTTAACCCAACTGGAGAAGATAATGAGCTTCATTTAGAAAGTGGCAACTATTTAACTGATGCTGTGAATTGGTTTAAAGAAAATGAAATACCGCTGTATGGTATACAAACCAACCCAACGCAACACACTTGGACTACAAGCCCGAAAGCATACGCACAACTTTACATTGATGATGCTGCTTTAGGTTGCCCACTTTTGTATGGAAACTTTGGCGAAAATGGAGAAGGATTTTATTTTGATAAACCGCAAGTTGATTGGGAAAAGGTAAAAGATATTCTAATTAAAAACGGAATTATCAATGTGTAACGGCTCTGGGGGAAATAATTATTAAAAGTTTTATTGCGCCTAACGAGCCGAGTGTTGCCGAAGTGGTGGAAATCAAAAAGATGAAGCTGAATAAAGCACTAACGTTGAACAACGGTAAAATGTTCATTAAATGCACTTCCGCCACCATTTTGGCAACACTATGTTAGCGGTTCGGGCTTTTGTTTAATAATTAAATTTTTAAAAATGTCAAATAAAAAAGTAGCTGAAAAGCGAGAAAAGAAAGTAGTTACAACCAAAACATATACAGTAACTGTACAACATTATGAAGACGGAACTCAAGGAATGTATCGCAAAAATGATGGTTTTAATCCATTAGAATTAATTGGAGTTGCTGACTTCATCGCTTTGGAAGTTAGGGAGCAAATAATGGGTAGATTAAAACCTGATACAATCAAGCGTGAGGTTGTTGTCGATTAGCCTGACCGCTAACGGTTGGGTATATGTGTTGTACGCCTGACCACAAACTTTTAAATTAAGTACAACACTTCATTGGCGTATAACATATATACCTTGTTATGTGCCGTTAAATTTCAAAACAAAATGGAAAAATATTTTATTTTAAATGACAATGGTAAATATTATGTTACCGAAGGACAAGCCACTTACGATGTTGACAAGGCTTTAAAAATTGAAACATTAGAAAAATTAATCACGACAGTTCCAATAATGAAAGATTGGAATTGGGATTATGTTGTTTATGAAGTATCGAATGGTACAATTAAAAAAGTTGACGATAAAATTTGGATGGATATGTATCGTAAATGGAAAGAAGAAAACCCCAAAGATTATGAAAAACTTTATAGTGCATCAGGTTTCTCAAACTTTATTAGGACTACTACTCCTTAATGGCACATAACGAACAGGTATTTGCGAAGGCTACGCAATGACTGTTCCAAAAGTTGAAGTACAGAATAGCCCAATAGAATTACGTCAGCGTAGCTTTTGCAAATACCCATGTTGTATGTAGCTGCGGTTAAATTAAAAGAGTTATGAAATTTAAAGAGTGGTTTGAAAAAAAGTTAATTGTAGGGGCTTTCCCATACACGCAAAACGAGCAATTTAGTGGTGTTGATTACGATATTGTAATTAATGTTTCGGATGAATTTTACCACAAGTACCACAATCATTTAATTAATATGGTTGGTATTGAAAACTTCTGGTTCCCAATGAATGAGTGTCGTAAAGATGTTGGATTAAATTCAATTTATGCTGCAATGGTTATTTTACACGAAGCTGAAATATCAGGTAAAAGAGTGTATCTGCATTGCCATGCTGGAATAAACAGAAGCAGGGCTGTACAAGCTGCTTATCATTACATGAGAACTGGTGAACATTACGAGCCTGAAATAAAGCGGAATAGTTACTTGAACTCTTTACTTGCAATGTGCCATAGAGGTTATTTGCCTCCAAAAGTAGAAATGGAAAAGTTTTTAACTGAATTGTCAAAGCAGTTGAAAAAAACAGGTATGGAAGGTGGTTTGTTAGACCATTGCAAAATAGAAACGATTAACAATTTTTAGGATGTCGCTGGTAGCAGTTACATACAACTCGGAAATTTACGCAACTCAAATTAATATATAAATACTAAATCATGAAAGTAGAACACATCATTTTAAAATCGGAGCTAAAAAAGGCAAAAGCACCATTGAACAAGGAGCAATTATGCCACAAATTAGGGTGGACTTACAATAGTACCAATGACCGCAACGTAAGGCGCATATTGGCTGAAATAAAGCAAGATATTCCAATTATAGCCTTGTCGTGCAACAAAGGGTACAAAGTGGCTAAAACAAGCCAAGAAATAGAAACACAGATAAGGGAACATCAATCGAGGATTAACGAATTGAAGAAACATATTTTGTATTTAAAGAAACATCAAATGGAAATGAAATGAACGGACTTCCATACATGGAACGGAAAGGGAAACTTTAACAAAACAGAATTATTTTAAAACCCACTCCTTACAAAACAACATCAATTGACCTCGCTTAGGAACAAACTCATCACCTATAAACTCACTCATATAAACCAGCATATCATTAAAGCTTCCTCTATACAACCCTACACTATTCATAAACAATCCACACATTAACGGAACTATACTGTCTATCCCATTCCCTACAAAACAAACTCCATTTCCAATATTATACTGCTCAATAGCTTTTTCTATACCCAACATCAAACCCCTTTTATTCAAAAAATCCTCCCTATCACTATTTAAACAGTTTATACTGCAATGAGTAGCCCTATATGCTATATCGTACTCACTATCTCCCACCATAGGACAACACCTCTTATACCCTACATCTTCCTTGTGATAAGGATATTTAACACAATACACCTTATACACGCCTATACCCAAATCTATAACAGATTCTCCCACACACATATAAACCCTTTCACATACATTAATAATCTTCTTCATCTTCCTCCTCTTTTTCATCTCCTGTCTTAACCACAAATCCCCTACTGCTAACATCCCTACCAAATATATCATTATCTAAATCGTAACCAAACTCCGAAAAACCCAACTTGATAACCTCATCTATATCACTAAATACTTCATGCATATTATATTCCCTAAACTTATCCATTACCTTGTTAATAGCTCCATAATAACACTCCACCAAAACCCTACCCTCATAAGTCAAACTGTATCTCGTAAAGTCCGCATCAACCTCACCACTAACTAACATCTTAACTCCATGCACCAACTCCGATTCTATATAACCCCTCGTCTCTAATATCAACATTCGCTTGTGATGAAAACGATACCTCAATCCTCCTAACTCGTCCATTCGCATAGGTCTATCATACAAATACAAATTCAACAGCACCCTTAAATGGTTTATCTTTATCCCTAATGCCTTTGCAAACCGAAACATCGTCATATCCCCCATAAATGTCATCAATACTAATATACGCTCATACCCAAGCTCGTCCAACTTCTTATTATCCATAGTCTTTCTTCCCATACTATTCACCTTTTTAATCCCAAATATACAACATTTATAACATTCCTTGTTGATAAAAACCTCGAATTAGTTCAATCCACAGCGTTATTTTCTACACTTTTGTACATAAAATTACCACTCCAATACCAATTAAACCATATTCCAAACTCTTAAAATATCAATTTATACAACACCCATACACTTAATCCCAAACAAACCCAACCACACTATATCTCCTAAATACATCACAAGGCTTTAATACAACCCGAATAAAACAGTATCTCACTTAAACCAATACGAACCATTACACATAAATTATACTACCTTAAATCGCCTTAAAACAACCAAAAACGAAAAACAACTCAAAAAAAACCTAAAACACTAAATAAATACTCAAAAACCATAAATAACCTATACAGACACACAGCAAAGGTCGAGTACTGTATTTAGGGGGGATGGGTTAAAATGGGAAATCGGAATTAGCAAAGGGGGTAGGGTCAATGCGTTAATTTTTATAGATTAATGCATTTGATTCAGCATAGATTAGCCTATATAATGATGGTGAGCAAAAAGTGATTGTATTGTGTGAACATGGAAAGTATTTTACTTAAATGTTTGTAAATCAATAGATTAGTATAACACAATCCCCCCTAAAAGTATCTTATGTAGAATCATTCTAAATAGTGGTGGAATAATTAGGTGTGTAGGTTGTGTTAGTGCTGGATAAGAATAGGAGATAAGATAAGTTGAGATAAGTTTATTGAGGTGTGGTATTGTGTTGTTGGTTGATTTTAGCTTTATATTGCATTGTCTTTTTTTTTTGCCGGTTCCTGTGTGTTCTGTCTCTGTCTCTACTTCTATCTTTACTTTACTTTTTTTATGGCAAAAGACAGAATATTTTATTTAGACTGAATCTAAATAGTGTAGTAGTGTGTATAGAACATATTTAAAATTTGTTTCTTAGGGTAATATTTAATGCATTGTGTATGTTTATCTCCGTGTTTACCTTTTATAAAATCCCATCTTATGTCAGATGAAAATGCATCTACAAATCCGTGAGCTTCAAAGTCTTCTTTAGTAAGTGGTTGTATAGCCTTTTTATGTGTGTTAGCGGGCATAAGAACAAAGTTAAATCAGTTAATATGATATAAACAATAAGCAAAAAAGCTATTTATGTTCTGAATACACAATTACCTAAATTTAGGTATTTTAAAAAATCTTAGTGTTGGTTATCAATGCATTGTATTTTATTATGTTAAAATTTAAGTTTGCCCATTGTGTAATTAAATAAATTTGTGCAACTTTGCATTACAATAATTAAGTAAAACAATTAAAAAATAAACAAAATGAAAGATTTAAAAAACAAAGTAATCGCTCAACTTTTGAAATGGGGTAACAACGAAAAAGAAGTTAATAAAATGGTTGAACTGCATTTTGATTACGCTTCTAAAAATTATTCAAGTGTTAAAACAATTTCAGAATGCATCAGAACAATTTATTAAAAATGGCGATAAAAAGAAAGATAGTAGAGGTTCACATCTCTACTATCTCAATTGGTGATAGTATTATCTGTTCTGATGGGTTTGAAAGAACAGTAAGTAAAGGCAATATAAAAAAAGATAGTTTTATGGGTATTTCTATTTTTGGAGATACCTACAAATTAGGGCGAACTACTTGTAAAAAAGTTGTATATGAAAAAATCAATTAAAGGAGGCAAGCGTATTGGTTCTGGTCGTAAAAAAGCTGACTATGAAACCAAAACTATTGCTTTTCGTGTTCGTCTTGAATTTGTCGAACCGATAAAAAAAATGGTTAAGGATTATGTTTCGGAGCGTCTGCAAGGTGACGCATAACGTTTTGCAGATTGCCGAAGGTGGGGCATTGAACCACCGAAGTTTAATTGAAACACTAAATTTAATAATATGACAAATGTTGATTTGAAAAACGAAACCCCCACTTTTGGCAATGTGCTGTTATGCCCAGTGCTTACTTGGGAACACTTATCAATTTATCTTCCATACGGATTGGAAGTTATGGTTGATTGGAAAATGATTGGAGTAAATAATTCAAGTAATATCTGAGGTACAAAAATTTGGGTAACACACAAGTAGATTCTACTTTGAAATGGTGGATGTTTGCATCAAGAAATTAAAAGTAATTAATAACAACTAAAACAAACAGTAAATAATGAAAAAAGTAATTAATACAACAAAACTTAAATCTGCACTTCTAAATATAGGAGTGCAAGATTCAGATATTGATACATATCTTGATTTTGCAAAAAAGTATAACAAAGGTTTAGTAAAACCCGATAAGGTATTAAATGAAAGTGGCTATACCTTAGAAGCACTTTTGACCGATATAGGTATAGATATTGAGCAAAAAAGCATTTCATTTGACTTAGTGAAGTGTTTTGACAATAAAGGCATAACACAACACAACAGATATGAAGTTGTATTTTCCAATTCAGGTAGCGTTTATTCCTTTCCTTCTGAACCTCCATATATACCCAAATACGAGGGAAATATATGTGAGATGATATTTAGTGTCGTGTTACGTGAAAAGTATTTTAAAAACGGCTTATATGTGCCTTACTGGATAAACAGGGCAATGTTTGAGTATAGGAAAAAATTAAGGCGCAACGGATATAGACCTATAAAATTTATACAACTAAAATTAGACATACAAAAAAGTATTATTAACCTATTAAATTAAACATTATGCAAATCATTAAAATCAATTACAGCAAAATCAAATCGGATATTTTCTACCGGCATATATATCCATTGTACACAAAAGAATTTCTATTTGGACAAGACTTAGAAACATTTATATTTCTATTGGAAGCCAACTTTATACTTAGCGATATTCAAAAAGAATATATAGTAGAACATTGGAACTCAAAAACAGAATTAACAGAAAAAGTAAATATATGACAACATTAACAAAAGATTATATCGAGGGCATTTTAGATGGAGTATTTGAAACGCTATTGTTTACAGAGACCTGCATAATAGATGCGGAAAAGTATTTTGAGTACTCAATAAAACAAAAAGAAGACAAGTTTATACTATACCTATCTTTTATTGAGTATTATAAAAAGTCTAAATTTAAAGGCGATTATTTCAACCCACCAGACCCAGACGAACCGGTTTATAATAACACACAAAAAGTATTTTCAAATAAAGAAAGCATAGAAAATATTGTAGTTTTCTTTGTTGAGTACTTAGAAGAGGTAGAGGCAAGTCAAATCAATTAAATTAAATCAAACCAAATGAAAAAAGTAATAATTCACAAATCAAATTTAGTAGTTTCAAGTTCAGGTGAACTTTTGGCTACCAACGATAATAAAAAGTATTTTAATGTAGATGGCTTTTGTTTTATATCATTTAACAGTGGTATTGACGCTTACCAACAAGCAAAAGATGGCATGGTACTCTTTGAAAAAAAAACAGGGGAAGACAATACAGAAGAACCTAACCAGCCTTATGAAATAGACTTTAACGACTTATTTAATAACTGCATGAGCGTTGGAGTTTATACATTAATACTTATAACAGTATTCATTTTGGCACTTGTGAACAATTAACAACCTAATTATGCTTGATACACGAACCATAAAAGGACTTGCCATAAAGCAACCTTACACAGATTTAGTGTTATACCACAACAAAGTAGAAACACGAACTTGGGACACAAAATACAGGGGATGGGTGCTATTCACATCTCCTGCTACTCAATACACTTGGGAAGGAGTTAAGTCGTTATCATCAAATCAGCTAAAAAGTATTATCAAAAAAGTAAATTGGTTTAATGATTTTGAAAAAGGAGTGGCATTAGGAGTAGGCAGACTAATAGAATGTAGGCTAATAGAGGAGCAAGATGAAGAAATATGTTATGTAAACTTCACAGAGGGTTTATATTGCCATATTTACGAAGAGGTGATACCAATAGTACCATTTAAAATTAAATCAAAATTAGGACTATTTACGCTCCAACAAGAGGATATAAACAAAATCGAACCTTTGTATAAGTGCGATAGAAATAATCGTATATTTAACACAACATAGACAATTTTAACACCAAAACAAACGTATGTTAGAGTATATTGAACTTAAAGACGAAAAACCAACAAAACTGCTAACGCTCACTTTTGATGAGTTATACACAGACGATAACATTCAAAAAGTAATTCAACATTTAAGGTATAGTTCCTTAAATCAAGTAGAAATTAAATGCGAAACAAAGGAATACGTATTTGCGGTATTGTACTCCTATATAGCTGATAAAATGTATAGGTATTCTAAAATCAAAGTGGAGGAAGTAAACAATGAGTATATAGTAATCTTAATTCCATAGTAACTTATTCGGTATATCCTTTTAATTTGATATTATTACTCGCAAAATAGTTAGACAAATCGGATTGAGTAATACTTTTCATCCTTTCCTTTAATGGTGGCAAATTACTATCTTTTACAAAATTATCTTTACGCTCATCCGACAAAATATAGTTTCCGAATTTAACCAACTTCTTTATAGTGGAGGCATCAAATGACATTGGATTTGAATTTTTATCTATCTTTTGCATATCAAAAAAGTATTTCTATAACAACTTAACATCTACACAGTTTAGTACATTGTGTATTTTGCTGTTTTTATCTACTACTCCATTTATAAAGTACCACACCTCCACCTTTTTACCGATAAAACTTTCATCTAAGACATTTACTCGCTCCCTCGACAACTGCATACCTATACGACAATTTTTAAACCCTGATATGTCATCTAATGTTATATGGAACTCCCTCACTTCGTATTGTGGTCGTACAGTAAATACTTCGCCTACCCAATCTACAACACCAATATCTATTTTTCCCTTAAAAGTATCTCTTGACCAAATCATCTCTTGTAGTTTTTTACCCTTATAAATCTATGTGTAACAAAATTACTATTTAAAAACCTAACTTTCCAACGCTCTGCCAAAAAAGTAGTTCCCCTTAATGACTGAAACTCCCCTCTATGTCCTTCAAAACTCAATAGCATTACATCGCCCTCTATATCGCCTTTTTCCTCTTGCCAATTATAATAGATACGGACTATATCTCCTGCATTAAATACTCTTATTATCTTATGTTCTTTCAAACCTAAAAAGTATTAATTAATTGATTGTTGTTTCTCTAATTCCTTTTTAACAGACTTAGTGAACTTACTTAATGCCACTTTCTTATTAATGGCACTCACATAAGCCATATAAGGCTCTAATTTCACTTTTTTTACAGTAACAAGCTTGTCATTCACAAAAACAAAATCATCCTCTATTTCAGCTTCTGTTATCGTTAAATAGCGGACATCTATCTTATAGAGATATTGTCCTTTCTTAACGTGATTGTTTTTTAAGTGTAGGAATTGAGGTTGTTCTGTCATAATCACAAAAGTTTCAATCAAATATACACTTTTTTACTAATTTTTAAAAAATGTTATTTAAAATACCTTTCTTTTAATTCCTCCGCTTTATCAAACACCCATTTCCATTCTTCTATTTCTCGCAAAAGATGTTTTTTATGCTCCCATAATTCGTGTTCTTCGGGTAACACCAACTTTATGTTCTCTTTCAATACTCTGTATTTTGGGTATGCACCCTTTGAAAGTATATGACTAAATTGCCAATAAAATTTAAGATGTGTTTTGTCTTGTATTAAAGGCAGTCCAGATACTTCCGATACTTTTGGTCGCTCATCCCATATTAAATCAAAAAGTATCTTCTCATTGCCTTTATTTCTTGTTTTAAGTAGGCTTTTAGGCTGTTTTTTATCTTTATAGTGTAAAGTATTAGGTTGGCTGTTTTCTGCCTTAAATCGAATATAACAGACATTACATAGTCCATACGCAAATATATACTCTATTTTACCACAACCACTTCCTAATCCTTTGCCCTTTCCTTTGCATATTTTCTTTATGTGTTTCATTGCGGATATTCGATTTTACATTTAAACTTGCGTAAATTTCCGAGTTATGGGCAATTGCAGGAAACACCCTGCTAATCGAAAAGCCCTTTTTGTTTTTCATAATTTGTTATTAGTATTTCTGTTCTACGATTTTTTAAGTTTT
>Ga0116148_1005753_pt1 | contig 10265 bp, 8 predicted proteins | sample AD_UKC055_MetaG_FD_89786 | JGI IMG/M metagenome (GOLD analysis project Ga0116148, IMG submission 89786) | Active sludge microbial communities of municipal wastewater-treating anaerobic digesters from USA - AD_UKC055_MetaG | ecosystem: Engineered > Bioreactor > Anaerobic > Digestate | place: USA... | reverse complement strand
TTCTATCTTGCTTGCATTTGAATCAACTGGATTCCAGGTTAATTTTAAATCATATTTATTAGAAATATGTTCTACCTTAAGACCTGTAGGAATTTTTAAAACATAAGCATAAAGGTTATTTGTATAAGAACTATAGTTAGTAAAGATGAATTTTTCTTTTGCTCTTATTTTATAAATATGTTGACCAATTGACTGACCTGTAAATGTTTTTTTTACTGTTGGATATTTAGTTGTATCATCTTTTAAAACCCAACTTGAACCATTCCACTCATAAATCTCAAAATAAACTGTTCCTAAACCAGAATAAGAATATTCCCATTGAAGGAAAATAGATGTACCCGAAGAAAAAGCACAGGGATTTTTAGGTTTATCAAGATTTGTTATTCCAAAAGTCACATTCAGATTAGATAAAGAGAGTAACAAAATTAAAATTAATAAGAGAGATAGAGTTAAAATTTGTTTAGTCTTTTTAAAGTTCAAACATTTCATTAAACACCTCCATTTCCTCCCTAATTTTCTATTTTGTCTAATTTTATTTATTTTTGACTTAATAAAAAATTTAGAAAGTATTTATAAATTAATTATATATTTTGTTAGATAAAAAATAAATAAAAATGTTCAAAATTTTTTAATTGTTTATTTGTAAATTTGGTAATAATAAAATAGAATTGTATTATGAAAAAATTAATTTCTGCTGGTGGAGTAATTGTTAATCAAGATAAAGTTCTTCTTTTAAAAAGAGAAAAAAGCTGGGTTTTCCCAAAAGGTAAGATCAAATATGGGGAAAGTTTAATTCAAACTGCAATAAGAGAAATCTTTGAAGAAACAAGAATTACAGTGAATGATAAAGGTATTGAAATTGGTAATACAAATTATAAATATATAACAAACGATGAACAATTTGAAAAAACTGTTTATTATTACCTTTTTATAGTTGATGATGTATCTGTCAATATCGAAAAAACTTTTTTAGGATATGGATGGTTTTATTTTGATGAAGCATTGAAATATGTAACTTACAAAAATGATAAGAAGATATTAAAAAATGCAATAAAAAAATTAAGGGAGGCTTTAAAAGCCTCCCTGTAAAAACTTATAAATCTTTAACTGGATTTAATTATCTAAAAGATAAATTTTACATTAACTGTAACTTGGACTGATTCTGCTCCTGTAAAAATTGGAGTTTGCATTTCTGATGTAATATTTTTTACATCTCTATAAACTGGGTAATAAACATCTGAAATATTAATTTCTGCAACTCCTTTTATTTTTTCATCAACTACCTCTAATGCAACCTCTGCTTTTTTCTTAGCATCTTCCATTGCAAGTTTAATTGCTTCAAGTTTTAACTCATCTTTATTTGAAATATCAAAGCTTAATCCTGAAATTACATTTGCACCATTTGAAGTAGCAGCATCAAGAACTTCGCTCAAAAATCCTGTATCGAGATCACCATTTGCGAGTTTTTTTGTTATTTTAATACTTAAATTGTTTCTCACCATATAACCAACTAAAACTGGTGCCTCTTTTTCTGGATAGTTATAGACAGGTTGGATTGAATAATCTAATGTAGTTAAATCATCTTCTTTAACACCTAATTTTAATAATGCTGAAACTATTTGATTCATAATTTTTGCATTCTCTTCAGAAGCCTCTTTTGCTGTTAACCTTTGAATTTCAACTCCAACATTTACATATCCAACATCTGGTTTTGCATAAACAATTCCCTGACCAGATACAGTTATTGAATTTTCTGATGTAACATCTGTTACTTCATTTACATCAGTCTTAGCAAAACTTATTCCCATAAGGGAAACCACTAATATTAATACTGAAACCAAAAAAAGTGTTAAAACTTTTTTCATAGTTTCACCTCCTAATGATATAAACAAAAATAGAGAAAAAAAGTTTCAAATATTTGAGAATTATTTTTATAATGGGTATTCAAAATAAATTATTTTGTTTGTTTCTGAATCAATTAAAAATATCCAATAATTATTGTTTTCGCTAACTGAAACTAATATTAAACTTTCATCAATATTAATTAAATTTTTTATTGTATCTTTATTAACAAAATCAAATCTTTTATCATTCTTAAAAATTTCTAAAACCTTATCAATATTATTTGAATTGAGTGTTAAAGATTTTGTATTTTCTTTTTTTATTAAATCTACTAAATCTTTTGAATCTATGTTATGTTCTTCTAAATTTTGTTCTCCTGAAATTATTTTTTCAAAATTACCATCTTTTTCATATACTTTAACACTACTTTTATAAATTTTTATTAATCTATCATTCTCTAATTTTTCTTCTAATAACATATCATTTTCTAATATCTTTAATATTTTCTCCTCATATTGACCTTGGATATTTCTTACTAAATATCCATTTCCATCAGAGGGAGATTTGATAGATGTTTTATTTAAAATAAATAATAAAGTAGGAATAATAATCAACAAAAAAACAAATGAATATGATAAATTTCTTAACAAAACTTTTCTTTTCTTTAATGCTTTTCTTTTTTCATAAAGAACGAATAGTTTATCTTTGAGTTCTTTTTTGAACTCTTCATCTTCAATTTCTGGTTTTTTTATATCTTCTAAAAATTCATCAAATTTTTCCATCATATTTATAAACTAAAATCTTTTAAAAAAGTTTCATCTTTTTCGAGCTCTTTTTTTAGTTTTTCAGTCCCTCTTTTTAAAATTGTTTTAACCGTATTTTCATTTAAATTTAAGATTTCACCTATCTCTTTAATTTTTTTCTTTTCAAATATTTTTAATGTAAGAATATTCTGATAATTTAGTGGTAATTTTAAAAGTGCTTTTTGAATATAAAAAAACTTTTTCTCTTCGATATCTAATAAATCCTCTTTATATTCAATTTCAATATCATCTTTTAGAATAAATTTACTATTCTTTTTTATAAAATTATTAACGAGATTTGTTGCTATTTTTATCAGATAATTTGAATAAGGAATGCCCCTGTCTTTATAACTATCGATTGAAAGAAGTGCTTTTGTAAATACCTCTTCTGTTAAATCTTTTGCTTCTTCTTTTAAACCTATTCTTCCAAATATATAATTTAAAATTAGGGAAAAATATTCTTCAAAAATTATACCAAAGGCATCTTTATCCTCTTTTGCCTTCTCTAATAAATTTTTTTCAACTTCCCTGTCAAGCATTAAAATATTTTTAATAATAGATTTATTTAAAGAGGACTTTTTCTTTATAGAAATTTAAAATGTCTATTAACCTTTAAGATATTTTAATTTTTCTACTTCTTCTTCGTCAACAATATATTCAGATTCAAATTTTTTCTCTTCAACAACTTTTTTTCTTATTTGTTCTTCGTGAAGGGCTCTAATTGAAAGGCGCATCTTTCTATCTGAAGGTTTTAATTCAACAACTTTTGCTTCAACTTCTTGGCCTATCTCGAGGGCTTCTTCAGGTTTTTTAATTTTTTTTAGTGTTATCTGAGATATATGTATTAGTCCTGTAATACCTTCTTCTATTTCTATAACTGCGCCAAAAGGTAAAAATCTTATAACTTTCCCTTTAACAATAGTTCCAACAGGATATTTCTCTTCAACATTTTCCCATGGATGTGACTTTGTCTGTCTTAAAGAAAGCGAAACTCTTTCTTCTTCTGGGTTGACATTGAGAATTTTTACTTTAATTTTTTGTTTCTTTCTCACAATCTCTCTTGCTGGTTTTCTTGGCCCCCAAGTTAATTCAGAAAGATGAATTAGTCCTTCAATTCCCTTTCCAAGATCTACAAAAACTCCAAATTCAACAATTCCAACAACAGTACCAATAACTATCTCTCCTTCTTTTTTCTTCAACTCATAAAAATATTCTTTTCTCTCTTTCTCTTTTTCTTCCTCAAGAATAACTCTTCTTGAACAGATAATCTTTCTTATCTCTCTATCAAATTCAATTATTTTTACCTTTAATGTTTTGTTAAGATAGTTGTTGAGTTCCTTTCTTCTTACAACATTTAATTCTATCTGAGTTCTTGGTAAAAATGCAGGAAGTCCTAAATCAATAAGTAATCCACCTTTAACGACTCTTGTAACAGTTCCTTCAATATCTTCCTTATTATCAAAAGCCTCTTTTAAATCTCTCCAGACTGATTCATAATCAGCTCTTCTTTTTGAAAGTACAAGCTCTCCTGTTGGACCTTCTGTTCTAACAACATAAACATTTATCTCTTCTCCTTCTTTTACTATGTCTCTTGCAGAAACATTTTTCTCTTTTGTCAGCTCTTTTAAAGGAATATAATTCTCAAATTTTCTACCAACACTAACGAGAGCACCATCATCCTCAACTTTAACAACTACTGCAGGTATAATTTCACCTTTTTTAAATCTTCTTGGAAGATAATCTTCTGTAATTTTTCTTACTTCATCTAATTCCTCTTTTATCTCTTCATCAACCTCCTCTTTTGCCTCTTCCTCCATCTCAGAAATAATATTTCTGATCTCTTCCTCGCCTAACCTTTCGTCTTCTGAACCCTCCCCTTCAATTTTTTCTACCTCTTCTTTTTGTGCTTCCTCTTCTTTTGCTTCTAACTCTTCGAGGTTTTTTTCATCTTTCTTAGAAAACTCCTCATCCTTTTCTACCATATTAAACCTCCTTTGTTAAAATTTCTTTTGCCTGATTAACAATATAAGAAAAACTTTCTTTATCATTAATCGCTAATTCTGAAAGCATTTTTCTATTAATCAAAATCGAACCATTTTTAAGCCCATAGATAAATCTTGAGTAAGATATTCCGAATTCTTTAAGTGCTGCATTAATTCTTGTAATCCATAAACTTCTCATATCTCTCTTCTTTAATCTTCTTCCAACATAAGAATAATGAAAAGAATGTTCTACTGCTTCTCTTGCTATACGGTATCTAATTGAAACAGCTCCTTTGAAACCTTTAGCAAGTTTTAATGTCTTTTTTCTTCTTCTTCTCGTATATGGACCACCTTTAATCCTTGCCATGGATTACCTCCTTAAACCTATTATCTTTCTAACTTTTTTTTCATCATCTTTAGAAATTTCTTTATATCTTAGCTGTTTAACTTTTTTACTTGATTTTTTCTTTTCAAGGTGATGTGAATGTCCTGTTTTTCTTCTCATCACTTTTCCACTTCCAGTTACCTTAAATCTCTTCTTTGCTGTTTTCGAGATTTTTAACTTGGGCATCCTTGTTTCCTCCTTTTTTTATTGGACCTATTAAACATTCAATCCTTTTTCCCTGAAAAAATGGCTCTTTTTCAACAACAGCCACATCTTTAAGTTGGTCAATAACATTCTTTAATAACTCAAAACCTCTTTCCTTGTTCGCCAATTCTCTGCCTCTAAAAAATATCGATATTTTTACTTTATCACCATCAAGTAGCCATTCTTTTGCATTTTTTACTTTATATTCTAAATCTCCTTTTCCTATAAAAGGCCTTAATTCAAGATTTTTTACATCAAAAGTTACCTGTTTCTTCTTTGCTTCCTTTTTTTTCTTAGTTAACTCGTATTTATATTTTCCATAATCTACAATTTTACACACAGGGGGATTTATGTTAGCATTTATTTCAACAAGATCTAAATTATTTTCTTCTGCAAGAGATAGTGCTTGGTCTATCGGAAAGACTCCCAATTGTTTACCATCATTATCAATAACTCTTACCTCCTTTGCTTTAATCGCTTTATTTACTCTTAAAGAATCCCCTTTAATAGAAGACCACCCCCATTGAATCATCACTCACTTTTTGTTCTCAACCTCCTTTTTTAGTTTTTCAATTATATTGTCTATAGAAAAATTACCAAGATTTCCTTGATTCTTTTTCCTCACTGCAACTTCCTTTTTCTCCTTTTCTTTTTTACCAATCACAAATAAATAGGGAACTTTCTCCATTTCTCCATTTTTTATCTTTTCCTGTAAAGCATCATTTGAAAAATCAGATTCAACTCTAAAACCAACTTCAAAAAGTTTATTATACACCTCTTTTGCATAATTTTCAACATCTTGAGTAACAGTTAAAATTTTTATCTGTAATGGAGATAACCATAATGGAAAATTACCTGCATAATTTTCAATAAGAGCACCAAAAAATCTTTCAATTGAACCAAGAACAACCCTATGGATCATAACAGGAGCATGCTCCTTACCATCATTACCCATATAGGTAAGATTGAATCTCTGTGGTAAATTAAAATCTACCTGAATAGTTGGCCCCTGCCATAATCTATCGAGAGAATCTTTGAGCTTAATATCAATTTTTGGTCCATAGAAAACACCCTCACCTGGATCTATTTTATAATCAATTTTTTCTATCTCAAGGGCTTTAATTAAAGCATTTGTTGCTTTTTCCCATAATTCTATAGCACCAACAAATTTTTCAGGTCTTGTTGATAGATATATTTCATAATTTTCAAAACCAAAAGTTTTCATCATAAATAGAGCAAAATTTAAAACTCCAATTATTTCGTCTTCGAGTTGGTCTTCAGTACAAAATATGTGAGCATCATCTTGAGTAAATCCTCTAACTCTTAATAATCCATGTAAAACACCCGATCTTTCATATCTATAAACTGTTCCAAGTTCAAAAAATCTTAAAGGAAGTTCTTTATAACTCCTTGTTCTTGATTTGTAAATCAATATATGTCCTGGACAATTCATTGGTTTAACAAGGTAAGGAACATTGTCAACCTCAATTTGAGAATACATATTATCTTTATAATATGAAAGGTGACCAGAAATTTCCCAGAGTTTTGCTTTTGCAATATGTGGAGTATAAACAAATTGATAGCCCCTTTTAAGGTGTTCTTCTCTTTCGAAATCTTCTATTATTTTTCTTATCATTCCACCTTTTGGGTGGAAAAAGATGAAACCAGGGCCAGCTTCTTCTGGATGAATACTGAAAAGGTCAAGTTCTTTTCCAAGTCTTCTGTGATCTCTTTTCTCAATCTCTTTTAATTTCTCAAGATAACTATTTAATGAATCTTCATCAAAAAATGAAGTTCCATATATTCTCTGAAGAACCTCTCTTTTTTCATCTCCTCTCCAATAACTTGATGAAGATGATAAAATTTTAAAATTTTTTATCAAAGTTGTATTTTTAAGATGAGGTCCTCTACAAAGATCAAAAAATTCACCAACTTTATAAATAGAAACAATATCACCTTCAATATCATCTATAAGTTCAAGTTTAAATTTTTCTTCTTTGAATAATTCTCTTGCTTCATCCTTATTTATTTCAAATTTCTCAAATTTAAGATTATTTTTCAATATCTCTTTCATCTTATTTTCAATTTCAACCAAATCCTCAGGTGTGAAAGTTTTGTTAATATAAAAGTCATAATAAAAACCATTCTTAATTGATGGTCCTATAGCAAGTTTAACTTCAGGATAAAGCTTTTTTACTGCATATGCCATTATATGAGAAGTCGAGTGATTAAGAATTGTCAATGAATCTTCATCATCTATTTTCAAAAATTTAATTTTATCTCCCTCTTTTGGCTTATAATAAAAATCTACAATCAAATTATTGTTTATTTTAGCACCAACAATTTCATCAATGTTATTAAGATTATTCAAAAGAGAAAATAAATTATCTTCTTCATTAATAAAAAAATTTTTATTAAGATTTTCTAAGAAAATCTCTATTTTCATATATCTCCTTATTTTAAAATTTTTAAAAATAAAAAATGGTGGGCGATAGTGGATTCGAACCACTGACCTCTTCGGTGTCAACGAAGCGTTCTCCCTCTGAACTAACCGCCCTTTCTCAATTTATATTATAATAATTTGATTATTTGTCAAGAATCTTTATAGAGATTATCGAGAAATTCTCCATTTTGTCATCCCAGTGAAAACGATAATCCAGTATCTTCATTTTATCATTCCTGTGTAAACGGTAATCCAGTATTTTTATTTGTAACATAAGTTCCTGCTTCCATAGGAATAATAGTTTGAATAACTTTTTCAGAAGCCTTGTATAAGTATAGTAATATACTTTTAAAAAAATAAGAGTTTTTATTGAAAAAACTACCACCTTTTAATACCTTTTATCTACCAACTAATATTGAAAATAGTTTTAAATTTTATAATTTTAATATATGTATTTAGTTTTTATTGATGAATCAGAAGATTATGATTTGTAATTGTTAGGTAGCTATTTATCAATCATTTCAGAAATTTTTTTTCAGTGATATAATTAAAAAATAAAAATATAAAAAATGAAAGGAGATTTTATGAAAAAATTTTTCTCTTTAGTTTTGATTATCATACTATTAATGAGTTTTAAAATAGTATTAAGTAGTGAAATTATGTGGAATACATATCGTGGAAATACACAAAGATGGGGTTATTCTGACTCTATTTTTTCTCCTCCATTAATGGAGGCATTTAGATATACCGGTAATGCAAATTTTTCTTCACCAATTTTTTCAAACGGAAAAATCTTTGTAGGATCTGGAGATAAAAATCTATATTGCTTTGATTCTGAAACTGGTGATGTATTATGGACTTATGAAACAGATGGAGCAATAATCGGTGCTCCAACTTATGATGATGGTAAAATTTATTTTGGATGTGTTGATGGTTATTTTTTCTGTTTAGATGAAAATAACCCTCAAAAATATTTTTGGAGATATATTACATATTCGAAAATATATGTTGCACCTCTTATTGTAGGAAATATTGTATATTTTGGCGCTGATAATGGTCTTGTATATGCTTTTGATAAAATAACAGGCAAAGAAGTATGGAATATTCCATTTTCAACAAATAATAAAATAAATTCAGCAATTTCAGGTGATGAAACATCAATATTTTTCATTTCTCAGGATGGATATCTTTATGCTGTTCATCCATTAACAGGTGCTCTTTTATGGAAAAAAACAGTTGGTCCTAATGTTAAATCAACACTAATTATAAAGGAAAATTATGTTTTTATTTTAAATAGTTCTGGACAACTGCTCGCAATAAATAGAACAACAAAAAATCAGGACTGGTATTATTCATTAAGTCAGGATACTACCACAACTCCTGCAATTTCTGGAGATTTAGCAATAATTCTTGGAAGAAATGGAAAACTTGCCTGTGTTGATTTAAGAACTGGTAAGGCGAGATGGGAAAGAAATTTATCAGGGCAATTTGATACTTCTCCTGTTGTAACAGATAAATATATATTTATAGGAAATAATGCATCAACTTTATATATGCTTTCAATTGATAACAATGGCTCAACATCATGGTACGAAAAGTTTGAAAAAGGATTTTTCAATGATTTCTTAATTCAAGATAACAAACTTTACACTACTGGGTTAGATTCCTCTTTAAGATGTTTTGTATCACAACCTCCACCATCATTAAAAGTTGAACCAATTACTTTAGATTTTGAAGAGGTTGAAGTTAATTCACAAAAAACATTGAGTTTAAATATAAAAAATGTGGGAGGAGGAACATTAACAGGGAGTCTTGAATCCCCTGTTTATTGGATAAAAATATTTCCAACAGAATTTTCAGGCAATGATGTTGTTATAAATGTTACTGTTGATACTAATGGATTTGAGATGGAAAAAAATTACCAAGGAAAAATAACAATAAAATCTAATGGTGGTAATCAAGAAGTCGCTGTTGTATTAAAAACTGCAAGTTTACCCGCAAAACTATCTGTTACACCTAAGTTACTTGACTATGGAAACATAAATAGAGGTGATAAAAAAACCATACAGATAAACATTAAAAATTTAGGGGGTGGAAAACTTTTTGGAACTTTATCAACTAACGTTAATTGGATAGAATTTGAAACAACAAATTTTGAAGGAAATAATCTACTAATAAATGTAACTTTAAATGCTTCTAACCTAACTTCAGGTCAAAAGTATAAAGGTTTTATTTATGTTGAATCAAATGGAGGTAAAGAAACTGTAGAAATAAATATAAATGTAGTTGAACCCAATCCTGAAATTTATGTTGATACAAATATATTAAATTTTGGAGAAGTTAAAAAAGGAGATTCAGCAAGTAAAATGTTTGTCATTTCAAATAGAGGTGGAGGGCTTTTGACTGGAACTATCTCAACCTCTCAATCCTGGATAATTTTAAGTGAAAAAACATTTTCAGGAAACGAATTTAGAATTCAGGTAACAATAAATAGTTCTAATTTAAAAGAAAATGAAATTTCATATGGAAAAATTGAAATAAGTTCTAATGGTGGAGCCTATACAATTGAAGTGTATGTGAAGGTATTACCAAAAGAAGAAAAGCCT
>Ga0116148_1005740_pt1 | contig 10280 bp, 4 predicted proteins | sample AD_UKC055_MetaG_FD_89786 | JGI IMG/M metagenome (GOLD analysis project Ga0116148, IMG submission 89786) | Active sludge microbial communities of municipal wastewater-treating anaerobic digesters from USA - AD_UKC055_MetaG | ecosystem: Engineered > Bioreactor > Anaerobic > Digestate | place: USA... | reverse complement strand
GGGGATGTCCCGCTGCTTGACGGCGTTCACCGCCAGCATGCCGATGCCGGGCCATGAGAAAATCGTCTCGGTGATAACTGCTCCGCCCAGAAGCGACCCAAACTGCAAGCCGAAGGTGGTGGCCACCGGCAGCAGCGCGTTCCGCAGGGCATGCTTGTAGAGGACCACCTTCTCGTGCACTCCCTTGGCGCGAGCGGTGCGCACGTAATCCTGCGACAGGGCCTCCAACACCGACGACCTGGTAAGGCGGGTCAGTATGGCCGCAAGCGCACTGCCGAGCGTAATCGAAGGCATTATCAAGTGGCGCAAGTAGGCCCAGACGCCTGCATCTGTGGCCCCCATGCCCCTGATGGGAAGCCACCCGAGCCTGACGCCGAAGAACAGTATCATAAGGAGGCCCAGGTAGAATCCGGGAAGCGACACTCCTATCATCGCAAGCGTCGTGGCGGCATAGTCTATCCAACTACGTCGTTTGGCGGCGGCCAGTACGCCCAGGGGGACCGACACCACGAGCGCAAAGATAGTCGAGCTGATTGCGAGGACTATGGTGTTTCCGAGTTTCTCCTTAATCTGGTCAGCCGCAGGACGACGGTACACTATGGATCTTCCCATATCTCCTTTGAGCAGACCCGCCATGTAGCGGAGATACTGCTCGTACCACGGCCTATCGAGGCCAAGTTCCTTCTGCAGGCGCTCAATGTTGGCCGGATTGGCCGTTTCCGAGCCCAGCATGAGTTTGACCGCGTCGCCCGGCGCCAGGCTGACCATTGCCGACGTGATGAATGTTATTCCTATGAGAACCGGTATCGTCGCCAGCAAGCGACGAACGATGTATTTGCCCAATTGCGACACCCCTATTGACCCTGGAAGGGAGGGACACCGCCTTCCGTAGCCTCGTGCCCGAAAGGCGACGCCCTCCCCGCCAAAGCTGCGGCACGGTAGCCGCGGTCGACGCTACTTGCTTATCCAGACGCTGTTTTCCAGGGTGACTAGATGCATCCCGCCCCACGGCGGAACGAAATCGTTAACCCTCTTGTTCACAATCGAATAACCCCACTCGAAGTAGAGAGGTATCGACGCCCGGTCTTCCATGATCTTGCGCTGCGCCTGCTTCCAAAGGCTCGTCAGCTTGGTGTAGTCGGTGGTCTTGAGCGCCTGATCGAGAAGAGAGTCTACAGCCGCATTCGAGTAGTAGTGTCCGTTGGTCTTCCCAATCGAGCTGCTGTGGAAGAGCGAATGCAGCCCGGTTGTTCCGGCGAAACTGAAGTCGAAGAAGACTTCGGTATTGCCGTCGATGATGTCCGACGCCCACACGGCCGTGTCCTGCTGAAGGATGGACGCGTCTATTCCGATCTTCCGGAGCTGGGTTGCCAGGATAGTGAGCGTTCTCACCTGGGAACCGGCAATCGTCTTTATCTCTACCTTGAGCGGCTTGCCATTGCGGTCGAGGATCCCATCGCCATTGGCGTCGCGAAAGCCAGCCTTGCTCAGGATAGCAGCCGCTTCCTTGGGATCATACTTCCACAGGCTCTTCAAGCTCGGGTCGTAGCCGTGAGGCAGCCACGGCGCGCACTGACCATATGCGCGCTCGCCATGAGGCGCCACTACGGCGTTGAATGCCGCGTCGATATCCATTGCCTTGGATATGGCGTCGCGCACTTCAAGCTCGTCGAATGGCGGCTTGGTCACGTTGAACCCGAGGCCCCTGTATGAACCGCCCCGGCTGATGGTGGCGAGCTTGGGATTTTTGGCGACCGACGCCATTGAGTCCAAGTTGAACAGGTATGGGACTATGTCGACTTCGCCTGCAGTCAGTGCAAGTATCTGGACTGTGGGGTCGGGGATGACCACGAACTCGACCTTGTCCAGGTACACAGGGAGCCAGTAGTTGGGATTGCGCTCGAGCACTGCGCCCTGGTCAGTCGAGAAGCTCTTGAGCGCAAACGGGCCGGATCCTATGGGGCGCCTTGCGAATCCGTCTTCGCCCAGCTTCTCAATGGCCTCGCGCGGCACTATGCCGACGCTCGGGATCCTGTTGGAGTCGGCCACCAGGAACGGGTTGGGAACGGGGGTTTTGATCTCGACGGTGTAGCGGTCCAGCGCCTTTACGCTCTTGATATCGCCAAGGGTAAACGCGGTGCTCACCTTGAGGAAGCGCTCGATCGAGTACACAACGTCGTCCGCTGTGACCTCGCGCTTCGCGCCCTTCTTGAAGACTTCATTGCCTTCCTGGAAGTACACGCCCTTGCGGAGATGGAAGATCCACGTGTTGGCGTCGGGCGTCTCCCACTTCTGCGCCAGGTGCGGCCTGGGCTTGAAGTTGTCCTTGCCAATGATGACGAGCGGATCGAATACAAGCCCGCAGATGTTGGTCTCGTCGTTGGCAGCGGTCTTGTACGGATCCAGTTGCTGGATAGACGATGCAGCAATCTTCAGTGTGCCGCCTCTGATCGGTGTTGCCCCAAAGACCGAGGCGGAGGCAGAGACGAGAAGAAGCGCTGCGAGAATGGACAGAGCGATTCTCCTAAACATGCGGTGTTACCTCCTGCCACATTTGAACTTCTGGCCTACTAGTCTGTATTGCGTTGATTATACGCATGACGTATGCCTAAGTCAAGCTCATCTGGCATCTCACTCGGCATTTGCCATGCGGTGGCAGGAAGTGCGCATATTCCATGGAATTACTATTCATGATGTCAACCCTGTCCGTCTTCGCCGTGTCCGCCTTCCCCTGGCCAATCGCCGCCGCCCCCGTCCGCTGCCTCAGCCTCGGCAGCGGAATCGGGCTGGGATTTGGGCTCAACCCCGGACTCGGGCTCGGCGACGCGGTACTCCACAGTATACTCCTCGACAATGAACTCCTCGGCGTGAAACCACTCGTTTTCGTAGGCCTTGTACCCTTCCAGCGCCTCCATCATCTCGACAAAGACCTGCACGAGATCTGGGTCAAACTGCGTTCCTGCGTTGCGCTGGATCTCGTCCATGGCCTCAGCGTGCGACAACGCCCTTCGGTAGGGCCTATCGTTCACCATGGCGTCATACGCATCGACAACTGCGAGCATCCTTGCGGCAAGCGGGATCTCCGCTCCCTCAAGCTCCCGAGGGTACCCTCTGCCGTCCCATCGCTCATGATGCGAAAGAATAGCATTGGCAACGTGCGAAAGCTCGGCGGATCCTTCCACTATTCGCGCGCCTATCTCGGGGTGGGTTCGCATGACCTTCCATTCCTCCGGCGACAGCGGGCCCGACTTCTGCAGTATCTGGTCAGGGATGCCCACTTTACCTATGTCATGCAACGCGCACAGCAGCGATAGATCGTCGATGGAATTATCCGAAAGCCCCAGAGTATTAGCCAGTTCCACTGCCAAGAAGCGCATGCGGCTGGAATGCTCTTCTGTTTCGTGGGTGCTTTCCGCAAGCGCCTTGCGCAGCGAATGCACCAGAGTGCCCCGGGGCGAGGTCATCTCCATGAACTTGTTCCTGAACATCCGGCTCTCTGCTCTCTGAATGGTGTCGGTCACACTCTGCGCGAGCGAGATGCGTGTGCCGGCGCCCAGAGCGATGCTGGCGGAGACTGGCCCGAGGTTCAGTTGCCCAACAGCCTTGCGTACTTTTGCCGCGAGCCTTAATGCCGTCCTTCGCTCAACATTGGGCATCACCACGAGGAACTCGTCGCCGCCCCATCGGAATACCATGCCCTCGCCGCCGACAGCGTCCACTATGATGCTTGCCATCGTTTTGAGCAATTGGTCGCCGGCCTCATGGCCGAGAAGATCGTTGACTTGCTTCATGCCGTTTACGTCGGCCAGCACGAATGTCATGGGCAACTTGGACTCGTCTTCGGCAGACGAAACAACATGATCGAAGTAGAGACGGTTATAGCAACCGGTGAGACTGTCGTGATAGACAAGATACTCCAGCTGGGCGGTGCGCTCCTCCAGAGTCTCCGCCATTCGGTCGAAAGCGCCGGCCAATTCGCCCAGCTCGCCGCTGACACGCGGGCCGTCGTAGCGAGTGCCGAGAGCCCCGGACGCCAGGCGGTCCGCCGCCCTGGCCAGCCCGTCGGCGGGCTCAATCACCTGCTGCCTTGCGAAAAGCCATGATACAGGAACAGCGATCAACATTACGATGATCACCGCGGCGAAGCTGTACGCAACCTCTCGTTTGGCGGCGGCTTCTATCACCGTCACCGGAACACTCATAGTCACGTAGAAGTGCGGGCCATCGCCCAAACTGCCTACCTTGCCGTAGGATATCAGCCGCTGCACCCCATCGCATCCGGTGGAGGTGATGGATCCCACATCATATCTGCTCGATCTGACGGCGTTCAACACTTCCTGGTTGCCCTGGGCCTGTGCCTGGGTCGGGTCCTTGCTGCCCTGGGCCCCATCGCCGCCGTCATCCCTCGTGTACCGCATCAAGTTCCTGCCGGTCATGTCGTGGACGGCAAGGATCGCCCCTTCAGGCAGAGCCAGGTCCCTGAATGATTCCGCAAACCAATCAGGATGAAGAAATACGGCAGCCATCTGGCCGCCGTGTCGTCGCAGAATTGCTTTGGCATCATCGAGACCGTCGGATGAACGCGGTTGCGCCGCAGACGGGATGAATACGGCCATGGCGGTCGAGCTTCCGGAAGGGGCTGAGTCCGTCACCTCGGCGACAGCCCGGTCGTGCTCCATGGCCTCCTGGAACGCGGGGAACGCTTCAAAGTCGCTGGGCCCATCAGGGCCCCATGTAGCAGCCAACACTCGCCCTGTGCCGTCGAGCACCGCAAAGCTGGCACTCAGCCTTCTAGAGTGCCACGAATCCGAAAGAACACCCGGGCCCCGCGATGGATCGGCGCCTTCTTGGCTGTCGGGTAGCGAGGCATCCCACACTACCGCCGCCATCCGGAGCAGGTTTCCGATGTCTTCGCTATCTGCGCCTACGATATGGGTGAGCAGCAGGCGCGATTGGTATTCGGCTTGCTCGAGCGCGTCGGAGCGTTCGTTTATGGCCATGTATACAGAGAAGGCAAGGAGCGGAAGAACAGCAATCAGAATCAGAATCATCAGTTTGAACCGCAGGTTGCCTGCGATTTGCCTGACACCGCTGCTCGTGGCCATCGTATACCCCCTCTACGGAGAGATCCGCAAGTGCCGGCCACTTGCCCAATCACTCCCGAGTACTCCGCGTGATGGTCACATTCGACTTGAACCGAAGAATAGTGCGCCCATCAATAACCATAGCAGATTAGATCAAAGAGTGCCACTATTTCTTGCATTTTCCGGTCCCAAGGGGGCAGACTACGTTGTGCAGCCTCCAGAGCCAATCAACTGGGCGCACGATATGTTAAGGCCCCGCTCGAAGCGGGGCCTTTCTATCAATATGGCGCTCCCAACGGGATTCGAACCCGTGTTACCGCCTTGAAAGGGCGATGTCCTAGGCCGCTAGACCATGGGAGCCAAATCTCTTCTCATTGGCCGACTGCAGTTTTGCTCAGTTATGATACCATGAGCGTAGCCTTTCGTCAAACAAATGCCGCCGCGTTTGCCGCCGCGTTCCGCCGCCACTGCCCCTGCCGCTGCGCTGCCGCGCTGCCGCCCAGACTCGCCAAATCCGCCGATAACTGTGCCTTTGGGCTAACGTTGTGTCGACTTGTGCCGATAATTGTATTGGGCACCCTGCACTCATTACTTGCCGACTTACGGAGGGATTTGCAATTGAAGCTGAGTATCAGAGCCAAACTGGTGGGTTCCTATGTGCTCCTGATCGCGCTCAGTGCCGTGGTGAACGTGGTAGGCATATGGGCCAACAATCGCGCCGATGCTGTCAAGATGGATATCATCGAGCACAGCCTACCCATATCCGCCCTGGTGTACAAGACCAGAAGCCAGATCCTTGAAAAAGGGATATCTGTTCGAGGGTTCATGATCTCGCTCGATGAGGCCAACATCACGAAGTTCTATGATACTGACCAAGCCATGATGGAGACGCTTGCTGTAGCTCGTGAAACGTTTGTGGATGACGAATCCCATAGATACCTCGACGAGCTTATAAGCATAAACGATGCCTATAACGGCCTGGTCAATGAAGTGATGATCATGACCCGGGTAGGCAAGACTGAGGAAGCCATGTCTAGACTGGCGCGAGAGGCCGAGCAGTTGCTGGGCAAGGCAGACAAACTGATCGCTGATTGAAACGCATTCATTGGCGACACCAACCAGCAATGGCTGGCCAGCGCCGGCAGAACCCGCAGGATATCAGACCTGATCGGGATAGCCAGCGCCGCGGTCATCGTGATAGTGATTGCCATAGTCGCCGTCGTCTTCAACCGCGGCATTGCCGTCCCTACGGTGCGGATTAAGCAGGTGGCGGAGGCCGTCGCTGCAGGCGACCTCACAGTGGATGCGCCCGTAATCAAGACCGGCGATGAAATGCAGGATCTAAATGAAGCCGTCCGAACAATGATCCGCAACCTCACGGAACTCCTGGGCGAAATGCGCGTTGAGTCCGACAACGTGGCCAGCGCCAGCTACCAGCTGTCGGCATCGGCTGACGAATCGGCGGGCGCGGTCGAGCAGATCACGGCCACAATCCAGCAGATGGCCGGCGGCGCGGAGCAGCAGAGCACTAGCGCGATGCGGACGGCAGACGCCGGGGAGCAGGTCAAATCGGGTATTGAGCAGATCGCTGCAGGCGCAGGCGATCAGACCCAACAGCTCCACCGCGCATCGGAACTTGTGGTGCAGATGGTAAAGGAACTCGAGCAGATAAGCGCTTATCTGGGTCAGATGGATAAGGACATGCGGTCGACGGCAGACGCCGCAGAAGAAGGCGATCGCTATGTAGGCCAGGCGGCCCAGAGTATCGGCAGGATAAAGGCGGCCTCAGCTGAGGTCGAATCAGCCTCGGCCGGCCTGGACAAGAGCTCGCGTGAGATCGGTCGTGTGGTACAGGTAATTGGCGATATCGCCGACCAGACCAATCTTCTCGCATTAAACGCCGCTATCGAGGCCGCTCGCGCCGGAGAGCAGGGCAAGGGCTTCGCGGTGGTCGCAGATGAGGTGCGGAAGCTGGCCGAACGGTCGCTGGCAGAGACAAGAGCCATATCCAAGCTGATCGAAGCCACGATGGCTGACACAGGCAGAGTGTCCAAGGCGATAGAAGCCTCGGGCGAACTGGTTGAAGAGAGCATGCCTCTTGTCGAGGCCTCCCTGTCGTCCCTGAAGGAGATCCGTCGGCATGCATCGGACAACCTTACGCTCGTCGGCTCGGCTGTCAAATTGCGCCACAGTGTCATGGACGCAGCTGATAAAGTGAAGCAAGCAATGGTCGAGGCGGTTGCCGTGGCCGATGAGAATGCCGCTGCAGCGGAAGAGATGTCCGCTGGCGTCGCAGAGATCCAAAGGTCCATCGAAAGCGTGGCCGCGGTATCCGAGGAGAATGCCGCGGCTGTGGAGGAAGTCTCTGCCTCGTCGGAAGAGGTAAGCGCCTCAATCGAAGAAATGGCGTCCGCCTCTCAGTCGCTTGCCACCATGGCCGGCCACCTTAAAGAACTCGCAGGTAGGTTCAGAACGGAGTAGAGGCCTCCCCCGTGAAGCGCCCTGCCTCTCCGGTATCTCCGGTTGGGCCAGGGCGCTTTTGCACATCCATGTCTGGAACGCCCCCAAAAACTCTCAAGTTGGGACAGGTTCGTGCCGATACATGTAGTATGCACGTCCTGACGCTCATGGATTTTTCGGGGGTGGTTCTCAGATGAGACTCGGCATCAGGGCCAAGTTGATCGGCTCCTATGCGCTGCTGCTCGTACTGTCTATCGCTGTGAACCTAGTCGGAATGTGGGCCGACAGACGGGTGGACGAGAGCAACAGGCATGTTATTGAGCAGACTCTTCCCCTATCTGCGCTGGTGCATAAGGCCAGAAGCGAACTGCAAGAGAAAGGCTCCAAATTGCGAAGCTTTATCATCACATCAGATGAGGCCCATGCAATGCATTTCTACAACACCGATGCAAAGATGGCCGAGACTGTTGATGCAGCTCGAATCGCTTTCGCTGATGACAGTTCGAACGAGTATCTAGACGAGCTGGCCAGCCGCAACACCGAGTACAACGCGGTCGCAGACGATATCATGATGATGGTTCGTATGGGGCAGAACGACGAAGCCGCGTCCTTGCTGGAGACCGGAATCGAGCCCTCCGCGCTCGCTATCGACGACTTGGTGGCAGATTGGAGCGAGCTCGTAGAGGAGCGCAACGCCGAGTGGCTGGCCGCCGCCGCCCGCGCCACCACCATGGCCACTCTGGTAAGCATAGGCGGCGCCGCCGTGAGTGCAGTGGCCGTGATTATCATAGCCGCCATTCTGATCCGCGGCATTGCTGTGCCCGTCGCCCAGGTGAAACGTGTAGCTGAGGCTGTCGCTCGGGGAGATCTCACGGTGTCCGTACCCGTCATCAGAACCGGCGATGAAATGCAGGACCTGAACGAATCGGTCGGAACCATGGTTGCCAACCTCACACGGCTCCTGGGAGACATGCGGGCCGACGCCGATAACGTCGCCGGCGCCAGCCACGAGCTGTCGGCGTCGACCGAGGAATCGGCGTGCACGGTGGCGCAGATTTCGGCCACGATTCAGCAGATGGCTGCAGGCGCCGAGCAGCAGAGCGCAGGCGCCGACCGGACTGTGAGCGCCGGCGAGCAGATCAAGGCCGGTATCGAGCAGGTAGCGGCAGGCGCCGACGAACAGACCCAACAGCTTCATCGGGCGTCCGAACTCGTGGCGCAGATGGTGAATGAACTCGAACAGATAAGCGCGTACCTTGGTCAGATGGAGAAGGACATACGCGCGACTGTGAATGCATCGAAGGGGGGCGATCGCTGCGTAACCAAGGCTGCGCAGAGCATCGCCACGATAAAGGAGGCCTCCGCCGAAGCCGAGTCCGCCTCAGTGGACCTGGGCAAGAGCTCCCGCGAGATCGGCCGTGTGGTGCAGGTGATCGGCGACATCGCAGACCAGACCAACCTTCTGGCGCTGAATGCCGCCATCGAGGCTGCCCGCGCCGGGGAGCAGGGGCGGGGATTCGCGGTGGTCGCCGATGAAGTGCGGAAGCTGGCAGAGCGCTCGCTTGCGGAAACGAAGGCGATCTCCAGACTAATCGAAGCTACAGTGGCTGACACCGGCAGAGTGTCTGCGGCCATAGAGACATCCGGCAAGCTGGTTGAAGAGAGTATGCCGCTGGTCCAGGCCTCCATGTCGTCGCTGAAAAAGATCGGCCAATCCGCGTCTAACAATCTGACGCTCGTCGACTCAGCTGTCAAGCTGCGCCAAAGTGTCATGGACGCAGCCAGCAAGGTCCGGGAGTCGATGGCTGAGGCTGTGGCAGTGGCCGAGGAAAACGCAGCAGCGGCGGCGCAGATGAGCGCCGGCATCGCGGAGGTCCAAAAGTCCATCGAGGGCGTGGCAGCGGTATCAGAAGAGAATGCAGCCGCAGTTCGGGAGGTCTCCGCCTCGGCAGACGAGGTAAATGCCTCCATTGCACAGATGGCGTCCGCGTCTCAGTCGCTTGATGAAATGGCCAGTCGCCTTCAGGAGCTAGCCGCCAAGTTCAGGACGGCGCATGATGAACGTGACAACACGTCCTCGGTCGACGAGAGGAGGAGTTCATAGATGCGCGCAGGTGTGCAGACTAGGCTGTTGGCGTCGTACCTCGTCCTGCTCATCCTGATGATCGCAGTGGGCGGGATAGGGATCCTGTCGGACAAAAGGGTAGAAAGCGAATACGTGGAGCTCGTGCACTCCAATCTGCCCATAACGATCTTGCTACATGAGTTGCGCGAGGGCTTGCTGGAAAAGGGCATGGCCGCCCGGGGTTTTGTCCTGTATCAGGACAACAAGCTTGTGGATCAATTCTACACGGCCGAGAAGACGGTCAAAGCCAACATCGAGGCCATAGCCGAGCTGGACCCGAGCGAGGAGTCCCTCCAGTACCTCAATCAGCTGGACCAGACCAACAAGCAGTACACGAAAGTCTGTGAGCATGCCCTGGATCTGGCCAGGTGCCGGGAAATCGAAGACGCGAGGGACCTTCTGGCTGGCCAGGCGCCGGCGCTCATCGACGAATTCGACCGGCTGACAGCGGAATGGTTCGCGTTGCTCGACGGGCGCAACAACGACTCGCTGCTGCGAGCCGGCGAGGAGAGTCGCCGCAGTACGTGGCTGACCGCCGGGGCGGTGCTCATCAGCATGATAGTCGTAATCATCATGGCGGTCTCCGTCGCGCGCACTGTCGCTGTGCCGGT
>Ga0116148_1005735_pt1 | contig 10292 bp, 8 predicted proteins | sample AD_UKC055_MetaG_FD_89786 | JGI IMG/M metagenome (GOLD analysis project Ga0116148, IMG submission 89786) | Active sludge microbial communities of municipal wastewater-treating anaerobic digesters from USA - AD_UKC055_MetaG | ecosystem: Engineered > Bioreactor > Anaerobic > Digestate | place: USA... | reverse complement strand
TTCATGGCGTTGGTGATGCCGATGATCCACAGCATGGTAAAGATCACGTTCAGGCCGTGGCCCCACCAGGTACCTTCGGGAAAGAGATTCAGGACGATGCCGTTGCAGATGAGGAACAAGACCGCGAGGATCTGGATGACCAGCTTGGCCCGGGCCCGCAATCCCTTCCAGTCGTCGATCAGGCTGACGACGGCCACCGCGCCGCCGGCGTAAAGGATGATGATTATCTGCCTCTCCAGGACCATATTGGCCAGAAGCGCCGAGGAAAAGGCGATGATGATCGCCACGCCGCCCAGGAGCGGCGTGGCCCGTTCATGCATCTTTCTCGCTTCCGGAATGTCGAGGATCGAGAGCCTTTTGGCCAGCCGGTACATGAAGGGAGTTATCAGGTATGACAAGGACAGGGCGAATAGGAAGATATAGAGCCAGCGACCCACTTGTCCGAAGAAATATTGCCTCATATCCGGCAGAAGGAGGGTGAGAAAAACAGTCATCGCCGCGGCATAGGAGATATAAAAGAGCATAAGGGCTTTACTCCCCATTGGCGGATCTTAGCGCCGCCTCCCGGCAAGTTTCTTCCAGCGCCGTTTCCACGGCGGCGATTTCCTCGTCGGTAAGTCCGGGGTAAAGGGGGATGGAAACGGCATGCCGCCAAGTCTTTTCGGTCGCTTCAAACCCCGGCAGCCCCAAATAGCGGTGCAAAGGGCGATAAACCGGCCGGCGGCATGTCACGCCCCGCTTTCCCATCGCCGCGATGAAAGCCTCCGCCTCATCCACCAGGATGACATAACGGAAGAAGATGTGATCACGGTCATCCCGGCAGCGCGGCGGCTTCAGACCGTGCAGTTTCAGCACCCGGTCGTAACGTCTCGCAATGGCCCGGCGGCGGGCGATAAAGGCCGGGAGTTTGCCCAACTGGCTCAGGGCCAGGGCGGCCTGGAGATCCGTGAGCTTGCCGTTGAAGCGCAATGACAGATCGTCCTTCTCGTCGTATTCCCGGATGTCCCTGATTCGGGCGATGAGCCGGTCGTCCCGGGAGACGACCATGCCCCCTTCTCCCGCCGCAATCACCTTGGTGGCATAAAAGGAAAAGACGGCGGCGACGCCGAAGCCGCCGGTCGGTCGATTCCGGTAGGCGCCTCCCAGGGACTGGGCGCAATCTTCGATCACGGGGACCCCGAGGCCGAGAAGATTCTCGAGATCGGCGGCCTGACCGAGGAGGTGGGGGGCGATAACGGCCCGGGTGCGGTCCGTGATGAGTTTTTCCACGTCATCGGCGGAGATGTTGAAGGTGTCCGCATCACAGTCCGCAAGTACCGGCGTGGCCCCGGCGGCGCGGACGGCGTGCCACAGGGCGGTGCAGACGTAACTCGGAATGACGACCTCGTCGCCCTTGCCGATTCCAAGGGCCAGCAGGGTCAGATGGAGGGCCGTCGTCCCGGAGCTTACTGCCGCTGCCTGATAAGCGCGGAGAGGTGTTGGGGAATCATTCCCCAAGCAATTAACTTCATCTATTATATTGTACGAAGTTGAGTTAGGGTTCCGTTCCAGTCCGTCCGGGTCGGGGATAATGGAGTTGTCTTCCTGAACCGCCATCAAACGGACGAAGGCCGCCTCCAGAGCGGCCACCGTTTCCCCCTGGACCAGCCGGCCGGATTTCAGGACCTTCAGAACGGCGGCGGCGTCATCATCGCCGAGACAGGGACGGGAGTGGGTAATCATATGTTCACCGAATATTGATGAACAGCCGCAGGGGCATGAATCCTTCCGCGTACTGGACCCGGCCGGCGATCCCCCTGAACACCGCCGTGGAGCGGGCGATGTCGAGGATGGAGAGTCCCTCGATATTCGTCTTGGTTACCTGTGACTTATGGGCCTTGAGAAGCTGCACCTTTTCGTCCAGGGTGTCCTTGACATCCACGAAGACGGTCGGGACGAAGTTTTGCGTCGTCGGCCCCTCGTAGAAAAGGACGTTTTTCACATACCGGGTGGCCGAAACGGTCGCCTTGGCCAGGGCGCGGTGGTCCTGATGGGTGTCCTCGTCATAATGGACGAAGGTGAAATTTGGGTTGATGCGGTCCAGAATCCCCTCGATGTCCTGCACCATTTCGTTCATCTTCGGAGAAAGCTCCGTGTCCCGGTAGGTACCCCAGATTACCTCCTTTGGCTTGAGAATCCGGGCCGCCCGCTGCTGTTCCGAGCGGCGTGACCTCGCCGCACCGCCCTTGTGTCCCTCCGTCATGACCAGCAGATAGACGTCGTGCCCGTTGCGGATGTACTTGAGCAGTGTACCGCCGCAGCCGAACTCGATGTCGTCGGGATGGGCGCCGATAGCCAGAATGTTCATCTTCCCCTCCGGATGATTTCCCGGGCCTCCAGGCCCCGATTGTATATCAGGTCCACCACGGACATAGACGGTTCAAAATCCCCCCACAATTGTTGATACACGGGATGTCGGTATTCCTGGAAGACCACTTCGACGCCGGCGCGCTCGTATTTGGCCAGATCCATGTAATCATGGCCGCCGCTGCCGGCGAGATAGACGTTGCCCCCGTAATGACGGATGATAGCGATGAGGCGCTCGTCCGGGTCGTCGGGAAGGGGTGGTAATTCCGAGGCGACGTGGAGGGGCGTCGTTATGCCCATTATCGCCGCCAACTCCCTGACGACATGGATATTGAGCTCGGCGATGGTGGACCAGGTCCGGGAGAAGGTTGCGGCAAAAAATGGTTCCAGGAGGCCCCAGTGCGGCGCTTTCCGGTAATTGGACAGGAGGGCCTGTTGCTGCTTGTGCCGCCAGCGTTCCCGGTCGTTTATCCCCACCTCGCTGATCAATTGAGGGAATTTATAGAGCACGGGGACGGTGAGCCATTGGGGACCCTGGGGGGTCTTGATCCGGTTGCGGTTCTGCCACTCGTTTTTCTTGAACTGGACGTTGTCCAGAAGCACGAAGACGTCGGCGCGGTCGATCTTGTCGAAATAACCGAGCCAGGGCAGGTATTGGGGCTGATGGACGGAAACGATCACGGCTTTGCTCCGGTGAAGGCGACGAATATGGGGTTGGCGACGATCTTGCCCATTCCTTCCATATCCATGCGGTAATAAATATTTTCCCCCGGCTGGTAATATTTGTCTTCGTAATTGAAGGTCAAAGGCAGCGGGCCGTTGGCTTCCGCGATCAGGGACCCGTTCCGGATCAGCCGCACCTTGACGGCGGGCGTCCCTTGGGGGGAAGGCGTCCCCGGTGGGATTGACGATTCCTGTGGTGCTGGCGATGTTGACGATTCCGGCGGGACGGGTGTTCCAGGCCTGGCTGATGGTTCCGGCGTTGCCGGCGGCGCCGCGGAAATGCGGATGTGGATGTGGGGATTGCCGCCCATTTTTATGGTGTCGCCCATTTCCCCCCGTTGTTCCCCGGCGGCGTCGCTCACGGTGAACTCGTCGAGCCGGGGCAGCTTGGGGAAATTTCCCTGCCGGGCGTACATCCGGCCGTTCCGCATGGCCTGGAGGACCGCTGCGCCGGTCTTTTCCCGGACGAGAAAGACCGTCTGGTAGTTGCCGAACTTCTCACCACTTTCCCCTTCCTTGTGATAGTCGGCGGTACCCACCCCCCAGGGGGGACGGTGGCGGTAACCCCGGCAATGCTCTTTGAGAGCCGCGTCCCAAATATTGCCGGGCTCCGTAATCGTGATGTTGTCGCCATAGAGGGCAGAGAAGCCGGTATAGCCTTGAGTGGCCAGCAGCATCTCCGGGTAGGGCTTGGTGCTCACATGAATGGGGCCCAGCCTGCGGACCCCCGACCGGGTTTCGGGATAGTTCCAGAAGGTCAGCCCGTCCCGGGAGGATACGTAATCAATGAGCCGTTGATAGGGGCGTGCCCCCTGATCGCCGTGAAAGGGATCGAATACGGTGGCCCGAAAGGGATGATTGTCCACGATATACAAGAGGGCGACGACCGCCAGGGCAATCCCGGCGATACGCATCCAACCCCGCCAGAGGATCATGACGGCGGCAAGGAACAAGGCGATGATAAAGGGGGCGACTCCAGGCAACAGATCCATGTTGAAAGGGCCGGTATTGTGGATCACCGGGAGGCGGCGGTAGTCATCGGCCTTCGCGAGGCCCACCGTGAGGATGCGCCGTTCATGATCGTGAGCGGTGAGATTCTTCCGGAAGGGATTACCCGACCAGTAATAGAACGGCGCCGATTCCGATCCGGGGATGATGATGATGTGTTTGTATCTTTCCTGGGCCTGACTAACCGCCTGGAGATAATCCACCGGTTTTCCCTTGAGGATGGAATTCAACTCCACGGTCTTGTTGATGAGGTTGGGAAACGGGGGGAGGCCGTATGAGAGGGCCAGCTTGTCGTGATCATTGATGAACAGAACCTGAACGCTCCGTTCCTCCGCCATTTTGGCCAGGCCGTCGATACTGTAGATGCCGTCGCTGAACTGGGTCCGGGTGTCGAGAACCCCGGCCAATTGTTCGTATCGTGTCGCCGAAGCGGCCCCGGCAGAACCGGCGGTCCCGGCTGAGGGGGAGGAAATTAAAAAAGAAAGCATGAAAAATATGAGCAGCGACAAGGATAAGGTACGGGAACGGCCCGTGGGCGGCCCGGCGGTCGTCCGGCGGCTCCGTGTCCGTTTCGGTGCCGTCGGAAAGGCGGTGGGTGGGGAAACGCTGGGGATTCTTCCTGTGGCTGCGTCACCAAACATGCTTTTCCCTTAGCAGTTCCTGGTATAATTCGTCAATCTTCATAATCATGGCCCCGGCGGAAAAGGCCGGGGCCTTTTTTCTTCCCTCCTCGCCCATGGCCCGGCGCCGTTCCGGATCTCTATACAGCATCCTGATCCCCGCGGCCAGTGCCTCCGCGTTCCCGGGCGGAACCAGCAGTCCGTTTTCTCCTTGGCTGACAAGGTTTTTCAGGCCGCCGACATCGCTGGCGATGACGGGCCGCCCGGCCGCCATGGCCTCGACGACAACCCGGCCCATTCCTTCGTTCAGGGAGGGCATCACAAAGACGTCCAGGGCCGACATATAGGTCCCGACATCCTGACGCCAGCCCGGGAAAACAACCCGTCCGCCCATTCCCAGGGACGCCGCCTGCTCCTCCAGTTCCCGGCGCATCTCTCCTTCGCCCACGACGATGCAGAGCAATTCCGGAATCTCCCGGTCCAGTATGGCCGCCGCCGCCAGGAGATAGCGCTGCCCCTTGATGGCGGTCAGCCGGCCCACGGTGCCGATGACGAAGGCGCTTGAGGGAAGGGCCGCCCCGTTCCCCGGACGGCATTCTTCAGGGGCGTTGGATGAGAAATGTTCGAGACGCACACCGCTGTGGATGACGACGAACTTCTCCGGTGGGGCGATGCGATGGTGAAGATGATCGGCTTTTTCCTGCTCGGTGAGCATGATCAGCCGATCGGTGGAACGGGCGGCGAATTTTTCCAGGACGATGAAGAATCGGGAGACGGCGGCCCCGAAGTAGCCCCAGAAGACATGGCCGTGTGGGGTGTGGACGACGATGGGGGCCCGGGTGGAAAGGGCGGCCAGGCGGCCGATAATCCCCGCCTTGGAGGTATGGGTGTGGACGATGTGGGGCGCCAGGCGGCGAATGAGCCGTCGCACGCGGAAAAACGCCCGCAGGTCTTGGAGCGGATCGACGCGGCGCACCAACTCCGGAACCATGTATGTCTTTACCCCGCGGGCCCGGGCCTCTTCCATGTTTTCCGTGGCGGCGGCGCTTTCGGCGTCAACGCCGGCGTCCCCACCGTCGGGAAATCCCGGGTGTGGCTCTCCGTGCTGAACGTTGCGCAACGCCGCGGAACGGAATGCCTCAATCCAGACGGAAGCATGTAGTCTTGACCGCTGCTTCCCGTGATGAGAAAGGTCTCATAGCGGCTCGGATCAAGACCGGATACCGTGAGGAAGGTGTTTTCCGCCGAGCCACCCTTGTCGAAGCGGGTGATGATGTGGAGGTTGCGGATCCGTGCGGTTTTTGCGGCGCCGGAGCGAGAATCGACGGGATTGTCCGCGCTGTCCGCCATATTAAAAATCCGACCGCTGATCGAAATGGTTATAGAACCAGGCCTGAAAGCAGATCAGGTTCCAGAGTTGCCAGGAGGTGTCAGCGCGGCCGGAAAACAGCCCGGCGATGAGTTCGGCGATGAAGTCAGGGCGGAATATGCCCTGTTTTGTGATGGATTCCCGGGAAAGGTATTCGTCCAGAAGGAAGCGCCACCCCCCTTTGAGCCAGTTGCCGATGGGGACCTCGAAGCCCCATTTGGGACGGTGGTGCAGCTCCTGGGGCAGGAGCCCGCTGCAGGCATCGATGAGGACGGCCTTGCCGCGGCCGTTTTGGAGCTTCCAGGCGCCGGGCAGAGCAAAGGCCAGCTCGCAGACCCGATGGTCCAGGAGGGGCACCCGGACCTCCAGGGCGTGGGCCATGCTCATGGCATCCACTTTGCGGAGCATGTCACCGGGCAAGGAAACGGAAAAATCTGCGTAGAGCATCCGGTTCAGGTAATCGTTGCCGGCAATGCCGGCGCGATACCTGGCGAAGGCAGCGGAGAAGATTTCCGCGCCTCCTTGGAGGTCCTCCCCGTGCTGACCCGCGCCGACGTTGTCGGCGATGACAAAACCGTCGTCGATGAGGAGCCTTCTTCGGTCCGCCGCGGGGAAGAGCTCGTTCCAGAGTAGAAAACGTTCGGAAGGAGTCCCGCCCCGGGTCCCTTTAAGAAACTTTTTCACCCGCCGGACCCGTTCGGGGAGGATGGCCTCCCGGGAGGAGGGAAGGGCGGCGACCAATGGTTCGACCAGGAGCTTCCTCAGCAAGGAGGGAATGCGGCGATAGCTGCGAAAGAGCTCTTCGCCGCGATACATCCGGTAACCGGCGAAGAGCTCGTCGCCGCCGTCCCCGGAGAGAGCTACCTTGACGTACTTCCGGGTTTCCCGGGATACCACGTAAGTGGGAACGGCGGAGGAGTCGCCGAAGGGCTCGTCGAGGCTTGCCAGGACCTCCGGCGCCACGGAGATCATCTCCCGGGAGGAAAGGGGTATTTCGTGGTGCTCCGTTCCGTACATCTTCGCCACGACCCGTGCATAGGCCCGCTCGTCGTACATGGGCAGGTCGGTATAGCCTATGGTGAAGGTCCGCACCGGCCGGGGAGAGTTTCTGGCCAGGAGGGCGACGACGATACTGGAATCGATGCCGCCGCTCAGAAAGGCCCCCAGGGGCACGTCGGCGATCATCTGGCTTTGCACGGACCGTTCAAGGACGGAGTAAAGGGCCTTTTTTGCTCCTTCAAAATCCAGGCGATAAGAAGACATCGCCCGCAACGGCGTCTCCGCTTCCCCGGAGCCATGCCGTTTAGCCTCCGGGGCTGAATTTCCCGACCGGTTATCAGCACGGGCAAGCCCAACCAGGGGCAAGAATGAATCATCGCCGCCGCCGCCGCGCCGGGTATTAGTATCATTCATCTCCGGGGGGGCACAATTAACACCGCGTCGCTCCGTGACAGAGACACCGCCGCCGCGCGGAGTCGTTGCCGCAGCCGCTCTTGCCGTCCCGGAAACATCCCACCAGCGCCATTCGTGAACCGTCCCACCCCGAACGGTGAGGACGGAGCCGGGCGAAAGCTTGCTGATATTCTGGTAAATGGTCAGCGGGGCGGGGATGTAATTGAGGGTCAGATAGATCTCTAAGGCTTGACGATCCAATTCCCGGGGGACGGTTGGGTCCACCGCGAGGGCCTTGAGCTCCGAGGCGAAGGTAAGGGATCGCCCGTCCCAGTGATAGACCAGGGGCTTGACGCCGGCATGGTCGCGCACCAGATGGAGCGTCCGCTCCGTTTCATCCCAGATGGCGAAGGCAAACATTCCGACGAGTTTACCCACGCAGGCGATCCCATCCTCTTCGTAAAGATGGAGGATCACCTCCGTGTCCGACAGGGAGCGGAAACAGTGCCCCTGTTGCTGCAATTCCTCCCGCAACTCCCGGTAGTTGTAGATCTCGCCGTTGCAGACGATCTGCAGGGAACCGTCCTCGTTGGCCAGAGGCTGACGTCCCGCCGCCGACAAATCGATGATGCTGAGGCGGCGATGGCCCAGGGCAATACTCGTTTCCCCGCAGCGCTTGGTGTAAATTCCTTCATCGTCGGGGCCCCGGTGGACCAGGGCGGCCAGCATCCTCCGCATCGCCTCTTCATTGATCTCACCGTTCTTCCAAATCATTTTGCCGCAGATACCACACATGCGCCTCAGGCTCCTCGTTCCTTGATCAGTTCCAGTGCTGCCGTGAATACCTCATCGGGGGTGATTGCCTCCAGGCAGAGGGGACGGGCGCAATGATCTTTTTGGCAGGGTCGGCAGGGGAGAGGTTTATGGATAACGCGGTAGAGATCGGGGCTGGTATAAGGTCCCATCAACAGCGGATCTTCCGGGCCGAAGATGGCCGCCACGGGCGTCCGGGCCGCCGCCGCCATGTGCATGGGCCCGCTGTCGTTGGTGATGAGCAGATCCAATCGGCTGATGAAATAGGCCAGATCGCTGATGGATAGTTTTCCCGCCAGATTCACGACCTCCGACGAAATTTGCTTCTGAATGGCGTTGGCGATGTGTTCCTCTCCGGGGCCGCCGAAAATGAATATCCGGGCGGCCAGAGCCGCGGCGATCCGGTTACCCACCGCCGCGTACCGTTCCGGCGCCCAGCGCCGATTCGCCCGGTCCCCGCCGGGATTGATGCCAACGAATAATGGGCGTCCTTGTTGTGCGCCTGCTGCTGGTTCCGCGTGAATATCCAATGCATCGGGGAACAGTTGATGATGCCTCTGTTCCGACTCTTTCACCCAAAAGATGTCCAGACCTTTTCCATCGGCAATGCCGCCGGCAAGGACCGCTATGTCCCTCATCGCTTCCGTGAGATGACGTTGGTCAAAGAAAACGGCGGGAATTTTTTTATCTACGACAAGGCCGAAGCCATAACGATCATGACCGATTTTCTCACCGGCATTGATGGCTTGAAAAATTAATCCCATTTTCACCGCACCAGCGCGGGAATCAACATGATACAGATTTACTGCGCAATCAAAACGCAGTTGACGAATTTTTGCCATTAGCGCGATGATTTCAAAATAGGTTGTCTTTTCACGCCGCAGTTGCCGCACGGGTAATTCCCATATCTTGTCAATGTATGGATAGTTGCGTGCCAATTCGGCCGCTTCCCGGCTGGTGAGCAGGTGCAGCGGACTGACGGGATGACCGCTCTTCATAGCCCGGAAAGCGGGAGAGGCCAGAACAAGGTCTCCGATACCCGCAATGAGGACGGCGAGCATGGGATGCTCATTCATAGTTGCAGGTTATTGAAAGCGAGCCAATTATCGAGAGATTCATATTCGGAAAATATGATAAAAAAAGCATTTCTCCATGTGCGCAGAGCTTGCTAGCAAAAAATCCTTTTATTAGTATCTACCCATTGATATAATCTTTCCGTGCCGAGTTCCGGACTTACGAAAGGTTTCCAGGTGAGCAGCGATCCCGCCGCCGAGATGTCGCAGAAGAAGATCTTCTGATCCCCCGGTCGCCAATCTCCGTAATCGACGGGGATCTTCTTCCCTTTGAAGCGCTCCAGCAGGGATAGCAATTCGAGAAGGGAAAGGGTGTTCTCCGGCCCACCGCCGATGTTCAGCACCTTGCCGGCGATGGTATCCCTCTGCTCATAAGCGGCTTCATAGGCCCGGACCAAATCGTCGATAAAGAGGACATCCCGGACCTGCTTCCCGTCGCCATAGATGGTAATCGGCTTGTCCAGAAGTGCGGCAATGCAGAACCAGGCCACCCAGCCCTGATCCTCGACGCCGAACTGATGATAGCCATAGATGCAGGATTGGCGCATCACGATTGTCCGCAGGCCATAGATCCGATGATAATCCCGACAGTACTGATCGGCGGCGCCTTTGGAACAGCCATAGGGAGAATGGAAATCCAAAGGCCTTGTCTCGGCGATGCCTTCCGGTTGATCCAGATAGGCGTAACGACCGGCGATCTCACCGATCCTCAAGTCTTCCATCCCCCCATAGACCTTGTTCGTGGAGGCGTAAATGATCACGGCATCTTTATTATGGAGACGCGCCGCCTCCAGGAGATTGAATGTTCCCCATGCGTTGATTTCGAAGTCTTCCCGTGGGTTGACGACAGAGGTCGTCACCGCGACCTGGGCGGCCAGATGGATGATCAGATCGAAGGGGCCGCATTCAACAAAGACTTGGGTAAGTTCAGCGAAGTTGCGGATGTCG
>Ga0116148_1005719_pt1 | contig 10309 bp, 14 predicted proteins | sample AD_UKC055_MetaG_FD_89786 | JGI IMG/M metagenome (GOLD analysis project Ga0116148, IMG submission 89786) | Active sludge microbial communities of municipal wastewater-treating anaerobic digesters from USA - AD_UKC055_MetaG | ecosystem: Engineered > Bioreactor > Anaerobic > Digestate | place: USA... | reverse complement strand
TGATTTTTCTCTTGATTTTCTTGTTTTCTCTTGCTATCATCACATCACCTCCTTGGTGTTGGTTTTCTTTAGCAGTTAGCTATACCAAAGAGGTTGTTTTTATTAAAGTTTTTTCTTAACTTTCTGTTCTTTTTATTTTGAAATCGAACGGGTTAGGTTAAAGGAAGAAGTGGACTTGCAGAAAAGATGTTGCGAAAATAAAATAAAACGAAAAAAGCAGAAAAATATATTTATAGCTTTTCCCTTGACAAACAATAATTTGCAGGGTAGTCTTGTCTGAAATCGAGGTATTTGAAAAATAAATGCGAAAAACAGAAAAATATGCATGGAGGTTGTGATGCTTGTTGATTTCACGATAAAGAATTACCGCTCGTTTAAGAATGAGTCGCTTTTCAGCATGGTTGCTGAAAAAAAGAAAGAGGATATTCCCAACAACCTATTCAACATTTCTGAGGATAGTGACATTTCTCTTTTGAAAACGGCTGTTGTTTACGGGGCGAATGCTTCTGGAAAATCGAATCTTCTGCTGGCTTTTGATACGCTGAAAAACTTCATTTTGAACTCAACTGATTTGAAACTCGATCAGGAAATTCCTTATTACAAACCATTTCTGCTTGATGTTGAAACGAGAAATCAGCCGATGCTTTTTGAGATCGAATTTATCACTGCTGAACCGATGAGATATAGATACTCTGTTGAATTTGATAAAACGCAGATAATTTCTGAAAAGCTGATTTTCTTTCCTGAGAAAAACGGACGGAATCTTTTTGAAAGAGACGGTGTAACTGGTAAATATAGTTGGGGAAGAGATTTGAAAGGCAAAAAGGAATCTCTGACGGGTGAAGTGCTCAAAAATGTCCTTTTTCTTTCAAAAGCTGCAAACAACAACGAAAGCGATGAAAGATTAAGAGCTATTTACAGATATTTCAGAACGAATTTTATGTTTCATACATCTGCTGATTCATCCAGAACAGAAGTTTATTTAACAAGTTTAAAAATGAATGATTTGTCGCAGAAAGGTTTCAACGAAAGTCTGATTGAGTTTTTAAAATCTGCTGATCTTGGCATTTCGTCAGTAAGGGTGAGAAAGGAAAAAACAATAAATGATCTGTCAACCGAAGTTGATATAGGTCACAGAGTTTTCAGCAGAACGAATGAAACAGGAGAAGATCATTTTTTTCAATTACAGGATGAATCTGCCGGAACAATAAAAATGTTTGATCTGGCAGGGAAAATTATTGATACTCTGCAAAAAGGCAATGTTCTTATAATTGATGAACTTGACAGCAGTTTTCATCCTTTGATGTCAGAATACATCCTTTCAATTTTCAATGATCCTGTTAAAAATCCGAAAAATGCTCAATTAATTGTTGCAACACACGATGCTTATCTGCTCGATTCAGAAAAATTGCGTAGAGATCAGATATGGTTTGTTGAAAAAGATAAGTACGGTGCATCAAATTTATACAGTCTTGATGAATTTGAAAAAAGTGAAGTAAGAAAAAATGTTCCATTTGACAGATGGTATCTTTCCGGCAGATTTGGAGCATTGCCACTAATTGACAAAAAACTTTTCTCAGTTGTTGAAGAAAAACAATGAAAACAGCTAATTATGATGATTGCAACATATATGAACTTAATCCATACACCAATGTTGATGAACTTCTCCATGCAATTGAAAATCTGCGATCAGAATATCAAAGAACTCCGGTTTTTTTGTTTAGATATTAACTTCAACGAAACACCTGTTTAATTCGTAGGGGTTTAACCACCTAATTTCGCAAGTATTTCTGTTGATTCTATATCCATTTTTGCAAATCCGAACCATTTTCTGCCGAGGTCTTTGAGTGATGCTCCGAAAAGATAGAGGTCGTGATTATCAATTATCATGAAGCGGTCGTGGGAGTGATTGAATTCAATTATTTCAGCAGGTGGGAACTGTTCATTGAATTTTTGCATGTCGAGTTGAATCTGTTTTGAAAGGTTTTTAGTGAGAATTTTGAGCGTAACTCCTTGTTTCCGTTTTGAAAAAAGAGTGAGAACGGTGTCATCAACATAATTGTCAATGAGAATGATCGATTTTTCAGCTGAACGGACAATATCTGAGACAAATTTATGTGCGTCAAAAACCTGACCGTAATTACATCAACAGCGGTTTCACTTCTCAAAACGGCAGAAAGCATAGCAACTCCCTGTTCTGTAAAAACGAATGGTGCGTATCGTCTTCCTCCCCGTTTTTCGTTTGAGGTTTCAATTTGCAACCTCAAAACTTTGTACTCTTCTTCTGCGAGTTGAAATCTGAATGTGTTTGGAAATCTTTCAATATTTCTTTTTACAGCTAAATTGAGGTTTTTTGTTTCAACACCATAGAGTTCAGCCAAATCACTGTCGAGCATCACCTGCATCCCGCGAATTGTGAAAATTCTGCTTTTAATCGCATCAATCTGTATTAGCTCATTTCCTGCCATTTTCCGACTCCAAGAGTTTAGTTTCCGATAGATAATGCAACAATCAAATTAAATATGCAAGAAAACAGATAAGATTATCTAACTCGAAGAAAAACAGGAAATTATGAATTGAATCATGCGCCTAGTTTATTCCTTTAATTGCTAATTGCTTTAATTGACAAGCTTTTGCTGAATCATATAATTTTACTGGATTTTTTAAATAGTGAGAGGGAACAAAATGAAAAAAGTTTTAATTATCATCGCATCGGTGATTCTGGTTTTAATTATTGGCGGATTCACAACCGCAAAAGCTCTGGAAAAAAAAGAGTAACTACAATATCTTAAGAAAATTCGTGCAAATTGAAAGTTGTACTTGCAATTTACATAAATTGTTGCAATATTCCGATATTATTCTCTTTTCTAAGGTGTGGACATAACCTTTCGGAATAAATAAAAATAAAGAAATATTTGCCGGGAAAAAAGTAGGACTTGTAATTTCAGGTGGAAATGTTGAGAGATTATTTCCCCGAAACTTTCTTTGCAAAAGCGGCAAGATCGCTGTTAAGCCGGCTGAATTTCGCCCCGTACTGAGATATTTTTTTCATAACGGAATCAACATCTTTAACCATGTTGTCCCCTTCGATTCTGCATTCAGTTGAATATTCACTCTTATTTTGCGTACAGTTTTTTATGAATTCGTTTATTCTTGCGGTGCTGAGACCTAAAAAGTCAATAAATCCAGCACTTTCCTTTTCAAGTGATTTCATCGTTTCAACATATCCAAGATAAGTTTCCACAAATGCTTTTCCATCCATTCCCTTGAGCACTTCAAGATCGTTTCCGCTGAGCTCAATCCTCTGTTTAAGCTGATCGTTCTGAAGCTGAAGATTCCCGATGTAAAACGAAATCTGACGGTTCGCATTTTCCATTTTGACAGCAATTTCAGCAATAGAGAGTTTATGAAGCTCCATTTCAAGAGTTCTGAGTCGTTCTTTTTCGCCGGTATATGCCTTGAGTTTGGCATTTCCTTCATCAAATACCTGAGTGAGCTTATTTTCAGCTTCTGTACACGCCTTCTCAGAATATTTTATAGTGCATGAACTGTTTGTAATGTCTATGTTCCGTGTCATTGACTGGCAGGTATCACGCAGATTTTTGTTGACTGAAATAAGTGAAGTAACCCCTTTGAGCAGATATTCAGTTCTATCTCTGATCTCTCCTGAACTGTTATTGAGTGCGGACGAGAATTTAATTCTGGATTTTTCAAGAATTACCGAGTCATCAATAAGCCCTTTCTGCATGGTCATCACAAGGTCTCTTTTGACTCTGAGAGAATCGTTTATCTGCTGATCGTGCTCTTTTTTTGACCAGTCGTTCTTTTCTTTATTGATGATTGCCGCTTTTTTTGCCGAATTTTCCATTTCATCAAGATCTTTTCTTAAACTTTCCTTTTCATCATTTACGAGTTCAGCGGCTTTTACCACTTTGTCGTCAAGGGCTTCGCAAAGTACGAACAACTCATCTGTGTCAACAATTTTGCAGTTTGCATAATAGTTTGTTACAGCGGTTTCATAGGCGGAAATGTGATCTTTTAAAGGCACGAGCCGTCTTTTTGCGGAATTTCTTGCATTGCAATATATCTGAAGTTCGATCAGGACGCTTTTATCAAGTCCTTCCGATGGTTTTTCGCAGCCCCTTTCATCTTTTGAAAGTCCTTTTTCAAGGTCGGCGATCATTTTGCGGTCGGCAGTTATTTTTGCATTTTCTTTTTTGAACGAACTCGCATAAACTGAAAAACATAATCCGGATAAGATCAGAACTGTTGCAATCCCTTTCAATTTTTTACTCCATCAAATCAGCGTATATATTTTAATGATAAGGGAAAAATAGACAATTTTTTGATGATTGTTAAAATTGACAAGTTTTTTTAGGAGTTGTCTATGATCTCAGTCATTCAGAGAGTGAAAAGCGGATCGGTTTCAGTTGATAAAAGTATCATTTCTTCAATAAATAAAGGGCTTTTAGTTCTTGCAGGAATTGAAAAAGGGGACACTGCGGCAGATCTTGAATACTCGGCAAAAAAAATAACGGAATTAAGGATATTTGAGGATGATGCAGGGAAAATGAACCTTTCAGTCATTGATGTAGGTGGAGAAATTCTTGCAGTAAGTCAGTTTACACTTTTAGGCAATGTGCAGAAAGGTCGCAGACCCGGATTTGACAACGCAATGCCGCCTGAAACTGCAAAGATCATGTTCGATGATTTTGTAAAAATGCTGTCACAAACAATATCAACAGTAAAAACAGGCAGTTTCGGCGCTCATATGGAGGTGTCACTTATTAATGATGGTCCAGTCACATTCGTCATAGATTCAAGAAAAAGAGTTTAGGAAAGTTTGATAAAAAACTGATTTAGCTTATTATTTCCAAGTTGTTTAAATCTTTTTCAGGAGGAGATCATGAGAATTTTTAATCAAACTCTTTATATCGCGGTGATTTGTGCCGCTCTGCTTTGTTCATGTTTAAAAAGTGAGTCGTCCGTTCCGGCATTTGATCGTGGCGGTACTGAGAAATCAAAGATCGGTGTCAGGGGCTTCGGCTCTGAAAATAATGAGCAAACCGCCCCTGAGGTTTCTGAACGCAGACTTGTGAAAGAGGGAAGTGTCGGTTTTCAGACTGATTCGATAACGGAAACAACTCCGAAGATCCGCCAGATGATAACTCAATATAAAGGGTTTATTTCTCGTGAAGATGCCTACAACTATACTGGAAGCAGAAGTTTTACTCTTATCGCCCGCATTCCTGTTGATTCGTTTGACAAGTTTATTGAAGAGCTTGAGCATATCGCAGGTTCTTTTGATTCGAGATCTATCGGAGTAAAGGACATCACGGCTCAGTTTGTTGACAGCGAAGCCCGTCTCAAAGCGAAAAAAGAGATTGAAAAGAACTATCTTGCCATTCTTGAAAAAGCGAAAACGATAAATGAGACACTTGCAGTCCAGAAACTGCTTGGCGAGATCCGCGGTGAAATTGAGTCTGTTGAAGGACAGCTCAAGCTAATGCAGGATCAGACGGCTTACAGCACACTCACAATTTCATATTACGAACAGAAAGAATCGGTATTCTCATTCGTCAGAAACATCGTAAACGCATTGAAAGACGGATGGGTCGGATTCCTGCAAGTGCTCATCGCCGCAGCTTACGCCTGGGTCTTCATCGTCATAGTCGCAACATTTTTGATATTCAGAAAGCTGAGAAAAAATAGAAAGAAATAGAAGCAAATGTTAAGAAAAATCTTCAAACTCGATGAACCGCTTGGAAGAGCGGGATTTATTTCTGTTTCAGTAACCATTTCTTTGTTTTTTCTTTTAAGCTGATATATTTTCTGGTGAATAATCACGGTATTTAGAAAGTTTGATAAAATAACAGGTTTAGTTTATTATTCCACAGAGTTTTTATCAAAGGAGGATGTATGAAGCTTGATCAAATAAAGATTAAAGGGTTTAAATCTATAAAAGAAGCTGATATTGAACTCGGAGATTTGAATGTTCTTATCGGTGCAAACGGAGCCGGGAAAACCAACTTCATTTCTCTTTTTAAGCTGTTAAACAAGATGATAGAAGGCAACCTTCAAAAACATATCACCCAAGGAAGTGGTGCAGAAAACTTTCTTTTTTTCGGTTCAAAAACCACTGATCGAATAGAACTGTTTCTTAAATTTGCTAACAATGGATATGAAGCTAAATTTTATCAGGATAATTCCGACAGGCTTATATTTGAAGAAGAAAAGTGCTATTTTCAAGGACCGGAATATAAAAAACCATATAAAGAAGTAATTGGTACAAATCATTCAGAAACTGCATTGCTTGAAATTATGAAAATTCCTAAAATGACAGTAGGAAACCATGTTGTTAAAAATCTAAAGAGCTGGAAATATTACCATTTTCACGATACAAGTGATTCAGCCAAAGTGAAAAAGATGTGCCAGATAAATGATAATATGTATCTTCGGACTGATGCATCAAACCTTGCTGCGTTCCTTTATCTGATGCAGGAAAAACACCATGAAAATTATGAAGCGATCAGAGACACTGTCAGATTGGTCGCTCCATTTTTTGATAATTTCATTCTTCGCATTAACCCTTTTAATGAAGAAATGATCCGGCTTGAGTGGCGTGAAAAGGGCTCTGATTTTCCATTTCTTGCAAATCAGCTTTCGGACGGAACTTTGAGATTCATCTGTCTTGCTACAGTTCTTCTTCAACCTAAACCTCAACTTCCTTCCACAATAATTATTGACGAACCTGAGCTCGGGCTTCATCCTTATGCGATCAAAGTGCTTGCCTCTTTAATGAAATCGGCTTCAAAACACACACAGATAATAGTTTCAACTCAGTCAGTACCGCTTGTGAATGAATTTGAGCCGGAAAATTTAATAGTTGTCGATAAGATTGAAAATGCAAGTGTGTTTAAAAAAGTGACGAGCAAAGAGCTTTCAAGCTGGCTTGAGGAATATACTCTCGGCGAACTCTGGGAAAAGAATGTTCTCGGAGGCAGACCGCAATGATAAGAGTAAATGTCATAGCAGAAGGACAGACTGAAGAAACTTTTGTAAGAGATATTCTTGCTCCTGAATTTGGAACAAAAGAGATTTTTTTTACGGCAAGGTCTGTTGAAACTTCAAGAAGCAAATCAAGAATATATCGTGGCGGTTTACTTGATTATGAAAAAGCAAAAAAGGATATATTAAGATGGTTGAAGCAGGATAAAGAGGCAGTTGTAACTACCATGTTTGATTTGTATGCACTGCCCGATTCTTTTCCAGGGAAGAAGGAAAACAAAAAAATCATCGATCCTTACAAACTGGTTTCTATTCTTGAAGAACGGTTCTTTGAAGACATAAATTCTGAAACAGAGTGTGAAAAAAGATTCATTCCTTATATTCAACTGCATGAATTTGAAGGACTGCTGTTCTCAGATGTTGAAAAAATTCACGAAGTTATGAAAGTAAACAAAGATAAAAGATCTGAACTTGTTGAAATATCTGAAGAATTTAACAACCCAGAGCTGATCAATCAAGGATCAGACACAGCACCTTCAAAAAGACTTTCAAACCTTTATCCGGGTTATGATAAGATCACAAATGGAGCCATAATCGCTTCAAAAATAGGACTCAGTGAAATTCGCAGAAAATGCAGCCACTTTAATGAATGGCTTAGTAAAATAGAGAGTTTGTAATCTTTTTTTGGAGGGGATCATGAGAATTTTTTTAGCAGTTATGGTTTTTTTGTGTGCTTTCGCTCTTTCCGCCCGTGATTACGGCAAATGCAGTTTCAATTCCGACTGTAATCCGAATGTAAAGTGTAACAGCGGAGTATGTGCAGACGCAGCCGGTGGCAAATGTTCTTTTGCTTCAGACTGTGGCTTCAAAGGTGCAAAATGCAATTCGGGCAAATGCTCCAACGCACCTGACGGCAAATGTTCCTTCAGCTCAGAATGCCCAAGCGGAAAATGCGATTCAGGAAAGTGTAAGTAGAATCAGAAATGAGTGAAAATTAAAAAAAACAGGGCACCGTAATGAAAATAATTAATAAATGCAAATTGTTGACAGTGTTCTTGTTTGTCGGCTTTTTCTGTTCAGGTCTATATGCAGAAGATTTTAAGAAGCACACATTGGGTTTTTCAGTAGAGAGTGGTGTTTCAAGAAGTTTTTTAAATTCTTATGCAAGCAATGGAAAGGCCTGGCATGATATTTACGGAACTTTCGGTGGAACTTTTTTCTATCAGTATAGATTTACAAAAGTTGTTGCCGTAAGGCCTGGATTGGGCATTTATTCATATTTTTTTGGTGTTCCCGGTCCGATGGATGACCTTAAGGATGAAGTTTTTGCAACAATTCATGGCAGGATTGATCTCAGCCTTGCTCTTTACACCTATACAGGGAACAAAGTTGCTTTTCCGTTTCTTATAACGCCGTTTATTTCAATGAGGTTTTATGACTCAGCAGGAACATATGAAACCTATTTTGAAGGAGAAAAAGAAGTCATGCATAACTTTAGAACTTTCATCGGCGGACAGATCTCTTTCGGAATAGAAAGTTCAAACCCGGAAAAAACAGGTGCAGGATTTCATATTTTTATGCGGATGAATGATGTTATGGGAACAGGCGGACAATCCGGTGTTCCTTGTTCTCTGGGCGGATCTTTAATGTTGTTCTGGTAGAATGAAATGAAAAAATTAAAACATACGATTGTTTTTGCGATGCTTTTTCCGGCATTTTTCGCCGGGTGCGCTTCAAATAAGATGCCGGAGCTCAAAACTGTCGAAAAGGTTGATCTGAGCCGTTATCTCGGTTTGTGGTATGAGATCGCCCGCATTGATCAGACTTTTCAGAAAGGATGTGTGGCGACAACTGCTGAATATTCGCTGAAAGATGACGGCAGAATAAAAGTGCTCAACAAATGCCGCAAAAACACCATTGACGGAAAGGAAAAATCGGCAGAAGGTGTCGCATGGGTCGTTGACAAGGAAACAAACGCAAAACTGAAAGTCAGTTTTTTCTGGCCGTTTAGCGGAAAGTACTGGGTGATAGATCTTGAACCCGAATATAAATGGGCTGTCGTCGGTGATCCAAGCCGTGAATATCTCTGGATACTTTCAAGATCTCCCGAAATGGATGAAGAAACTTATGAAGGAATAATGAAACGGCTTAAAGAACAGCTTTATGATATCTCAAAAATCCAAAAATATCCGCAGATCAAATCAGATAAAAAAAATTAGAAAGCGATTTTCCACCTTGACTTTTATGCATAAAAACATAAAATCATGCAGATGGAGGTGGTGAAATGAGAACAACATTAGATTTGCCTGAAAAATTGCTTGAAAAAGCAATGAAAGCTGCAAACATCAAGACTAAAACTCAAGTTATTGTCCAAGCCCTTGAAGAGCTTATCAGAAGACACAAAATTGCTGAACTGAAAAATTTCAAGGGAAAAGTTGATCTTGAGTTGGATCTTGATTGTGTCAGGAGCAGAGATGAAGATTATAGTGGATAGTTCGGTCTGGATCGATTATTTCAGGAACGGACAGAATTCCGGCATACTCGATAATCTCATTGATGAAAACCTGATAGCTGTGAACGACCTTATCCTGACTGAGATAATTCCCCCTTTGCAGTTAAAAAAACAGACACGGATAATTGATCTGCTCAATGAGATAGAAAACTTGGAACTTCATATTGACTGGCAGCAGATAAGGGATTTTCAATACATTTGTCTGAAAAAAGGCATCAACAAAGTGGGAATCTCCGACCTTATAATTGCTCAGAACGCCATTCAGAACAACACATCAATCTTTACACTGGATAAACATTTCAGTCTGCTGAAAACTGTAATCGGTGTAAGTGTTTTTGATCAGAAAACTCTTCAAATTTAACTTAAAACTTATTCTTGTCTGTGTATTAGTTACCCTGATTCGAGGTAACTATTTCAAATTAGTTCCCTCGTTTGAGGATAACTTTGCGTTAAAAACTGATCTTCACGGGTGTGGTCTGAGGGTTATCCTTGTTGCCGGTGAATCCGGGGATGCCGAGTGCTGAAAAGCCCCAGCAATACAGCTTTTTATCAAGTGATATGGCGCATGTAAAGTTGTAACCGGCTGATACTGCTATGAATTCGCCTTCAATTTTATATGGTGAAGTAACAAGGTCGTAGTTTGAGGGAAGTGTTGAATAGACATCACCTTTTTCGCCGTTTCCGATCTGTCCGTATTCATTTTCACCCCAGCAGAAAAGTTCATTGCTGCTGTTTACTGCACAGACATGATTTGACGAGCCGGAAACTGAAACCCAGTTTGAAGCGGTT
>Ga0116148_1005715_pt1 | contig 10315 bp, 12 predicted proteins | sample AD_UKC055_MetaG_FD_89786 | JGI IMG/M metagenome (GOLD analysis project Ga0116148, IMG submission 89786) | Active sludge microbial communities of municipal wastewater-treating anaerobic digesters from USA - AD_UKC055_MetaG | ecosystem: Engineered > Bioreactor > Anaerobic > Digestate | place: USA... | reverse complement strand
TGGCCCCCTTGCCCCCCCCCCCCTGTTTGTTTCCCCCGGGGTGGTGGGCCCCGTGGGGGGGGGGGGGGGGGGGGGGGGGGGGGGGGGGGGGGGGGGGGGGGGGGGGGGGGGGGGGGGGGGGTTGGCAACCGGTGCCGCCGGCGGTGTCGGCGCGGGGGCTGGCACCGGGCGCGGAGGCGCAACGGTGGGCGTTGGTGCCGGTGGTGGGGTCGCGGGGACAACCGGCGGCTGCGGCGGCGGTGTCGGGATACCGGGCGTGGGCGGCGCGATGTCGGGCGGAGAGGGTGCGTCATCGGGGATGGCGTGAGTGGCCTCGTCCGCCATTTCAAAATAATCGAGCCGCGCCTCCAGCCAATCCGCGTAGGCTTGCGTTTGGGGCGACTCGCGCAAAAGCGGCAGCGCCTGTCGCGCCTGCCCGGCCATGGCGGCCAAGTCCTCCACGCTGTCGCCCGCCAAGGCCTGCTGCAACGGCGAGAAATACGCGCCCAGCTCCTCCGCGGTGGCGAACCGGTATTTTTCGCGGAACGATTCCGGCGCAAAACGGTCAATGATTTCCTGCCCCGCCTCGGAGACTTGCGAGAGGTCCAGCTCCCACTCATCCCACACCGCCGCGGGGGCGGGCAGCAGCATGCCCAGCACGCCGGCGACCATTCCGCTGACCACTCTCCCCTTCATGTCACTCCGGCAAACGATACTCCGGCGGCAGCGAAAATGCATTCGCAATATGGCGGATGACGGGTGTTGCGTCGCCGGGTTGGCCGACCACCTCAACCACGTCAAAACGCACACGGGTGGGCCGCTGGCGCAATTGGCGCAGATAGCGCACCACCGCGCGCCCAAACGCGCGCCGTTTGCCACGGTTCACCGCCGCCATGGGCCGGCCAAAATCTTCCGACTTGCGAGTTTTGACCTCCACGAAAACCAAAGTATCCGTCTGCGGATCGCGCGCCACCAAGTCCAGCTCGCGCCGCGGACCAAAGCGCACATTACGGCCCAGAATGCGGTAGCCCTTGGCGCGCAAATGGCGGGCAGCCAACTCCTCGCCCCACGCCCCGCTCCGGTGCGTGGCCGGCACGGTGGATTGCCGCCAAAACCTCGCCAGCCACGCCCGCAACATCTCACCACTTCCACGTGCGTTGGGCCACGGGCGCGAATGAGCGGCGATGAATCGGGCACGGGCCGTGCCGTTGCAAGGCGGCCAGATGGGCCGCGGTGCCGTAGCCCTTGTGGCGCTCAAACCCATACGCCGGATACTCCGTGCCCAGCGTCGCCATGAGGCGGTCGCGAGTGACCTTGGCCACCACGCTGGCCGCCGCGATGGACCAGCACGCGGCATCCCCGCCCACAATGGCGCGGTGCGGCACCGGCAGGCCGCGCACCGGCAGGCCATCCACCAGCGCGTAATCCGGCGCCGGATTCAGTTGCGCCAACGCGCGCGCCATGGCCAGATGCGTCGCGCGCAGGATGTTCAGTTGGTCAATCTCCGCCACGCTGGCGGAAGCCACGCCGCAATGCGCCGCCGGGTGCGTGGTCAGCACGGCAAAAAAATAATCGCGCCGCGCGGCGGAAAGTTTTTTGGAATCATCCAGCCCGGCCAGAACTTTGGCGGCATCGGTTTGCAGAAAAGGACGGTCGAACAAAACCGCCGCCGCCACGACGGGGCCGGCCAGCGGCCCGCGCCCGGCCTCATCCACCCCCGCCACATACAAAAATCCCCCGGCCCAAGCTTCTTGTTCGAAGCGCAGCACGGGGGATTCCCCTCCAGGCGGCTCAGGCCTGGTTTTCTTTGATTTCCTTCAGGCGGCTTTGCTTGCTGGTCAGCTTGCGCATGTAATACAGCTTGGCCCGGCGGGTAGCGCCGCGGCGCTCCACTTCCACCTTGGTGACATAGGGCGAGTGCAGCGGGAATACGCGCTCCACGCCTTCGCCGAACGAAATCCGCCGCACGGTAAACGTCTCATTGGCCCCGCCGCCATCGCGCGCGATCACCGTCCCGGCATACACCTGCACGCGTTCCTTATCGCCTTCCTTGATCTTCACGTGCACGCGAACGGAATCGCCAATCCTGAACTGCGGAGCTTTTTCCTTCAGTTGGCTCTGTTCGACTTTTTCCAAAAGGGCAGTTTTCATCTCGTACCTTCTTCCTTGAAACGAGCAGGCATCATAGGGATTTACGTTGCAGCGTCAAGGGTGGAAAAGGGGGTTGGGGCCGAGCTGGCCCGCCGGAAGGTGGAAAAACTTGTTTTTCACCCCGTCGGGCGGCACTATTCCGCCACAGTCACGGGCCCTTAGCTCAGTTGGTCAGAGCGGAAGACTCATAATCTTTTGGTCGCAGGTTCAAGTCCTGCAGGGCCCAGTCCATTTTCCACCCAAGCGGGTGTGCGTTTTCTTCAATACAGAAAGGCATGAAACGCTTATTGATCGCCCCGGGAAAGTGCGCTTTTAGCGGTTTTCGGTTTCCTTATGTTTCCCTATACATCGTGCGAGTTACGGCATAGTTCTGGCACAATCCTTTGAATTCCCTAAGGAATCTCATGGGCATTGTGCCATAACCCCCCTGTAATCCCTCCCAGACCGCCCGCAGCCCAGACCCACCCCAAGACCCGCCCCAACCGCCGCCGACGCTTCTACGGCGATCCTGGGGGCGGTTTTCGCGGCACAGCCAGCCATTCCCGGCGCCGGCGCAGATCCGGCGGATCTCCACGACCGTCTGGGCGGTCCTTCCGTCCCGCCGGCGCACGGCGCCCAGCCCCGGCCCCCGGGCCGTCACGCCCCCAGCTACGAAGCAGGGGTCGCGCCAGCCCTCGGCAGTTGGCGGCGCAGATGGCCAGCACCGCCGCCACCGCCGCCGAGTCCGATCCGCCTGCTCCCCGCAGGCAGGCCGACGACCCGTCCGCTCCCCGCAGACGGGATCGTCGCAGACGCCACCTCCCCGGTGGCGCGGGCCGCACCTCCCCGGTGCGCGCAGCCCCGGCGACTCCCCGTCGCCGGCGATCCTGCAGCCGTCCCGCCGATCCTCCGGACACGTTCCCGCGATCCGACCCCCCTTTTCAGTTCTTCCCCCCAAACCCCCCATCTCCCCGCCTTCGGCGGCTCCCGGCCCCGGGGCTGGCCGGGAGTGATTTTTCCCCCGTGCGGTTCATCGCTGGGGGGAAGACCCGCAAAGAGGGGTCGGACGGCTACATTCACGCTCCAACGGCTACGCCGCCCCTGCGGGGTCGCGGGAACGGCCGGAGAATTCGGCGGGAGAACCGTCGCTCCCCGCTCCAATCCGAACAGCCGCGCCGACAGAGACCACCACGCCCTCGGTCGGGATGGCCACTGTCGCCGCGCGGGCGCCGAACTTCAACCGCACGTGATCGTTTCACTTGTCCAGCGGGAGGGGTTGCAGGTCTTCACCCCGTCGCCGCTGGCCATCCCGTGCGGTTCAAGTTCTTTTCGCGCCCGCCCAGGACGGCCCCGCTGCGCGCCCTCCGTCCTCGGGCTTCGCCCTTCACCTACCCCATGGGCCGACAGGTCGGCCCCCGGCCAGCCCACGGCCCCCGGCACCGATCCAGCTTTGAATGCATGGCAGATTCTTGCGCTTCCGCTTCCGGATTGACGCTTCCGAACCAAATCCAGCGCAGGACCGCTACGAGCCAGCAGGACGCGCCGCACCCCCAACCCGGCCCCCGACACGGACGGACGGCCAAACGCCAGCCACAGGCCATCGTGCGGCGTTTTTTAGACGGTTTGACGGTGTGTGGTGTATGATGTCGGCCATGAACGAAACAACTGCTCCCGACTGTTCCGAACAGAAACCCTGGAGATTCCGCCCCGGCCAATCCGGCAACCCAGCGGGCAGACCTCCCGGAATCGTCGGCGGGCGTGTCCGCGCCCTTCAAGTCCTCGACCAAATCAGCGGGAACGAGGACAACGTTAAATTGCTCGCCGACGCATTTGAAGCCGCCTTCCGCAAAAACCCGTTGGGCTTTTTCCAGCGGGTAATGAAAGACCTAATCCCGAAAGAGTCCCTTGTAAAAATTGCGGCGGCGACCCCGACCATGCACCACTGGGGGACGCTCGAGGACTCGATGCGCGAGACACAGGCCCAGCGGGAGAACCTCCGCGCCCTCCGCGCCGAGTTTCCGGGCAGAGACTCCGAAATCCTCGATTTAATCATTGAGGAGCGGATTCCGATTGCGGCACTCCGCAATCAGATGAAGCGGCCCCGGCTTCCCGCGCCGGAGAGCCCAGCGGAACGATGAACCGCCCCGGCTCCGTCAGCACCAGCCGATACATATAAACCGCCGGAGATATTCCCTCCCGCGCCGCCGCCGCCCGAACAGCTTTATCCTCATCGGTCGTTAGGCCGAAGAACATCACCAGCGGGATTCGATTTAGGTTTGCGCTCATGTCCTGCTCTCTTTCTCATCCGTCATTTTCCACCGGGTGACGCTGGTAAGGAAAAGAACTCCCCTTACGGGGAGATTCTTTACCAGCGTACGGGCTCACCCGAACGCAGGGAAGAAAACGACTTTTTCCCAGCGTTCCCAATGTTCCCAGCGTCATGCCTTCACGCCTTTCAGCGGGGGATTCTGAAGCGCGGCCAACTGGTCGGCGGTGCCGTGCCAGTGGACCTTGCCGAGAATCTTCACCCGAACCGGCTTCCCGTCCCCCTCGGACAGCCACTTGGCAACCGTCTTGGCATAGTTCTCGTTGATTCGGAACTCCCGCATGATGCCCGCCCGGAAGTCCGCCGCCGTCAGCGGACCCTTGCGCAGAATGTTCAGCGCGTGGGATTCCATCGTAGCCGCATCCTTCAATGCGATCTCCTGCAGGGCGGTTGGCTTTTTGTCCTTCGCCGCCCGTGCTGTCGCCACCTCGGTTTCCTCCGGGGTAGCTGGACGCCAGAACATCCCGCCAGCGTTCGCCGCATGGCTGAAGTACCGCTCAAACTCCATTTCCCCTTCGGTGTCGCGCCAAGTAATGCGCTTCCCGCGCTTGGCTCCAATAAGGCGGAAGGTTCCGGGCATGGCGTTCGGGGTGTCGGCAATAACCAGAATCGCCCGCGCCCAGTTCGACAAGTCCGCGCACCCCGTCGCCGCGTAAATCCATTCCGGCCCGTCCATCCGGGGACGGGCGGTCAGGTTGATTTTCGGCGTGTGGTGGACGGCGATGATTCCAACGTTGAAATCGAACGCGATGGAGTTTAGTCCGGCCCGGCAGAAGGACGCGATAACGGCGGGATTCACCAAGTCGCCACCGGCAAACGATAGCAACGGGTCAATCCGCACCAAGTCGAACGGCCTGCCAGCTTCGCGTTCGGCGGCGAGGGCATCACGGAGCTTCGTCAAGAACGCTTCCCCGGACTCAAACCATTGCACCACGGTTGTGCGCTGATGTACTTCAGCAATCTCCGCCTCCGTCAGCCCCAGCCCCAGAAACACGCCAGCGGCCATCTCGTGGAGATCGCCGTCATCGTTTTCCGCTTGGATGCAAAGGATGTTCAGCGGCTTCGCCGGAAGGATTCCGAACGCCTCCCGGCCCAACGCCCAGCAAGCGTCTTGTTGTCCGCTCGACGAGGACTTGCCAAGCCCGGAACGCCCGACATAGAGCATGGCCCCGCGACGGCACAAGAACCGATTTCCCAGCAAGGTTTGTTCCGGGTCAATCGGAGCCTCCGCCAGTTCCGCAAGAGACTTCCGGCCCGCCAGCGGGTCAGGAGTCGCGCCGTCTGTCCGCCACGCGAACGGACGCGCCACGCCCTCACGGACGAACGCGCCGGGGTCATGGCTCACGAAGCACAGGCGGGAAACATCCTTGCCGGAGGTGTCCAGGTTGACCCCGTGCTCTTGCGCGAAGTGTTCCACCAGCGCGGCGAACGCTGCCTCATGTTCGGCGGCATCGGCGCAGGGCTCCACCCGGACGAGGGCTTTCACCCCGAGCCCGGAAGGACTCACGAACGCGGCCACGACGTGCGCGTCATGGGCCAGCGCATCCCGGACGCGGGCGGCATCCTCGGGGCTTGGCAGATGGTCGAGATCGGCCACCACCATCCCGGAATGAACGGCCAGCCCGTCTTTCCGGCGAGCAGAGAAACGCCCGCCCGGCGTGAAGCCCGGCAGTCGGCCCTTTGCGGAATCCTTCGCGGCATTGTCCCCGGCTTCCACGGCGTCCCTAACGGGCTTGACCAGCGCGGCCCACTTCCCGGAGCGTATGCCGTCCAGAACCGCGCCCAGCGTCATCGTGGAGCCCGTGCGGTCGGTCTTGCCGGAATAGAACGAGACAACCGGGGACGGAGGCGGCGCAGGCTTGCGCGGCGCATCCCCGGCAGGCGGAGGATAGACCCCGCCCGCATCGCGGTACATCTTAACCAACGACCCGAGCCCCACGCCCGCGCCGTTCAGCCCGTTCCAAATCTTGGAACACTCGCCCTCATGGAACCGGGCGGCATCGGCCCGGCTCCACGATTCCCAATCTGCCGCCGTCGCGCCGGATACTTTGAGGGCCATGCCAACCCGCAACCATTCGTCGCGGGTCAGTCGGGCGGGATCTATCCCGGCGAGACAGTAAAGGGCATTGTCCCGGTCAGTGCGCCACAGGTTGCGCCGCTGTTCGGCGCGGGCGGCTTCGATGTCGCCAAGTTTTGCGCCGCTCATCGTTCCGCCCCCCTCTCGAAACCGTTTCGCTCTGCAACAAGGCCAATCAGCACCCCCACCGCTTCAAGCGTCATCCACGGCTTGCCGCAAAGGTGGTCAACCCACCACAACAGCTTGTGTTCGGTATCAATCCTCCCCGCCTCGATGGGGTATTCAAAGGGCAGGTTCAGAACCAGCCATTCAGTGCCATCCGGGGCGGTTTCGTATTTGATGCGGTCGATCAGATCACCATACGATTTGATGCGCCCGCGCCAATGGGGGGAAATATAAAGCAGGTCCATCTGGTGCGGAGTCATCTCCATGAATTCTCTTGCGGAGATAATTTTCATTGTTCGACCCTCCCAAACGGATACGCCCGACGAAGCATCGTCCGCGCCAGCATATCGGCCATTTGTGCGGTGTCGCAGTCTTGGCCCACGCAGGCGGAAAACACTTGGCGGCGGTTCTTCGACGCGGCGACGATTCCCGCCAGCGCACAGCCCCGGAAGAAATCCAGGCGGCTCACGCCTTGCCCGGAACAGCGGCAGTGTGATACAGTTCTTGCGTCGGAGTTGCTGGGCGTTGCCGTCGCTGGCGCGCCCTTTTGTTTGTCGGAGACGGTTTCACAGTCCAGCCACGCGCCGCCCGGCTTATGGTGTTCACCGATTAGCGCCTGCATGGCGGCCGTGGCAAACTTCGTCAGGAGTTCGATGCGGGCTGGGTGCGGGTTGCCGTTGGCGTCGGCCAGGATCGGCGGCAGGCCGAACGGAGGTTCACCAATAAAGTAGCGGCCCTGCTGGGCGGCGGGGTCAGCCTTGGAAGTTTCGGGCATCGTGGGCCTCCTGGGCATTTTCGCGGATGGCTTGTTTCACATCGTTGCAGGTAAACCGGATCATCCGAAGGAAGTCCGATTCCATTCTGGGGGTCAGTTCGCCAGCTTGGCGTTGACGATCCAAAAAGCGGGCGGTTTGCCGCCGCGCTATCTGATCTATTCGGGCGTCAATCGGGGTTTCATGGATTGAGGGGGTCATGGCTGGGCGATCCCTTCCGCCGCCAGTTTCATCACTTCCGACTTGCGCCAGCGAGTTGACCGGGCGCTGCGCTTCACGGGATTCAGCAGGCCACGGTTGGCATATCGCCAAATGCTCTTCGGATGAATATCGAGGGCGGCGGCGGCTTGGCGGGTCTTCCAGTATTCCTCGGCCACTTCGGCGGCGCTATCCTTTGCAGCCGCCAAGATCCGTTGCGCCCGTTCCGGCTCAACGTTTGTTGCGGCCAGCAGCCCTTCCAATGCGACAATGAGGGGTGTTTTCATTATCTGTTTCCTTTCCGTCCTTTTTTCATCGTCGCCATTGTCATTCATAGGTTGCGAAACCGTCAAAAAACGAGCGGGACGATTTTTTCCTTCCGTAATCTTTTGGCCCTTTTTTCATCGTCACCATTGTCAGCCATAACCCGCAGAACCGTCAAAAATCCGACCGAGACGGAAAACAGAAACGGACGCCCCGGCAATCGGAGCGCCCGTTTGGATTGATCAGTATGGAGTTCGGCTACGCCAGCAACGCGGCCCGGAGTTCCTTCAACGACTTGGCCGTCTTGACCACTTCGACAGCCCAGGCCGGCAGGGGTTCCCGGGCGGGCTTGGCGGCGCCGTCGCCTAGCAGGGCGGGCATCTTGGCGGCGGCATCGAGTGCGCCCTGTTCGGTGATATGCGTATAATGCCCCGTCATGGCCGGGGAAGAATGGCCGGCCAACTTCTGCAGGACCGCCACTGGTGCGCCAGCTTGGGCCAGCGTGGAAATGTAGAAGTGCCGCAACGAATGATAGCCAACCAGAACCACGGCGCGTTTCCCGCTCCCAGGGATCGCCTTCCCCTTTTCGTCGAGCCGTTTGGTTCCGGCACCGGTCCCGGGCTTGACGGTCTCAATTCCGCACTTCTCGAAATGGGCTTGGATTCTATCCGTCAGTAGCGACACGTCGCGCTCGTATTGTTCCGCGCACTTCGGCACGATGTACTTCCCGCGCCGGGGAAGGGCGGACAGATAGGCGTGTAGGGTGGAGGGTATGCCGATAAGGACTTTTCCTTCCTCGCCCTTGTAGGCGATCTTGCGGGGGATGCGAGCCACGATCCGCCGCGCCAGATCTGTTTCCGACCACAAAAGGGTAGAAGCGTCGCCCAAACGCAGCCCAAGGAACGCGCCCAGCATCAGCAGCGTCCGCAGTTCGCCGTCGGCGCTCTCGATGATGAGCTTGACTTCCTCGACGGTCAGCATGCGCTTGGAGTTGCGGAGTTGTTTCTTGCGCCTGATGCCGTCGAAGGGATTGACGGCCATCCGCGCCGGCTTGGCCAGTTCACGGCAGAAGGCGCGGAGGAACACCAGATGCTGGTTGATGCGCTGGCCGGTCAGTCGCCTCTCTTTCAGATGCCGGATGTAGGCAGCGCCGATCTCCGGTGTCACGTCTCGCAGGAATTCCACGTCGGGGTGGAGGTCGGACAGCCATCTTTTGAATTGCGACCATTGGCCATCGTACTGGCCGAGAGTCCCGGCGCCGGCTGGTACGGCATCCGTCTGCAGGAATTCGTCCCAGGCATCGGCCACGGTCAGCGGCGGGTTGGCTTTATCGTGCTCGACCACAGCAGCGGCCTCGGCATCCTCGAGTCGGTTCTTAATTGCGCGCAGGGCACCAGCGGCATCAGCGGCACGGATAGGCGCCATCCGCTTCTCGAATTCCTGCTGGGCCTCCCGTAGGGTAGAGACGCCCAAAGATTCAGAAACCCGCTTTCCGTTTACTTGATACCGGATCCAATAAATCTTGCCCCTCTTGACCAGGCTTCCGCTTCTCGGTCTCATGTCGCAACCTCCTGTTTCCTATTGCCACCTTTTCAGCCGTTCGGGTGCAGATTACGGCATGGTTATGGCACAAAACAAGAGAAAAACACTGTAGATATTGAAATACTACGAGAATAACCAGACTCATAATCTTTTGGTCGCAGGTTCAAGTCCTGCAGGGCCCACACCCCCCCCTGCTGAAGACCGTCAACGCAAGAAACGCAAACAAAACCGGGGACAATTAACGCAAGCGGCGCAAGAGATACATAAAGACGCAAGCGAAAGGCGAAGAAAGATTCTCGCCAAGGCGCGAAGGGCGCAGAGGGGGGAAGAAAATAAAACCGAGCAGGAAAGCAGGAAAATCAGGAAAACAGGAAAAGAGAGTAATTGGTTGAACAGCCGAAGAAATGAAGACAGTCAACGCAAGCGGCGCAAGAGATACATAACGACGCAAGCGAAAGGCGAAGAAAGATTCTCGCCAAGGCGCAAAGAGCGCAAAGGGAAATCTTGCGATGCCTGTTATGGCCTCTTATTCTTTTCCTGCATTCCTGCTCAGGATTTGCGGGTTTTGTGTTGGGGGGGGGAGGTTTTCCACACTGTGGAAAAATCCGTGGCCGAACGCCAAATATTTTCCACACTGTGGAAAAACAAATTCCACACTGTGGAAAAACGGGGCTGATTTTTCCACGCAATGGAAAAACTTTGCGCGATTTTTCCACACAATGGAAGAACTTTGGGGTCATTTTTCCACACTCTTATGAGAAGGCATGTCAAGAGGTCCGTTTTGACGGACACCGCGTTGGCGAGTTCTTTGGGTCGCGCTCTTATTCGCACTCTTGTTGGAGCCGCTTTTGCTCCGGTGCT
>Ga0116148_1005702_pt1 | contig 10325 bp, 8 predicted proteins | sample AD_UKC055_MetaG_FD_89786 | JGI IMG/M metagenome (GOLD analysis project Ga0116148, IMG submission 89786) | Active sludge microbial communities of municipal wastewater-treating anaerobic digesters from USA - AD_UKC055_MetaG | ecosystem: Engineered > Bioreactor > Anaerobic > Digestate | place: USA... | reverse complement strand
TGCCCCGAAAGCATGATGGCTTCTCCAACGCGGTTCCTGACTGAGCGAAACAAACGAAATAAACGAACCAACGAAACAAACTTTTTTCATAGACTTAAACAGCACGGCGCAGGGTTCGACCCATGCAAAGAACACTGATCATCAAGGACCGTCGGGAGCCCGATACCGACTACGAGTTCTGGAAGACGAAATCGCCCGAGGAACGTCTCGAGGCCGTAGAGTTCCTCAGGGAGCAGTGCTATCTGGCCATGGGTTACTCCGAACCGCCTCGAATCAAAAGGGTCGTCACGGTCAAGGAGAGAAAAGGGTGAAGGTTCACGGCGACTTCTCAAAACTCATAACTCATAACTTGAAACTCATAACTGCCGCCTCGGCGGCTTGACGGAGGTACTGATGCATCATCGCAATCGCTGGACGTTGGCCATCGCGGCGATTCTCTGCGCCGTTTTCCTCGCGGGCATTGCCGGCTGCAGCAAGGAGGGCAAGAAGGAGGGCCACTTCAAGAAGGGCGAGACCTACCTGTCGGAGAGCAAGTTCCGCGAGGCCGTAATCGAGTTCAAGAACGTCCTGCAGATCGACCCCAACGACGCGAAGGCACAGCTCAAGCTCGGCATGGCCCAGCTGGGGGCGGGTGATCCCCGCGAGGCCTATGCGGCATTCAGCAAGGCGATCGAGCTTGACCCCGACTTCCTGGAGGCCCGGGTGCAGCTGGGCCGGCTCTTCCTCATGGCGCGGGAGCCCGAGAAGGCCCGCGAGCAGGCGAAATACATCATCGAGAAGGAACCCGGCAACGCCAAGGGCCGGCAGCTGATGAGCATGGTCTACCTCGGTGACCGCAAGCTCCCCGAGGCCATCGCCGAGGCTGAAAAGGCCGTCGAGGCCGATCCGAAAAAGGCGGAGAGCCGCCTGCACCTGGCCGGCCTGTACATCCTGAACAAGGACCTGCCCAGGGCCGAGGAGGCCTTCAAGGCCGCCGTGGCGTCCGAACCCGATTCCGTCCAGGCGCGCCTGGCCCTGGCGGGCTTCTATGCCCGCTCGGGCAAGCCGAAGGAGGCCGAGGAGACCTACCTGGAGGCGACGAAGGCGGCCGGCAGGGAGCCTTCCGCCCGGGTCGCCCTCGGGAACTTCTACCTCTCCCAGAGGCGGCTGGAGGATGCGGAAAAGCAGTTCATCCAGGCCGCTGAAGCGGCCCCGAAGAAGGCCGCCGCCCTTGTCTACCTGGGCGACTTCTACCTGGCCTGGCAGAAGCGCGACAAGGCCCTCGAGAGCTACAGAAAGGCCGCCGACAGCGAGCCCGACAACATCGCGCCCCAGGTGAAGCTTGCCGAGTACTACCTGGCCGAGCGCAAGACCGATGAGGCATCGAAGGCGCTCGAGAAGATCCAGAAGATCAACCCCAGGAGCCACGAGGGGACGATCATCAAGGCGCAGATCCTCGTGGCAAGAAACGAGTTCGCCGAAGGGATTACCCTCCTGCAGGGCTATTTGAAGGATAATCCCAAGTCGCCCGCGGGGCACTACTACCTGGGGCTGGCCCAGTTCGGAAACCGCGAGGTGCAGCAGGCCAAGGCCTCGATCGCAGAGGCCATCAAGCTCAACCCCCGGTGGCTCGAACCCCGGCTCGTGCTGGCGGACCTGGCAATCTCGACGGGCGACAGCAAGACGGCCATCGAGACCCTCCAGGCCGTCCTCAAGGAGGACCCGAGAAACGCGCGCGCGCTGATGAGCCTGGGAAACGCCTACGCCGTAAGGAGCGACTGGGCAAAGGCCGAAAGCGTCTTTGACGAACTCATCAGGGTAAGCCCCCAGAATGCCATGGCCTACGTCCAATCCGGCCGCGTCTATCTTGCCCGCAAGCAGGAGAGGGAGGCTCTGGCCCGCTTCGAGAAGGCCCTGACGCTGCAGCCGGGCGCCGCCGAGCCCATGCGGTTCATCGTCAACTCCTACATGGGCCGCGGCGAGGCCCAGAAGGCGATCGACCGGGTCGAGGCCCAGTTGAAGGCGGCCCCCGGCAACCCCTACTTCTACAACCTGCTCGGGGCACTCTACGAGACGAAGAAGGATATGGCCAGGGCCGAGCAGTACTACCGCAAGTCGATCGAGTCGAACCCCGACGCCCCCGACCTCTACGTGTCCATTGCCAGCTTCTACGCAAGGCGGAACATGGCCGACAAGGCCGTTGGCGAGCTCAACGCGGCCCTGCAGAAGAACCCCGATTCCGTCTCGGCCCTCATGGCACTGGCCGGCATCTACCAGAGCCAGAACAAGTATGACCTGGCCAAGGAAAACTACCGGAAAGTATTGAAGATCAACCCCAAATTCCCACCGGCGGCCAATAACCTCGCCTACATCTACGCAGACGAAAACACCAATATCGACGAGGCCCTGACCCTGGCCCAGTCGGCCAGGGAGGCCCTGCCCGACAACCCCTACATGGCCGACACACTGGGGTGGGTCTACTATCGAAAGAATGTCTACACCCGGGCCATCGTTTACCTGAAAGAGGCGGCCGAAAAGCTTCCCAACCAGCCCACGGTCCGATACCATCTTGGCATGGCCTATCACAAGAACGGCAATGCCGACCTTGCCAGGAAAGAACTCGGCAAGGCCCTCGAGCTCGACCCGAAACTCAGGGGAAACGAAGAGGCGAAAGCCATCCTGCAAAAAAAGTAAGCCCAACGACCGTTACCTACAAAAAAAGGAGGTCGGTATTTTTAGCCGACCTTCTTTTCTTTGCTTGCAGGAAATCCATCATAAATCGGAAATAACCCTTAAATTCAGCCGATTGAAGAAAGATATTGTAAAAAATTTTTACAGGATAAAGAATAGTCTCTCCGGAGAGCCTTCGCTGTGGCGGGTTACAGAGTAATACTTGAATATCATTAGCGAATATTAACGATGACAATGACCTAATATGGAATGATAGTTGCAATCAAAAAAGCAGATGCCGCTCAGCAAGTTCGATAGAAGTTCCGAAGGCGGAAGTCATTCAAAAACGTCCCTGGACGATCCAGGAATTCTCCTCTTTCTCAAAACAGATTTTTGAGCGTATCCGGATCGAGGAGGTTATTGCATAGGTTGCAATCGATTCATTTTAAGAAAGATGTAATCGACGGGGCGAAGCTGTATCCGGAGATGCTTTCCTCTTTGAAAGAGAAAAAATACGACATAAATCATACTTCCGTCGTATTGATTTCCACAAGTGGTTACGTAGAATGCGTTAAAGATCGGAAACACCCGCAAAATTCAAATTCGTAAATTTTTTTTACAATTATTTATTGCCATGAGAGTGGCGAGCACTTATAATGACCCATCAGCCAAAAACGCTGCAGACGCCGCACGGCATCGGAAATCATTTTCCACGGGGTCGGTTCGGCCCGTTCACCTAGCCGCTGGAGAGAGATGATGAGAAGACTTCAGATCGCAGGTCTTTTTTTGATCGCCTATTGTCTGCTGGCCGGCGTCGCCGTTGTCTTTGCCCAGCAGGCGGCTCAAGATGCCGGAAAGGCTGAGAAGAAAGCCGTCGCGCCGAAGGCCGAGCTTCAGGCGAGGCAGGCCACGGCACAGGTCGCCGCCGACAGCGGAACATACGTGATCGGTCCCGAAGACGTCCTTTACATCTACGTGTGGAAAGAGGAGAACCTCTCCCGATCGGTTCCCGTCCGGATGGACGGCATGATTTCCATCCCTCTCGTCGACGACATAAAGGCGGCCGGCCTCACGCCGCTGCAGCTCAAGGAGCTTCTCCTGGCAAAACTGCGGGAGTTCGTAGACACCCCTGATGTCACCGTCATCGTCACGGAGGCCAACAGCTACAAGGTCTACGTCCAGGGCGAAGTGAGGACACCGGGTGTCATACGCCTCCGTGCGGAGACCTCTCTCGTACAGGTCATTGTCCTGGCCGGCGGTTTTACCGACTGGGCCGACAAGAAGAAGATCACGATCCTCCGCAAGGAAGGCGGCAAGGAGAGCCGCATCCGGGTCAACTACAAAAAAATCATCGACGGGGACGAAGGAGCCCGGGACATCATCCTCAAGTCCGGCGACATCATCATCGTTCCCAATTAACCCGACCAACAAGAATGTCATTGCGAGCCCCGGGCCCCGTTTGGGAACGGAGTACTCGATGAAAGGAACAGCGCCGATCCGTCAGTGCGAGGAGGGCGTGAGCCCGACGGGGCAACCCCTACCAACGCGGTCTGCGGATGGACGAAACAAGGGAAATCAACGAACCAACGACCTTTGACCGAGACAGACTTTCTTCCGAAACGACCGGATAGACGGAAAAAGAAGGAGGGGGCCCCTTGAAACGCAAGCACTCGATCGCGCTGGCGAGTCTTTTTTTACTGCTTATTCTGTCAACCAACGCGGCCGGCCAGGCCGCTTCACCCGGTGCTTCCGGAACCTCCGGCACATCCGGCACTCCTTCGACGTCCGGAACACCCGATACATCCGATCGTTCAGCCCCAATATATATTACCGGCGAGAGAGGTCCGGCCGGGCCGGTGCCGCTGCCCGGTGAGGCGCGCTTCGAACTGAGGCCCTACGTCACCGTTCAGGAACGTTACACGAGCAATGTTGATTTGACTCCCGATGGGCCCGGGAAAAAAGAGGACTGGATCACCACCGTCTATCCGGGGATCTCGTTTATCAGCAACGACGCGCGGCTCGGCGCGGAGTTGAACTACCGCGCGGGCTTCAACTTTTACGCGCATGAGAGCGACCGGAACTATGTAAGCCACGACGGCCTCGTGAATCTGCGGTACAACCCCGATCCGCGCCTGACCTTTCGCCTCCGTGATTTTCTGCAGCGCTCCGACGATCCGCGGCCTGCAGTTTACGGGGCGGGGCAGGCAGGATACCAATTGACATCATACCAAGGCAGGCAGCGGTACTGGCGCAACGTGTTCGAGCCGGCCGTGGACTGGCAGTTCGCCCGGGAAAGCACGATCGGCCTCTACTATCGCAATAACATCCTGCGAAACGACGACAACACCCTCTATGAAGACAGCACGGAGCACTACATCAGCCCGCGCCTCACGTACTGGTTCGATCAGCGCAACGGGATCGTCCTCGAGTACGGGTACACGGCCGGCGATTTCGACCGGTCGGAGGACTTGAAGGGGCATCGTGCCTACGCACGGTACAACTACCGTGCAAGCGCGATGACGACGCTATTCGTCGATTATGAGTTCCTGGCGCGCGACTACGAGGACCCGGGAAACGACTATGTCGTCCATGCGCCTGCGGTCGGGATCGATTATCGTTTCAGCCCGACGCTGTCCGCTACCGCCCGGGCCGGTTACTTTCGATGGGACCCCGACCGGGGGAATGCCGAGGACGGGTTCAACGGCCTGCTGAGCCTGACGCAGAGAGACAGGGTGACGACGTACACGCTGATCCTGGAGGGCGGTTACCGGGAGGATCTGTTCTCGGCGGACAACCTGGGCTTTGCCAGGTACTACCGGGGCTCGGCCATCGTGAACCACCGGCTGACGGAGCGGTTTTCCGTTGGACTGATCGGCATCGTCGAACGGACCGATTATACCCAATTTTCCAGGAAGGACTGGCTCTACACGGCGGACGTCACGGCGGACTACCGGATCCTGCGGTGGCTGACCGTCGGCGCTCGGGCGGGCTACGGGGAAGACGATTCGAACATCCCCACTGCGTGCTACGATGAATGGCATGCCTTCCTGACCCTGACGGCAAGCTACAACGTTTTCTAACGTTTGTTCACCATTCAAAACCCGCAGCTTTTTCTGCCTGGTTGAATGACCGAACAGACGAAATAGACAAAATAGACAAAATAGACAAAATAGACAAAACAGGCCATATAGATTGGTGCCAACATGATCAACCCCGGCCGTTCATACAACGTCGAAGACTACAAGGAAATCTTCCTTCGCAGGAGACTCTATTTTATCATCCCTCTCGTGGTCGTTTTCCTGGGCGCCTGCGTTTGGGCGGCCTTGGCCCCGCGGAAATACATGGCGTCCACTCTCGTCCTGGTTACCCCTCCACGGGTTCCTGCCGAACTGGTCCGGTCGACGGTGACCAGCGGCATCACGGAACGTCTCAACTCCATCAGCCAGGAGATCATGAGCCGCACGCGGCTGGAAGCGGTCATCGACGAGTTGAAGCTGTTTCCTGAAGAATCGAAGAAGGTGGACCGCGAAGTCCTTGTCGAGTTGATGAGGCAGAACATCAGGGTGGACATTCCGCAGAGGACATCGGAGAACGTAGGCTATTTTGCAATCAAGTACACCTCGAAAGACCCGGTTGTCGCCGCTGCGGTGGCCAACAAGCTTTCCTCGCTCTTTATCGAAGAGAACCTGAAACAGCGCGAACAACAGGCTGTCGGCACGTCGGAGTTTCTCTCGAACGAACTCAAGACCACGAGGGAGCGTCTCGAGACACAGGGGAAGGAATTGGCCGATTACAAACGACGGCACCTCGGGGAACTTCCGGAGCAGAGGGATACGAACATCCGGCTCCTGGAGCAGATCCAGCTTCAATACCAGCGGAACGAGGAGAGTCTCAGGGCGGCGCAGGACCGGCAGCTGCTGATCGGACGTCAGATGAGGGATCTCGAGAATCCAACCGTCCAGCCGGGTGAAACGGGTTCGGGAGGCAGATCCCGGGGAAGTTTCGAGACCCAGCTCGATGACATGAAAAAGAACCTGGCGGAACTGCAGTCACGCTACACCGAGCGGCACCCCGATGTGGTTTCGCTGAAGAGAAAAATCGCCGAAATGGAAAAGAGGAAAGACGCCTTCAACATCAACAATGACCCGCGGTACCGGGAGCTGGCGAATGCCATGGCGGCAACGGACCTCGAGATCAAGCGGCTCCAGGACGAGAGCGGCAAGCTGCGTGCCCAAATCGGCCAGTACCGGGGAAGGGTCGAGGGCGCTACGGTTCGCGAACAGCAGATGTCTTCGCTCGTCCAGGAGTATGACAACACGAAGAGGCTCTACGAGTCTCTTTTAAGAAAGAGCGAAGAGGCCCAGCAGGCGGAAAACCTCGAGCGGCGACAGAAGGGCGAGCAGTTCCGCGTGGTAGATCCCGCAAGGGTGCCTGAGAAGCCTGTCCAGCCGGATGTTCCGAAGGTGCTCCTTTTAGGGTTGATCGGCGGCCTGGCCTGCGGATTCGGCGGCATCTTTGCCCGCGAGCAGCTCGACCGTTCCTTCCACGATCCCGAGGACATTGAGGCCACCCTGGGCTTCAGGGTGCTCGCCAGCATCCCCAGAATCACAAGCAAGGCACAGTGACCATGTATAAGAAATTCTACGGACTGAAAGACAAACCGTTCGAGATCACGCCGGATCCCAGGTACCTGTACCTGAGCGAAAGCCACCGGGAGGCCCTGGCCCACCTGACCTACGCGCTCAACGAGTCGAAGGGCTTTACCGTCATCACGGGCGAGGTCGGAACGGGGAAGACGACACTTGTCCAGATGCTCCTCTCGCGGCTCGACAGCCACACGCGGATTGCCCACCTGTTCAACCCGAAGCTCGGCACTCGCGATTTCTTCAAGTACATATGCCAGGACTTCGGGCTGAAGACGGACGGGATCGCCACCAAGGGGGAGTTCCTCTCGCTGCTTCACACGTTCCTCATGGAGTGCTACGCACGGCGGGAGCGGGTGGTCCTGATCGTTGACGAGGCCCAGACGCTGTCGCCGGCGCTGCTCGAGGAGGTGCGGCTCATCACCAACCTGGAGACGCCGAAGGCCAAACTCCTGCAGGTCATTCTTCTCGGCCAGCCGGAGCTGGACAAAACCCTTGCCATGAGCGAGTTCCGGCAGCTCAAACAGCGGATCTCCCTGCGTTTCAACCTCAAGCCCCTGAACAGGCAGGAAACGGGGGAGTACATCGTCCGCCGCCTCAAGGCGGCAGGAGCGAGGAACACGAGCCTGTTCGACGACGACGCCGTCAAGGAGATCTTCCGTTACTCGAAAGGCATTCCCCGGCTCATCAACGTGGTCTGCGACAACTCGCTCATGACGGGATTTGTGTACGAGAAACATATCATTGACCGGGGCATCGTTCGTGAGGTCATCAAGGATATGGAAGGGCCTGCCGTGAGAAAGGGATGGAAGGCCATCCTTATCCCCGCAATCGTCATCCTTGCGATCGCAGGCGTTCTCATCGCCTGGTGGGGCAATCTGAGCTTCGGCGATCGGTCCTGTGAGGGGGAAAGCATCCAGAAGGTCTTCCGCAGCAAGATCTCCAAGGTCCTCGAGGTTACCTCACTCGACCGCATCGACAGGGCCACCGAAGCCTCGCAAAACAACAACTCCGCCGCGGAGCAGGACACCCCGGCCTCCAATTCGCCGGAGCCGAACAAGTAGGCACTCCGTGTCAATTATGAGTTTTGAGTGTTGAATTTCGAGTTGAACGACAGATTCGATGAACAGAACAACGTATCAGCTCGAAGAGAAGGATAAGACGGACATCGTAAAACGAGCACATACATCCCGAATCCAGCGATAAACCACGTCATCGCGAGCAAAGCGTGGCGATCTCGCTGTTTCCATGAGATTGCCGCGCACCCTGCGGGTACTCGCAATGACCCTTTCTAACCGTATTTATGCTTCTTATCGCTGGATTGGGGTACATAGGAACTGCGGATCGCACATAAACTCATAACTCAAGACTGTTTACGGAAAACGAAAATGGGTAAGCTCTACAAAGCCCTCGAGAAAGCCGAAAAAGAGCGCATAGGGATCCAGCTGCCGCAGGTGCCCCGGGAGGAGCCGGCCGTGGAGCTCCCGGAGCCGCAGCTTGCTACGGCAGCAGCGCCGGTAACCGTGACAATGCCTGATGGGGCTGAAATCCGAACCGCGAGAGGCGCAGAACCGCAACCTGTAAGGGCACCAGCACCGATCAGCATGGCATTGCCCGAAGAGACGGTCTTCCCGGAGTTCGATGAGAAACTCGTGGCGTACCGCGAGCCGGGGTCCGTCGTATCGGAACAGTTCCGGAAACTGAGGACGCAGCTGCTGACTCTGAATTTACCCGGACAGCCCAAGACGATCATGGTCACCAGCGCTTCGGAGGGGGAGGGGAAGACGCTCGTATCCACGAATCTTGCGACGGTCCTTGCCCACGACCTGAACTCCCATGCCCTGCTCGTGGATGCCGATCTCCGCAATCCGGCCCTGTCCCGCTGGTTCGGGCTGTCCAACGGGCGCGGGCTCTCCGATTACCTGACGGGCGGCGCGGACATGCCGGAGCTTCTCCTGAAGACGAAGATCGCCAAGCTCTCGATCCTTTCGAGCGGGACGATCCGGGACAACCCCGTCGAGCTGATCGGCTCGAAAAGAATGGAGGCCCTCGTCAATGAACTCAAGAGCCGCTACAGCGACAGGTACATCATCTTCGACTCGTCCCCGCTGCTGGCCACGACGGAGCCCAGCGTGCTCACGAAGCTCGTCGACGGGATCATCCTCGTGGTGAGGGCAGGGGTCACGCCCCGCGAGTCGGTAAAACAGGCCCTCACGACGATCGACCCGGCGAAGATCCTGGGCATCGTTCTGAATGATCTGGCGCTGCAGTCAAAAGACCTCAATGCCAGGTATTTCGGGACCTCGAAATACTACTACCGCTACGGGTATGGTGAATCGAAGGAGCAGCCGGAGGAGGAAACGGGGGCTGACAAGGTCCTGAAAAACGTGTCGCGGTTTTTCAAGAGGGACGAATGATGGCCACTTCCGGTACGGCCGTCGGTCTTGGAGAATGCTGCTGCGGAAAATGCGAAGCAACCCTTCATCGGGGCCTTCACGTAACCGAGAAGGCGGAAGCGTGCGCGCACACCGGCAACCATATGAACGAAGCGGGGACCGGTCTGAAGAATGTCTGAAATGATCAGCTTCAATCATCGCTCTTCGATGAGTTATATCTTCGCCTTTGTGGATGCCGCACTGGTGCTGTTGGCGGTGATTGCGGCCTGTTTCGTCAATCCAAGAGGCTGGGATGCCGTTTTTGTCTCGGAACTCTACCCGATCGTGAAAATCATGCTCGTTGTTGTCGTGGTGGAACTGACCCTCTATTATCTCGACCTCATGGACCTCAAAGTCATCAGGCATAGAATCCGGACAGGCGTGCAGCTTCTCAAGGCTATGGGTATCTATGCGGTCATCCTGGCCGTCATTTACTACATGATTCCGATTGTATCCATAGGCCACAGGACGCTGTTCATCAGCCTGGGTTTGATCTTCTGGGTGACGTTTACGTGGAGGCTTCTGTATCCGTGGATTGCCAATAATGCCGCATTCAAGGAAAGGGTACTGATCGTCGGCACCGGCGATCTGGCCATGA
>Ga0116148_1005694_pt1 | contig 10339 bp, 10 predicted proteins | sample AD_UKC055_MetaG_FD_89786 | JGI IMG/M metagenome (GOLD analysis project Ga0116148, IMG submission 89786) | Active sludge microbial communities of municipal wastewater-treating anaerobic digesters from USA - AD_UKC055_MetaG | ecosystem: Engineered > Bioreactor > Anaerobic > Digestate | place: USA... | reverse complement strand
TATCGCTGCAACAGGCACACCAAAAGCGATTGAGGCAATTGCTGCCGCGGTATAAGGCCCAACACCAGGCAATTTCAACAAAGCATCTGTCGTTGAAGGCACTTTGCCACCAAACGTTTGCACTATCATTTTGGCACTTCGGTGCAAATTTACAGCCCGCCGATAATAGCCCAAACCTTCCCAGACCTTCAAAACCGCCTGTTCTTCGGCATTAGCCAGGTCTTGCACAGTTGGCCAGGTTTCAATAAAGCGCTGGAAATATGGCAGGACTGTTTCGACCTGCGTCTGTTGCAACATAAACTCTGAAACAAGAATATGATAAGGCAATTTCGAAGAACGCCAGGGGAGTTCCCTGGCGTTTGTGTCATACCAGTTTAAGAGTAAGTTTTGAACAGACACAACTAGAACTGAAACCCACCTTTTAGGTCAAATACTTTTACGTCATAGTCTTCAACGAAATCAAGCAGTTCGTTTTCCAAATCCAACCAGCCAGTTGATTCGAGTAGATGACGCGCCTTGGTTACCGTAGGCAATACACCCCCAACCAACATTGCCGGACGCTCGCCATAAGCTGTTAACCATGCGTCAGTGAGTACCAGCCCCAGCTGATTCACTTTGGGTAAATATTCGCTAACGACGAATTCAAAGTATTCCTGTTCGTTGCCTCGTTTGAGGTCCCAGGTCATCACAACTTTTACTGCCATTTTATAACGCCATTAATTTGGGGTCCAAAGCAATTACACGGGTTTCTTCAGTGAATGACGACGCGTTTGCCTTGTATGACTCCATTGTCTCCAGTTGGGTAATGCCCATTTCCTTTAGGAATTTGCTCAAAGGCTCAAGTGCCAGCTTTGAGTGAGGCGTTGCATAGTGCATTGGAATAACGATATTCGGCTCAAGCATGCTAATCAGTTCAGCGGCTTTTGAAGCGTTCAAGGCGCCACCCTCGCCAACGGGCACCAGGGCAATATTGATTTGTCCCAGTTCCTCAACTGCATTTTGGGGCGGAATATTATTAGCCTGCCCAAGATGCATGATAGTCATATTGCCATAATCATATACATACAAGGTATTGCGCATTACTTTTTTATCGGTAGTGAATGGATTAGTTTGGATACCCGTGATAAAAACGCCCCCGCGTTCATACTCACCTGGGCCATCAATAACAAATGGCTCAGGGCGAATAACACTCACATTATTGTGAGAAAGGTCGTTGGAACTAACCGTGACAATATCAGCTTTTAACTTTAAGGGGTTATAGCCCGCAACTTTCGAGTCGAATGGGTCCGTAACCACAGTTGCCATACCGCGTTCAACAAATCGAAAACAAGAATGTCCGTACCAAGTAATTTCCATAAGTCCTCCGTGCCTCGTTCTCGTTCGTGAGGCGTCTTTATTATATCAGCTGAACAAAACTGACGAAAGATTATCGCTCATTCTGTCCGCGCTTCAACATTCGATTATGCTTTGCCTTTATTTGACGGATTTCAAAAAGCCTGGCGTTTTGAGATTGTACTCCAACAGATAAGTCAGATGATGCTGAATGAGATGGTTTATCTCGTCTTGTATCTCCGATGGAATAGTCAGGGTTTTTATCTTTGACCACGCAGAACGCTGAAAATGACGCATATACTTGAGTGCATTAAGCGAAATGCGCCACGCGGTCGGATCCGCAGAAAAACTCCTGGGGCATAACGCCCCACCTAGCTTGGGTGAGTAATATTGCGCTTCGGGCAATATCTCCGCATCACAAGCCACACAACGTTGTAGCTCCGGCCGAAAGCCAACCAGGTCAAGCAAACGTATTTCAAAATACAATGTCACTGTTGTTGGCGCGAAACCTTCATCCAGACGCTGAAGCCCATCCAGCAATATCTGAAAAAGCCCACGATTTGGGCCTTCTTCGTAGCTAAAGCGATCGATTAACTCGACAAGATATGCAGCACGCGCCGTAAGGTTCAGGTCTTCGCGGATGTTTTGAAAAGTGCGTTGCGCTTCTGCCTGAGATATCAATTCCCAGGTACGCCCTTTTGCCAGCTGTAATGAAACCAGGGTAAAAGGTACCAGATGTCCGGCTTTTCGGCTTTTCAGCTTGCGCACACCTTTAGCAATCGCCTGAACTTTACCGTATTCCTGGGTGTAAAGCGTTAAAATGCGGTCTGCCTCACCGTATTCACGATGCTTAAGTACGATTGCCAGCGCGCGATACGAGCGCACCCCACCTTGCGACACGCCTAAATCCTTTCCGCCCGCTCTGTCATGCTACGCTTCATCGTTTCAACGATATGCAGTATCAGGCGGATATCTGCAAATCTTCGGGGCCAAACGAACGTGGCAAGAGATCAGAAAACTTCATTTCCTCAACAAGCTCACCCACGCCATTCAAAATAAAGATCGGCGTATCGTCATCAAGAAATTCGCGCATTACCTGCCGGCAGGCACCACAAGGAGAACCCCCGTTCGCTGTGCTCACCGCAAGCGCGATAATCTTACGATGTCCCGCTTCCACTGCCTTGAATATCGCTACCCGTTCAGCGCAAACACCCGAAGGATAGGCAGCATTTTCGATATTGCAACCGCCATAGATGCGCCCATCTTCCACCAGCACCGCCGCGCCAACCTTATAACGCGAATACGGTGCATAGGCGTTTTGCGCGCTTTGGCTTGCCAAAACTTTTAGCGCGTTTAGTTTTCTTTCATCAATTACATTATGCTGGGCCATAGTTCACATCTTCCATTTCTTCGCCTGCACCAAGGCGCACTTTTACGTTGAGAATTCTTCGGGCCTGAACCTGCTCAATGATAAATTCAATGCCATCGCTGATGACCATTTCGCCGGGCTCTGGCACACGGCCAATTTGACCATACAGGTAGCCACCCAAAGTATCGGCATATTCATCAGAAAGTTCCGCGCCAGTAATTTCGTTGAACTCGTCGATAGTAGCACGTCCCAGGATGAAAAACTCATTATCGCTTATTTGTGTGTAGAGTTGCTCTTCACCAGTATCATATTCATCGCGAATTTCGCCTACGATTTCTTCAACGATATCTTCTAGCGTTACCACCCCCGCGAAACCGCCATATTCATCAACCACAAGCGCCAAATGCACGCCCCGCGATTGCATCTCTGTGAGAAGTTCATCCACCTTTTTGGTTTCAGGCACAAAATAGGCGGTACGTAAAAGCTTGCGTTTTGACGCGATGGTTGCGTCATCATCGGTGATTGCCAGGAGATCCTTGGCGTAAAGCAAACCAACAATATTGTCGATGACGTCTTCATAGACCGGCACACGGGAATGACCGGCATTGATAAATTCCTGGCGCGCGTGGCTTATGGTCGATTCGATATCCAGGGCTAAAACGTCCATACGGGGTACCATAATCTCTTTGGTAAGCGTTTCGCTAAACTGGAAAATGGAATAAATCATTTCGCGCTCGCCTTTTTCAAGCATGCCTTCAGCTTGTTCCAAAGAAACCCAATCGCGTAAGGTCTCATCGGTCACAGCCGGTACATTTATCTCCGCATGTGGCCCAAGCAAACCAGTCATCACGATGGTCATCGGCTTAAACACAAAATACAGGAAATCAGCAAAGCGATGCCAGCTATAAGCGGATTTTTCAGGCGTATCTAAAACTTTGCGCGAGATAAAATATTCAAAAATGCTTATCACAAACAATACACCCAGAGCAATCAGAAGCACCCACGCAAAATGTAAGTCCGGCCAGAAATAGTGGGTTACTAATACCGTTAAAGCGCCAAGGAAAAGATGGGCAAAAGCGATTGCCAGGCGCAACGAAGTGCGCAGGCCAAGTTTTCCGGAAACTTCAAGCGTTCTTTCCGCTTTGTGGGGTTCTTTCTCAAAGTATGTCAATAGATTAGGCAATTGCGCCTGCGAAAAGGCGGCTCTGGCGGCGGAAGTCAATAAATCGAATACGACTGCCACCCCCAAGAGTGTCAATAGCCAGGGAAGTTCGTTCACGTTAGTCCTTTCTCTCTTTCGGTTTCGCAGGCGTGCCATACACAATCGTATTATCTGGCACATCGCGAGTTACCACAGATCCAGCGCCGGTTGTGGCATTTTTTCCAATTTTCAGCGGAGCAACAAGCATCGTGTCACTGCCAATGAAGGCAGAATCGCCGATTTCGGTAAGATGCTTGGTTTTTCCGTCATAATTACAGGTAATTGTGCCCGCGCCGATGTTAACATCTTTGCCAATTTCGGCATTACCAATATAGGAGAAGTGCCCCATTTTGGTGCCTTCACCAAGCACAGAGTCCTTCACCTCGCCGAAATTACCGATATGCACATGGTCCTGCAAAACAGCACCCTTGCGCAAACGGGCAAATGGGCCAATCGTGACATGATTGCCAACTTGCGCCGATTCTGCCACACTATATTGAATATGGCAGTCTTCGCCAACCAGCGTATCAATCAAAGTCGTATTTGGTCCTATGACTGAGTTTTTGGCAATTTTTGTTTTACCCATCAGCATCGTATTTGGCTGAAGCACAACATCCTGCGCCAGTTCAACCTCAAGGTGCACAGTCGTTGTCCAGGGGTCAATAAAGGTAACACCTTTACGCATCCAATCGCGGTTAACCCGCATACGCATCGCGCGCTCCGTATCAGCCAGGTCAACGCGGTCATTTATACCCAGACCTTCGCTGCGATCCTCAAGCACATACGCGCTCACCCGCAGTCCTTCGGCAACCGCCATGGCGACCAGATCAGTAATGTAATACTCACCTTTGGCAGAAGGTTGCAGCTTTTCCAGGGATTGCCAAAGCCATTTGGCGTCCACACAATACGCGCTGGTATTCTTTTCCCTGATCAAAAGTTGCTCAGGCGTGCAGTCGACTTCTTCAACAATTGCCTGCACGGAACCGTCGCTATCGCGAATGACGCGCCCAAATCCACGGGGTTCTTCAGACATGACGGTCGTAATAACCATCACGCTTTGGCTTTCCTGTTGCAGCTGAATGATATGTTCAATACTGGCCTGTGTTAAAAGTGGCATATCCGCGAAGGTAATGATGACTTTTTCAGACTTGCCCTGCAAGAGGCTTTGCGCGCACATCACCGCATGGCCAGTACCAAGCTGTTTTTCCTGGATGGCAAATTGCACATCTTGTTTTACACCAGCTTGTATCGCAGCTTTGACATCTTCTGCGCCATGTCCAATCACAACAACTGGCGGAATATCAACCACATTTTCTACCGCGCTTAAAGCGTGTAAAACCAAAGGCTTGCCCAAAATAGGATGTAATACTTTAGGTAAAGTTGATTTCATGCGTGTGCCATGACCAGCGGCAAGCATAATAGAAGCTATTGTCATTGTATTCTCCAAATGGAATGACGACAAGCAGGAACCGGTTTACTCACGCTGCTTGTCGTGTAAAAAGAATGATATGGATCGTCAGGTTCAGTTTCCACAATAATAACTAGGCTGGGGTACATGGATTCGAACCACGACAAACGGATTCAAAGTCCGGTGTGCTACCATTACACAATACCCCAGGGACGATTATTTTAGCACAATTTCCAGAATATGCAAATGATATCTCAAGTTTGGATTATTGTTTTGCGCGTTATTCTCTGTTACGGTCGCGCACTTCCTTGGCATAGGTAAAGATACCCATCATGCCAAGAAACAAACCACTAACTAAAAGGGCGTATGTTAAGAAATCAATCCAGATTAAGGCTGGCAATATTTCTGCCAGCCTTAGTGCTGGAATGATGACGCTAAGTGTGAGCAAAACGCCACCAATAATAATCATCGTCTTAGAACTGATTCTAAACAAATCCTTGTCCCTTAACAATTTCTATGGTTTTATTTAGCCACAGCCTTGTCTCTAAATAACCAACAATGCACCAAATGCTTTTCGGCTATTTCAAACTCTAGCGGTACTTCTTTGTCGCACAAATCAGGTATCATGTGTGGGCAACGCGGATGGAACCGACAACCTTCTGGCGGTTTTACCAGGCTTGGGGGTTCTCCTGGTGGAACGTCCTGGAATTCATCAACGTTTTTCGGGTCGGGGTCAGATGTAGCCGCCAAAAGCGCATGCGTGTAGGGATGCGCGGTGTGGTTAATTAGGTCTGACTCCGGTGCCTTTTCAATGATTTGCCCAGCGTACATAACATAGATGTACTCAGAGAAGTAACGTACGGTTGCCAGGTCGTGGGTAATATAGATAACCGCTAAGTTGTGTTCTTCCTGCAGCGAACGCAAAAGTTTGAGAATCTCTACCCGCACAGAAGCATCCAGCATTGAGACCGGTTCGTCTGCAACCAACAAAATCGGATCCAAAATCATCGCGCGCGCAATAACGATACGCTGTTGTTGACCGCCACTAAGCTGATGGGGGAACTTTTCAAGGAAGTCTTCCACAGGTGTCATGCGCACTTCTTCAAGCACTTTTACGACACGGTCGAAGCGCTCCTGTTTGTCTTTAACACCATTAACAATTAATGGCTCTTCAAGAATAGTACGGACATTCATGAATGGTGCCAAGGCTCCATAAGGATCCTGTTGCACATAACCAATCTTGCGACGCACATTCTTGAGCATCCGATTTTAGGTCGTTGATGATTTCGCCGTCAAATTCAATTTCGCCACCAGTTGGTGTGTTGAGACGCAAAATAGTCTTCATCAAACTTGTCTTGCCACAACCTGATTCGCCTACAATCGCTATCGTTTCACCACGTCTTAGCCTGAGATCGACATTATCGACAGCATGTACAAAACCAGCATGTTGAAAACCGCGTTTTCTAAGTTCAAAATAGACTTTTAATCCGCGGATATCCAAAACAAAGTCTTCATCTTGCTCAAAGTTCTGTTCAATTGTTTTTTCATCAATTTGATCTGTCATGCTAATCACCTTGTCCTTCATAGAGCCAACAAGCAACCCAGTCATCACCAAAGCGAGTAACAGGTGGTTCTTCTTCACACTTTTCCATTCGCTTTGGACAGCGTTCTTTAAACCGGCAACCTGTAGGTGGGTTGATAAGTGATGGCGGTTTTCCTTCAATAAAATGAGGTTCTTCGCGTTCCCGCAATCGTGGCACACTAGCCATCAAAGCTCTTGCATAGGGATGGCGGGGTTTGCTGAAAAAGCGATGGGACTCGCTAACCTCAATAATCTTGCCTGCGTACATAACTGCCACGATGTCGGCAAGTTCTGAAGACGTAGAGATGTCGTGGGTAATCAAGATAAAACTGGTATCCAGGTTAGCTTTGATGCGCTTAAGCAGGTTAAAGATATTAGCCTGGGTCAATACATCAAGTGCCGAAGTGGGTTCATCAAGGATAACCAGGTCAGGACCGGTAACCAGTGCCATTGCGATAGCAACGCGCTGGCGCATACCACCTGAAAGCTCAAATGGATAACGGGTTAAGAAGTCAACCGGCACGCCCACATTGCGGAACATGATTGCCGCTTGTTGCATAGCTTCCTCTTTGGGCATACCATAATGCACCAGCATAGGCTCAGCAACCTGATCGCCTACGCGCAATACTGGATTGAGTGAGTTCATGGCGGCCTGTGGCACCATCGAAATTTTGACCCATCTGATTTCTTCGCGATAGTCATCATCACTCAGTTGCATCGTGTCAACATCACGCAACCATACTTCACCGGAATAATGAGCCACGTTGCGTGGCAACAAGCGCAAAATGGCTTTGGCAAGTGAACTCTTTCCACAGCCTGATTCGCCAACAACGACCACAGCTTTGTTGGTTACCAAATCAAAATTGACGCCATCAACTGCCTGTACTGGACCGCGAACGGTTTCAAAGTGAAGTTTAAGGTCTTTGATACTTAAGAGCAAACTGTGTTCTACTGGGCCTGTCTTATGAGTAGTTTCACTCATTTGGCTCATCAACTGAGCCTTTTCCTTAGTAGCAGCAATTGCATCATACTTGATGTCTTTGGTTTTTTGTTTTGCCATTTTACATACCTCTCAATCTTGGGTTGAAGATTCGGTCAAGCGCAAAGCCCAACATCGCGAACCCAAGCCCAGTAATCATCAAGAATACTGCAGGCTCCAGAATCCAATAGAACATACCTTGATACAGCGCACCATATGTGCGGGCATCGTTGATGATCTTACCCCAGGTAGGTACGGTAGGATCACCCAGACCTAAAATCGCCAAAGATGCTTCAAGGAAGACATACGCAGGTACAGCTGATACCAAGCCCGGAATGATCATAGGGATAACACGGGGAATCATGTACCGAATGATGATACGGTAATCGCTAGCTCCGTATGCTTTAGCTGCCTCAATGTAGGTAGACTCACGAACTTGCAGGAAGATTGCCCTGCGTGATTTAATCGCCCCTGAGAATATGTTCAAAAGAATCGTCACAGCCAAAAGCACCCAAATACTTCGCGAGTAGAAGGTACCCACCATAATCAGAATAGACAGGTAGGGAATAACCATATTGACTTCGGTGATTCTTTGAATGAGTTCATCCAGCCAACCGCCAAACCATGTGCCAAGCGCGGCAATGAACATAGAAATCAGTGCTGTACCTAAAGCAGCAGTGAGACCGAAAGCCAAGGCAATAGGCGCACCCCACATGATGGCGATTTTAAGATCTCTGCGCATGTGATCAGTACCAAAAAGCCCAAATACTGTGCCATGCATGACCAATTCAGCATCAACATCCGACCCTTCTTCAAAGGTGGTCGCCTTGACATTAATCGTGTATGTGCCTTTGTCTACAACTGGCGGATAAACACCCACTTTGGTAAAAAGACCTTCAATAACATTCTTCAGAGGTGTTTCTGGCTCCCGACCATGCAAGCGGGTCAAACGGTTCATGAGTTTTTCTTCCTGACCAAATCTCACATTTGTGGCTCGGGCAATACCGCCATCAAATACCTTTATCTCTTCACCTGAAGGTGTAATCATCGTGATGACGATAAAGGGATTTCTATCCGTATAGTTCGATGTAAAGTACATAAAAATATCTTGGGGCAGTTCGTTATAGTTGTATTCCAGTTCGTAATTAAACTCAATTTGACTGCCACCTTTTTCACGTGGCGTGACTTCTTTCGAAAACTCTTCGCCTACGCCGGCATATACATCAATGGATTCAGGAAGTTTGTCTTTTCTAAACCAATTACTCCAGGTTGGTTGGGCATTCCTGGGATTCTTGTAGACAACTTCTTCAGTACCCTTCCACAAATAGATTGCTTCTTTGTAGGGGATAGTAATCATCGTATAAATAGAAAATACGATTAACGCTAAGACTATCAACAATCCTACAATCGCGGAAGGATATCTGACAATATCCTGGAATGTGTCTTTAAATTTTTTCATCTTATTTCCCTCCGCCCAACTTAACTCTGGGGTCAACAATGGCATACAGGAAGTCCAGGAAGAACACTGTTATACCCAACATATAAGCCTGAATAATCGTTGTGCCAACAATTACCGCGGTGTCATACTTGCTGATGGCGGTGTAAATCGTTGTTCCAAGCCCTGGCCAGTTAAAAATCGTTTCCGTCAACGTGGCACCAGTCCAAATACCAACCATCAGCAAAGCAAAGCTGGTAATGATACTGGGCAAGGTTGGGCGCAGGATATAGCGTCGTTCAATCGCGCGATCACCCAGGCCTTTTGCCTTAGCCATATCAACATAGTCTTCGCTGGAGTAGATTAAGAAGAATGTTCGCCAGGAATAGGTGTTTATAAAGAAACTCGATATAAACAGCGATCCTGCAGGAAGAATAAGATGTTTTAGAACATTCAGGAAATATCCAAGCTTTGTTGGTGGTGGAGGCGCATCTACCATACCACTAAAAGGCAAAACCTTTAACCATGCGGCGAAAATAAGGATAAGGAATATGCCATAAAACCACGGCGGAATGGAAGATGTCGGCGACATTGCCACAATCAGCTTATCCCAAAAACTACCATAATGTCTTGACACCGCCAGCGCGATGCTAAGCGTGACAAAAAACAACAGCAGTTGCGACGTGCCCATTAAGAGCAATGTCGCAGGAAGTCGCTCTAAAATGATGTTTCGAACCATCCTGGATCCATGGTCACTCACCATAAAACGTGCCCGGCCAAAATTGAGCGTTAAACCATTCCAAAGATGATGAAATGAGCGGGTGATAAAAGGCTGGTCTAAACCTGCCAATCTTTCGCGCTCTTCAACAAGGTCTCTCACCATTTGCTCACGCATTTCGCGCGGTATATCCTTTTCACTTACCATAGCTGATACTTCCATATTAACTTCCTCAATAATTGAGGCTTTTAGAATAGTATCAACATAACCGCCCATGTTGGCAACAAGAATAGTGATGTAAACACCAATGATGAT
>Ga0116148_1005672_pt1 | contig 10369 bp, 4 predicted proteins | sample AD_UKC055_MetaG_FD_89786 | JGI IMG/M metagenome (GOLD analysis project Ga0116148, IMG submission 89786) | Active sludge microbial communities of municipal wastewater-treating anaerobic digesters from USA - AD_UKC055_MetaG | ecosystem: Engineered > Bioreactor > Anaerobic > Digestate | place: USA... | reverse complement strand
TCCGGCTCTCGCCGGAAGGGAGTGCGCACATAGTGCACCCGATGCCGGCCGCCATCGATGAACTCCACAATGGCGAGTATGTAATCCTCAGGTTTGTTCAGCGAGTACAGGATCTCGTTTTTGGTGACCGTCAAGGTCGCCGCCCCGCTGGCTCGCCCCTTGACCTCTATGAAGCGGAGCTTGCCGGTGCCGGGAACACGGCTCTCAATATCGTAGCCGACCTTCTCGGTCTCCCTGTCGACCGGCTCGTAGCCCAGCCCGCGTTCGACTTCCATCACGATAGCGCGAGCACGCGCCGCGGCCTCCTGCGTGTCGACAGCCCAGATCGGCGTCGCCCGGCCGGAGCCTGTCATCTTCGCGAGCAGTCCCACCGGCACGATCAGAAGCCCTCCCAACACCACCGGAGGACGAGCTGAGATCTGCCCTTCGAGGTTGAGCTGTTCGAGGCGGCGCTGCAGTCGCGCGTGGAGCTCGTCTGCCCGTCGGCGGGCTTCTCGCGAGTTTAGGCGGGCGTTGGGCCTGCCTGCCCGTTCGTCTTCCTCAAGTACCGACGCCCTATAGTCCCAGTAGTTGATCTCCTTAGTCAGGCGATCCTTCACCGCCGCATATATCTTGTCGATCAACGAGAGCCGATGTGTGCGCACCTCGCGCAGGTGCTCCGGCACCACGCGGGCAATGGCGTGCCCGAGCGCGCTCTGCTCGAGATCAGGCGAAATCCATGCGCATTCAGGGCGCGTAAGGATCTCCTCCACACCAGGCTCATCCGGCTTCAGGGGCCTGTAGTCAAGGTAAGGCGCATAGTACACGTGGCGGGCGCTGCCCGCGGCGTCTAGTTCCACGTAGAGCATGCGCCTGCTGATCACGCGCCCCTCGCCTGTGCGCGTAGGCGCGGCGTCCTGTACTGCATGCTCAAGGTAGAACAACATGCGGGGAGCATCGCCGGTGTCGTTTTCGTCTACCAGCACCGTTCCACGGCGAAGCAGATCCCGGTGGCTCTCGAGAACCAGATCCAGTGTGGCGTCGAGCAGCGGATGGCCGGGGCATACGAATGCCGCAAGTGGTCGGCCCTGTTGGGCTATGAGCGACTTTTCGAACACGATCCGCTCGTAGCGCGGGAGCACCGGCTCGCCGACGCCGATCAGACGATCACGGCTGCGAACCTGCGCCGGCACATGCGTCACCTCGTAGCGCCTGGGTTCGCGCTGCCTGACTACGCCCCCAAGGCGCTGGAACGCCTCCATGAAGAACGATTCGATGTAGTGCGGCTGCAGGCGGCGCGCCTCAGCACGCTCCATGTCCTCGCGCACGCGCTGAACACGGCTTACGTCCATCGCCTCCACCGCAAGCGCCCGTTCGTCAAGGAGATCGCGGAGGCGCTCATGGTCGAGGGCCTCGGTCATAACACGATTGAGCTGCTCCCGAACCTCGGGGAGCTCACCATATCTGATCGCTGCGATGAGCAGATCACGCAGAGGCCTGCCGTCGAACTGTACCTTCCCGAGAACGTCGAACACCTGCCCGCCGAGGGCGGTGCGCGCCTCCTCGAGCTTCCGAAACAGCGTCTGATACACATCTCCCTCGCGGGTCTCCTGGGCCACCAGATTCCACAGATGGCACACTTCTGTTTGACCGATTCGGTGGATGCGTCCGAAGCGCTGCTCCAGGCGGTTGGGGTTCCATGGGAGGTCGTAGTTCACCATGAGGTGGGCGCGCTGCAGGTTGATGCCCTCGCCGGCTGCGTCCGTCGCGACCAGCACGCGCACCTCCGGATCGGACTTGAACAACTCCTGCGCCTTCATCCTCTCCTCGCGGCCCATGCCGCCGTGGATGCACACCACCGCCTCAGGGCGCCCGAGCAAGGTTCTGATCCGCTCGGCGAGGTACACTAGGGTATCCCTATGCTCGGAGAAGATCACGAGTTTCTCCTGGGGCGACGGCGCCGGACGGGGGATCTCGCCTGCCCCATATGGAGGAGCGTTCTCGGCGAGACGATTGGCCATGGCAGCCGGCGTGAATATCTCCTCAAGCAAGCTGGCCAGCTCCCGCCATTTGCGGTCATCGCCGCTGCGGCGTACCTCCTGCGCCAGCGACTCCAGGTGCCCCAGAACCCCGATCTCCGCTTCCAGCTCGTCTATTGTGCGGGCAGCCGTGGCCTGGTCGAGCACCTGCGCCTCCACTTCCTCGACCTCCGTCTCCGGCGCATCCTCGAGATCCTCCACGTCGTCGGGATCAAGCATGGGGCCGTCGGGCGCAAGTGCCGCCGCCGCCAAGGCAGCCCCGCGCCGGAGCAGCCTGAGCTCACGAAGGCGCCTCTCCAGCCGCTCCCGGCGCCGCCTTAAGGACTGGTAAATGGCCTCGGGCGAAGAGGCCAACCGCCTCTGGAGAATGGTCAGTGCGAAGCCCACCGTGCCGGCGCGCCTGTCGCTTCCGAGGCTGTCGGCCCGGTTGAACTCCTCCCTGACGTACTTCGTGACTTCCTGGTACAGCCGCGCCTCGGCATCGGACAGCTGATATGGCACTGTGTAGGCAATGCGTTCGGGGAATAGGGGCTTTCCGTCGAACTTCAGGAGCCTTTCCTTAACCATTCGGCGCATTATGTCCGACACGTCCACGGTGTGCGCGCCGTCGCGGTAGCGCCCTTCGAACCTGTCGCCATCTAGGAGGGCCATGAATAGCTGGAAATCTGCATCCTTGCCGTTGTGCGGCGTGGCCGTCATCAGCAAGAAGTGGCGGGTAAGCGTGGAGAGCAGTTGCCCCAGCCTGTAGCGCTTGGTGAACTTGACCTCGCCTGCGAAGAATGTGGCCGACATCTTGTGGGCCTCGTCGACGACTATGAGATCCCACTGGCATCCGGGCGCCCTCAGCTTCTGCTGCACGTCCTCGTCGCGCGATAGCTTGTCGAGACGGGCTATCACCAGGTTGTTCTCGCTGAACCAGTTGCCGGTACGAGAGGCCTCCAGTTTGTCGTTGGTCAGGATCTCGAAGCTCAGATGGAAGCGCCGATGAAGCTCATCCTGCCATTGCTCGGCGAGGCTCCCCGGGCATACGATCATGCATCGCTGCAGATCGCCGCGGGCGATCAGCTCCCTGATGAGGAGACCGGCCATGATGGTTTTGCCCGCCCCTGGGTCATCCGCGAGCAGAAAACGCAACGGCTGCCGGGGCAGCATGGTTTCGTAGACGGCAGTGATCTGGTGCGGCAGGGGCTCGATCAGCGACGTGTGTACAGCCATCACCGGATCAAACAAGTGCGCAAGCCGGATGCGAAGCGCCTCGGACGCCAGCCGGAAGAGGCCGCCGTCTCCATCAAAGCTCCAAGGCCTTCCCTTCTCAACCACCTCTAGCCGGGGCTCGTCATCCCGATAGAGCAGTATGTTGGCCACACGGCCTTCCGGATCCTTATATGTAAGCTCTACCGCGTCCGAACCATGCCACCTGGCCCCGACCACGGTTACCAGGCAGTCAGGGCGAACGCCACGTACCGCCGCATTGGGCAGAAGTTCCTCGAGTCGACTCACCGTGCATGCCCCACTTACCTACAAGTCGATGCCCGGAGGCGCCTGAGCCGCCGGGCCCGTTATCTCGATACTTCACCTTCTGCACGGAAAAACCTCTCGTCTAGTCGCCCGCAAAGGGATTCTCAGACTGCACGCCCTCGATCACGCTGCCGCTGGCGAAGTCCTGGCTGAGTACCACCGGGATCTGATTCAGCTTTGCCGTTGCCCAAACTTGGGCATCCCAGAACGACATTACCATGTCTGCCACAGCGGTTCTCCTCCCCCGTATCGGATGCGCAATATACATCACTATATACATCACGCGTCGAGCAGTCTACCGCCGTGAGAACACCTCCGTGAGAACACCGGGTGATACTATCTCCGTCGCGTTGCCGGGTGACAGTATCACAGACGGTCCGAAAACCGAATGCCAGATTTCGAAACCGCGGCGCAGGAATACCATATAATGCGGCGAAATGGTCCTTATTGGCATAGAGCGCGGAATATCCAATGCGCTCCTTCCGGAGAATGGTATTCGAAGTGGGGGGTTCAGGATGAAGGCTAGTCGATTCACGTTTGCTGCGGTCATGTGTGTCACAGTCGTTCTGCTGCTTTCGGGGCCCGTATGCGCGAACGCCGAACCGCAGTTGTATCGAACCGCCCGGAGAATCGCTCGAACCGAAATATGGAACGACATCAACTCAGGCAGGGCCGGAAGTGCGACCGTCGCCATACTCGATGGCGGCGAAGTAGTCTATGCCGAAGGTTTCGCCATGGCAGACAGGGAAAACAGCGTGCCGGTGGACCCTGCAACAGTCTTCAATATCGGTTCTGTCAGCAAGGTGTATGTAGCCACCGCGGTGATGCTACTGGTTGATGAGGGGAAGATCGATCTCGACGCCCCCGCCGTCCGGTACCTTCCGGAGTTCTTCATGGCTGACCCAAGATACGTGGGCATCACCGTCAGAATGCTGTTGAATCACTCCTCCGGTCTGCCCGGCACAGTTGCCGCGGGCAACATCGGATTCCAGTACAACGCCGCTGTGCACCAGGAGATGCTGGCCGTCTTGTCCCGTACATGTCTGAAGCACGACCCCGGCGCGATGGCGATATACTGCAATGATGGCTTCACCCTTGCGGAGATGATCGTCGAGCGCGTCAGCGGGCAGAAGTACATAGACTTCCTGGCGAGTCGCATCTTTGAGCCGTTAGCCTTGAGCGACACTGGAGCGAGTGTGGGCGATAGGACCATTCGCCGCACTGCTGCTGAGGTTGTTGCAGCGTACTACAGGCCCATGACCGGCCAGAAGGAACCATTCGAAGCAGTGTCCCATTTGGGATCAGGCGGGCTCAGCGCAACCGCAATGGATCTGGTCCGTTTCGCGGACAGCTTCTCAGATGCAGGCAGACATATCCTGTCTGAGCCGGCGCTCAGAGAGATGAGGAAGAATCAACCTTCATCATCCCCGGCGAAGCTGAGGAATCCGAATCTTGCCTATGGGCTGGGCTGGGACATGACATACATTCCTAAGTACCGGGAGCAAGGGATACAGGTTCTCGGCAAGAGCGGCGGGACCGGGAACTACAACTCGATGGTTTACACAGTGCCCGATGAGGGGGTATCGGTTGCTGTGATCGAAACCGGTCCCGCGGGGCGTTCGGTTGAGATAGCGCTTGAGATACTGGATGCCGTCCTTGTGGAAAAAGGCCTGGTAAAAGAGAAGATGCTGCTGGTTTCGGTTCCGCCGAAGCCTGAAGTGATTCCGGACGAGTATGCAGCCTATTGCGGGTACTACATCCTAAGCGGCGGACGCCTGGCAAGTGTGAACCTCGATAGGACGGCAGACCGGTTCAGGGTGTCAAGCGTCGTCGGAGGCGTGGAGGTTCCGGCTCTATGCCTCTACTATAGTAAAGGCGCTTTCTATAGAGACGATTCTGGCGGCATGCAGCTCTATTTCACGATGGTCGACGGCGAGCAGTATGCAGTAGAGCCATTCGTCGGTTTTGACATGGCCTTTATGCGCAGATTGCCCGCGATTGAGGTCCCTTTCAGTATGGAGATGGACATGAACGGAAAGCGGTGGTTGCGCCGAAATGTCAAGCCCTTCGAGGGCGCGTTTCTTATCGATTCGCACCTGGTTCAGTCCTGCACTATCGAAGCGCTGCCCGGATATGTGGACTTCTGCGGGATCAAGAAGATCGAATCGCCAACGTATGCAGGGATGCCGGCCGGCGCTACGCGCGATTTGGGGGATCTGACTCTGATGCATAACGACGGAGAGACATGGGCACAGGTCCTAGACATGCTGTATAGTCCTGCCGATAGCACCGCAACGCTTAGCATCGGTGCGAATGTGGTGACCATCGGCGACAGCGGCTACAGCGAGTGGCTGAGGGCCGCACACGATTCCGTTCTGACTTTTCAGATCCCCGCCGGCGGCAGGACATTTGTATTTGCCACGGATGGCTCGCCCAAGTACGACAGCTCCGTCGATGAAGGCGACGTGTTCGTCAATGAAGGGGACTTCGTTGAGATTTGCGGAGCGCCAACCGACCAGTTCACGATCGAGTGCGAGGCGGCCTATAGATGAGCCGATGCAGCATTACTCGGTAAAAACCGTGGTTGTCCTTCTACCATCTGTGGCATTTCTGGCACAACGCTGGTGACGGACTCCCCGGCGCGGCAGGTGAGGCCCTTCGAGTTTTGCGCGCTACGGCTTGCCGCGCGGTCAGTGGCGGAGTTCATCCTCATCCGGGGCATGCGTGCAGTCTGCAGACGCCTGCGGCATACTGGTTTCCATGGCTCTGAAGGAAATCCACGCGGCAAGGGCAATAGACTTCAATCACCGACCAGATCGCAGACTCTCTGGCAGAGCCTCGCGCTGACGCTGGAACTCGGCAGATAGTGAGCATGGCGTACAACGGAAGCGCGAGCCGCCGGCTGGGCAATGAAGACGAGCGGACGGCGCCGGGGATGCTGGGGCTGCAGTGTAGGGAGGACTTGATTGTTGGAGGACATCAGTTCATCCTCGGATAGCAAAACGGCAGGTCATCGTCGAGAACAGCCGGTTGTGGAGAAGCAGACACTCCTGCTAAGAAAGCTGCATCAGGACGAGATGTCGGCTGCAGTGGAGCTTACCTGGCAATTATGTAGTGATCCGGCAAACAGGAGTTATCCGCTGTTTGGCAATCAGGATGAGATAAGGGCCGAGTATTCGGCGCGACTGCAGGAGCAAAACGCAGCTTTGCTTGGGTGTTTCCAGGGAGAACACTTGATTGGCTTGTTATGCTATTTCTTCCACCCGGGAGAGCACTATCTGCAGACAACTGCTTTCGTGATCGCGGAAGACTACGATACGGTTGCGAGCGCGTTCGTGGAGCACCTCCGCTCCAGCTTCAGGGGATATGAGACGTACATTGGCATCACTGCGGAGAACACCCGTGCCGCCAACATCCTGCGATCAAGCGGATACGAACTGATCGAAGCGAGCCTGGACATGCGTCTTCGGAGAGGTCAGTTCATACATCGGGATTCCCTGAATCACGAGATTGTGCGGATAGACCGCACCAATTTCGATCAATATGCCGGATTTCACAAGACGCACTTTGATGACATGTTTTGGAATGCCGAACGTCTACACAACAGCATAGACCAATGGGCCGTTTTTGCTCTGAAAACAGAGGGCGAGATCAATGGCGGTTTGTTCCTGAGCATAGATGCCGACATGGCAGAGGTATTCGGCATGGCGTTTACGGATTCCGCTGACGAGCATGTCGCGTCTGCCCTTCTCTCAAGGGCGCTGAAGACGGTCTTTGACGAGAATCCAGGTGTTAATCGTGTGGTCTTCTTCACAGACGAAGATGAGAACCCGAATCATCGTGCGGCGCTGTCATGCGGTTTTCTGTGCCGCAGTCGCTATCGGTGCTATCTCAAGCTTGCCGACCGCGCTCAGCCGGCGAATGGGTAACGTGTAGGTCTAGATCAGTGAAAACACCGGGTGACAGTATCACAGACGATCCGAGAGTCGAATGCCAGATTTCGAGATTGTAGTGCAGGAATACCACATGATGTGGCGAAATGGCGCTTATTGGCATAGAGCGTGGCATATCCGATGCGCTCCTGCCGGCGAATGTGTATTCGAAATGGGGGGTTAGGATGAAGACGAGCCGATTCACGTTGGCTGCGGTCATGTGCGTCACAGTCATTCTGCTGCTCTCGGGACCCATATGCGCGAATGCCGAACCGCAGTTGTATCGAACCGCCCGGAGAATTGCTCGAACTGAGATATGGAACGACATCAACTCAGGCAGGGCCGGAAGTGCGACTGTCGCCATACTCGATGGCGGCGAAGTAGTCTATGCCGAAGGTTTCGCCATGGCAAACAGGGAAGACAGCGTGCCGGTGGATCCTACAACAGTCTTCAATATCGGTTCTGTCAGCAAGGTCTACACAGCCACTGCGGTGATGCTGCTGGTAGACGAGGGGAAGATCGATCTCGACGCCCCCGCCGTTCGGTATCTTCCGGAGTTCGTCATGGCGGACCCAAGATACCTGGACATCACCGTCAGAATGCTGCTGAACCATTCGTCCGGCCTGCCCGGCTCGATTGCCGCAGGCAACTTTGGATTCCAGTACAACACCGCTATGCACAACGAGACTCTGGCCGTCTTGTCCCGTACACGCCTGAAACACGACCCCGGCGCGGCGGCCGTATACTGCAATGACGGTTTCACGCTTGCGGAGATGATCGTCGAGCGTGTCAGCGGACAGAAGTACATGGACTTCCTAGCGAGTCGCATCTTTGAGCCGTTAGCCCTAGGCCGCACCGGGGCGAGTGTGGGCGACAGGACCGCCCGGGACGCCGCTACCGGAGTTGTCGCGGCGTACTACAGGCCCACGACAGGCCAGAAGGAACCGCTCGAGGCAATCTCCTTCTTGGGATCAGGGGGGCTCAGCGCCACCGCGGTGGATGTGGCCCGTTTTGCGGATAGCTTCTCAGGTGCAGGGACACACATCCTCTCTGAGCCGGCGCTCAGAGAGATGAGAACGATTCAGCCTTCACTATCTGCGGGGAAGCTCAGAAATCCAGAGATTGCCTATGGACTGGGCTGGGATATGACGTGTGTGCCTGAGTATCAGGAGCAGGGTATACAGGTTCTTGGCAAGAGCGGCGGGACGGGGAACTACAACTCGATGGTCTACACGGCGCCGGATGAGAGAATATCGGTTGCTGTGATCGAGACCGGTCCCGGAGGGCGTTCAGTCAAGATAGCGCTCGCTATACTGGATGCCGTTCTTGTAGAAAAGGGCCTGGCGAAAGAGAAGGCTTTGTCGGTTTCTGTTCCGCCGAAGCCTGAAGTGATTCCAGATGAGTACGCAGCCTATTGCGGATACTACCACCTAACCGGCGGAGGCCTGGCGAATGTGAGCCTAGATAGGGAGGCAAATCGGTTCCTGGTATCAAGCGTCCTCGGAGGCATGGAGGTTCCATCTGCGTGCCTCTACTATAGTGAGGGCGCCTTTTACAGCGACGATTCGCAGCTCTACTTCGCCACAGTCGACGGCGAGCAATGTGCCGTGGAATCGTCCCTCGGTTTTGACATGGTCCGCATGCGCAAATTGCCCGCGATCGAGGTCCCTTGCAGCATGGCGATGGAGATGAACGGAAAGCAGTGGTTACGACGAAATGTCAAGCCTTTCGAAGGCGCGCTGCTTGCCAATTCGCACCTGGTTCAGTCCAGCACCATCGAAACGCTGCCCGGATACGTGGACTTTTTCGGAATCAAGAGGGTCGAATCACCGATATACGCAGGAATGCCGCCCGGCGCGACGCGCGATTTGGGGGATCTGACTCTGCTAGATGAAGACGGAGAGACATGGGCGCAGTTCCTGGACATGCTGTACAGCCCCGCCGATAGCGCCGCAGCGCCCGGCATCGGCGCGAATGCGGTAACCATCGGCGACAGCGGTTACAGCGAGTGGCTGAGGGTCGCACACGATTCCGTTCTGACTCTTCAGATCCCGGTCGGCGGCAGGATCATCATATTCGGCTCGGACGGCTCGCCGAAATACGACAGCTGCGTCGATGAAGGCGACATGTTCGCGAGCGAAGGGGATTTCGTAGAGATTGCCGGAATGCCAGGCGACCAGTTCGTGATCGCATGTGAGGCGGCCTATAGATGACCCAATGAAGCTAGAATGCGGTTACTCGCCGGGGCTCGCCTATCGGATAGAGTATCGTAGGCGAAGCCCCGGGATGACTTATGCCCTAGCGCCACAAGTCGCCGAAACAGTCGGCAGCTGCGATTATCTGCTCCCCGGAGGCAACGTCGGCGATTCCGGAGAGGCCCATCGCAATCGTCGGCGGGATTTGCGCAGAGCGTGTTCCGGTCGCCAGGTAGGCTCCTGCGGGAGAGCCATAACCCGATACACAGTTCCGCTGTGCACAACCCCGCCATTTCGCGCGTCGACATCCATGAGCTTCTTCATGCTGCCGACATCGCGACGGACACAGGACTCAGGGGAGTTGGCGAGGTTAGTCAGATTGCGGTAGCACAGGCAGGACTGTATCACCGTCAGCTAGGCTGCGATCCGGCTCGCGCCTAACGCAGCAGCAGTTCTATGGAATTCAAGGAATTCCCGCCTTCCTGGGAGCTTGACGGTACGAGTTCGACGCTTGCGATGCTGTAGCCGAAAGGCGCAGTAGGGCCGCAGTCTCTACTGCGATGCTTATCTCCCGCCCCTGCCGGACACAAGGAAGTGGACGGCCAAGGCCATCACCCATGACAAGAAGCTATAGACCATGGTGCGTTCCTGGGCTCCGATCAATGACGCGGCTTGACCCTTGGAAGGCGAGGCGGCCGTCGCAAAC
>Ga0116148_1005668_pt1 | contig 10373 bp, 8 predicted proteins | sample AD_UKC055_MetaG_FD_89786 | JGI IMG/M metagenome (GOLD analysis project Ga0116148, IMG submission 89786) | Active sludge microbial communities of municipal wastewater-treating anaerobic digesters from USA - AD_UKC055_MetaG | ecosystem: Engineered > Bioreactor > Anaerobic > Digestate | place: USA... | reverse complement strand
CTCCAGGAAGACGGCCTTATCAATGTCAGGATACCCTATTTTGAGCGTATCGAATGGCTAGACACAAGCAACCGCCGCAACCCGTCCTTATTCATGGACTTGGTGGTTGCCCACACTGCCATGTATCGCTACCAGAGAGAGAAGGATTCTGACGGCTATTACCTGGCCACTGAAGACGATTTTCAGGCAGCTAAGGCACTGTTCACAGATAAAGATGCAGAAGAATTGGTTCACCGTCTCACCAAAAAAGAGCGGGAATTTGCTGATATCCTTTGTAAGCACTCCGAAGGACTTACCCGAGAAGAGGCGGCGAAATCCCTGAACATTTCTGGCAACCGAATTAGCCAATTAGCCAATGGTGAGAAAGGTAGGGGCGGGCTTTCTCAGAAGCTTCCGGGCTTTGAGATTGTGGAAGTGACAGATTCTGAGAGAGTGGATGAGGACCACCGCCGGGCCACAAAGAAGGTTCTGTACAGGCTCACCAAGTACGACCCGCTCACTGGCTTTGAGGCGGTGGTTAGGCTACTGCCAAAAAACGACATTAGCAGCAATGATGGTAAGCAGCCGGTAAGCCTTCCAGTAAGGAAGTTTGAAGGTAAGGAAATCGATAACAGAGAGAGAGAAAATAGAGAGAAAGAGATAGGGAGTAAGGATAGTAAGGAAAAAGTGAGAGAGCGCAATGGTCCGATTGACAAAACCTCAAAAATCTCTCTTTCTCTCTCAAATCCAGAAAAATCCTTACTTGAAGAGAAATCGACATCATTAGCCCACGGGGCGATCCTTACCGAGACCCGTTCAAATCCTTACTCTCCTTACTCAATGTCGAATGATATCGAAAGAAAATCCTTACCGACTGGAGCAGTGTCCGAGGAGAAGCCCAAAGGACCCCACTACAGGGAAGCATTACCCTCCCCCTTATTAAAATTATAAAAGTGATAATATGACGATTCGACTAAATGAGCCAAAAGACATCAGGAGACTAATCCGGGATTGGATACGAGAAGTATCAGAAACTGGCCAGCTTCCTTTTCAAAATGGTGGAGTAATTGTTCAACTATTGAACACATGGCTTAAGAGCTACGAACTAGAAAAGATTCCCGAGTTGGAAACCAGAATAAGAGAGTTGGAAGAGCACCAAGAAAAGGGTCAAAGGAGGGGTTATCGTGGCCGTTAAGGATGTAGAAAAGAAATTAAACAAACTTGAAAGGGATTTTGGAGCAAAGAAAATCAAGATGAATCTCAAAGACGGATCGATTGCAGAATTTCGTGCCTCAGAGATTGGAGAAATCATGCTCGACAGCTTGAAAATCATGGGTGCGATCGCTTTGGGGGAAAAGCTGCCCTCTGATTCTGAAGAATCTCTCAAGAATATAAAGCGATTCGCTGAGATCAGCGACGAAGAACTTGAACGGCATCCAGGATATCGCTGGACGGTAGGATTTGCCAGGCAATGCCTCGATATGAAACCATTTACTGAAGCGGAAATAATGGAACTGGAGAAGTCTTGCGCGGGCCAATATTACGAGGCAATGAAAACCAACGGCAAGCTAATGCTGAAGCCTGGCAAGCGGCCTTCGATCGATACAAGATATCCGTAGTGGCGGAGCTTGAATCCAGCAAGCTGCTAGCCAAGAATTGCCTGCGAGCATGATGCTTAAAGCTGGGCAATGATATTGCCTGATGGAGAGAAAATCATAACTGAGATCACAAAGAAGCAACGCGAAATACTGGAAGGCCTTCAATTGTGTGCCTAAATGCTGGGGAGGCCAGGTTAAATATGAATATGATTGTTCCATGAAATAAGGAACATCAGTAATTAAAAGAGGGGCAATTATAAGAATAATCAGAATCACAATCTTGTTTTAGTTCTAAAATCTTATAAATTGGAGTTTCAAACTTAACAGCTATCCAGCATATATCTCCAATTGGTTCTCTTGTGAATTCCGAATAAGATATCTTTGGTGAAATCCAATATGTAACAGTGTTTTTTATTCCCAGTAATCCACGGGTCTCTTTTTTAAAACTCGATTTGCTCACTTTATAGGATTTATTGAAAATCTCCGATTCCGAGTTTATATCCGTGCCCTTTGGTTTTTTATCCAGAATGGAAAAAAATACCCATCCATCAGATGCCACTGTATTTAAATCTTTATCCAATAGATAAAGATTCAATTGAATCGTATTATCATCCAGATGGATTACTTCTGTCATTCGCCCTATTTTATATGCCGACATACCACCAATGGAACCAGATAATTCACTACTCCTGCCCTGGGCTTTGATAGCAGTGTCTTTAAACTTCTTAGCGTCGGCATTATTGCGATCTAGCTTGAGAGCCTCATCATAAGCCTTGATCGCTTCATTGTATTTGCCCTGCATCATAAGAGAAATGCCCTTTGCGGTCCAAGTCTGGGCGTCGTTGGGATCTAGCCTGATGGCTTCATTAAATGCTTCGATGGCTTCATCGTACCTCTCTTGCTCACCCAAAGTATTGCCCTTGTTGTTCCAAATCAGAGCGTCGTTGGGGTTTAGCCTTATAGCTTCATTAAAAGCTTCGATGGCTTCATCGTATTTCTTTTGCCTGCCTAGTGCAATGCCTTTGCCGTTCCAAGCCATTGCATGGTTGGGATCTAGCTGGATGGCCTCTTCATAAGCATCTATGGCCACCTCGACCTTGCCTTGCTTATAGAGAGCAATGCCTTTATTGTTCCAAGCTTCAGCATAGGTTGGATCTAGCCTGATGGCTTCGTCATAAGCCTTGACAGCCACATCGACCTTGCCTTGCCCTTCGAGTACAACACCTTTATTGTTCCAAGCTTCAGCATAGGTTGGATCTAGCCTGATGGCTTCGTCATAAGCCTTGATGGCCTCCTCGTCTCTGCCCAGTTTGCTAAGAGTATCGCCCATATAATACAATATCTTGGTATCATTGGGATCTAGCTTGATAGCTTCATCAAAAGACTTGATGGCTTCATTGTATTTTCCCAGCGAATAGAGAGAATAGCCTTTGTAGCTCAATGCTGTGATTTCATTAGGATCTAGCTGGATAACTTCATCGTATGCTTCGATGGCTTCTTCGTATTTTCCCTGATTATAGAATGCAGAAGCCATGCCGTACCATGCGTCGGCGGCCACAAATAGGGGATCTATCTCAATTGCTTTTTCATAAGCTTCGACAGCCGCATCGTATTCGCCCTGCATATAAAAAGCATTGCCTTTGTTCCACCAGGCGTGCACAAATAGGGGATCGATCTCTATTGCGTTTTCAAAAGCATCGATGGCTTCATCGTACTTATTTTGCTCATATAGGCATAAGCCTTTCAAGTTCCAGGATACATAATACTTAGGATCTAGCCTAATGGATTCGTTAAAAGCTTTAATGGCTTCGTCATACTTATGCTGGCGCCTAAGTGCACGGCCTTTACTATTCCATGTGTCAGCTGACTTCGGATCGATCTCAATGGCTTTGTCGTAAGCATTAATAGCCTCCTCGAAATTAAATAGCCACAACCCGAATGTGTCTCCTTTTTCGATCCAAGCGTTTGCATATTGAGGATTGATCTCTATTGCTTTATCAAAAGCATCGACTGCTTCTATGGCCTTATCAAAAGTTTTAGTAGATTCATTGTACCTAATATCGTTTTGCAGTGATCTGCCTTTGTTGTACCAATAAATGGGATCTGATTCATTGGCTACTGTGATGTTCTCAGATATATTCGCAGTTGCATTTGTCTGGGATGGCGATAACAATGTGTATTCCATTTCATTATACTCAGTAATATTTCCGGCTAAGATATCATCGGGCATAACATCTTGGGAAGATGCAATCCCAAATAAGATATGCATTGATGCAATTAATATCAAGAAAGCCCCTATTTTAGTCAAGCGAATCCACCTAAGCTTAATAGGTCTTACCAGCAAAAAAGGCTTCGGCAGAGGAAAATCATTATCAATTAGAAAAAAAAATAGGAAGAAAGAGAATCCTATAAACTTCCATTTTTGAATGAGCCGATTGCCATCGATGGGATGATGCTACCTTATATCTTAGCTTAGATGTAATCACTTTTTCTTTTTGATTTCAATACCATCCTTCTAGATCTATTGTGAAGTTTTCAGGAAGGAAGGTCAATCCTTGGGGTCTAGACAGCGGGGAAATCCTCTGAGATTGAAGAGTATATCTGACAGATTCATTGGGCAGTAGCTTATATTCCTCTGCTTTAACCTCATATCCGTAGTTGAATTGATCAAGCAGCCAGAAATACTTTGGTGAGAGTAGCATTCCTTGTGCCATATTATTTGTGATCTTCACTTCAAATTCATATTGCTTAAACCGCATTTCAGAATATGAATTCGTTAAAGATATATCTTTTATTCCATATAATTTTAACGTAATATTGCCATTTGATGCTTCGGGAACACCAGACCAAGAGATGCTATAGACATCACTTGCAGGTGTTTCAACACGAACTCTTTTTATTTGCGTCACTGGCTGGTCAAATCCGAAGTAATACAGGGCTCGATCATGATATCCTGGATTGGAGACGTCCTCCACCCTCTCCGATTTAATAAATCGGTCTTCAGAATCAACTATATCAACCTTAAGGCTAGGTGCAATATTAGAGCCTTGATATGTATAAGGCGAGAAGATGTCGAGGGCAAATCCATCTTGTGTAGGAATCATGCCATAGATTTTTATTATGCCATCTGAAGTTGCTAACGGGAATGCATATGAAGCCCCAACGACCGACATAAGGATAAGTAGTGCTAATCCGAGACTCTTCACCGTGTTTTCCTCCTCGAAACCAAGTTGGACTGGTTCACTAAAAGACTTTTGGTGGAAATCCTTGGCTATCTGCAGGGTGGCCACTTCGGCCCGCACTGCTGCCGCCATTGGTTTTGCACTCACCTCTTTCGGGCAGGGATGAGAAGGGAGTATATCAAAGAGCTTCGGGGCGATAGCCGGAAAGAGGCTTTTGATTTGTATAATCACATTGATTTGAAGGAGCTAAAGGAAGCCTATTTGGCGTGCATACCACAGTTAGGGATTTAAGTTTGACCATCATTTTCAAATTCGCAATCCGCAAGCTGCTCAACATAAACAGAGGTTCCATCATAAATGCCATCCCCTGTTGCTTTATCATTTTCATAGAGCCTAATAGTCCATAAAAACCTTGGAAAATGCATTCCGGACTTGTATAAGCAAAGAACAAGCTATTGGCCGGGGTGCAGTTGCTGGTGAAGCTGAAGGCGTGGAGATGAGTGTGGGAGAGTGATGTCGCCTATTGGGGGCATCTCCTTTCCGCTGCTCAATATTACCGCGATCCATTCTTCAAGGTATGACTTCAAATCTTTTTTGCAGTCTTCTATATTGATGCCTTTTATAACCGTAGGACTCTATGATACTGAGGGTAAAGTCTCTATTACTCTTCCCAAGACTCCAGAAGAAGCGGTTTGGGCTTTTTTATGGAAAAGGCAAACCAATGTTTACAGGGGATCAAGGCCCGATGCTCTGAATGCCTATGACACCAGAGAATGGGCTGAAGAGGTGGGAGCCCAGCTAGCAGCTAGAACGCTGGATATTGAGTATGAGGAAGCCGTGAGAGATCAGAAGAAAGAGCTGAGAGAATTTAAGAAAAGGGAGAAGCTCCAAGAGGCCCTCCCCCAGCTCCCCCAGATAGAGCTTACTTCAGCTAATGAAGAACGAGAGGAGGACCTATCCCAGAGCAAAGGAGAAAGGTCGGAGCCTATTGAAGCACAGTAGAGGCAGGGTTACTCATATGATGGCTTTAATAAGTTCTATGTCATTTTCCTATATTTGGATAAAAATGTCATAGAACTAGACATCCAAAGCTTTTTCTTGTGAGCAAGAGATAGGCAGCTCCGAGGGAGAAAGAATTTGGCCGCACCGAAAGAGATAGTGGATCTGGTGGAGAGGTTCATAAGCAATACAGAGTCCTACAAATCCAGTCACTACAACGAAACCCAAGTCAGAAGGGAATTTGTTGATCCCTTCTTCAAGGCCCTGGGATGGGACATAGATAACGAGCAAGGCTTTGCGGAATCCTATAAAGATGTTATCCATGAGGATGCTATCAAGGTGGGCGGGACCACAAGAGCCCCTGATTATTCTTTTCGTATTGGCGGCCAGCGCAAGTTCTTTCTTGAGACCAAAAAACCCTCTGTGGACATCAAAGATGATATCCATCCTGCCTTCCAGCTTCGCCGCTATGCTTGGACCGCCAAGTTGCCTCTATCCATCCTCACCGACTTTGAAGAATTCTCCGTCTATGATTGCAGTGTAAAACCGGATAAGACCGATAAGCCCTCCAAAGGGCGAATACTTTACCTGACCTATCAGGACTTCTTGACCAAATGGGATGAGATCGCCAGCATATTCTCCAAGAATGCAATCCTTAAGGGCTCCTTTGACAAGTTCGCAGCAGACAAGAAGGGTAAGAGAGGAACGGCTGAGGTAGATGCTGCCTTCCTTGAGGAGATTGCGGGTTGGAGGGAGATTCTGGCCAAAAACATTGCCCTGCGAAATCCTGACATCAGCACCAAGGACCTCAATTATGCAGTCCAAGCCATAGTCAATCGCATTGTATTCTTGCGAATATGTGAGGATAGAGGCATTGAGCGGCTTATGAAGCTGGAGGACCTTCTTACTGGTGAGCGTGTCTATCCCCGGCTCTGTGAGTTCTTCCGCCAGGCAGATGAGCGCTATAATTCAGGCATATTCCACTTTGAAAAGGAGCCTGGCAGGGAGAGCCCGGACACACTCACACTTAACCTGAATATCGATGATAAGCCCTTGAAGGAGATCATCAAGCGGCTTTACTATCCAGATAGCCCTTATGAGTTCTCAGTGCTTCCTGCTGAGATCCTGGGGCAGGTCTACGAGCAGTTTTTAGGCAAGGTGATAAGACTCACCGAAGGCCACCGCGCCGTGGTGGAGGACAAGCCCGAAGTAAAGAAAGCGGGTGGGGTCAAGTACACGCCGGTCTACATTGTGGTGGACATAGTAGGAAACACGTTGGGCCGCATATTGAAGGGCAAGAACCCCCATGAAGTGGTTCTAATCACAGTTTTAGATCCTGCATGTGGCTCAGGGTCCTTCCTCATTGTAGCCTACCAGTACCTTCTGGATTGGCATAGAGACTGGTATGTCCAAAATCTCGTGCCGTTGCTACAGAGTGGCCTAAAACCTTCTTCTCCAGAGATTAGGCGGCTGCTCCCTGGTGTTGAGACGGGCAAGAAGGGGCGCAAGAAAGAGCCCGAGCTGCCTATCTACCAAGGCCGGGGCGGGGAATGGAGGCTGACCACGGCAGAGCGGAAGAGGATTTTGCTGAATAACATCAATGGAGTGGACATTGACCGCCAGGCCGTAGAGGTTACAAAGCTCTCCCTTTTGCTGAAGGTACTGGAAGGTGAGAATGAAGAGACAATCTCTAAGCAGCTCACACTCTTCCAGGAGAGGGCATTGCCTGACCTGAGCAACAACATCAAGTGCGGTAATTCGTTGATCGGCTGGGACATTCTGAAGGATAATCCAGGTCTAACGCAAGATGAGATTGATCGAATCAATCCCTTTGATTGGGATAAAGAGTTCCCGGAGATCTTTGAAAGAGGCGGCTTCAATATTGTAATAGGCAATCCGCCTTATGTGCGACATGGGTTATTAAGCGATATGAGAGTCTACTTCCAGCAGCATTATCAGACATACCGCGGAGTTGCTGATCTTTACGTTTGTTTTATTGAAAAGGGGATATCTCTTCTGAAAGATGATGGCGTCTTCTCCTATATTGTAGCGAATAAGTGGATGCGTGCCAAATATGGCGAGCCTTTGCGCAGATGGCTTAAAACACAGCATATAGACGAAATCATCGACTTTGGAGATTTGCCCGTTTTCCAGGGTGCTACAACCTATCCGTGCATAATCCGCATCTATAAGAAGGCACCTAACACCAACTTTAGGGTAACTCAGGTCGAAAGCCTGGATTTTACAAATCTATACGATTATGTCAAAGAGCACGGCTATTATATTAATCAAACTTCCCTTGATGATAGCTGCTGGACTTTGGCTGATGAACACACGCAAGCATTGCTCAATAAGCTCCACTCGAAAGGCATACCTCTCGGTGAATTTGTAAACGGAAAGATCTATCTGGGCGTGCTCACCGGCCTTGATAAGGCATTTATTATCGATAAACCTACTAGAGACCGATTGATTGCCGAAGATCCAAGAAGTATGGAGGTAATCAAGCCATTCCTTATGGGAAGATACATTAAAAGGTACCAGCTGCCGGTTAGCGATAAGTATCTGATATTTATGCCTAAAGGTTGGACCCACAAGAAGATAGATAGCAGCAGCGATGCGTTAAGCTGGCTAAAGAACAATTATCCTGCTATAGCCAACCATCTACTTCCTTTTGCAAACGCAGCTGCTAAACGAGATAGTAGCAACCGAGGAGAATATTGGTGGGAACTTAGATCCTGCGAATACTATGATGAATTCGAAATTTCCAAGATACTATGGCCGGAGATCTCTGGAAGTGCAAGATTTGCTTTCGATGAATCCGGAGCTTACACAAATCATAAAGTCTACCTTATCCCAGGTGCTACATACTACCTTTTGGGCCTTTTGAACTCTTCACTGTTACGCCTTTATATTCATAGTGTGTGTACAGATCTCCAGGGAGATAGCTTCAACTTTTCTGTAGCCTTTGTACGAAGAACTCCAATACGTGCTATCAACTTCTCCGATTCCGCCGACGCTGCCCGCCACGATCGCATGGTCTCCCTGGTGGAGCAGATGCTCACCCTCCACAAGCAGCTCCAAGAGGCCCGCACTCCTCACGAGCAGACAGCTCTCCAGCGCCAGATCGAGGCCAAAGACCTGCAGATAGACGCCCTGGTCTACGAGCTGTACGGGCTGACAGAAGAGGAGATCAAAATTGTTGAGGGAGAGATGAAGCCATGAATTGCGGCCACATAGCACAACTCACCCAAAGCATCAGCCAGCTATCCCTAAAACTGGAGAAGAGGAGATCAAGAAAAAAGGATGGTGGCAATTCTGGCGAAGGGGGTTGAAATGCTCTTTGCTTGGATTGTATTTATTTCATCTATAATATCAGCTTTAACTATATTACTTATTTTGTTAAATGCTATAGACCCAGTAGCTTTGTTCAACTTATTAGATAAGATGATCGGCCCACTTTTTGGTGCAATGGTTGGTGTGTACCTAGGATTTCGCATAAATGATACACAACGAAAGAAACTAGAGGACAATCGGAAAACATTTTTCAAGGATTTAATTATGCATGAAGTAAGCAACGCGATTGAAACCCTTGAAGATAAAGAAAGGAAGTACAATCTGATTCCTACAGATATGTGGAATTCCGTCGTAAATTCTGGATATGTCTCTCTATTTGATGGAAATGCAATAGAAGTCAGCGAACTTTATTTTAAAATGCAAAATTACAACTACGAAGCAAAAAGGATAAGAGACGCCACAGAAGTAAATATTCGTTCTACCGATGAAGGTAAAAAACACGTTGCTAATCTAAAACAAATCTTCAATAACAGAACTAAACCAGATTTATTACAACATCTAAATAATTATAAAAATAGAATAATTATTACGACCGTAAGTACCGGGCAATATGAAACAATTGGATCTAGCATTCAAAATAAAGGAGACATAGCACAAGCTGAGATATCCAACAATTCCGAAGAGGCCTAAAAATCGAATGCTCACCAACAGCGGCGGCAAGATGGAGCGGAGTAGGCTGAGAAGGTGCGCAGGGATCGAGCTTGCAGACCAGTACCCCATCCTCTGGGAGCTGGCCAGGGAAGGCAGGATCAGGATAACCGACGGAGCGGTATCATTAATATAATGAATCGTTATTTTAATTTTTAAGGCTATGATCTCTTCCCTCGATGGATTACTAGACCTGCCCGGCAATCCATTAGGCGTCGCTAGATGGCATAGGGAGGAGAGGAGTCTTGCGCCTGCCCACCTTTCCCCTTCGAAAGTAGTTCTATGACATTATCGAAAGCTTTAAGTAAAATGTCATAGAACTATTTAATATGCACAAGACGATTGCCGGAGAGAAGAGGAAGGCCCTGAAGGCCGAAGCCCTGGAGCTGGCCAGAGATGCCAAGGCAGCCATGAGGGCTTCTAAAACTCTGCCAGAGGCCAGAAAGAAGGCTTGCATACTGGAAGGCCAGGCAGATAGCTTGCAGGCTGAAGCTGAGGCCCTGAAGAAAGCTGCCCGGCTGGAAGATCTCTCCGTATGGGTGATGGAAAGGGCCAAGACCACCAAGAAGGGCAAGAAGACTTATGGCTACTGGATGGCCTCATGGAGAGAGGG
>Ga0116148_1005667_pt1 | contig 10374 bp, 10 predicted proteins | sample AD_UKC055_MetaG_FD_89786 | JGI IMG/M metagenome (GOLD analysis project Ga0116148, IMG submission 89786) | Active sludge microbial communities of municipal wastewater-treating anaerobic digesters from USA - AD_UKC055_MetaG | ecosystem: Engineered > Bioreactor > Anaerobic > Digestate | place: USA... | reverse complement strand
TTGAACAGTTTGATGTGACATATGCGAATATTATAACATCCGCAGGCGGAAAGTTTATTCTTCTTGTACCTAATCTGGAAAAACTTAAACCCCGGCTGGATATGCTTCAATGTGAAATTGAAGAGTATTTTTTAAAAGAATATGCAGGCAAGCTTTCTGTAATAATTTCTGACGGTATAGAAGCTTCCTGTGAGGATGTACAAAAAGAAAACGCACAAAAACTGATTAATGCTATTGGACATACAGCAGACATCTGTAAACAAAAGAAAATGCAAAAAGCATTACAGAAAAACGGTGCAGTTCTAAATGATTTTTATGATCTTCTGCAGAAAAATGGAGAGTGTCCAAAATGCGGTATATTCCCCGCATCTGCACCCCTAGAAGAAAATTTAACAGAGGAAAGAGACTGTCCAAACTGCAGTAAACTAATAGAAATTGGAGGAAACCTGCTTAAGGCTTCACGAATTCAGATAAACAGCAGTTCACTCCAGCATTTTGGAAAAATGATAAAAGTATTTAGAGACAGTAAAGAATTCGGTTATGTTATTAATAATTATGAAGCAGGAAAACCCGTTCTTTATTTACCTTATACTGCACCGTTTGCAAATAAAGAAAAAGGCGAATTGAATACGTTCGAAGATATTGCGGGAAAGTCTAATGGTATAAAGAAACTGGCAATGTTCAAAGCAGATATTGATAACTTGGGCTTACTTTTTTCATCATCTTTGGGGAAGAGAATGTCCTTTTCACGATATTCAGATATGAGTCATTTGTTTCATTACTTCTTTTCTGCATATTTTGAATGGTTTGTCCGAACCAAAAAAGATCATAACGGGAATTCTTATTCTGATACAATCTACACTGTTTTTTCAGGCGGTGATGATTTATGTATTCTAGGAGCATGGGATTCTGTTATGTTTTTTGCTTGTGATTTTCAAAAAGAGCTATGTAAATTGGTAAGCAATAATCCTTCCATTACAATCTCCGGAGGTATAACTCTTGCAAATCCTAATATACCTGTAAAAAACATGGCAGCGGGGGCAGAAGAGGCTCTAGATAACTCAAAATATTTTACTTCATCAACAGTTCCGGCAGAAGGACCTTTGAAAAATGCTGTTACAGTATTTGGAACAACAGTTTCCTGGGCTGATTATGAAAAGGCTCTGAAAGACGGTAAACAGATATCTCAATACATGGAGATAAATGAAAAATCATCAAGTGAAGGACTAAGCACGAGCGTTGTGTATAAAATGATAGACTTTGCAAATAGAGCGCAGAAAGTTAAGGACAAAGGAAATATCAGTGATTTACTTAAAAGCGGGACATGGAACAGTAACTTCCGGTACATTACAGCAAGAAATATTAAAGATACTCAGATAAGAGAATGGTTTTTAAAGTTTGGTTCATCTCAGGATGAAATGATTAATTCACGCATAGCCGTAAGTTATGCTTTATATAGAAAAAGAAATTCCAAAGGAGGAAGTGAAAATGGCATATAACAACCAGTATAACAACAATGGTGAGTATCAAAACAGAAACGGGGGACAGAGAGAAAGCAAAGCCTCTGTTCTTGAGCCTGTAATAATTACAAGTTTCTATAAAGATGATCATAAGACTATTGATCCGGAATTATTTGACAGCAAGGCTAAAGAAGTTGCAAAATCTTTTATTGGAAACGATGATAGAGGTTATCCTATTGGAGTAAGTTCAAGTCAGCTGAGACGGTTATTTGATGAAGTAAAACGTTTTGAGCAAATACTCCTTCTCTCGACAGATCAATGGGATAAACAACTGCCCTATATTAAAATGATAAAATCAAAAGTTGCTTATAGTGTCGCACGTGCAGCAGCAAAAAAAGATTCTGATAAAGCGGTATATAAAAACTTGGAAAAGTTTATTTCATCTTCAATAGATCAGATAAAAAAAGAACAAGACTATCATGTTTTTGTTTCTTTATTCGAAGCAGCTTACGGGTTTTATTATGAATTAGCCCCTAAAAATTGTAAATAAACAAAGGAGAAAGAGAACTATGAAACAGAATACACTTAAGAAAATAACAGGAAAAATTATTGTAAAAACAGGATTACATATTGGAGCGGGCAATGACAAAGTTGAGATAGGAGGAATGGATAATCCTATTATTAGAAATCCGCTCACACGTGAACCTTATATTCCAGGCTCATCTCTTAAAGGAAAAATGAGGTCTCTCACTGAATGGAAAAATGGAGTACTTTCAAAAAGCAGGGGAAATCCTTGTTCCTGCGGTGAAGCATTATGTCCAATCTGCCGTGTATTTGGAAGTGCTAACAAATCCGGAAAAGGAGATGACGCTAAAGGGCCAACAAGAATTATTGTACGTGATGCTGTACTCACAGAAGAATGGAAAGAAAAATTTCGGGAAGGGAAAGCAATAGTTGAAGAAAAAAGCGAAAATAGTCTTAATCGCATAACCGCAGCAGCAACACCCCGTCCAATTGAACGTATTGTTCCCGGTGTAGAATTTGACTTTGAACTTGCCTACCGCATTATAGATACAGGTGATGACGGTAAAAAAGACTTGGAACTTTTTAACGAAGTGGTAATACAGGGATTAAAAATGCTTCAAGAAGACTATCTTGGCGGCGGCGGAACCCGGGGTAATGGACAGATTGAGTTTAAGGATTTAAAAGACGAGAACAACAACGATATAACCCTTTAGGAGCGTTTATGAATTTATATAAGCTAAGGCTAAGCCTTAAATCTGCTCTTGCAACACCTCTAAAAGGCGACACTATCTGGGGACATTTTGCATGGGGTATAGCAAATCATGAAGGGGAAGAAGCTGTTGAAAAATTTATTAATGATTCAAAATCCTCTGAGCCGCCATTAATAGTATCTTCTGCCTTCCCAATAAACACATTGTGTAAACCAATACCGGAACCTCAGGAACGCGTAGAGAAACTGACAATACAATCATATTCTGCAATTAAGAAAGCAAAAAAAAATATTTTCTGTGATGCATCCGAGTATATTTCAAGTATTGATGAGAAAGCAGCCACAGAAAATGCTTTTTCTGCCGTTCCATGTATGCATAATACAATTAACCGAATGACAAATACTGTAATTGAAGGCGGTCTTTTTACATCTACTGAGTTTTGGCCAAAGCAAAAAGAATTTAATCTTTATATTGCTAGTACCTATGACCTAGAGAGAATCAAAACACTAGCTTTATGGGCTTTTGAAAATGGATACGGAGCAGACTCGTCTACAGGAAAAGGTAATATAACACTCAGTGAAGACCCGGTGTTAGTTAAAACATTAAAAAAGGGAATCAAGTATATGGCTCTAGCCCCTTTTGTTTTGCAGGATTTTTCTACAGTAAAAAACTTGAGAGCAGACACCTTTATACGAAGCGGAAAAATTGGAGGTTACTTCTCGCAGAACCTTATTCCTTGGAAAAAAACTATAGTTATGTATGACGAAGGTGCAGTTTTTGAATCCGACACAGCTATTACATTCATTGGAACCCTTCTACAGAATATACACTCCGATTCCCGTATATGTCATTCAGGTTTTGCTCCAGTCATACCAATTGAGTAAAGGAGAATTAGCATGCCAAAGAAACAATATAAACTTACGATTGAACCAATAACGGCGGTACACATAGGAACAGGAGAAGAGATAACACCCCTTGATTATAAGCTTTCCAGCAATCTTGGTACAAAAAAATTGCCGGAAGAAATGTACTTAAAATTTTCAAGTGAGAAAATTCTTTCACGATTAATTGAATCAAAAAACACTATTGCCTTATCTGAATTTGAAAAAGCAAGTACCAAAGGCAACATTAAAGAGCTTCAGATCTTTTTCCAAACTCATTGCGCCGATTTTGAAGATCTTGATTATCCCTGTGAAGCAACAAAAGAGTTTAAGCAATTATATAATCATAATAAAGAAAAAGATCCTTATGAAAATGCTGCGAGAGTTAATCAAATTTATAGGCCGGCAGGACTTAAAACACCTTGTATACCGGGAAGCTCATTGAAAGGAGCAGTAAGAACTGCAGTACTTAATAAAGTTCTTTATGACCTGCCCGATTCATATTACAATAATCTTCTTGATGATTATGACGCTTGCCGGAATGATAAAGCAAAGGAAAGGTTTGAAAACAAACTCCAATCTGTTTTGTTAAATGATTATAGAGATGCAAAAAACGATCCTTTCAGATGCGTTGAATTTGGAGACTGTTCTTTTCCTGCAAAGAACTCTCAATTAGTCGGAGTACTTAAGAATATTTCAAAAAATAAATCATCGGGAAGTATTCATTCACTGGATAAACTGCAAATACAAGCTGAAGTTATTAAGGGATCTATGATGAGCACTTATGCAGAAGGATTATCCATAATACGCATAAATTCTGATTTACAAGATACTCAGCAAGTGACAAGAAGTATTACAATGAAAGACATAATCGAAAGTTGTAATACTTTTTACTTAACCCAGTTTTCAAATGAATATGAAAATTTTTATTCAGAATCCGTTGATACTGAATGTGATTTAATTATGCAGCTAAAGAAAACATTAACAGATATTACAGAAGCAAAAAACAATACCTTTATTCTTAGAGTAGGACGATGGAGTCAGGTAGAATTTGTGACATTTGGTTCAGATTTTAGAAATCCCAAGACAAGAGAAGTCAGGGGACAAAAACTTGGTTACGGCGGTACTAGAACCGTGTTTAATTACGACGGGCAGTATCTTCCGCTCGGCTGGTGTAAATGTGAAGTTACAGAAATTAAATAATTAAGTATTAGGATTAGGATTAAATTATGCCATATACCTTAATATCTTTTATTGGAACAGGTATGTACTCAAAAGAAGGAGGATACAGATACACAAAGTATCAGTATCCAGATGGAAATGTTATTGAAAGCAATATTTTTGTAACAACAATATTCAAAAAAAAAGATAAGCAAATTGAAAAGCTGGTACTCGTAGGTACCGAAACTTCGGCATGGGATTTATTGATTGACCTAAATATAGAAGAAAACACCTTTCTTTGGGAGAAAATCATTGAAAAGAAAGGTATTTGCAATGAAGATATTATGCTCCTTGAAAAAACACTCTCATTGCAATTTTCTGTTCCCGTAATCATTAAGTATCATACAAGTAAAATTGACACAGACACAACAGAAGAAGTGTTTTCATGTTACAAGTCAATTACATCTAATATAGACGAGAAAAGCAACATTTTGCTCGATATAACACATGGTTTTCGTTCTATGCCGATTCTTCTTTACCAAGCGCTTCAATTTTCCTTAACTAACGGTAATCCCCTAAGAAAAGTTGAGATTATTTACGGAGAATATAAACCGGAGGCTTCGGTATCGTATGTAAGAAATTTAAGTTCATACTGGGACTATAACCAAATAACGGATGCGGTTTCTCTATTCAATGACAAACTGGACGGATACAGACTGTCGGAAATTATCAAATCGGAATGGGAATCCGGTTCAAAAGTTATCAAGAGAATATCTGACATTATCCGCACAAATTTTGCCTTACAAATATTAGATGTCATGAGACAAATTAGTAATTCCCTAACAAATTTTCCCAACAATGCATCGTCATGGATTGATGAAGTAAAAATACTTCTCGAAGCAATACTTTTATTAAAAGACCACAATGATGCAAAGACTCTGTATAATTATGCTGTGTTTCTTTATGAGAAAAAGCTAACCATTCAAGCTATTATAACTCTGCAGCTGACAGTAGAAACAGCAATAGCTAAAGAATTCGGAGACGATACTTCATTGGGAAATTACGACTGGTGGCAGGAAGAAGGGAAAAAGATACTAATGGAAATTAAACAGAAACATCCTGTCATACGAAAGGATCTGAATAATCTTGAATATTTTAGAAATCAAATAGCTCATGGAGGCGCAAAAGACAAGTACACTCAAAATTTCCCGAGTACTGCAAACATTCCTTCAATGTATGAAAACGGGAAAAAGGCTGTGAAAGTTTTAATAAAAATTCTGGAGGAAAATGGCAATGCCTAAGAAGTTTATTTCATTTTTAGGAACAGGTAATTATCAACCCTGTATGTATACTTTAAATAATCGAAAAAGCAAATCTGTTTACTTTATTCAAGAGGCATTGATTGATTTTGTTTGTAATGATTTTGAAAAAGAAGATTCCTTAGTTTTTTTTCTTTCATCTGATGCCCGTTCAAAAAATTGGAGTCACTTACATACTAATTTATGCGATAAAAAATTGAAAGCACCAATTCTGGATATATCAATTCCCGATAGTAAGACTGAAGCAGGCATTTGGGACCTATTCAATGTTATTTTTACTTCACTAGACGAGAATGATAGTATTATATTTGATCTTACACATAGTTTTAGATTTTTACCAATGCTTTGTTTTTCTGTATTACATTATGCGTCTTTCTTAAAAAATATTAGTGTTGAAGGAGTGTATTATGGTGCATGGGAAACCCGGGACATTGAAACATCCGAAGCTCCTATTTTCAATCTGACAGATTCTTTTACATTAATGCAATGGGCAAATGCTGCAGATGTTTTTACAAATTATGGTATATCAGGAAAAATAAATACACTAGTAAAGAAAACAGCAAAGGATTTTCATGGAACAAGCTCTCTTGCAGATAAACTGAAAAATATTGAAATCACAATGAGTACTGTCAGAGGCAGCGAAATACAAGAAGGAAAGGTTTTTACCGACTGCAGAGAAAAAATCAAAATATTAAGAGATGAGAATATTTATCAGCCTGCATTAAAACCTCTTTTGGATGTAATTGAAAATAAAATATCAAGATTCTCTGAGAATTCAAACCTTAATTTTCTCTATGCCGCTCAATGGTACATAAAGCATAATATGACACAGCAAGCTTTTACAATTATGGAAGAAGGAATTATTACATACCTCATAGAGAAGTTTTCCGGTGATTTTCGGGATCTGGAACAACGAGAAGCTTGTTCTTCGAGTATTAATCATGCTTTCAACACAGTAATTAAAAATGATAGTGAATGGAATGAAAGCACTAGTGAACAAAAACATAGAAAATTGACAGCTGATATTTTTATTTATGTTTCAATGAATAGAGAGCTATTAGTTCTCTTTAATAAATTAGTAGCCAATAGAAATGATATAAATCATGCCGGTTACAAATCAAATATCTCTAAAGGGAATACACTATTAAAAACTGCAGAAAATATTTTTACAAATCTACAGGAATTATTTATAAATAAAGAGAATAATATATGATGCCTAACGCCTACTGCCTCCTAAATCATCAGCTTACAAAAAAACAAATAGCCGAACTCACAATGGAATTTGGAACTGCACAAATATTTTATCCTCCGAAGAATATCTGTGAACTGTGGGCTCAGGTATCGCCCATGGAGGAAGACAATCAGACAGTACACACTATTACGTCTTGGTTGTCTTCTGCCAAAGATGGTGATCTTGTAATTATTCAGGGGGAATACGGTTCCACTTTTAGTCTGGTTGATTTTGCTCTTAAAAAAAAACTTGTTCCTGTTTTTGCAGCAACAAAAAGAATAGCAAAGGAAGAGCAAAATGGAGAAATTGTTTTACGCCATTACATTTTTGAACATGTACGGTTCAAAAAATACGTATATTATTCAAACCCGTAATATATTTTCAAAATTCCGGAGGTAAATATGGCATCAGTTTATATTCTGTCTGATAATGGAAAACTTTCTAAAAAAGATGAAAAACTTATTTTTACTCAATACGATGGTAATACAACTATTTTATTTCCGTTTAAAACAGAAAGTCTTGTACTCATGGGAAATGTATCTATTAGCGGAGAAGCACTTCGCCTTTTAACAAAATATAAAATAACTACAACATTGCTTTCGAGCAATGGAAGATTTAACGGTAAACTCACTTTTGGAGACAGTAAAAATGTTTTTCTTAGGCAGAAACAATACCGTATTTTAGATAATCCGGAAGAGTCAATAAAAATTGCCAAAAGTATTGTTTTAGGTAAAATTCGAAACCAGATAAGTTTTATGCAGCGTATAAAACGAAAGAATGATTTTTATTCAAATTCTGTAACTGATACTATTGAAAAAACCAAGTTTATACTTTCAAAAGCTTCAGAATCAAATAACATAGAAGAGCTCCGGGGCCATGAAGGAAATGCCGCAAGAAAATACTTTGAAATTTTCGGCATGAATATTCAGCCTGAGTGGGCAGTATTTAAAACCCGCAGCAAAAATCCTCCAAGATCAAATGTGAATGCGGTATTAAGTTTTTTATACACACTTTTAATGTATAGAATTGAAAGTGCAATAGAAGCACAAGGACTCGATAAATGCGCAGGAAATCTTCATGTAATTAACTACGGAAGGTCTGCCCTCGTTTTTGACCTAATAGAAGAATTTCGTTCTCCTATTGCCGATACATTATGCTGCTCTTTATTCAACTTAGGAACTCTAAAAGAAGATGATTTTGAGCAGGTTGAATTTTCAGATACAAGTGATGACAATCCTATAGAACTTACCTCAAATATCCCGGATTCTTCCGATGAAAAGAATAAAGATAATCCAAGCACAAAGGGCATATTATTAACAAAACCGGGATTAAAAAAGGTAATTGCCGCCTTTGAAGCAAAAATGGACTCTCAGGTGATTTATCAGCCTAGCGGACAAAAGACAGCATACAAAAGAATTATATATGAACAGGCTTCCCATTATAAACGGGTGATAAATGGAGAAGAAGCAGAATATGTATCGTACTATTTTAAGTAATGCCTTATGATGTATTTTATTTGCTATGACATAACGGAACCAAAACGCCTCAAAAAAGTTTCAAAAACATTGGAAAATTACGGGTTAAGAGTGCAATACTCTTTCTTTCAATGCGAAATGGATAAAGATATTCTTCAAAACCTGCGGGACGAGCTGCTGGGCATTATAGATTTGAAAACCGATAGTTTAAAAGTGTATCCGATGTGTGAAGACTGCATGAAAAATACTACTAGTATTGGGAATGGAGAACTCTTTATTCCGCAACGTTTTTTAATCTTATAGGAGGTATTATGACATCTAATAATTGGCTCATATTATATGACATAAGAGACCCAAAAAGACTTTCAAAGGTTGAGAAAGTTGTATCGAGCTACGGGTGGCGTGTACAAAAATCGGTGTTTGAAACCGATGCTCCGCAGAAAAGTATAGATGAACTTAAAAAGGTGCTGTCATATTTTATTAATGATCAAGAAGATTTTGTATTATTTTTTAAGATGTGTGACAGAGATTGGCAAAAAAAAGAAAGTTATGGACATGAAGAAATTAATAATACTCAAAATGACAAATTTACAATACTCTGATATACTTACTAGAGGGTTTAAGAGGTATTTGACAATTCGCAAACCTTCGAAATTTGAAAAAACCGCATTTTTTGGTACAGGTTTGCGAAAAAACTAACTCATTACATTAAAGGCAGTTAAGAGAATGATAAACGAGAAAAAAAATAATACTTGGTTTAAAAGGGAAAAACACAAAGAGTATGCGAATACTTCTTGGTATTTTCTTACCATAAAAGTAATAAAATACGGTGGTATTTGAAACATAGACCTGAATAAAGGGATTAAGACTCATTGTGAAGGTGTCAATTAAAACACCTTCTTTGTAGAATTTGAAACATAGACCTGAATAAAGGGATTAAGACCTATTATGCTCTTAGGAAACTTTTTATCATAATGTCGTAAATTTGAAACATAGACCTGAATAAAGGGATTAAGACACCGCATCCTTGATTTCTTTTTCTTGCTCAGGCGTCGATTTGAAACATAGACCTGAATAAAGGGATTAAGACTCATTGGCGTTATTTCTACAACCTTTGCAACGGTTCCGAATTTGAAACATAGACCTGAATAAAGGGATTAAGACTTGTCTGATACGTCAACACCATAAAGTTCTGCAAAATATTTGAAACATAGACCTGAATAAAGGGATTAAGACATATCGCAGTACGCGACCGGCTCTTCATCGCGCTCTTCCTATTTGAAACATAGACCTGAATAAAGGGATTAAGACTTTAGCTTTTTTCAAGCTGTTTATTTTCTGTTTTTGTATCCTATTTGAAACATAGACCTGAATAAAGGGATTAAGACAAGAATTCCGCCGCCTCCATAACTTCGAGATGATTTTATAATTTGAAACATAGACCTGAATAAAGGGATTAAGACTATTTTTAATAGAAACTAAAGTATGTCTTAACGCACCCAATTTGAAACATAGACCTGAATAAAGGGATTAAGACAATTTCATACAATACTCCTTATACCTTATTCCCATAAGATTTGAAACATAGACCTGAATAAAGGGATTAAGACCC
>Ga0116148_1005646_pt1 | contig 10401 bp, 10 predicted proteins | sample AD_UKC055_MetaG_FD_89786 | JGI IMG/M metagenome (GOLD analysis project Ga0116148, IMG submission 89786) | Active sludge microbial communities of municipal wastewater-treating anaerobic digesters from USA - AD_UKC055_MetaG | ecosystem: Engineered > Bioreactor > Anaerobic > Digestate | place: USA... | reverse complement strand
GCGTCGGTGAGGATTGCCAGAGGCGTCAAGCTATTTTTGCTGGGGCTTGTGCTGAATTGTCTGCGCCTGGTTTTCCCGTACCTGATTGCCAAACTTGTCAATCCTGATGCCCTCTTAAATTTTCACTATCTTACTCCGAATAGCGATTTTCCGGTTCTTTGGCAACTTTTCTATTTCATGGATATTCTGACTTTTGCGGGATTGGCCTTTATCCTTCTAGCGCTGTTTGAACTGGTTTTAAAAAAAGACTGGCATTTGGTTGTTTTGGGGTTGCTTGTTGCCTGGGCGGCCCCCGCCTTATGGGGAACGGGAAGGGACTGGGGAGCCTTTTATACGCTGGTTCAACCTTTTTGGGGCAATGCCCTCACCCATGGTCTTGAGAGCGACACGTCGTTTCCCGTGTTTCCCTGGCTTGTATATCCCATTGTCGGCGTAATGATCGGAAGGGCATTTGTCAGGGGCAACGCATTCGGCGCGGTACTTAAGAAAATGCTTTTTGCCGCCCTGCTTCTGGGTGCGGCAGGCGGGCTAATTATCCTGCTAAGCAAGACAGATCAGTTTGGCGATTTCTACCGCATGTATCCGGGTGGCACCTTCCTTTGTATTGCGGTTGATCTGTTATGGATTGGCATGTTCATGCTCTTTACAAAGTTCGGGGTTTTTCAGAAAACCTTGGATTATCTTATTTTCTGGAGCAAAAACATCACGCTTATATATCTGGTGCAATGGGTGATGATAGGTTTTGGCATTGTTTTTCTGGGTTACCGTCAACTGGACAATCCGTGGATAGTTCTGGCACTCATTCCGGTGTTTTTTGTCCTTAGTTATTTCGCGACGAAAAAGCTTCTGCGTTCATCCCGATTCATGAGTGTCCTTACTTGGTTTACACGATAGGTTTTTATCGTGCGTCGCGATGCGGCAATATATGATGCGGTACTGTTACGCAAAAATCGAAAGAACATTTGCAATTGACTTGGCACGGGGCCTTACAGTTTTAACTGATCAGAACTTTCTTTTGGCCGTGTCACCCGACAAAATAGAATTGTTCTAATCTTCTCACCAATTGAAGTTCCGCCTGGTTCGCGGATTATTAGTGGCGTTTGTCCACGCTCTTCCAAAAATCTCGCGGTAATAGCTAATTGCGTACTCTTGCCACAACCATCTATTCCCTCGAAAGTAATAAACTTACCCTTACCCACATTCGCCTCCGAAGAGAATTAATCAAGCTTAATCGTATGAATTCCAGCAATCTCAAGCCAAATTTCCTTCTCGATTCTGTCATTATCTTGACGGATATCTTCTGTTGTCTCTTCTATTCTTCTAGGCTTAACATTTCTGTCCTTGTTATAAGGCTTATTGTTCCAACGATTGTTGTTCTGCCTATTGCCCTGATTATTCTGTCTTCTATTGTTGTTAGTATTGCCGTTAGGGTTTGAGATAGGAGTAGAATTTGCAGCATTTGTATTGCTATTGTTGCTATTGCTACTGCTACTATTGTTGCTGTTATTACTGTTGTTATTGTTTCTGTTGCGATTATCCTGATGTGGTCTTTGATTTTGCCTATTGTTGCGATCATTGCGATCATTACGATCGTTACGATTTGCATTGTTGGCATTGTTGCGATTATTTGCATTATTAGGATTATTAGAATTGATAGTATTAGTAGGATTAGAAGCAGGCGCATTACTCTGAATTGCACTACTTTGAGTCGTACTATTCTGATTGGAAGTGCCATTAGCACCGCTATTTACTGGCCTGTTCTGATTATAATTTGGGCGATTACGTCTGTTATTATTGCGTCTTCTGTAATCACCATTTCTGTTATTGGAATTGTTTCTTCTGTTAGAATCATCACCAGAATTAGTCGCGATATTAGAGTTCTCTGCCATATTGCCTCCATTAATAAACATTAGACTTCTTATTATATAGTGTTAATAAAGAAACTTCAAATTAAGCTTTCTTCTATTTTTCGAACATACTTATCTTCCGGAATCTCGCCTTCATACAAACCCAACTCATTTAGCGGACGAAGGACAAAGGCTCTCTCATACATTCGTGGATGAGGAATAACAAGGTCATTGTCATCGTATCTCTGGGTGCCATAAAGAAGGATATCCAAGTCTATCGTGCGCGGTCCATTCACTATCGTCTTAACTCGATGAAGGGTCTTCTCAATTGATTGCGTGAAAAGCAAGAGCTCATGCGGAGTTAGCGTGGTCTCAAACTCAACGCAAGTATTCAAGAAATCAGGCTGGTCATCGTATCCAACCGGTTGCGTCTCATATAAAGAAGCGAAACGGAGCTTGTCGATCTCCTTGTTACCTCGAAGTAAGTCAATCGCTTGCTGTAAATTTTCTTGTCTGTCGCCCATGTTGCTTCCTAGGGAGAGAACCGCCTTATGGCAAATCTCGCTTCTCGTTTGAGAAATCTCAACCATCATGGCGTCAAAATCGCCATCAACTGGGGCATCCGGCTTCTCAACAAGTACGTGTACCTCTTCAATACGGCTGTCATTCTTTAGTACTCGAAAAGAAATCTCTGACGCAAGCTTCTCAATTAGATTGAATCGGGAGCTCTCGACCGTATCTTTAATTATCTCGAAAATACTCGCATAATCGATAGTATCCTCAAGTCTGTCAGTCAGTTTGCCTTCTATAGATGAGATTCCTAGTTTACAAGTGACATAGAAGTATTGACCCTTCTCTTTCTCGAAGTCCAAGCATCCTGTGTATCCATAAACCTTACATCGCTTTAATGTTATGAAATCCATTATCGGTATCCCTTTATCCCTTTCGCCCCAAGGCAGCATCGAAAACCTTCAAAGCAGCGACCGTGTTCTTAACGTCGTGAACGCGAAGCATAGAAGCACCGTTCTTTACACCAGCAAGGCCTAGAGAAATTGATGCGAGATCGATGTTGTTGGAATCAAGCTGTGTTCCCATGAGTTCGCGTACTATTCTTTTTCGAGAGCAAGCAAGAAGAATCGGATACTTGTTGTTAAAGGAAAGCTCAGACAGCCTGCGAATTAGGGTTAACTCCTGCTGCCTGGTCGTACCAAAGCCAATTCCTGGATCAATCGAGATCTTGTCCGCACTGATTCCTGCTTGAGTAGCCATCTCAATACTAGAAGAAAGACCCATCAAAGCGATATCAATGATATCAAGGTTTGAAACATCATTCTTCTTGGCCGTATAAAAGTAGTTGAACATAATAATGGCGCTCGCATTATAGCTACTTATTGTAGAGGCCATTTTGCTGTCAAAAGCGAAGCCAGATATGTCATTAACTATTTTGCATCCACTAAGGAGCGCTTCCTTGGCGACCTCCGACTTCATCGTGTCTATAGACAATGTCAGGTCCTCGTATTGAGAAAGCCTTTTTATTACAGGTATAACCCTCGAGATCTCTTCGTCAACCGAAATCGGTAAATAGCCTGGTTTTGTTGACTCCCCGCCGATATCTATTATGTCGGCACCATCATCACGCATCTTAAGCGCATGACTGACCGCAACATCAACATCAGTAAACTTGCCGCCATCCGAAAAAGAATCCGGCGTAACGTTCAAGATTCCCATGCATAGAGTTTTTGTGTCAGAACGAAAAATTGTATTCATTCGAAACTTTCTCTTAACCTCCAATTCGTTGGCGGTTAATCAAAGCCAATGCCTCGTTACGTGTTCTGGCATCTGTTCGGCATCCACCACGCATAGCTGAGGTAACCGTCTTTGAGCCAGGTTTTCTAATACCTCGCATAGTCATGCAAAGGTGCTCCGCCTCAATTACCACACACACACTTCTAGCGTCAACAGCTTCAATAATGGTATCAGCAATCTCTGATGTAAGTCTTTCTTGAAGCTGCGGTTTCCTCGACAATGTGTCAACGATTCTCGCTACCTTAGATAGTCCTAGAATCTTGCCATCTTTTGGGATATAAACAACATTCGCTGTGCCATGAAATGGGAGCAAATGATGCTCGCACATCGAGTAAAAAGGAATATCTCCGATAAGTATCATCTCGTCATTGCCATCCTCAGTAAAAACCTTGATGTCCTTACTTACGTCTCTATGAAGACCAGAGAAAACCTCAGCGTACATTCTTGCGACGCGAACTGGCGTATCCTTCAAACCTGGTCTATCTGGATTTTCTCCAACAGCCTCGAGAATTTGGCGCACTGCCGCCTCAATCTTGGACAAATCCATTCCCTTTTTGCTCTCCTCTGGTATGGAGAAATCAGAATCATAATCGTACATTTGTTACCTTCTTTATTTCATTTTGCTTCTTCTATATTCCATTGGTGTCATTCCCATTTGCTTTCTAAAAGCCACGTTAAAACGTTGTGGACTTGAGAAACCTACTTGGCAAGCAACTCCAGATACTTTAATCTCGTTATTTTCGAGAAGCTCGCAAGACTTCTCAATTCTTTTTCGCATCAAATATCCCATAGGACTAATGCCTAATTCATCGCGAAAAGCTCTAGTGAAGTACCCTTGACTTAAATATACGAACGACGCCGCATCTGCTACAGAAATGCCTCGGTCGAAATTGTGGTCAAGATAGTCTTTTGCAATAAGTACAAGCTCTCTAGCCTTGCCATTCTTGACTCTCAGGCTCTCCTCCCACTCGCGACAAAGCGCTCTAGAAAGAGTAATCATAAGTTCAACGGTAAGGATTTGCATCATGAGTTCCTTTGAATATTGCTTGTCCTTACTCTCTTCTACAATTCTTTCTACTAAGTTACTTATACTCTTCTTGTAATTACCCGCAATGACGATATATGAAGACTTTGGAACATCCTCACCTGTATCGCCCGAAGTAAAATTAATGAAGCTTTCAAGCGAATGATGCGCCGTCATGTGCGGAATGTTTACACTAGGGCCAGAATGCATCTCGCTCTCGTCCTTCTCTTGCGCAATTTGACCTAGAGCTAAGTTTGCGGTCTCTGCATCTCTCGAAAAACCAAAATACAGAACGTACATATCAGCCTGTCCAGACGGAATACGAACCGCATGAACGGTGTTAGGTCGAATAATAAGCGTCGAACCCTTTTCGAGCATAAAAGTCTTGCCATCCACAGTAAACTCGCAACGACCGCTTCTTAAGAACAAAAGTTCATGCGAAGTATGCTTACTCGCGTTAGCTACTGGGGTGGTTTTCTCAAGGGAGTGCTCTATCCCCTCAAATACAACGGGAATTGAGCCGGAAGCTGATAAAAGGCTTCTCTCTATTGCCGGTAAAAGTTCTTCAAACATATATCACCCTCTAAATAAATCGAATATTGTCTATGTATATCTCACCATTACGAGCAGTATCCTCAATAGTAATTTTCAGTTTACTCAAAACAATATCATCATTAGTCGCATATGTCATCTTTATAGTCTGCCACGTAAGCTGTTGTCGAATTTCCGCCTCTCCATAGAAGCCCTCAATTCTAAGCTTCTTCTTTTTTTGCTCTGGATTAAAAACATCAACACAAATCGTGTGCTTGCCCCTAATCTCAAGTGGTGCCAATAAACTCGCGTAGCTCAAGTCAGGCTCGAATCCATAAAGCGAGTTCTCTGTCTCGTACTTAATATATAAAGACGCGCTTCCTTCAGTCTTATTCATGCGGTCATTCGTAATTACTCCATTCCCCTTGAAGTTTTTGAAAATCTTCAATCTCTCAAACGGAGAATCCTTGTCCTTCTTACCAATAAACTCAAGCTTATCACAAGAGCAAAATGACAATTCAGGACAGAAGTATGCACTCTCTCTATCAAACCTGAAAGGAACAACTGGCATATCATTCAGGTTCTTGAACGTCGCTTCGTGTGGGAATGGATTAAAGCCATAAGTTACGCTAACAGGATTAGCAATCTCATCTCGCCAAACCATAACTCTTACGCCATGCAGAATTCTTGCCTTTGCTGGGAAAAAGCATCTATCCTCACTACAAACGGCAAAACCTCGAAGCTCGGTCTCTTCCTCAGCCAAACGAAGTCCATCACCAAGATTATCAAAGCTTAAAAGCAGCTTGTTTCCAGCTCTTTCAACTCCAATACATTGCGGACAAGCCTTTGGGAGCTTAGCCGAAAAATGAATTCCAAGAGCAGATACTGACAAACGCTTACCAACAATGAAACTCTTAGTCTTGTCTGGCAAAAGCAAATCATGAGTACTTACGACTCCAGTTGGCATGGTTAACCGTCTTAGAAAAGCCGAAACATTCTCATTAAATTCAAGAACCCTATACGGGTTATCAAAATCTACATTACCCGGATGAGATGCCAAACATATTAGAGAAGGCATCGCACTGTTATCCTCAACTAACTTTGGTTCAAATGTATCTGCTAAAGTCTGAAGTAAGGCCATAAGAAGCAAATCATATCTTACATAATTGCATTCCTTGCCATTTGGACAATAGACCATTCCTCTTATCGTCATACCGCGAAGAGGATAAAGCTTGCTCCTATACATGGTGCAAATTCTTGACTCAATAGGAATCTCGGCTTCAAGCTCTTTCTTTAACTTGCCCTTTGGCTTTGGCTCTGAACCCTGTCCTAGAAGCTTAAAATCCAGCGCCTTAGTCGCATTAGAAGACAAGACTTCTCCCTTGTTCTCTTCAGATTGCCACTTTGAATTAGGAAAATCCAGCTCTAAAGTTTCGTCCTGACCTTGAAGCTCATCTAATCTATCTGCCTTAGCAAGATCAAAATCCATGTTCTTGCGTTCTTTCTCCAGCTCAGTGGAGATCTTCATTGCCTCGACCTTAGCTCTATCGGACTCAAGAAGCTCCTCATACGCACTCTCGCTCAAGTAAAGCCCAAGATCCTTAAGATAGTCAGAAACTGCAACAAGATTGTCGATGGATTTATCCGAAATCCAATTTAAAATCGTTGAATTCGCATTGCCCAAATCCACAATTCCAACAGGATAGTGAATCTGATCCGCAAGCGAGTATGCAAAAGAAAATGCCGCTGAAGATACATTCGCCAAAGGCACTGTATCCTCAACTCTTATCCAGTTGGCATCAAGAAAATTCTCTTTCTCCGTATATGAAATTTCCTTTTCTTCTCCTTCAAGTCCACTCCTACTAGGCGAAAAAAATCTCACATAATTCAAAACTTGTCTCTTAAGTGGAGCAGCTGGCGCGTTAGCATTTTTTATTGGAACTGAAAGAATATCAGCACCAAGGAAAATCCAAACATCTCCGCACCTAACATCCTTGACCGTAGTTGTAGCGTCAAAGCACTTAAAGACAAAAGTGAAAGTATCAGAAGACGCCTTGTATGCAGGAAGGGTAAACGAGAACCTGCCCTTACCAGAAGTAGTCGTCTCAAGGCTTAAGATTACACCATACTCAGTATCCAGCTTGGATACTCTTCTTCCATCAGTAGGATCCTTAACAACCTCTAAAGTGATAGTCGCGCTTGCAGCTGCAGTACCTCTTATTGTTAAAGGAACTCCTTGCTGGAAAACGGATTTATTACTAAACCAACTTGGAAGTAAGATTGGGTTTACTATCATAATTATCCTCGCGCTTATTGATACTTATTAAAACATTTTATTATTCTCGAACACAATAATTATACATACAAAAGAAGTTTTTGTATAATAACCACTTCCAACTATTTTGTGATAAAATTAGAAATATGTAAATTATGTGCCGATTGGAGAGTTTGTTTCAATGACTAATGACAAATCCAGTCTTTCTAGAGCGAACATTTTTAATGACATTTCTAAGTCTGAAGCATCGTACGAAGATGTTCGAGCTACCAAGAAACACCATTTCTATTGTTTTATAAGTGATTATAATCATTCCGTCGAGCACAAAGAGACAATCACATCTCACTATCACGACTACATCGAGCTCATTTATGTTATTCAGTCCAGTGTTGAAGTGACTGTGAACAAGAAGCAATTCACCGCTCGTAGTGGCGACTTACTTGTCGCTATTCCTGGCGACGTTCATTCGCTTACTCGCAAAAAAGGTACAGTCTACGTTTGTATCCAGGCGGAGCCGAATTTCCTTTTTGGAGGGGTTTTGTCGAATTCTGATTTGCATTTTATCATTCCATACACTTTGTATTGTCACCCAGAAGCACGTCTTTTCAAGGCTTCCGAGATAGATAACACTGATATTCCCAAGTTAATTCAGACGATTGTACAAGAAAACAGCGACAAGAGGAATTTTTACATGCTTTCAATTCGTGCCGCTCTATCTTCTATTGCCCTCTCTTTGTTCAGATCATGGGATTCACTCAGTGCAAATCTGTCTAGCGAGGTCGATATTTCCCGTCAGCGCGGTCTATCGAAACTCGCGCCAACTCTTGAGCAAATCGATCGAAAATATATGACAAACCTAACCGCCGCGCAAATGGCCAAGGACGCGAACATGAGCTACAGCTACTTCTCGCGTTTCTTCAAACTTCATACTGGACAAACTTTCTCTGAATATTTGAACTCTGTGCGCATCAGAGAAGCTGAAACTCTCCTTCTCAATGACAAGGTCGCAATTGCTGATATCGCACTTATGGTTGGTTTCACGAATACGAGTTACTTCATCTCGCAATTCAAGCGCTACTTGCACATCACTCCTAAGAAGTATCGCAAGAAGTTCAGTCCGTACAAAAAGTAATTTCTTAAGCTTTTGAAACTTTAGCTACAATTACCTTGATGCCCTTCATTCTGCACTCCTCAACAATTGCAGGATCAGCACCGCTATCGGTAATCAAATAGTCGATTTTCTCAATAGGGATGAACTTAGCCGATGAGTCGGCTCCAAGCTTGGAAGAGTCAATCAATGCAACAATGTGCTTAACTCTGTCAGCGCACATTCTCTTGAGCTCAAGTTCAAAGAAATTATTGCCCGAAAGGCCAACTTCATTTGAGAACCCGTTGCCAGATACAAAATAGAACTCGCCGCTTAGACGCGATAGCATCTCCCTACTAACAACGCCCTCAATAGCGCCAGAATGTGGACGGAGCATGCCACCTACGAGAATTATTGATTTAAAATTACTGTGATGCTGGAGCTCCATAGCTGTATGGATTCCATTGGTGACAACCGTGACATCATCCGTATATCGAAGATAAGGTATCATATGAAATGTTGTTGAAGATGCGTCCATAAATATTGTGTTGCCGCTTCCAACTAGGTCTGCAGCCTCACGACCGATGGCGTCCTTCTCTTCAACATGATTAATCGAACGAACCATGTAGTTCTCGGTAATGTCAGTATGCTTCGTTTCCGGTAAGCGCAAGCCTCCATGAAAACGAACTATCGCACCTTCCCTTGCCAAATCGCGTAAATCAGTGCGAATTGTAGCGCCAGTAACATTAAGACGTTTTGATAAATCTACCGTCCTAATTGCACCTGTTTGAGCAAGGATATCAAGTATTTGTTTTCTTCGTTCAAGATTAACCATAACGTAATAATAACAAGGGTTTTGGGAATAGTCAAACCAATTGTTTTTCATTTCTTTTCATTTTCGAGCAATAATAGTCAAATGCTTTCTTTTTCGCGAAAAAGGCATAAAAAAGCCTGCATCTTTCGATGCAGGTATCATTAATTTGGTTGCCGAACAAGGATTTGAACCCTGACAGACGGTGCCAGAAACCGGCGTGCTACCGTTACACAATTCGGCAATGATTATCAACGTTGTAGAGTATAGCAAAGCGTTTTCTAAAATTCAAGAGTCTGTTGCCTCTTGGGCTAGCATTTCATCGAGTTTACGGCGCACAAGCATCATGTCGTCGTACATCGGGATTTTCTTGCTTGGATCGCGAAGCGCATAAGCTGGATGGAAAGTGGTCATTATGCTGTATCCATTCTTCTCAGCAAAGTGTCCACGGCAAGCATGCATTGCAGCTTTCTCATTAAAGAATGCCTCATATGCAGTCGAACCGCATAGAAGAATTATCTTCGGTCTAACTAGCGCGAATTGCTTAGCGAGAAGTCGTTTGCAGGAAGCAATTTCGTTTGGCTTAGGGCGGCGGTTCTCAGGCGGACGGCACTTAACTATATTGCAAATGTGATAATCCTCTTCGGTAAGACCAACGCTTCCAAGAAGATTCTGCAAAAGCATACCAGAACGACCTACAAAAGGTTTCCCCTTCTCATCCTCCGTCGCGCCAGGTGCCTCGCCAATAATCATTAGAGAAGCTTTACGATTACCACGGTAGATTACAACATTACTCGCACCTTCTCGCAGCTCGCAGTTCTTACATGCGTTACATTCTGTTATGAACTCTTCCCATTTACTCTCATAGATGCTATCACTCATAATACTTGCTATCTTTCTTTAAATAATCACAAAACTACTACTGTTATACCTGGATTAGGAATTTTCCAATCACGATCACCCTTGAGGTTCGACAATCTTGACGTCACTCGAATTCCGGCTTCGCTATTGCTATTAAAT
>Ga0116148_1005637_pt1 | contig 10410 bp, 6 predicted proteins | sample AD_UKC055_MetaG_FD_89786 | JGI IMG/M metagenome (GOLD analysis project Ga0116148, IMG submission 89786) | Active sludge microbial communities of municipal wastewater-treating anaerobic digesters from USA - AD_UKC055_MetaG | ecosystem: Engineered > Bioreactor > Anaerobic > Digestate | place: USA... | reverse complement strand
TCGAGGCCGAAATCGGTTCACGCCTGGAGGTAGTGGACCGGATCGCCCTGCAGGTGGAGGAGATCGTCCGCCGCGAAGTGCCGGAGATGACCACAATGATGGCGCGCGTGGGAGAGGGGAACACCGCCGACATCCGCATCAGCCTGGTGCCCAAGGACAAGCGCAAGCGCAGCAGCGAGCAGGTGGCCAACGACCTGCGCAAGGCGACCTCGGGCATTCCAGGTGTGATCATCCGCACCCGGCAGGGGCAGAATTTCATGACCCGGCGGATGGGGCAGGGGGGCAGCAACGCTGTCAGCCTCGAGGTGCGCGGCTATGATCTGGCCACCGCCCAGGAATTGGCCCGCCAGGTGGACGGGATCGTCCAGAAGGTGCCGGGCATCACCGATACCGAAATCAGCCGCAAAGAGGGGAGCCCTGAACAGGTGCTGCGCATCGACCGCCAAAAGGCGGCCGACCTCGGACTGACCATCTCCATGATCGGCGGGGCGCTGGAAACGGCGGTCGGCGGCACCTACGCCTCCTACTATCGCGAGGGGGGCAAGGAGTACCGCATTCTGGTGCGGCTGAGCGAGGAGGACCGCAGCAGTCTCTCCGACCTGCTCGATCTGACCATCCTCAACAACCGCGGCGTGCCGGTGATGCTGCGCAACGTGGTCACGTCCGAGGCCCAGGAGGGCCCCTCCAGCCTTGAGCGCAAGGACCAGGAGCGCGTCATCTACATCAGCGCCCACTATACCGGTCGCGACATGGGTTCGATCATCTCCGACGTCAGGTCGCAGATCCGCCGGCTGCCGATGCCGAGGGATTTCGCGATCCTCTTCGGCGGCGATTACGAGGAGCAGCAGGAGGCCTTTCAGGAACTTTTGGTGGCGATGATCCTCGCCATCCTGCTGGTCTTTCTGGTCATGGCCGGGCAGTTCGAGTCGTGGCGCGACCCACTGATCGTCCTCTTCTCCATCCCGATGGCGGTGATCGGGGTGACTCTGACCATGGTGCTGACCGGCACCATCTTCAGCCTGCAGGCCTTTATCGGCTGCATCATGCTTGCCGGCATCGTCGTCAACAACGCCATCCTCCTGGTCGACCATACCAACCAGCTGCGCCGCCAGGAGGGGATAGAGCTGATGGAGGCGGTCGCTCAGGCCGGATCTCACCGCCTGCGGCCGATCCTGATGACCACCCTCACCACTGTGCTCGGCCTGCTTCCCCTCTCCTTCGGCCTGGGCGAGGGCGGCGAAACCCAGGCGCCGATGGCGCGGGTGGTGATCGGCGGACTGACCAGCTCAACCCTGGTGACCCTGGTGCTGGTGCCGGTGGTCTATTCGCTCTTTGAGCAAAAGGTGTTCTCGCACAAGATCCGGGCCGCACTGCGCCGGATCTTCAAGTGATGCGGCGCAGGCCGGAAATATCGCGCCATCCTTTCGTGTTCTATTCGGCATAAGCAAGCATGGCAGTGATAAAACATCCAAAGAGAGGACAAATGATATGAGATGCAATGTCGGCAAGACTGATCGCTGGATCCGCATCGTCCTGGGTCTGCTGCTGGTCGGCGGAAATCTCTTCAACTATTACGTTCTGCACAATCCCTATCAGGTGTGGGCCAACATCGGCTGGATCCCCCTGCTGACCGGGATCTTCCGCTTCTGCCCGTCCTATCTGCCCTTCAAGATCTCGACGGTCGAGAAGGCCAAATAAACCAAAAAGCCCGGATCAATCACAAACTGATCCGGGCTTTTTCTTTTCCTGCACCTCCCATCAGGGCAGTCCGCTCACCGCGGCAGCGCGGTTGTTCTCAAACCAGAGCACATAATCCCTGGTCGTGCACCGGCCGTCCAGATTGAGATCCGCCGTGGCATAGCCCGCCGTGCCGGCGCGGGTGGCGCTTTGCCAGAGTGAAAAATCCGCGGCATTGACCGATTTGTCCCCGTTCAGATCCCCCGCCCGCAGCGCCCAGATCCCGCTCTCCACCTGTACAGCGCCTTTGCCTCCGTAATACTTGTCCATCCCGGTGGTGAAATCACACGCGGCAGCGTTGGTGCCGTCGAACACCAGGGCGGAGGCCGACATCGCCGCCAGATGGTTGCGGGTCTGAACGACCACGTAATAGCTGCCGGTCACCGCGGCAAGGATCACGGTGGTGCTGCCGGTGGCGGGATCGGCCAGCCGGCCGTCACTGCGCAGCCAGAGGCTGCGCTGAACCACCGGGGCGCCGGAGGCCGTGGCGCGCAGGCCCACCAGCACCCAGTCGACGATGCCGGCCGGAACAGAGGAGGCTGGATAGGGCGCCTGCGGAAAGGGAGACTGCAGCGGTACCGCAGCGCCGCCCGCGGCCAGAGTACGCATGGCGTGGCTGCCCGCATCATAGGCGCCCTGGAGAAAGAGCCTGCCGCTGAGCTGCACCGGCGAGCTTTGCGGACCGTAAATCCGCACATTCGAGAAAATCACCCCGGGCTGGGCGCCGTAACCCCAGATCAGATTGTCCCGGCCGATGAGCAGGTAGCGGAAAGCCTCGATTTGACCGGCAAAAGGCAGCCGGGACATCAGCTCCCCGTCGAAATAGCAATAGATATAGCTGGTTGTCCAGATGATCTTGAATTCGTAGGTTCTGGAGAGGCTCCAGGTGTGGTCCTCGATGCAGCGCTCCTCATCGCGGGTGCCGATACCGCGCGCGGCGGCGAGGAACTTGAATCCCGCCACACCCGGCCCGGTCGAATAGCCCTCTCCTGTGCGGATATTGCACCAGGAGCCGTCGGTCTCAAAAATATCCTTGTTGTTGTCGTAGATGCGCGAATAGAGGTTTATGATGTGCTGTTTGATCTCATCGGGCAGATTCTGCGAGACCGGATCGAAGTTGGTGACGTTGATGATGAAGGTGCCTTCAAAAGGGAGGGATGACGCCAGGGTGATGCGCAGCTGACTGTTTTCTGTCGTGGACTGCCAGCCCACACCGGCGACAAAGCTGCCGCCGCTGTTGACGATGCTTTCGCCGGCGGTGGGTGTGGTGTTGAGCAGAGTATGCGCATAGATCAGGCGGGTATGGCTGGGCTGCGAGCGGAGCCGGGAGGCTGGTATCAGCACCATCCCCAGGGCCAGCACAAAACAGCACAGTGCGGCCGGATTTCGTCCAGATGCAGTAGTCCTCACGTTGCCATCCTGAGATGCTAAGATTTTAATTTTACGATCAAGAAGAGATAATCCAGAGGAATCGGGGAAGGTACTTGCAAGAACTATACCAGTGCGGATTCGCTGGGCCGGCGTTTGGCCGGCCCGGGTTGCTTGAAGAGTTCGGCCGGCCGCGGCGGTGCATGCCGACCATTCCGCGCGCAGGCCTTTCACGTCCCGAAATAGCGGTCGCCAAAGTCTCCCAGCCCGGGGACGATGTATTTGGCCTCGTTGAGATGGCTGTCGAGAGCGGCGGTATGGATGGCGACCTCAGGGTAGTGTTTTTGCAGGGCCCTGACCCCTTCCGGGGCGATGACGATGCAGGCGGCGCAGATATCCCGCGCGCCCCGGTCGCGCAGCCGGGCGAGAGTGTCGATAAGTGAGCCCCCGGTGGCGAGCATGGGATCGAGGACGATGACGCGTTTGTTCTTCAGATCGGTGGGGAATTTCTGGTAGTAGGCGCGCGCAAGAGCCGTCCGCTCATCGCGTTCGAGGCCGATAAAACCGACCGGGGTTCGCGGCAGGATCTCCAGGGCCGGGCCGAGCATGGCGAGTCCGGCGCGCAGTACCGGCACCAGCACCAGATCTTCCTTGAGCTGCTCACCCGGACAGGAAGCGAGTGGAGTTCGCACAGATTTTTTACTGACCGGGAGGTCCCGGGTGGCTTCGAGCAGAACGATTTGCGCAACAATCGCGGCATGACGCCGGAACTCCTCAATGCCTGTCCGCTTGTCGCGCAGGAGGGTCAAGGAATGCTGCAATACCGGGTGGCTGATGAGATGCACGTTATCCATCGAGGGGATCTCCTGTTTTCACCTTGATCACTCCGCTGCGCGCGGCCGCCATTCCCGGGCGTTTGGCCTGCAGAACAGCCGTTTGGCCGGAAGGAGTCTCGGGTTTTCTTTTATTGCAAGTCGGTATGATTTAAAAAATCATATAAGCAGCACGAGGATAAGGGGCTGCTGCCCGAAGAAAGCAATCATGGCTCGATCCGAATCTGGCCTCCAGCCAAGGGCAGCAGCGGGCTGCAAGTCCGGATCCGATCAGGACCGCATCAATATGAATTGAAAATAACGCATTTGCCTGCAAATGTCAACACAATGTTCCTGAATATTTTCGGGCCTGAGAAAAAGTACTTGCCCCGAGCCGATGCATTCTCTACTTTTAAAGTACATTCATCATCTCAGGAACTCATCTTTCAGGAGCACAAGCCCCATGCGTAAAAGCACCCGGATCTGGATTCTCGCCCTCCTCTTTTGGACTCTCCCGGCGCCGGCCGCTGAGCCTCAAAATGAAATCCCCGCCCCGGGATCCTTTTTTGGTTTTGAGCCGGGCGCCGATCGCTCGCTCATCGATTATGAAACCCTCACGGCCTATTTACAGAAACTCGACCAGACCTCGTCCCGCATCAGGATGATCGAGGTCGGGCGTTCACCCATGGGCCGGCCGATCTATACCGCCTTTATCTCCGCAGAAAAAAATATTGAGAATCTCGAAGCGCTGCGAGAAATCAACCAAAAGCTGGCCTTGCACCCTGATCTTGCTGAAGAGGAGCGCACCGCTCTGATAGCGCGAGGTCGCGTTTTCCTCCTCGCCACTCTCTCGATGCACTCGACCGAGGTAGCCCCGGCGCAGGCGGCGCCGCTCATCGCCCACGAACTCGCGACAACCCGGGAGCCCGCACTTCTGGATTGGCTCGATGCGGTGGTGCTGATGCTGGTGCCCACTCACAATCCCGACGGCATGGATATGGTGGTGAATCACTATCGTAAATACAAAGAGAGTTCCTATGATGGGGCGTCCATGCCCGGCGTCTATCACAAGTATGTAGGACACGACAACAATCGCGACTATGTGACCCTGACGCAGGAGGACACCCGTGCCATCTCGGCACTCTACAGCACCTCCTGGTTTCCCCAGGTGATGGTCGATAAGCACCAGATGAGTGCCGATGGGCCACGCTATTTTGTCCCGCCCGTACACGATCCGATCGCCGAGAACCTCGACGCCGGGCTCTACAACTGGAGCAAGATTTTTGGCGCCCACATGGTGACGGACATGACCGAGAAAGGACTCACCGGCATCTCGCAAAGTTATGCCTTTGACTTTTACTGGCCGGGCCCCACCGAAACCAGCGCCTGGAAAAATGTCATCGCCCTGCTGACCGAAATGGCCAGCTGCAAAATCGCCAAACCGGTCTACGTCGAACGTAATGAACTGCGCGCAGACGACAAAGGACTCGCCGAATACAAAAAAAGCATCAACATGCCCGCCCCCTGGCCGGGCGGATGGTGGCGCCTGAGCGATATGGTGCAGTACGAGGTGGCCTCGTTTCACTCGCTGCTCAAGACTGCGGCCCGCTATCGCGAGGAGCTCCTCACCTTTCGCAACGATCTTTGCCGCCGCGAGGTGGAATTGGGTAAGACACAGGCCCCCTACTATTATTTGATCCCACAGAAACAGCACGATGCCAGCGCCATGGCCGATCTCATCAACCTCCTGTTCGAACACGGCATCCGCATCTACCGTCTCGAGGAAGCCGCCACCATCGCCAACCGTACCTACGCAGCCGGCACACTGGCCGTCCCCCTGGCGCAGCCCTTCCGGTCTTTCATCAAGGAGATGCTGGAAGCACAGCAATACCCGGAGCGCCGCTTCACTCCGGATGGGGAGATCATCAAACCCTACGATATCACCTCGTGGTCACTGCCGCTGCACTTTGGTGTGGAGGCGGTCGCCATCCTGGAGCCCGGCCTCAAGCCCAAACTGCAGGAGATCACCCGGCCATTCACAACGCGAACAGGGCCACCCGCCGGTTTTGCCCTCTCGATTTGGCCGGTTGAAAACAACGCCAGCTTCCGCGCGGCTTTCCTCGCGCTCAAGGAGGGGCTGCAAGTCGGGCGCCTGACCGAACCATTCGCCAGTGGAGGACAAAACCTCGCCGCCGGCAGTTTTCTGATCTATCCGGATGAGAGCGGGAAAAAATTCAAGGATCTGCTGCAGAAGGTCCTGATCTCGCCATTCTATGCATCGACGACGGAGGGGATCAAAGCCGATCCGCTCAAGATGCCGCGCATCGCCCTGGTCGAGACCTGGTTTCATGATATGGACGCAGGATGGACGCGCTACCTGCTCGATACCTATGCCATTCCCTTTACAGTCATCCATCCGGGGGAGTTTGAAAATACCAATTTCGCCGGGCTCTTCGATGTGGTGATTTTCCCGGATGCCGATAAATCCATCCTGATGGAGGGCAAATACAAAAACCGGGAAGAGTATCGGGTCACTGATTATCCCCCGGAATATGCAAAAGGGATCGGTAAAGCCGGTTTCGCGAAACTGATGACTTTTCTCGACCAGGGTGGTGAAATCATCGCGTGGGGCCGTTCCACCGAGCTTTTTATGGGGATGCTTGAGATTACGCGCGGCAAAACGGAGAAAGAGGAATTTCAGCTGCCGGTGCGAAATATTGCCGAAGCAGCAGCCAAAGAGGGGCTCTATTGCCCGGGCTCGCTCATCCGCACCCGTCTGATCAGTGAACACCCCCTGACCCAGGGCATGCCGGGGGAAATCGGCGTCTTTTATCGCGGGCGTCCGATCTTCACCACCTCGATTCCTTCATGGGACATGGACCGCAGGGTGATCGGCTGGTTTCCGGAGAAGGAGCTGCTGCTCAGCGGCTATGTGGAGAAGGCGGAAAAACTTTCGAACAAGAATAATCTGGTCTGGCTGCGCAAGGGCAAGGGGCAGCTGGTGCTTTTTGCGTTTAATCCACAGTATCGCGCTGCCACTCCGGTGACCTACAAACTGCTCTTCAACGCCCTTGTTCTCAAACAATAAGGGTTGATGAAAGTCCGGGGCGAAACCGTTCGGCTTTTCGGCCGCACCGGCACTAATCCTGGCGCGGGCTGCTCGGAGCCGCCCGCGCCCGGCTTGATTGAAAAATGCCGTTATTTAAAAAGCAATCCCTCAAGTGACAGCCAATCGATGCCGCGCAGGTATTCCCGTACCCGGCTGTGCTCTCCCTGAACCCGGACAACCAGGGTATACACGCGGGTCGAGGGCAACCCCACGGGTTCCTCCGCCTGCATCCGGGCGCGCGCCCCTTCGGTCCATTTCCATCCCCGGCCAAGAAAGACCATGGTCGATCCTTCCTGCCATCTGCCGTCGCTGTCAAAACCGGCCTCCTGACGGCAGGCTGTTGCCGGAACAGGTACAAGCCCCTCCTCACTAACCGCTTTGATCACCGGCAGAGAAAAGAGATTGATGTCCAGCGCCACTTGCAGGGCCATCCCCCGCAGTGATTCCTCATCCGCTTTCTCGGCTTCCTCTTCGAGTTGACTCTTCATTCTTTCGATCTCGGCCGTCAGATTCTCGATTTCCCGCTCGAGTACCTGCGCCGCGGCCAAATCCCGGCCTTGATAAGCCTCCTCGCGCTCGTTGAGCACCTTGTCAAGTTTTTGCTGCGCCTCGGCCCTGGCGCGCGCCTCTTCGGCTTTCTCGAGGCTATGGAGGGCATGTTTATCATCCAGTATAGCCAGTTTTTTGCGCTGTCTGTCCACCCAGGTGACAGAATAGTGCATAGGAAAGGGGTGCCAGGCGGCTTGAGCGGCGACCTGTTTGGGAGGCGCTGTTGGAGTCATCTCTTCGATCTGCCAGTGCATAGGCCCTTGCGGCAGGGCTTTCTCCACCGCGGTCATCACACTGGTGTAGAAGGCGATTTCGCGCTCCGTCGCCGGCCGCATCTCCCCGCCCGGGGCCTGTGCCGGATTGATGATTGCCCATACGATCGGCACCAGGATATAACTTTTGCACAACATTTCAGACACCTTTCACTCTGCTCGCCCTGTCAATGCGGCGGAGAGATAATCCGCAGGATTTTTACCCATCTTGATCTGGAAGGCGCCGGGTTCCACCACTCGCTGCATATCGAGGTTGAGGGATGAAAGCCTGTCCGCGGGACGAGGGCAAGAGCCTGGCGCGTGAAATCTCCTTTGGTGGCAATTGATAAAATGTAAGATTATTGGAGCGCAATGGCAAGCGATTAGTCCTTGAACCTTTGCCAAATTTTTGTTACTTTTCAGACAATAATCCGTCACCCCAAATCGAGGAGTCCCATGAGAGAATTCATGATCACCCTGCTCTGCCTGGCCACAGGCTTTGGCGCTGCCCTGGCCCAGGATAATCCCCTGCTCAAGGAGTTCAAAACCCCCTTCGGCGTGCCGCCCTTCAGCAAGATCCGGAACGAGCATTACCTCCCGGCCATTCAGGAGGGCATCCGCCAGCACAAGCTCGAGGTAGCGGCCATCGCCTCCAATCCCCAGCCGGCCACCTTTGCCAACACCATCGACGCCCTCGAGCTGAGCGGGCAGCTGCTCACCCGGGTCAGCAGCGTCTTTTTCAACATGACCTCCGCCCTGACCAGCGATCCCCTGCAAAAGATCGCCCAGGAGGCGGCGCCCCTGCTCTCCAGCCACAGCGACGACATCAGCCTTAACGCCGACCTCTTTGCGCGTATCAAGGCGGTTTATGAACAGCGCGCCGCGCTCGGCCTGACCCCTGAGCAGGAGATGGTGCTCACGCAGTACTATCGCGATTTCGTCCGCGGCGGGGCCAACCTCGACGACGCCCGCAAAGAACAGCTGCGGGCGATCAATCAGGAACTGGCCGTGCTGACCCTGAAATTCGGCGATAATGTGCTCAAGGAGACCAACGACTACGCCCTCTTCGTCGCTGACCCCGCCGACCTGGCGGGCCTCCCTGCGGCCGTCGTCTCCGCCGCCGCCGAGGCCGCCGCCGAACGCGGCCAGACCGGCAAATGGGCTTTCACCCTCCACAATCCGAGCATTTTTCCCTTTTTGCAGTATGCCCAAAACCGCGATCTGCGCCGCCAGATCTATCAGGCCTACATCCATCGCGGCGACAACAACAATGACCTCGACAACAAGGCCATCCTGAGCAAAATCGCCGCCCTGCGCGTGCGCAAGGCCAACCTCCTCGGCTACCCGAGCCACGCCGATTTCATCCTCGAGGAGAACATGGCGAAAAAGCCGGAAAAGGTCTACGCCCTGCTCGACCAGCTCTGGCGCCCGGCCCTGGCGAAAGCCAAAGCCGAAGTGACCGACATGCAGGCGATCATCGACCAGGAGAAGGGCGGCTTCCAGCTTGAGGCCTGGGACTGGTGGTACTATGCCGAAAAGGTGAAAAAGGCCAAATACGACCTTGACGAGGAGGCCTTGCGCCCCTACTTCAAGCTCGAAAATGTCCGCAGCGGCGTCTTTGGCGTGGCGCAAAAGCTCTACGGCATCACCTTCACCGAGCGCAAGGATATTCCGCTTTACCACCCCGATGTCCGCACCTTTGAGGTGAAAGAGGCGGATGGCCGTCACATCGGCATCCTGATGGTCGATTATTTCCCGCGCGCCAGCAAGCGCGGCGGAGCCTGGATGAGCGACTATCGCGGCCAGCAGAAACTCGGCAAGGTGCAGACCCCCCTGATCTGCAATGTCGGCAACTTTTCCAAGCCGACGGCCGACCAGCCGGCCCTGCTGAGCATGGATGAGGTCGAGACCATGTTCCACGAGTTCGGCCACGCCCTGCATGGACTGCTCTCGGACGTCACCTATCCCAAGGTCGCCGGCACCTCGGTGGCGCGCGATTTCGTCGAGCTGCCCTCGCAGATCATGGAACATTGGGCCTTCGAGCCGGAAGTGCTCAGGAGCTACGCCCGCCATTACCAGACCGGCCAGGTCATGCCCGATGAACTGATCGCCAAAATCGAAAAATCGGGCCATTTCAACCAGGGCTTCGCGACCGTCGAATACCTGGCCGCATCCTATCTCGACCTGGACTGGCATTCACTGCGCGAACCCATCGAGCACAACGCATCGCTCTTCGAGGAGCAGTCCCTGGCGCGCATCGGCCTGATCCCCGAGATCGCCTCGCGCTACCGCAGCCCCTATTTCCGCCACGTCTTCTCCGGCGGCTATTCGGCCGGCTATTATGCCTATATCTGGGCCGAAGTGCTTGATGCGGACGCCTTTGAGGCCTTCAGGGAGAGTTCGCTCTTCGATCAGAAAAGCGCCGGCGCCTTCCGCAAGTACATCCTCTCAGCCGGCGGCAGCGAAGAGCCGATGACCCTCTATATGAAATTCCGCGGCCGCGAGCCGGGCATCGAACCACTGCTGAAGAACCGCGGATTGACGGGCAATTGATGGGATTCCGCTCTGCTGAATCCGCCTGAGC
>Ga0116148_1005615_pt1 | contig 10436 bp, 9 predicted proteins | sample AD_UKC055_MetaG_FD_89786 | JGI IMG/M metagenome (GOLD analysis project Ga0116148, IMG submission 89786) | Active sludge microbial communities of municipal wastewater-treating anaerobic digesters from USA - AD_UKC055_MetaG | ecosystem: Engineered > Bioreactor > Anaerobic > Digestate | place: USA... | reverse complement strand
GGCTGCAACCCGCTTTGTGTCTGAACTGTCCGCTTTGCCCGTCGTTTCGGGCGCAAGCAAAAGTTTCAGAAATCTTTCTTTCCTCCGGACCGCCCGAAAACAAGCCCAGATCGCCGCCTGCGGATATTTCTTTAACACCTCGGTTGCTCTGTTTGAATACGACAACACGGAACAGGACTCGCGCGAATCCCTCCTGGACGAAGCGCTCCGCAAACTTTCCTCGCTGATTCCTTCGGGAAAAGCCGAAGCAGCTGCGGACCTGATGCGGAACATCCTGGATTTTTCGCCCATCCCGGCTGCCGGACAGTCCCGCCGTTTGTGGATGATCCACGAATATCTGACAAGTTCAATCGTCGGCCGGTACTGGGATCATTCCGAAAAAGACATGTACTTTACCCTGAAAACCCTCATGGCTGGAAACCTTTTTGGCTTTGCCTCGCTCGATGAATACTGCAGCGCCACCGCAGATCTGGTGTATTACATCGCCTCCCGCTTCCATTCGCGGCAGGCAGAATATCCGTTCATCTCAGAAGCACTCGCATACATCGAAGAGCATTGCACCGAAGACATCAACATGACCGTCGTAGCAAACCACGTATCGGTCAATTACTCCTGGTTCTCCGAAAAGTTCAAGGAGCAAACCGGAGTCAACTTCAACGAGTACCTCAAGCGTCTGCGCATTGCAGAAGCCAAGCGCCTCCTTGGAAAAGGCTGCTACAAGGTCTATGAAGTGTCGTCTCTCTCGGGCTTCGGCGACGTCAAGCACTTTATGAAAACCTTCAAAGAAGAAACCGGCTGTTCACCCGGCGAGTACCGCCGGCTTTATCTGGACTGAGACTTCGGAATTACATTGAATATCCGGCACCTCTAAAAACTGAAGTTTTTAGAGGTGCCCTATCCGGCTTCTGCCAAGACTGCCGCGGCTGCTCTTCTCCGGCGCGGCCGGAACATCCCTCCGGTCTTCACGTATTGCGCATGGTCATGGTATAGTTATCCTATGCAAACATTCTCTGTGCGCACAGCCTTCGCCTGCCTGTTGCTGTGCTCCTCCGCCGCTCTTTCCGCGCATCCCCACCTTTTCATGACGAGTTCTGCCGAGTTTGTGTGGGAAAAGGACAGGCTTGCAGGCTTCTGGCTCGAATGGGAATTCGACCAGTTTTTCAGCACCGACACCATCTACGCGCACGACGCCGACCGGAACGGCAGCCTGAACGCAGCTGAAATAAAGGAAGTCTACAACAACGCCTTCATCAACCTTAAAAACTACTATTTCTTTACCTTCATCCGGCAGGGCGGCAACCGCTGGAATCCTCCAGGAGTCCGGAATTTCACTGCGGGCATCAGACCGGGCGGCGTCCTGTGGTACCGCTTCTTCATCGATCTCTCGACCGCAGCTCCCGGCGAAATCAATGTCGCCGTCTACGACTACACTTTTTTCTGCGACATCCGCAGTCCGGACAAGAATCCCGTCAAACTGACTTTCGATCCCCAGTACGCGAATCCGTCCTGGAGCGTCGTCGAAAACAAGGATTTTCCGGTGTACTACAATCCGCTCGGCGGCTGGGACGACACCACGATCTACTATGAGTGGAAAAAAGGGCTTGAAACCTATTATCCCCGCGAAATCAGGATTTCCTATGCGAAGTAGCACAACGCGCGCGCTCCCTGCTTCAAGACGCCCTCCGTTCACCTCCCGCAGAACGCTTTCGGTACGGCTTCCTGCCGGCGCAACCGTTCTTGTCGCGTGCCTCGCCTGCGCCTCTCCTCTTTCGGCGAATCCTTTCCACAGCTCCGGCCCGGCTCCGCGCCCTGCTGCCCAGCAAGCCGCCGAAGCCGAGGCGCTTCCAGCCGATCAGAACGATGCCGATCTTGCTGACATCGCCGCGGCCGACCAGAATACTGCAAATGCCTCCTCCAATTCTTCCCGTTCCGTGCTGCCGGTGCGCGCTTCCGCTCCGGATCGACGCCTGGTTTCCCGGCAGCTCGATGTGCGCACGCGGCTCGGCCAATACCTTTCCGGGCTCAAGGAGTCCGACTCTCCGGCCCTGTTCTGGAGCATGCTCGCCGCAGCCTTCGCCTACGGCATTCTGCACGCACTCGGACCCGGCCACCGGAAAACCGTTGTTTTCTCGTACTATCTGACCCGCCCTGCGCCGGTGTGGGAGCCCGCCGCACTGGCAGCGCTTCTTTCGCTCCTGCACGGCGGAGCTGCAATCGTGCTCCTCGGGATTCTCCGGGGCGTCTCCGGCTCGCTCGCAGGGCGCGCTGACAACATCGGCGTTTATATGGAAGGCTTTTCGTACCTGTTTCTTGCCGTCGCAGCCTTCGCCCTCGCAGTCCATTCGGTCTTCGAACTTTTCTCGCGCCGACATAAAAGAATCTCGGGAGCCCTCTCGATCGGTATGATCCTTCTGTCAGGAATCTATCCCTGTCCCGGCGCAATCCTTGTGCTCGTCCTTTCGATCGCGCTCGACATCTCGGCCTTCGGCATCGCCGCCGTTCTCGCCATGTCGATCGGCATGAGCCTGCCGATCACCGCTGCGGGGTATCTCGCCTGGTTCGGCCGCACGGGCGTATTCCTCGCCCTCAAGAAGAATGAAACCCTCGTCGGCCGCGTGTCGCACCTCATCGAACTCTCCGGCTACCTCGTCCTTCTCGCCTTTTCGGTGTGGATATCCCTGCCGTTCGCGTCGAGCCTTGCGTCCGCGCTTTTTCGGCGGTAGAATCTCTAGCCATGAGCAGCTTGTATCGTTTTGGAATTTCACTCGACAAAAAACTGATAGGGGCATTCGACACGTACGTCGAACGCGAACACTACGCCAGCAGGTCCGAAGCCATTCGCGATCTGATCAGGGAAAAACTCGTGCTCAAGCGCGTCGATGAAAACGGGTCCGTCGCGGGAGCCCTGGTCATGAGCTACGACCATCACCGCAGCGACCTGTCCGAGCGGCTCATGCACATCCAGCACGACTATCACGAGTGCATCATCTCCACTCAGCACGTGCACCTGGACCACGATAATTGCCTGGAGATCATCGCCGTGCGGGGCAAAGCCAGACTGATCGAAGAGCTCGCTTCGCATCTCAAGGCTCTCGTCGGCGTCACCCACCTCGGCATCAGCTTTTCAGCGTACGGCGTTGAGGACACGGACGGAGACAGCGGCGGGGCTCGCGAACACAGTCGCGCTCGCGAACACAGTCATGCGCATGCGCATGCGCACGACGCAGATCACGATCACGGGCACAACCATTCCCATCGCTGATCGAAGCCGCCCCGGGATGTTTACTCTGCCCGCGCGATGATTTTGATGTTGCGTTTTTCCAGGTCGCTCAGTCTTGATTCCGAAAAGTCCGGATCGCTCTTGTACCAGGGAAATTTCTCGAAGAAGGCTTTCAGCTCGGGATCCTTGAAGTCGTAGCCGTGAAGGGCGTAGACGGCGTTGCGGATGTACCGCAGCTTTTCTTTCGGGTACCGGGCGAGGTCGGCGGCGGTGATTTCACGCGTCATAAGCGCCCAGGGGGTGATGCGTTTTTCCATGTCTTCGGCTTTTTTCGGGTACTCGCCGAAGAGGTCGTAATACGAAAGATACCACTCGCGGTCGTAGAACTCGACAAAGAGATCCGTTTCCGGCCGGAAGTCGCGTATCGAGGCGCATAATCCGCCGTTTCGGATATGTACGGTGCGCTGCTTGCCGTCGACAGCGATGTTGAAGTCTCCGAAGGGTTCGAGCACCGACTTTTTCTCGCCGTATTCGGAAAGGAGCGTGGTCTCGGGCGGCAACCGGACCGTCGCGTTGAAGACGCCGATGGGGCCGTTCCACTTGTTCGCTGTCGTCAGGGTGTAGCCGATGCCGTACCGCAGCGGTCCCCAGCCGAGCGCTCCGGTTGTCGTGTACCGGTGCGACACTTCGGTGAGGCCGGGATAGAAGCGGATGCGTGAGGTGAAGTATTCCGGGGTGTATGCCATGAATCCGTCTTCTGTGGCCGGGCCGACGGAGTAGGCATGCGGTGTTTCTTTTCCGTTGATCCGGGTGGTAAAGTCCGTTATTTTTCCATTGAAGCGCGCATCTTTTCCGGTGTAGGCCTGGTTGATGAATGCGATGTTGTGTTCGATCGCTTCGCTTTCCGGGTTGAAAAGGTAGAAGGTGACCGACACCGTCCAGTTTTTCGCTTCCTCGTTGTATACGATGTCGAGATCCTCGCGTTGAATGCTGATCGAGGTCTGTTCGACCGGCTCGATGCCGCCGCCCCAGGCGACGACGAGGCCGTCGTTTGCGGATGCTGGTTGCGCGCACAGGAGGGCGAACAGGAGGGCGAACAGGGCTGCACGCAGCGCAGGTGCTGTTCGCCGGATGCGAAAGGCGGGAATATGGTTCATGCTCCATGGTAAACCGGTTTTTCTGTTTCTGGCAAGATATTCCGGTATCGGTTATACTCACAGCAGTATGGCACACCTATTCCGGATGGAGCGAACTCCTCCCGTTTTTTACGCAGGTAACTGGTTGCGCGCAGGTAACTGGTTGCGCGTCAGTTCTGTCCGGCGCACTGTCAGCTGGTTGCGCTCACTCCGCAGGTTTCGCGTCAGTCTTGTCCGGCGCTGGTTGTGCGCTTTGTCGCTTTTTCTTTTGTGCGCCGGCGCAGGTGCCGGCGCGACCCCTTCTGCCAACTCGACGCCTTCTGCCGGTGCGACTCATTTCGCCGGCGCGACCCCTTCTGCCAACTCGGCGCCTTCTGCCGGCGCTCCATCTTTCAGCGGGCTGACTATTTATACCGAGGTGTCTTCCACAGTGCAAATTGTCGATGCAAACGGCAACCTGACCGGCGGAACCGGAGCCGAACTCGTGTGGGAAATACAGAAGCGTATTGGGGATTCGACGCCGATTCAAGTGGTTCCCTGGGCCCGCGGGTACAAAGCCGCGCTGGAAACACCGAACGTCATGCTGTTTTCCACCGGGCGGACTGCAGAACGGGAAAATCTCTTTACCTGGGTCGGTCCGATCGTCAACATCCGGTACAGCCTTGTTGCCAAAAAAAGCAAAAACCTGAAGCTGTCCTCGCTGGAAGACGTAAAAAAGCTTCGGTCCATCGGCGTTGTCCGCGCCGACGTGCGCGAACAGCTGCTGCTGTCCCGGGGTTTTACAAATCTTGAACCGGTAGCGACTTATAGCCAAAACGTCAAAAAAAGCGAAATCGACCGGATCGATGCGTACGCAAGTTCGAATCTGGGGTACGGCATTCAAATGCGGGAAGCCGGCCTGAATCCCGACGATTACGAAGAAATATTCACCATCAGCGAAACCGAGCTCTACATGGTGTTTTCACGCGGCACTGACCCGGCACAGATCGAACGCTGGAAAAAAGGATACGCCTCCGTCGTCGAAGACGGTACTCGAAAAAAAATTCTGGAAGCACACTACCCGCATCTACAGTGGTAGCCCTGAACTAACCCGCGAGCAACCTGCTTACATGGGTTGCTGTAGGGAACCTCGAAAAAATTCCGCATGTAGCGGTTCCGTCCCGTTCCTGGTACACGTGCAAAAAACTGCAATTTTTTATGATTTACGCTGGTTTAATCCGCTTTAAAGCAGTATTTTTTTATCGTAAACCCCCGATGCATACAAAAAACAGGTAGCAGTGCATACCGCGCCGGGTGTTCAATTCGAGTTGCGGAATCGTTCAACACGATCGCACGGCTATGAAACCTAAGGAGTCTGCTGTGAGTATTATCGAAGTCAAGGACGTGCGGAAAATCTATCCGCTCGGCAAAGTGCAGGTCGAAGCCGTCAAGGGCGTCAGTTTCAGGATAGAAAAAGGCGATTTCATTTCCATCGCGGGTCCGTCCGGTTCCGGCAAGTCGACCATACTCAATATGATCGGGCTTATCGACACCCCGACTTCGGGCGAAGTTTTTATCGAAGGGAAACCGATTTCCGGCCTCAAGGACAATCAGCTGACCACGCTCCGCCACGACACCATCGGCTTTATTTTCCAGTCTTTCAACCTCGTGCCCGTTCTGAACGTCTACGAAAACATCGAATTTCCCCTCCTGCTCGGTACGCAGAAAAAAGCCCGGCGCAAGGCTGCCGACGGCGCCATAGTTCCTGCCCGGCAGAAAATGAGCAAAAAGGAAAAGACAGAATGGATTGATTTTCTTATCGAACAAGTCGGTCTTACCCAGTGGCGAAACCACCGCTCCAACGAGCTTTCAGGCGGTCAGCGCCAGCGTGTTGCCATTGCCCGCGCCTTGGTCGGAAAACCGTCCATCGTCATGGCCGACGAACCGACCGCAAACCTCGATTCAACCACCGGAGAACAAATTCTCGATCTTATGAAAAAGATCAACAAAGAATTATCAACTACGTTTATCTTTTCGACTCACGACGCGCGCATCGTCGATCTCGCCGATCACGTAATACTGCTGAAGGATGGTCTTGTTACAGAGAATGTCAGGAAAGACGGCGCCGTTGCCCATGCGTCCGCTGGTGACGGCGCGCAGCCGCGGGCGGAGCAGTAACGTATGCCGGTACTGATCAGAATAGCCTTCCGCAACATGTGGGAGCACAAGGCAAAAAGCTTAATTATCGGCGGCCTTCTGGGGATGGGCGTACTCATCATGATTGTGGGCAACGCCATGGTCGACTCTGCCGCAGACGGTCTGCGCCGCGGCTACATCGAATCGTATACCGGAGACGTGATGGTCTCCGGAGTGTCGGAACAGCCGTTTTCCATTTTCGGTTCCGAATCGATGGAAATGACCGACGATGAAGAACTTCCGATTGTTCCGGAATATGAAACCGTGTATGCCAAGCTGACCGAAGACCCCCGGGTTGCTTCAGTTTCCGGGCTGGTTACCTCTTTCGGCCTGTTGTCCCGGGACTATTCCGAAGACGCGCTTGCGGATGTTGAAACCGACAGCGAAAACATGATTTTCGGCATTATTTTCGGTGTGGATCTATCTACCTATTTCGACCTGTTTCCCGGCCTCACGCTCAAGGAAGGAAGCCTTCCGAAACCCGGCGAGAACGCAGTGCTATTGCCGCAGGGGATAAAGGACAAGCTCGACAAGAAATACAACACCACCTTTGTTCCCGGCGACAAGATCCTGATCACCGGAATCATGGGCGGCATGCGCCTGCGCGAAGTAACTCTCGCCGGCATCTATGATCGCGGCGAAGTGAACGAGAATGCGCCGTTCATCATCAGCGACGCCGATACCGTCCGCGTACTTGCCGGACTTACTATGAGCGTCGACGAAACCATCGAGCTCGACGCCTCGCAGACCAGCCTTCTTGCCAGCGACAATCCCGACGATATTTTCGGCGGCGATCTGTTCGGCGGCGACATGATCGGCGAAGCGGCGGTTGTCGATACCAATGTTCAGTTCGACAACGCGGCGAGCCTTCTTGGCGACACCTCAAAACGTGAACTGCTCAATACCGCGCAGTCCGGCTCCTGGCATTTTCTGCTTGTCAGGCTCACCAATGAAAACGACACCTATCCGTTTATTGCGGAAATGTCCGATTGGGCAAAAGAAGAGGGTATACAGGCGCGCGTCGCGGACTGGAAGGAAGCGGCTGGAACTGATGGCAAAATGGCCGATCTAGTCCGGGTGATTTTTAACATCGCTATTATCGTAATCGCTATCGTCGCAGTGATTATCATCATGAACACGCTGGTTATTTCGATTATCGAACGCACTGCCGAAATCGGCACCATGCGCGCGCTCGGAGCGAAACGCTCGTTTGTCCGTCTGATGTTTCTTACCGAAACGCTCACCCAGTCCGTATTCTTCGGGCTGCTCGGCGCTGGCGTTGCGGTTGTCGGCATGCTTGTCGTGAACGCGTTTAACGTTCCGCTGGAAAACGGGTTTGCCCAGCTTCTGCTCGGCGGTGAAACCGTACATCTGGTTCCAAGCGCCGGTACAATTATCAGCACAATAGTCGCAGTCTTCCTGGTCGGTTGGCTGGCTCACCTCTACCCGGTTTCCATCGCACTCAAGATTCAGCCGGTCAAAGCAATGCAGTCGGAGTGATATACCATGGCAACCTTACCAAAAATCGCGCTGCGCAACCTTAACAGGCAAAAAAAGCGCAGCTTTCTGCTCGGAGGCGCGATCGCCTTCGGTATTTTTATCGTGACGGTGATCAGCGGAATTGCGGGCGCATTCCAGCAGAATTTGGCCGCCAACATGGCCCAGGTTAATGCGGGGCACGTATTCATCGAAGGCGTCGAAAAAAACGAGGGTGGAAAACCCTTCTCGATTATCCGGGATGACACGCTGCTCACTAAAGCGCTTGAAGATTCGGGCATCGTATACGACACCCTTTCCCGCCGCTCCCTTGGCGAAGGCTCTCTTGTGTTCAACGGCAAGCGCGCAACCCAGAGCGTCTACGGCGTCAATTTCGACACCGAACCCCAGCTGCATGAGCGCCTTATTCTGAAAGAAGGCTCCTGGGACCGCATCCGCGAGCCGGGAACCATTATTCTCAACGAAGGCGTCGCCAGGAAACTCAAGCTCGAAATCAATGACAAGCTCCAGTTCGAACTCAAGACGGTAACCGGACAAAAAAACTTCGGCGATTTTACTGTTATCGGAATCAGTCAGGATATGGGCATGTTCAGCTCGATGATTGCGTATACCGAACAGAGCTATCTAAACAGTCTGCTCGACATTGCTCCCCACGAGTACGAGTTTTTCTCGGTTATGCTCAAGGATATGACGCATGTCGACGACTATACTGCGCGGCTGTTTGCCGAGCTGAAAAAGAATGCGCCGGTCTTTGAGCTTTCGCCCGAAGAGCTTGCTGCTGTGTCTACAAGCACAACTGCCATGCAGTCCCGCTATATCAAGCTGCAGAAACAGGCACGAGATACCACCTGGGATGGCGTTAAGTACCGGGTGTTCTCCATAAACGACACAATCTCATTTATGGAAGACATCGTCGGCATCATCAATTTTGTTTCGACGGTTATTCTGTTCGTACTGTTCCTTATCATCATGGTTGGCATCTCGAATACTTTCCGCATGATCATGTTTGAGCGGATCAGGGAAATCGGCACTATGCGCGCAGTCGGCATGCAGCGCAAGGCGGTAAAGAGATTGTTCATACTGGAAGCAGTGTTTCTGGCTATTGGCGGCACGATCGCCGGCTGGATCATTGCCGGCATCAGTATGTTTGTGCTTTCACTGTTCAATTTCGGCACCGGCACAGTGCTTTCGCTGTTCCTGAACAACGGCCATTTTTCGTTCCTTCCCCAGTGGGGAACCATGGCTGGCCACTGTATACTCGTGCTTCTTCTGACCGTCGTCGCCGCGTACCTTCCGGCCCGCAAGGCTGCGAAACTTCCGCCGGCGGAGGCGCTCAGAACCTCAAAGTAGTTTTCTCCTTCCGCCGAACAGGGCGGAAGGGCTTGTGTTACCACCGGGCGCCTTGTACACCCTTTCGGTTTGTTCGGGGTGCCCGTTTTACAGGAGATTTTTGATCATGAAACACCAGCGATATCCGGCAATCGTCCGAACGCTTTTCGCCTCTGTGCTGCTCCTTGCAGCAGCTGTCCTTCCGGCGCAAACACCCGATTTTGAAGCGCTGATCCGCCAGCTCGACGATTCGTCGACTTTCGAGAATATGGATTTTTCTGCGATCTTCACAATCGTTACCGACCGTCCCAACAAGAAGCAGGAAGTCTCTCAGATCCGCATGTTCCGCCGCGACTCGAAAGACCAGTCGCTTATCCTTATCCTGTTGCCCGAAGCGGACAAGGGCCAGGGCTATTTGATGGAAGGCGACAACCTGCTGTTCTACGATCCGACCAGCCGCAAGTTCAGCCACACGAGCATGAAGGAAGCGCTTTCAGATTCGGAGGCGCAGAACGACGACTTTAGCAAGAACGACACCCTCGAAGACTATTCGATTGCGTCGACTTCGGAAGCAATGCTCGGCAAATTTCCGGTGTGGGTAATAGATCTTAAGGCAAGGCGCAACGACGTCAGCTACGACCAGGTACGCCTGTACGTCCGCAAGGATTTGCCCCTCGTTCTCAAGCAGGAATACCTCAGCGTTTCAGGCCGCCTGATGCGCACCATGCTCTATCCCAAGTATGCCGAAGTGACCAAGGGCAAGTACTTTCCGTCCCAGATGCTGATTGTCGACGAAATCAACAAGGGCGAAAAGAGCCAGATAACGCTGTCCGAGATTTCTGTGGACAAACTGCCGGACAAGGTATTTACCAAAGCCTTTCTTGAACAGGCTAACTGACGGAGGATGCGCATGAAACCCTCTGTTTTCCGGGCATTACTGGCTACAGCTGTCTGCTTCGGACTTTTATCGGCCGCAACCGCTCAGGACGCTTCATTCTCCGAAGACGACATCTTCGGCGACGACATGTTTTCCGGCGATGCCCTGTTCGGCGGCGATTTTTCCGGCGTCGAGCCCGTCT